>Ga0256406_1001406_pt1 | contig 39210 bp, 29 predicted proteins | sample RumenRJG_03DNA_FD_185986 | JGI IMG/M metagenome (GOLD analysis project Ga0256406, IMG submission 185986) | Bovine rumen microbial communities from Lethbridge, Alberta, Canada - RJG_03 | ecosystem: Host-associated > Mammals > Digestive system > Stomach > Rumen | place: Canada: Alberta | collected... | reverse complement strand
AGCCAATGCCAAGCCAGCCAAGCGTCGCAAGAAGTAAGCCTTTAGCGCAAGCGCCTTCTCCTGAGGGCATCTACTGATAATGTAAAGAGCGCGGCAAGTCACCATACTGGAACTTGCCACGCTCTTTTCTTTTCTATCCAATTAGACCGCTTCGGCCAAGAACCTAAAGCCTTCAGGCCAGGAACAAATCCACGTTTAGCAGCAGATTACGGGCGTGCCTCATCGTTCAGCCCAGTCGGCCCTGTCAAGGTTCCGATAGCCTATGGCCTCAGCGATGTGGTTAACCTCCACCTTCGGCTGCCCGGCCAAGTCAGCAATGGTGCGCGCCACCTTGAGTATTCTGGTGTAGGCTCGCGCCGATAGCGATAGTCGATCCATAGCCGTGCGCAGGCATTCCAACCCTGCGGCGTCGGGCTCACAGAACTGGTGAATCATGCGCTCCGACATCTGCGCATTACAGTGCACTCCGGGAAAATCCTTAAAGCGTTCGGTCTGCAGAGTACGAGCCTTAATGACTCGCTCGCGGATAGCTGCCGACGGCTCACCGGGCTGTGCTCGGCTGATGTCTTTAAAGGGCAGTGCCGATATCTCCACCTGAATATCAATTCTATCCAGCAGCGGTCCACTGATTTTATTCATGTAGTGCTGTATTTGTCCGGGCGTACACACACAATGATGAGTGGGGTCACCATAGTAGCCACACGGACAAGGGTTCATACTGGCCACAAACATAAAGCTGCATGGGTATTCGATGGTGTATTTGGCCCGACTAATCGTTATCTTCCGGTCCTCAAGTGGCTGGCGCAGCACCTCGAGGGTGTGCTTGTCGAACTCCGGCAGCTCATCGCAAAAGAGCACCCCGTTGTGAGCCAGCGATATCTCTCCGGGCATCGGACTGGAACCGCCTCCCACCAAGGCCACTTCCGAGATGGTGTGATGCGGGGCCCGGAACGGACGTTGCGCAATGAGCGAATCGCCCTTACCCAACTTTCCCGCGACACTGTGTATCTGAGTGGTCTCGAGACTCTCGGCCAGCGACAATGGGGGCAGTATCGAGGGCAGGCGCTTAGCCATCATCGACTTGCCCGACCCCGGTGGGCCAATCATGATGATGTTGTGGCCTCCGGCTGCCGCCACTTCGAGCGCCCGCTTCACATTCTCCTGACCGCGGACGTCAGCATAGTCGAGGTCGAACTTGTATTGATGTTCATAGAATTCTTTGCGGGTGTCCACAAACACGGGTTCAAACTGTCTTGTGCCCGACAGCAGACTTATCACGTCGAGGATATTGTCCATGCCATAGACCTCAAGATTATTCACGACAGCGGCTTCGCGCGCATTCTGACTGGGTACGATGAGCCCTTTGAAATGCTCCTTTCGGGCTCTGATGGCAATGGGAAGCGCTCCCTTTACGGGTTGTAAGCTTCCGTCGAGACTTAACTCACCCACCATCATAAACTGGTCGAGACAGTCGGACGTCACGTTGCCGTTGGCCGCCAATATGGCAATTGCCAGCGGCAAGTCGAAGCCACTACCCTCCTTTCTCAAGTCGGCGGGCGCCATGTTGACGGTGATATCGGCCTTCGGAAACCGGAAGCCGTTGTTCTGCAATGCAGCCGCGATGCGGTCACGTCCTTCGCGCACAGCCTCATCACCCAATCCGGTGAAATGATACATCACGCCGTTCGTGAGACTCACTTCAATGGTTACCGTAGTAACCTCCAAGCCATTGACGGCAGCACTGAACGTTTTTACAAGCATAAGGATTAAGGTTTTAGTCGGCCCGGTGTCAGAGCATCGTCTTCAGCCGGTTGATAAGCTCCTGTGGCTGCAGTCCTCGTGCCACCACTCTACCGCGCCTAAGAACGATATTGTCGGGTACTGAGAGAAGACCCAACTGTCTGACCAAGGCACCGTCGAACATCATTTCATCGCAGACCACCGGCCACGCCACCGAATCGCGCTGGAGCACAGCCCGGCAGTCGCTCTTACTACCGTCGACGCAGATGCCCATCACTTGCAGGTTGCCGTTGCTCTGCTGTTGCAGCTGTCGCAGCTGACTCACCATGCCTGTGCTCTCATAGCTCCACGACGACCAAGTGTAAACCACTGCGACGGGTGCCTTTGCAAGGGTCCCACTCGAATAGTTCTTGCCATTGAAAGCCTTGCCCGAGAAAGTGGGCAGGGATGCGCCCACGGCAGCGGCACTCAGGCTCTTCACCTGCTTGTTTATCCGCAGCAAGACAGTATTGTCGGGCTGAGCCTTCTCCATGAGCGAGAGCAATTGTGAAGCCGTCTTATAGTCGGCTCCGGACCCTCGCAGGAAGTAGCGGCTCACCAAATAGACCGAAACGGGCGACTCAGGATGATCGGTCACGAACTGCTTGGCGAAAGCCACAGTCTCGGGAGGTGAGAAATGGAGTACATGCTGACGGAAAGTGGTCATCAGCTTATTATCGTCGTTGCCCTTTATCTTGATTTCCTTCAGGTGAGAAGCATCGCCGTCGACATCCACCTCCGAACCGGCTTCAGCAAATATCGGCTGCTCGGAAAAGTTCGGGAAGACAATGACCAGGATGCCCTTACCCACACAGGGCACTTCCAAAGAGAAACGACCACCCTGCACCTTAATGGTATCGACACCATCGATGAGCCCGTCAGGACTATATACATAAAATTCACCTTGGTTCATGTGGAGCAGCCGACCGTCGATTTTGAAATGACGGCTGTCGGTGCCGCAGGCCACAAGAGCCAAGGTGAATAAAACGAAACCTAAGAGTTTCTTCATCTAAGCGTTTACTTCTTCAGCAGTGCCAGCTCGAGGTCGTTGTCAGCGTAGCTCTTCAGCGAGGCATCCTTCTTGACGGCCTCATCGAGATACGACTGGGCAGCGAACTTATTGCCACGGCGTGCAGCCACGATAGCATGCAGATAGTCGGTCATTGCATCGGGATTCTCCACGGCGTCGAGAGTGGCAGCGGCAGCAGCGTAGTTCTTATTGAGCAACTGAGCCAGAGCGGCACAATTGGTGTTAAGTCCATTGAAGTCCTTCTCGGCCTGTCCGAAATTGCCCTTGGCAAGATCGAGCACACCTAAGGCCTCGGCCACATTCTTATCGCCCGACACCTTGGCAATGCTGCGCTCAGCCTCGGTCACGTTGCCGTCCTTCAGTGCGAGCAGCCCCTCATTGGCAGTAGCTTCAGCTGCATTGGGATCCACACGCAGAGCCTGGCGCAGATAGTTCTGTGCAGCCGAGAAGTTGCCCTTGGCAAACTCCAGCGTAGCCAGATTGTTGAGTGCACGATAGTCCTTATCGTAGATTTCAGCGGTCTTCTTATAGATTTCCTCCTTCTTAGCGGGACTCTTCTCCAGAGTGGCAGCATAGAGGAGCTCGTCAGCGCTCAGCTTCGAAGCATCAGCAGCATACTGTTCCTTAATCTGGTCGTCGCTGCGGCCGATGGTCTCGTAGTTGATAATGAGACGGCTGCGGCGCAACTCGGGCAGAATACCGCTGGCGAGTTCACGGAAGCCCTCGCTCATGTTGCGAATCTGCTTCTCGCGCTCTGCGGGATCCTTATACATGGAGAGCACGCGCAGGATGACATCCTTGTCCTGGATGTTGCTGGCCTGCACCAGGCGCTGGAAGCCGTCCCAGTCCTGAGCCGTATAGGTGGCAGCGACATCGGTCTTCACTCCCGTGCTCTTGAGCTGCTGCTTCACGTAGCCCTCCGAGTTGTCCTGACGCTTGCTGGCCAGTTTGTCGTTGAACGAGAATCCGCCTTCAGGCGATGCGTAAGCCCTCACCTCCACGTTCTTGAGGTTGAGTTCCTCCTGCTCGCGGTTAATCTTGCGCAGCAGGCTGACAAATTCCTTCACCGAGTTGTTCTTCAGCTCGCTCTTGCGCAGGTTGGCCTGATTGATGAGGAACTTGATGTTGGCTTCCTGCTTCTGCTCCTTCACACGCTGGAAAGAGTCGGGAGCCAGACAGCCACCATCACTGAACATGGCCTTCTTATAGAGCTCCGAGGTAGCAATGACACCATTGGCCACCTTCACGGCCGGAATAGCAACGCGCTTCTTGCCCTGGCGGGCATCGAAGGTGAGATACATGTCGCTCTTCTGCATTTCGGGCACATAGTCGAAGGCCGTCTTCATCGTGTAGCGCCCACCGAGACGGTAAGAGATAGTCTGGTCGTTGCCCATCACCTTCTCACCTTGGAAAGTGGCGCTCTGGCCCTTGGCCACCTGACCGTTGGCATAACGGAGCTCGGGCACCACGGTGACCACAGCATTGCGCTTCATATATTTCTCGGGGAATGCACCATTGATGGTAGCCGACACCTTCCCGCCCTGAGTTTCAAGAGGGTTGGGTGTCACGGCAAAATTATCTGCCGACAGAGCGCCGAGCTTCGAGCACGACGAGAATATCAGTAGAGAACAAGCCGAAACAGCTAATAATAAGTTTTTCTGCATAGTAGTTTAAATATAAGTGAACGAAGTGCCGCGAGCGGGACTCGAACCCGCACAGCCATTACTGGCCAAGGGATTTTAAGTCCCTCGTGTCTACCAATTCCACCATTGCGGCAGGTGCCTAAAACAGTACTTCAGCGCCCTCTCCGCCTTTATGCAAACGGGGAGCCGAAACGACGTCTCTGCGTCTTATTCTTTGCAAAGATAGTACTTATTATTAGGACTGCAAACGAATTTACAGAATTTAATATAAAGCCCGCTCATTTAATGCCCACTCCATCACAGACTGTGCCCGAAGAGGTAATCAAGAGGATATTAAGAGAGCCTGGTCGCTATACTAAGTCCCATAAGACTTTCCCTTCCGATTGAGCATTTATCTGCAACCGGAAGGGAAATACATCAAGCGACAAGAAGGGCTTTCAGATAGAGATGCCTAAAGTGAAATAGAGGGTATTCCCATTTGGCAGCCCCAAACTCCTATAGTTGGTATGGTTGAAGCCTATAGCAGCACTTAGGCTATAATCACGATTATAATAGTGAGACCAAAGAAGTTCCGTACCATACTGAAAGAACTTTAAGTCGGGATTGCCTACTGTAGTTCTGGCAAGTACTCTTAGGTCGAGAGCTGGGCATCCAAAATAAGAGCGGGGATTACCTTTCCTGCCAAAGAGTGTGTAACCGAGTCCGCCTCCAAGAGCGAAAGATGCATTCTTATGCTCGCTCGTACCGTCTATATTATACCATGCAATGGCGGAACTCACCTCAGCCAACACAGACAGATCGCGAGTGGCCCGGAAGCCCAAGAGGGCTGCGTCCTCGTAAAGAGTAACACCATGCTGACGAAGATTAATCATTGACCGGAACTCATCATAACAGTTTGCACGGCCGTCTAACCTGTCGCTATGAGTAGAGTCATTCTTCTCGCTTGCCGATAGCGGAAGCAATGCGGCAAGGAGCAACAAAGTAAATACTATTCTTTTCATAATTAACTTATTGATCATTAGTTTCATCATCATCGCCTAACTTATTTTCGTTCCATAGTTTTGCACTTGCATAAGCTACAGATATAGCTTCTTTCAACAAAGACTTTGTATCATCGTCTATTTGAGCTGAATCAATAAGATTGACTACATTTTCGCTATATGTCTTGAACGCAGGATAGTCATTGATGTCATCAATATCATCGACATACTTGGCAATAACACACAAAAGATCAGCAACAGCAGGTTCTTTTTGCTTATAATATGCACAAAGTTCATCAAATGTTCGAAGAGTATCAGATTCCGCATTCTCTTCAAGATCCAGTAAATCAGCAGCTATCATAGCCGAATCTTTACACAAAGTTCCTGGTTCCAGATTCATAACTTGTTCAGTTGCTGTGCAAATCTCTTGGATCATCGGTATAGACATCTCACCACTACCAAAGTAAACATTTTCATCTCCGTGATTATGAATAACTTGAGCAATAACAGCATTATGATAGTAACCGACACTATCTTCTTTACTATTACCTGGGATTAATACAACACTGTCAGTAGGATGTTTTTTTAAATAGCAACTATCAGTAGAAATCGATGTTTTACATCTCACTTTTGATGGAGTCGTACCCTCCTGAGGTGTGGCATTACCATCATTAGGAGATTTGTCATCAGTAAACAAAATAGTAACTACACTGACCACAGAATTTTCCGCTGCTTTTGAGACAATAGTACCGAGATTACCTCCAAAAGCACCTTTAATTGCTCCTACGGCATCTGCCAAGGCAACTTGTTTAATATGCTTCCAAAGTTTTTTAAGCCACTTACCGATATTTTTTTGCTGTCCAACTTGATTAGCATGCTGGTAACGAATGCTGTCAATTCCCTGCTGTATTTCGAATAGGTTCTTTGGAGTATTGTCCAAATGGGTTGTCACTGTTTGAACTATCGGATCTTGTTCTCCAGCAACAAAATCATTGTTAGAACATGATGTGATGGCTACTAGCCCAATCACAAGAAAACACAATTTCTTCATACTCATTAAATTAAACGCTATTTCAAATACATTCTTAATATAATGGCTTCCAACCATCACTGCGGTAATTTCAGCCACTGAGAGAAGATAACGGCTATGGCTTTTAGTAGATTCTTGTGTTGTTCCGGCACAGAGAAGCTAAAGGCGTTGGCCTTAGAGCTCAATACATTCATGCAACTGTCATAAGACGGCGTAAGATTAGATTTCTAATTATTCTTCATATGCACAGGGTTTAGGGTTTCAATTGATGCTGCAAACATAATGAATTAATAGGAAACAACCAACAGCAAGCATTAAAATCCGAGAATAAATTAAATTGTTTTAACAACAAACATAGTATAGTTAACGGATATTACAAGCTGAATTCGGAGAAGTAATCAAGGAGATGATGGGGAATCCTCCCTTTACTAAGCACCCCACTCCAGAGCAGCTATAGCCACCGACATTTAGCGGACATCACGTAAAATCTAATGCTGGAGCCTGTATTGCCACGAACGCTCACGGGCGTTTTCAGGCCCCAACTATATCAGGGGGTATTAGAGGTTGCTGCGCTTCTTGCAGCAGCGACAGCCCCGAGGGGGCTGAAGCATCGGCAACCCCGATCAAGCGGCGACAGGAGTACAGATCGGGGATTAGAGGACTGCGGATGTAAAGGTCAAACATTTGTTAGACTTTTCGAGAACATATGTATGACTATCCGTCAAATGGTGGGTCACAGGATATTCCTTGTGGGTTAGTTAATCGCTATCCAAGCACAGTGCACCCGCGGAACATGAAGCAGAACGATTATTGCTCCTCTCAAGTCTGACATGAAGTTCGTATGCTTAGGTCGCTGACTCTGCTGATGAGCCGGTGGCGGACGGTTTATCTTCGGGGGATGACAAATGGTACAATGCAGGGACGGTGTTGAGGGGTCGACACTATGGGGCGTGTGGGGTGATAGTGGCGTCCTTGAGGGGTAAACGGCTGGGGTGACCATATGGTAATCCTATAGAAAAAGATTGTTCACTAAGCAGCGAATGATAAAAAGCTACGCAGCGAACAATCGTTTGTCAGGCTGCAAAATCAAGTGATAAGTCTGCAATATGCGGCCAAGTAAGAGGGCAGTTCCCCAGGGGCACTGGCCCCTTACTTGGTAGCATATTACTCTTCCCGATAGTCTGAGTATATGTAAAGCATGCTGCAAGGACAGCCCCGAGGGGGCTGAAGCATAGGTAGCCCCGGTCAAGCGACTTTAGGAGCGCAGACCGGGTGTGCTGTGCCCTGCCACAGCTACAGTGCCCCGAGGGGGCACACGAGCACGAAGTGCGCAGAGTCCTTCGAAGCTCCAACCACGGATATTATCCACTGAGCAAATCAGGCACAGCCGATAAACCCTGTGGGTGGAGAAGAATACCACACTTCCTACAAAAACAAATAAAACCCTTGCTGTGATGCAAGGGCTTCGCCCTTTGGAGGCTCGCCGTCACTGTCTTGCCTGAAGCAAGCTTCGGCAAGCCGAGGCGGCTCTTCTCCAGCCCTCGTTCCTCGGGCTTGCATCGCCGCAAGAAAAACCCCGCTCGTTCCTCGCTGAAAAACAGGCTGACGCGTTGACAGACTATAATCAAACAGTCCTTTAACACTACTGCCACCAAGGTCAAATTTGTTTTCCAGCGAGGAACGAGCGGGGGTTTCTTTGTGTCAGCGTCATCATCCGACGGAGGAGGATTTGACGGTGGCCGGGTGATGGCGGTGAAAGGCAAAGCCTTTCACAAGGCTTCACCCGACAACGGCAAAGGACTTGGTCCTTGACGCTGGCACAAAGGGGTTTCAAGGTTTTGGTGATAAAACTAAAACCACAGGGTTTATCCACTGCGCCATAAATCAGAATGTACTGATAACCATAATAGGCTTTTGATGGATATTAAAAAGTGACAAAGTCAAGAAATAAGAGTCTGAGGCTTGAGGCTGACTGACTTTAAGCCTTATATTCTACAGTAGATTGCCCCGGCTGACCATTACTCTATATATTATATTGTGTTGACTGTTAGGATATCCAACCACACGCCGCAGTCAAAGAACTTTTTTCAAGCCTTTTGTTGGCAGAACGATGGAAAAGCAGTAACTTTGAACGAAATTATCAATCAGGCTTCAGCCTACCTTTATTATGATGCACAAGAAACGCACTTTCATCCTTCTGGCGGCTTTGGCAACAGCCGCCGTCGCCCAGGCCCAGACCGACCTCGGCAAGTCCTTTCTCTCCAAAGACGAAATACCCAACGCCGCATGGTATCTGCCGGCTCCCCCCGACACCTCCTCTGTGGCCTTCCTCTACGACTACAACCGCTACCAGTGGGGCCGCTCGCTGCGTAGCACCTACCGCGGACGCATAGCCGACTTCGACACCTTCTGGCAGACCGACTCGGTGCTGAAAGGCTTTGCTCCGGTCTTCGGCTTCCACATCACCCGGACCTCGGCCCCCGAAACCTACAAGCTCATTGCCCGCGCCGTCATCGATGCCGAGTATGGTGTCGACGGAGCCAAGGAATGCTACATGCGCAAACGCCCCTACATGCAGTTCCACGAGCACACGGGCTGCCCCACCGATGAGGAGGAGCTGAGCCACAACGGCTCCTATCCCTCGGGCCACTCTGCCATAGGCTGGGCTACGGCACTGCTCTTAGCAGAGCTCAATCCATCTTGCGCCAACGCCATCATCCAGCGCGGCTACGAATACGGACAGAGCCGCGTCATCGAGGGTTATCACTATCAGAGCGATGTCGATGCCGCCCGCCTCTCGTCGAGTGCTGTCGTGGCAACCCTTCACGGTGATGCCGAATTCCAGAAACAGATGGAGAAAGCCCGTCGCGAGCTGGCCCGGCTGATGCGCAAGCCCGTGGCCCTCGACGTGACCAAAGCCCGCCTCGCCGAAGTGGCACCTCTTCAGGGCAAGTCCGGTGAAGGCTATCAGGGCATGGCCATATGGGGCGACTGGGTGGTGAGCTGCCAAAACCAGGGTTATGTCACGCTCTACCGTCTGCCCGGCATGAAGAAAGTCTCTTCCACCTTTTCCTTAGGCAGCTGCGCCAAGACCAATCATGCCAACGTAGCCGCATTCGGCACCGAATACTACAAGCAGGGCGACTCCATGCCCGTGCTCTACGTCTCGCAGGCCTACCCCAAGACCGTGGGCGGCGAGAAGGACGTGTGCTATGTGGAGCGCATTCTGCCTGAGGGACGCGCCGAGACTGTGCAGCGCATCGTCTTCGACGACACCGACCACCTCTATGGCTACGCCCTGCAATGGACTGTCGACCGCGAGCACCAGAGACTCATCGGACTGGGCAACACCATCTCGAACGACGATGCGCGCAACTGCTTCCGCATCATCACCTTCCAGCTGCCTAAGCTCAGCGACGGCCCCGTGGTTCACCTTCGCCGCTCCGATGCCGACGCCTGCTACCTCATTCAGACCACCGACCCACGCTATCCGCACCAGGTGGTGGGTCAGGGTGCCTGCGTGAAGGACGGTTGCCTCTACATGCCCACCGGATTCGGCAGTGAGAAAGCCCCGAGCATACTCTACGTGTGGGACCTCAACAAACGAAAGCTGCGCCACATCATCGACCTCTCGAAAGAGCTGAACAAAGTGGAGATGGAGGACATCGACTTCTATCAGGGCGACGCCTACATCCAGACCAACGGCCGCGGCATGCTGAAACTCGGACCATTATATAAATAAGGTATAACTCCAAAATCACCTTTCCCTATGACCCATCTGAAGCCAACACAGCTACTGATTGCCCTACTGCTCAGTCTGCTTCCGCTGTGCACGGCAGTGGGAGAAAGACCGCTGCGTGTCCTGGCCATCGGCAACAGCTTCTCGGAAGACGCCATTGAGCACAATCTCCACGAGCTGGCCAAGGCCGACGGCACCGAGCTGATTATCGGCAATCTCTACATCGGCGGCTGCACACTGGCGCGCCACTGGAAGAATGCCTCCGCCAATCTCCCCGAATACCGCTACCGCAAGATAGACACCGACGGAAAGACCATAGAGATGCAGCACTCCACACTCGAGCGGGCTCTGAAGGACGAGCAGTGGGACTACATCAGCCTGCAGCAGGCCAGTGGCGTCTCGGGGCTTGAGGAGAGCTACGAGCCTTACCTCGGACAGCTCATCGACTACATCCGGAGCCTGTCGCCCCACAGCCGCATCATCTGGCATCAGACCTGGGCCTATGCTCATGACGCCACCCACCCGGAATTTCCCAACTACGGACGGAGTCAGCAACGGATGTATCACATGATATGCCAAGCAGCGCGCAAAGCCATGAAGCAGCACGGCATCCACACAGTGGTGCCCTCGGGAACAGCCATTCAAAACGCCCGTGGCAGTTGGATAGGCGACAAGATGAACCGCGACGGCTATCATCTCAACCTCGTCTATGGCCGCTACACCGCAGCCTGCACCTGGCTGGAAGCACTCACGCGCCACAGCGTTGTGGGCAACAGCTACGCTCCCGCGGGCATGAGTCCACGGCTCATCCTCACCACGCAGAAAGCGGCCCACTACGCCGTGAAGCATCCTTGGAAGGTGAGCAAGATAAAGGAATAACGGAAACAACTAATAGTTGACTTAGGCGGCACTCTCTTTCAACAACCGGAAAGAGGATGCCGCCTAAGTCGTTCAGTTCACTTGAAGCACGCCGAATGGACCACTCGTGGCACAGCGGTAGCGTGTGAGCTTCTTGCCGCCATCGCCCTTGGCTATCACACCGCCATTATTGAGATTGTACTCCCGCTTGCACACGGCACAAGTGGCGATGCCATTGCTGCTGAGCTTCAGTGGACGCGACTTCACGGGCAGTGCCTGAGGGTTGAAGCAGTTGGGACATTCCACGTCGTAAGCGTAGAAGACAGCAGGTGAGCTGAGGTTGCCATAGCCTACAATGACCCCATTGTTGAGACCGAAGACCAGCGTGAGCCGCTTGTCGATGGCATTATAGATGCTCGTGGAGCTCTGACCGACATTGTTGCTGAAGGCAAAGTAAGTGGCACCGGCCTTCGACTGTCGGCTGACAATGCAGAACACTCCCGGCGACGACGGATTCATGGCCGAGGCCAGCGTGGCATCCTGATGCTTGCTGTTGTCCACCTGCACGTAGCAGGGAGCCGACGAGAACTCGTTTTGGGCATCGCCACAGCCCGTAAGCAGAGTCGAAGCCACCGCTAAAAGAAAGAGCGCGCGCCTCATTGCACCAGCCTCCTTTCAGCCTCCTCCACACGTTCAAAGTGGAATCCGGCCATCAACTGTTCCATATAGGCTGCTATCTTATCGTTGCAGAGGTTGCCGATGCTGCCCTCATGGGTGTGATGAAGGTGGCGGTCGGCCTTGAAAGTACCATGCTCAATCTCGAGACCCACCTTGCGATAAGCATCGCGGAAGGGCATGCCGGCAGCAGTAAGGCGGTTGACCTCCTCGACCGAGAACATGGGGTCGTACATCCTGTTGTCGAGGATGTGCTCGTTGACCTCCATCCGATTGATGATGTAGGCCGACATGCGCAGGCAGTCGTCGAGCTCGTCGAAGGCCGGGAGAAACACCTCCTTGATGACCTGCAAGTCGCGGAAGTAGCCCGTGGGCAGATTGTTCATGATGAGCGTGATTTGCTGCGGAAGTCCCTGCAGCTTGTTGCTCTTGCCACGGATGAGCTCGAAGACGTCGGGGTTCTTCTTGTGCGGCATGATGCTTGAGCCCGTGGTACACTCCTTGGGCAGATGGATGAAGCCGAAGTTCTGACAGTTGAAGAGACACGCATCGAAAGCCAACTTAGCCAGTGTCCCCGCTACCGAAGCCAGGGCGAAGGCCACGTTGCGCTCAGTCTTGCCCCGACCCATCTGTGCGTACACCACATTGTAGTTCATCGAGTCGAAGCCCAGGAGGTCGGTGGTCAACTGACGGTTGAGCGGGAAGCTGCTGCCATAGCCGGCGGCCGAGCCCAAGGGGTTGCGGTTGGCCATCCGGTAGGCGGCCTGCACGAAGAGCATGTCGTCGGCCAGACTCTCGGCATAAGCTCCGAACCACAATCCGAACGAAGAGGGCATGGCCACTTGCAGATGGGTGTAGCCCGGCATGAGCACGTCCTTGAACTGCTCGCTCTTGGCGATGAGCTCGTCGAAGAGATTCTTGATGAGCGTGGCCGTGGTGTGGAGACGGTTACGGATGAAGAGCTTCAGGTCGAGCAGCACTTGGTCGTTGCGGCTGCGGCCCGAGTGAATCTTCTTGCCCACGTCACCGAGTTTACGTGTGAGCAGCAGCTCCACCTCAGAGTGGACATCCTCCACCCCCTCCTCGATGCTGAAACGACCCTCCACACAGTCCGCGTAGATGCGCTTCAGCTCCGCGAGCAGCACCTTCAGTTCGTCAGCGCTGAGGAGCCCTATCGACTGGAGCATCGTGATGTGGGCCATAGAGCCCATCACGTCGAAGGGCGCGAGATAGAGGTCGAGCTCGCGGTCGCGGCCCACAGTGAAGCGCTCTATCTCGCTGTTCACCTCGAAGTCCTTCTCCCAGAGTTTATTTGCCATATCCCTTAATCATTATAGTCAATCATCTGGAGCACATCGGCTATCTTCTCCAAAGCCTCCTGGAGCGGACGCTTCGCCATACCGAGGATGAAGGGATTGAGCGAGGCCTGAATAGTGAGCTTCATCTTGCTTGTCGACTCCGTGACCGGCAGCATCTGAATCCAGAAGTTGAAGGGCAAAGGGCTCTCGGTGGTGGCGAACTTGATGCACTTAGGCTCCTCGCGCTCCACAATCTCCAGCCGGGCGCTGCCCAGAGGAGTCGACAGACTGATGGAGTCGCGGTCGAACTTCAGGTCCTTCACCTTATCCTCGGGGAGCTTATCGCGCACGCGCTCCACGTTCTCCAAGTTGCTGAGCATGGCATAGACCTTCGACTGCGGATAGTCAATCTGCCTTACACTACTTTCAAACTTAGCCATAGTCGTTACTTTTTCCAGTTAGCAGGATCCTTTCTCCACTCATGCAGCACCTCGACATCGGCCTCCGAGATGTAGCCCGTGGCCAGCGCCTCGGCCACCACATGGTCGTAGTCGGTGAGGGTGACGAGTTCGACACCCGCTTTCTTGAAAGCCTCGGCAGCCACAGGGAAGCCATAGGTGTAGCTCGCCAGCATACCCACGACCTCGGCCCTTTGATGACGCAGAGCCTCCACAGCCTTGAGCGAGCTGCCACCGGTCGAGACGAGATCCTCGACGACCACCACCTTGGCACCCGGCTCGAGCACTCCCTCAATGAGGTTCTCCAGTCCGTGGTCCTTAGGTTTCGAGCGCACGTAGACAAAAGGAAGCCCGAGCTCATCGGCAATGAGAGCCCCCTGAGGCACCCCACCGGTGGCTACTCCCGCCACAACAGTGGCATCGGCAAAATGCTCGAGCACGGCATGCACCATCTCCGTCTTGACGAAGGTGCGCAGACGGGGATAGGAAAGGGTCTTGCGATTGTCGCAATAGAAGGGTGACTTCCAGCCCGAGGCCCATGTAAAGGGGTCGGAGGGCTGCAGCTTGATAGCCTTGATGGCCAACAGCTTTGAGGCGAACACTTGTTTCAGGTCTTCCATATTACTTAAATTAATGATAATCTATCTGCAAAGTTACTCCAAATCTTTCACAGTGGCGCATCCGCGGCCCGATTTCTTTTGACCGGAACCCACAAGAGCTCTTCTTTTGACCAGGACTATATTGGACCGAGGATTATAAGCGCATTTCTTTTGACCGGCACCCACAAGGGCACATCTTCTACCGGAACCCACAAGGGCACCAGCCGGATTCCTGCTACCGGCGTGTGAACCCGAGGGAGGCCACACTGAGCTTCACACCCTCCGCCTTCACAAGCTCCTGTCCGCAGGCTATGCACGTGGCCCCCGTGGTCACCACATCGTCGACGAGCAGCAGGTGCAGTCCTGCTATCCGAGCCCCGTCCATGAGCCGGAAGGCTCCCTCAACATTGTCGTTCCGTTCCACGTAGCTCAGATGAGTCTGACTCTGCTGATAGACGATTCGGGCCACCACATCGTCCATCACGGGCAATCCCACGACGCTGGCCATGCCCCGGACGATGAGGTCGCTCTGATTGAATCCCCGCTCGCGCTCACGCTTACGGGCCAGTGGAACGGGCACCAAGCCGTCGATACCGTCGAAGAAGCCATAGGGTGCAAAAGTCTCTGCCAGCATCCTGCCGGCATAGATACCGAGCTCACGGTTGCCGCGGTATTTGATGTCCTTCACCAGCTGCGCCACCTCATTGCCTGGCTCATAATAGAAGAGTGCTGCCGCCCGCTCAATGGGCAGGCGCAGCCAAAAAGCGCGTGCCATGGCATTGTCGTAGGCATCCTCCACGAAATGAGTGAGGGGCATCTGCAGAAGGCATGAGGAACAGAGGAAGGACTCAGCCTGCGTGAGCCGCTGACCGCACGCCACGCAGCGGCGAGGCGCCAGCAAGTCGAAGAGGGCATGCAGCCAACTGCTCATGGCTCCTCAAGTCCTAAACGGTCGACAGCTTTACGGATGAGGTCGATGGGAAAGCCGCGGCCGTAAGCAAACTTGATGAGCTTCACACTCCGCTCGTAGTCGGTGGCAGCGCTGACCGAAGGCCACTTCTGTTGCAGCAGGGGCAGCAGCACGTCGAGCCACTGCTGGGGCGTCACCTCGCTCAAGGCCTCGTCAATGATGCTACCCTCCACCTGCTTTTGGCGCAGCGCCTGCGAAATTTTGAGAGCACCCCATCCATTATAACGCAGTTTGTCGTCGACGAAGGCGCGGGCATAACGGGCATCGTCAACAAACTTATCAGCCTGCAGCTTGTCGAGCACACGGGCGCGGGCTTCTTCATCAAGGCCCCAGAGCTTCATCTTCGCGAGCATCTCGCCCGAACAGTGCTCAGCTTTCGAGCAAAGGGCCGAAAGACGGTAAAGGGCCTGTTCTTCGGTTGTTGGTTGTTTCATCGTTTAGCTGTAATAAAGCGCTGCCGCCCGTAGCGGTCGTGCGCTAATTCTACTTCCTGGAATCCCTTTCCCCGAAGCAACTGCTCCAAGGCCGGGGCGCAGAGGGGGTTAATCTCGAAAGCCATGATTCCGCCCCCTCGCAAGGCCGTGAGCGCATAGTCGGCGAGCGCCCGATAGAAGCGCAGCCCGTTGGTATCGGGCACAAAGAGCGCCTCCTGCGGTTCGTAGCCGACCACGTTGCGATCCATATGGGCACACTCACTTTCGAGCACGTAGGGCGGATTGCTCACGATGACATCCCAACAGGAGTCTTCCATGGGCAGACTGAGCATGTCGAGGCTCACGACGTCGACCGCGGCTCCGAGGCTTGCGGCATTAGCCTTGGCCCTGCGGATGGCCGCTGCCGACACATCCCAGGCTGTGACCTCCGACTGCGGCACGTCCAAAGCCAGGGTGCAGGCTATGCAGCCCGAGCCCGTACCGGCATCGACGATTCGTAGTGGACCGTCGTGCGGCATCGCCATTAGAGCGCGTTCCACCAGCGCTACCAAATCCTCGGTCTCGGGCCTGGGGATGAGCACTCCCGGCCCCACCGAGAAGCTCCGTCCACAGAAGAGCGCCTGCCCCGTGACATACTGCACGGGCTCGCCTTCCCTCAGCCTTCGCATCTTTTCCTCAAGGAGAAGGGTGCTTTCTGCTGATAATTCACTAACTTTGCCACTGACAATATCGGTGAGCGTAAAGCCGAAGAGATCGCCAAGCAGGAGCCTGACGACAGCCTTAGCCTCGCTACTGTCGTAGACAGAGGCCAGCGAATGCCACATTTCGGTGTAAGTCATCGGTGCAAAGATAGGGAAAAATATGGAACAAGAAGTAGGAATACGTGAAATTTTACGTCGCTGCGACTCCACGGTGACGGCGACCGACGAGCGCTTCATGCGCCGCTGCCTTCAGCTGGCGCGCGGAGGGCGCCGCAATGCCAAGCCCAATCCGATGGTCGGCGCCGTGCTCGTGAGTGGAGAGAGAATCATCGGCGAGGGCTACCACGTGCGCTGTGGCGAAGGTCATGCCGAAGTCAACTGTTTTGCCTCGGTGCGGCCTGCCGACGAGCCACTGCTCACCTCGGCCACCCTCTACGTGAGTCTGGAACCCTGCTCGCACTATGGACGCACCCCGCCCTGCGCCGACCTCATCATCCGGAAGGGCGTGCCCCGTGTCGTGGTGGGCTGCATCGATCCCTTCGCCAAAGTGAGCGGACGCGGCATCCGCAAGCTGCTCGACGCCGGCATTCGGGTGACGGTGGGTGTGCTTGGCAAGGAATGTGAGGAGCTCAACCGCCGTTTCATCACCTTCAACACCCTCCGGCGCCCCTACATTCTGCTCAAGTGGGCTCAGAGTGCCGACGGCTACATCGGCAACCGCGAACAGCGGGTGAGCCTCTCCACCCCCTTCACCTTCATGCTCTCCCACAAGCTGCGCACAGAGTACGACGCCATTCTCATCGGCCGCAACACGCTCACCACGGATGCTCCGCAACTCAACGTGCGCCACTGGAGCGGTCCTGCTCCCGAGCGCATCGTGCTGAGCCACAGCGACGCCGGTGTTCCCGACGGTTTCTTTCGGGCCTCCGGCATCGGCAACGCCCTCAGCCACCTGTGGGAAGAAGGCCGGCAGAGCCTCATCGTGGAGGGAGGTGCCGTCACGCTCAACGCTTTTCTGCAGGCCGGACTCTGGGATGAGCTGCGCGTGGAGACCACTCCCCTGCTGCTCGGCACGGGAATCGCGGCACCACGGCTGCCCGACGGCATCCGACAGGAGAGCCGCGAGGACTTTGACGGCAATATCATCGCCACCTATCTCCATGATTGAAATCGGCAACGGCGCAATGCTTCCCAGCTAAGGTTCAACAGCGAGCCTTAGCCTTCGCCGCGGGGCCTGAGCACGCCGGTTTCCAATATTCATGCCTCGTTTCCTTTGCAGTTTCAGTAGAAAGCACTAACTTTGCAGCGGCTTTCAGAATGGAGGCTAAGGGGTGCTCGGGCTGTTGCCCGGGCTGAGATTATACCCAGGAACCTGATACGGGTAATGCCGTCGTAGGGAACAAGGCATCCAATATCCCTTTAATATTATTCTAATTTTACAGGTGATTCATGAAAAAGAATCTTTTAATGACGACTGTGCTGGCGTGCGCGGTCCTCTCAGCAATGGCTGGCAACGGCAGCACCGACTCGCTGCGCACTTACGAGCTTCAGAGCGTACAGGTGGTTTCGACAAGGGCCAACAAGAAAACCCCCGTGGCCTACTCCACCCTCAATCAGAATCAAATCAAGCAACTTAACTTCGGTCTCGACGTGCCCTACATCCTCTCGCTCTCGCCCTCGGTGACCACTACGTCGGATGCAGGCAACGGCATCGGCTACACCTCCATCCGCGTGCGCGGTGTCGACCCCTCGAGAATCAACATCACAGCCAACGGCATCCCCCTCAACGACGCCGAGAGCTCGCAGGTGTACTTCGTCAATATGGGCGACTTCGCCTCCTCCGTGCAGAGCATGCAGCTGCAGCGCGGTGCCGGCACCTCGACCAACGGCTCGGGAGCCTTCGGAGCCACACTGAACATGCAGACAGAAAACATCGGCGTGAAGCCTTTCATCGGGCTCGACGCCAGCGCCGGCAGCTACTACAGCCATAAGGAGACACTGCGCTTCGGAACGGGACTGCTCGGAGGCCACTGGGGGCTGCAGGGACGGCTCTCCAACATCGGCTCCAAGGGCTATCTCGACAGGGCTTCCACCAAGCTCAACTCCTATTTCCTGCAAGCGGGCTACTTCGGCGACAACACCATGGTGAAATTCCTCACCTTCAACGGTACGGAGCGCACTTATCATGCCTGGAACTATGCATCCAAATACGAGCAGGAACTCTATGGACGCCGCTTCAACTCCTGCGGACTCTACTACGACGCACAGGGCAACATGCGCTACTACGACGGGCAGACCGACAACTACCACCAGCAGAACTACCAGCTCATCTTGGACCAGCTGCTGAACAACCACTGGAACTTCAATGTGGCCTTCCACTACACCAAGGGACAGGGCTACTACGAGGAGTACAAGAGCGACCGCTCATGGGCTGACTACGGACTGGCCGAGAACGACAAGAACGTGAACATCACCGACAACGGCACCACCTACTTCTCGCACGTCATGGGCGACCTCGTGAGACAGAAGAAGATGGACAACGACTTCTACGGTGCCATCGCCAGTATCAACTACGACAACAAGAAGGACCTCACGGCAACCCTCGGCGCAGGATGGAACCGCTACGACGGCAAACACTTCGGACGCGTGACCTGGGAGAGCGACGCCCCCTACCTCGGCTTCTACAGCAAGAGCGGCGACCAGCTCTACGATGCCGACGGCAACGCCGTCACGCGCCCCTACACCAACACCCACATCACCTATCCCGACTTCGAGTACTACCGCAACGAAGCCTGGAAGAGCGACTTCAATGTCTACGCCAAGGCCGCATGGACCTTCCTGCCCGGACTCAACGCCTACGTCGACTTGCAATACCGCCACGTGGGCTTCCGTCTGCAGGACCCCGGCGACTGGTATGGCACGAACCCCGACAACAAGCTGTGGGCTCACGACGACTTCGACTTCTTCAATCCCAAGGCCGGACTCAACTATCAGGCCGACAGCCACAACCGCTTCTACGCCTCCTACGCCGTCAGCCATAAGGAGCCCACGCGCAACGACTATCAGAACAACTACGTGAACCATCTGAAAGCCGAGAAGCTGCAGGACTGGGAACTGGGCTACCGCTACGAGAGCCCGCGATTCACGGCAGGCGTCAACCTCTACTACATGTACTACAACCATCAGTACGTCCTCACCGGAGAACTCGACGACATTGGCGAGATGAAGGCCAGCAACGACAACAGCGGCAAGTCCTATCGCGAGGGCATCGAGCTCGAAGGCGCCTGGAAGCCCTGCGACTTCTTCCGCTGGGACATCAACGCCACCTTCGCACGCAGCATCAATAAAGACTGGACGGTGAGCCTCGACGACGGCAAGGCAGTCAACCTCGGCGACACCCACACCGCCTTCTCGCCCGACTTCATTCTGAACAACATCCTCACCTTCAATTACTCCGGATTCAATGCCAGCGTGCAGAGCCAGTACATCAGCAAGCAGTATCTCACGAATACCGACTTCGACAGCTACAACAACTATGTGGACGGAAAGCTCGACCGCACCGTGGGCATGACGCTAAAAAGCCACTTCAACACGAACCTCAACCTGAGCTACCACTTCCAACTGAAACAGCTCGGACTCAAGGAAGCCGCCGTGGGCATGACGCTCTACAACCTCTTCAACGCCAAATACGACAACAACGGCTGGGCCGCTCCCAAGTATCGTACGAACGCCAACGGAGCCGTGGAAGCCTACTGCAACGACGACCTCTACGAGGCAGGTTTCGCTCCCAGCGCACCGTTCAATTGGATGGCCCACCTGAGCCTCACGTTCTGAGACCCTCAGCGCCCCTACATCAGCCACTATCCACACATGACGCTCGATCTCATAGGTGCCGTCATCGGCCTCGTCTACATTTGGCAGGAATACAAGGCCAGTCCCTGGCTCTGGATAACCGGAGTCATCATGCCCGTGGTCTACATGTTCGTCTATCTTGAAGCCGGACTCTACGCCGACTTCGGCATGCAGGTCTACTACACCGGCGCAGCCGTCTACGGTCTGCTGGTATGGAAGTTCGGACGCAAGAAGGGGCAGACGGCGGGCGAGGACATGCCCATCACGCGGGTCCGGCGCAGCGTGCTGCTGCCCTCCCTGCTGTTCTTCCTCATCGCCTGGGCCATAGTATGGCTGGTGCTGGTCAGCTACACCAATTCCACGGTGCCCGTGGCCGACGCCTTCGGCAATGCACTGAGCTTCGTGGGACTGTGGTGGCTGGCACGCAAGTATGTCGAACAGTGGCTGATATGGGTGGTGGTCGATGCTGAACTGGCGCTGCTCTATGTCTACAAGGGCATTCCCTTCACGGCCGTTCTCTACGGCATCTACGTTCCGATGGCCGTGGTGGGATACCTCAAATGGCGGCGCATGATGAAGCGCCCGAATCAGCAAAAGAATTGACAATGACGGAAACGAATGACATTGACAAAAGTTTCGACGCGGTGATACTGGCCGACGGCGATTTCCCCTCAGCACCGGAGCCCCTCAGCATCCTGCATGAGGCCCAGCGGCTGGTGTGCTGCGACGGAGCCTTCACCACACTGCTCAGCCATCGGCCCGAGGAGGCCGAAAGGGCAAGGACGGAAGGACGGCTGTTTGTCGTGGGCGACGGTGACAGTCTCCCCGCGGGAATAAAAAGGGAATACGCCGACATCATCACGCAGGTGGATGAGCAGGACTACAACGACCTCACCAAGGCGACGCGGCTCGCACTCACGCTCCCCGGAGCCTCTCCGCGCCGCATCGCTTATCTCGGGGCCACGGGAAAGCGCGAGGACCATACCCTGGGGAACATCGCGCTGATGGGATACTACCGCAGGGAGATGGGAATACGGCCGGAGATGTTCACCGACTATGGCTGGTTCGTAGCCTGCGCCGGCAATGCCACGCTGACCACCTTTGCCCGTCAGCAGATGTCCATCTTCAATCTCGGTTGCAAACGGTTCGAGAGCAAGGGACTGCGCTGGCAGAGCTATCCTTACCGCGAATGGTGGCAGGGCACACTCAATGAATGTACGGGACGGAGCGTGGAATTCAGCGCCGACGGGCCCTACCTCGTCTTTCGCACCTACAAGGCCAAGGGCGAATAAGCCACACGGACAGAGGCGATGCCGCAGGCTGCTGCTCCCAGGGCAGCACGGGGACTAGCCACAGACGACCGAGGAAGCTTCTTTTGCTGCGAAGAGATGTTGTCACGGACGACCGCAGACGCTTCTTTTGCTGCGAAGAGATGTTGACACGGACGACCGCAGACGCTTCTTTTGCTGCGAAGAGATGTTGCCACGGACGACCACAGACGCTTCACGGACTTTTAGTGCTATGTGGTTAGATGAGAGGGCAGGGATAGGCCGAAGGTGATGCCTGGGTAACTGCTGTGAGTACATTCCCATTTTGGGAACCCACCTTGTGCCTAAGTTCCGCCTTGTCGCTGGGTGGTCTTGCAGTTAGAACCACTACCCTAAATCAGGGTGCTGGTTTTGTTCTGCGCTCCCGGATGCTGTCAGCAAGGACAGCCCGACGGGCTGAAGCATGGGTAGCACGGTCAAGCGAATGAAAGGAGCGCAGACCGGCGGTAGCACCGCCTCTGTCAGCCGACGTGCCCCGAAGGGGTACACGAGTACGAAGTGCGCAGAAATCAGCAGCTTTCCCCTCCGGCATTCTCACTTGAGCAGGAAATTCGACCGGGGGATATTGTAGGGCAGCACCGTGGAATTTAAGCGTGCGCACGGGGGGCTATAGGACAGCACAGGGGCATTAGAAGCTCCACGCAGATGACTGTCACTGGACCTGCGGTCGCGCCTGGGGGGCTGTGTCTTGGGGTGCGGTTTCGGGTTATTGGGAATCTGACACAAAGGTAATAATAATTTCTGGAACCACCAAATTTTCGGGACCACTTCGGGTACAAAGGGAGCCCCATTTTAGGGCGTCCATTGCAATTTTAGTCATTGCTGGCTTCCGCACCCTGCACCAGCCAGTTTTCGAAGCTTGGTGGATGAGAGGCTGGGAAAGATTGACCCAAACCCTCTCCGCCCCTTTCTTTTCCTCCCCCAACCGCCACACCGCCACACCGCCACACCGCCACATTTATAGCTATCGCATGTCGGGAGGAAGGCGATATGTAAAATAAACAGAAAGAAAAGAATATAATCCAACATATTAATAATTAATATATTATATAACATTAATAATATAATAATATATTATATTTTTACTCTATGGTCTCATTTTCGTCCACTCGGCCGCCGAATGTCAGAATGCACCTTATGTGGCGGTGTGGCGGTGTGGCGTTGTGGCGCTTGTTCGTGAATCCGAGCCCGGCCACCCTCAAAGTCACTCAGCACTAACAGTCACGTGCGTCGAATAAATATTGTCCACGCGCGGTGTTGTTAACGTATTTTAACGGGGCTCGGCTCTCGGATTAGGTAGAATGCGAAAGATTTAGTAACTTTGCAAGTGGGAATGAAAAACAGCCTTGCGACAGGGCATCATGGGAATCACTTCGGGACATCATACTGCGGCACCCGTCCGCACTGCAAACCGGGAATTGGGAGCGGAAGCCGTGAGGCGGAAGCCGCGGGCACGGACGATGGCTGCGTGAGACGGCTGCGGTGCAGGGTAAACGGGACTCCGTTGGCTGCGTGAGGCGGCTGTGGTGCGAAGGCACGGGCGATAAGGTGCGAAAAGATGGGAAGGTCGCGGCGAAAGTGACTACGGATACTGCGTGCGGTGGAAACGGAAGACTTGCCATGAAGGGCAATTACCAAAAAAATAGCGCTTGGAATGCACTTTTGTAGCGGGTAGCTACGTTAATTAAGTAAGAAGAAAAAATAATGATAAACAGATGAAGCAGCTCATACTCACCCTTGGCCTTCTGCTCCTGACGGCTTACTCAGCCCGGGCCGACAAGCAGGGCACCTGGAAAGCCTACATGGCCTATGCCGATGTGCAGGATGTGGAGCAAGCCGGTAAGCTACTCTTTGTCAAGGCCTCGGACAATCTCTATGCCTACAACACGGCCGACCAGAGCATTCAGACCTTCGACCGGGCTGGCGCGCTCACCGATGTCAGCATCAAGCTAATCAAATACTGTCCCGGAGCCCGGAAGCTCATAGTGGTCTACAGCAACAGCAATATCGACCTCTTGTCGACCGACTTCAATGTAGAGAACGTGAGCAGCCTCTACGACTACAGTACAACGGAGGACAAGAATGTCAACTACATTGGGGTGGACGGCAAATACGCTTATCTCTGTACCGGATTCGGCATCCTGAAGATGAATGCGGCCGACGGCGTAATCAGCGACACCTACAACCTGGGCGAGAAAATCAGCTGGTGCCAACTCAAGGACGGTTACATCCATGCTTACGGAACCAACGGCCACCTGCAGGCCCGGCTCACCGACAATCTCATCGACAAGGCCAACTGGAAGAATGCGGGCAGCTACGAGGCTCCGCCGTCAGTCGACAAGACCGAGCTCATGGCTCTGGCCAGGACACTGAGCCCCGGCGGACAGAAATACAATCCCTTCGGCATGATGCGCTTCCTCCACGGCAACCTCTACACCGTCACGGGAGGCTACAATCCCTGGGTGAGCCTCTCCTATCCGGGAGCAGTGCAAGTGCTGCGGCCGACGGGATGGCAGATTTACGACGACAGCTTCGCCGCCACACTGGGCCACGACTACCTCTGCAACCTCGACATAGCCGTCGACCCCACCGACACCACCCACGTGTTCGCCTCGGGCCGCACCGGGCTCTATGAATTCCGCAACGGCAAGCTCGTCAAGGACTACAATACGCAGAACTCCATCCTATGGTCGGCCTTAGGCGGTCATGACGACAACTACCTGCTCATCGAGGGCATCGCTTTCGACGCCAAGGGCAGCCTGTGGATACTCAACAGTCTGAACGACAAGCAGGCTCTGCTCGAATTGCCCAAGGGAGGCACGCTGACCGACCGCACTCCCGGCGCCTTCATGCAGGACAACCACATCGCACTTTACAGCATGATCAGCCCCATCTTCGACCGCGACGGCAAGCTCTGGTTCACCAATCATCACTGGGTGGGGTCGGCTCTCTGCCAATACGACCCCGCGACCGATTCGGCCCGCGTCATCAACCGCATCGTGAACGAGGACGGTACAGCCTACAGCACCTTGTATTTCGCCTGCGTCACCGAGGATGCCGACGGCAATCTCTGGGTGGGCACCAACATCGGTCCCTTCCTGCTGGAAAACGCCCAGAAGAACGAGCCTTTGCCCGTATTCAATCAGATAAAAGTACCGCGCAACGACGGCACCGACCTGGCCGACTACCTGCTCTCGGGCGTGAGCATCAGCAGCATAGCCATCGACGGAGCCGGCCGCAAGTGGTTCGCCACCCAGGGCAACGGCGTCTACCTCATCAGCAAGGACAACAACACCCAGGTGCACCATTTCACGAAGAGCAACAGCAAGCTGCTCTCGGACGACGTCAACAGCATTGCCATCAACCCCGCCACCGGAGAGGTGTTCTTCGCCACCGACGTTGGCCTGTGCTCCTACATGAGCGATGCCACCGCCACCGTCGAACAGATGGACAAGAACACCACATGGGCCTACCCCAACCCCGTCAGACCCGACTACAACGGCCCCATCACCATCAAAGGCCTCAGCATGGACGCCGACATCAAGATTGTCACGGCCAGCGGAGCCCTGGTCAACGAGGGCAAGAGCAATGGCGGCAGCTACGTCTGGGACGGCCTCGACAAGAAGGGACGGCGAGTGGCATCGGGCGTCTACATGGTGCTCACGGCAACGGCCGACGGCAGCAAGGGCACCGTCTGCAAGATAGCTGTCGTGAAATAAGCACCCCGACAGACGGTCAATGTCTTTGTCCTGGCTCATATTGCCCTTCCATTTCCAGATGGAAAAGGAAAATCATGGACAGTCTTGACACCGTGGGTGTGGGACTGAAGTGACGGGGTAGCCGTGGAGCTTGCTCGTAAGGCTGCCCCATTACCTCGGCACCATAGCTCCATGGGGAGCTAAAGTCTGTACATGACTATTTTCCAATAAACTTATTCTCGATTCAGGGTGACGCATTGGAGTCAGAAAAGGGATGAGGATGACCATCCGTCTGCTCACAGACAAGAATGGCCATCCCCATCCCTCTTTTTTCAGTCGCCCTGACCACGTGGTGGGGCAGCGCGTGTGGAAGCTTGTCAGCTGTCTTCCTTTCCGAAAGCTTCAGCCTCGGCAGCCGCGATGATGTATTCCTTCGACTGCGGCGCAGCACTGATGTCACTGAGGTCGAAATCGTCGGCGGACTGCTCCTTCTGAGACTGGGCAGCCTCCTGAGCACGATACATGGGTGAACGGCGCAATGGCTTTGCAGGACGGTCGGTGTAGACTTTCTCCTGAAAGGCCGTAACGTGTTTCTCTTCCTCCGGAATAGTCTTGTCGGAGCTGATGATGAACTCCGAGCTTTCCGATGTGTCGGGGACATTCTCCACCGGCTCCTCCTCCATCTTCGTGCGGCTGGCCTTGGCCTCGAATACGGCATCAATAAACTGGGGCTCCTTCTTGAGCTTCTCCAGTGTGAGCTTCGAAGCGAGCTGCTGGCTCTCCTTCTTGGAGTAGCCACTGCCGAGGCATCCTTTCTCGCCCTCGAGCACCACCTGATAGCAGAACTTCGGGCTTCCGTTGTTGTCCTTCGCCTGCTCCCGAAGCTCGAAGGTGAGCTTCACGCGGTTCTTCTGACTCCACTCTATGAGCTTACTCTTGAAGTTCACCTCCTTGTAAGCCACCTTGTCGATGTTGATCATCTGCGAGAGGATGCGTTTCTCCATGAAGCGCATGCACATGTCGTAGCCCCGGTCGAGATAGAGCGCACCCACAAGGGCCTCGAAGGCGTTGCCTCCCAAATAACTGTTGTGCGACTGTCCGCGCCCGTTGCTCAGAATGAGGCGGTCGATGCCCATCTCCCGGGCCAGCTTGTTGAGCGTATCGCGCTGCACCAGCTTGCTCCGGGTGTTGGTGAGAAAGCCCTCGCGCTTTCCGGGAAAATGACGGTAGACAATATCGCCGACAATGGCGTCCAGGATGGCATCGCCGAGAAACTCCAGCCGCTCGTTGTTCACGGGCTTCCCCTTCTTGTTGCGGTGCATCACGCTCTTGTGCATCAGAGCAAGCTGATAGTAGCTGATGTCGTGGGGATAGAAGCCGAGAATCTTGCGCAAAGACAAATAAAGCTCCTTATTCTTTCGAAAAGGGAGCTTCATTCTGTCGAATATATTACTACTCAGCATACTTCTTGAATACTACACATGCGTTGTGGCCGCCGAACCCGAAGGTGTTGCTCAGAGCTGCACGAACGGTGCGTTTTTGGGCCTTGTTGAACGTGAAGTTCATATTGTAGTCAAGTTCGGGGTCATCGTCGCCTTCCGTATGGTTGATGGTTGGCGGAATGATGTCGTCGTGCACTGCCATGACACACACCAGGGCCTCTACGGCACCGGCAGCACCCAGCAGATGACCGGTCATGCTCTTGGTGGAACTGATGTTCACCTTGTAAGCATGCTCACCGAAGACATCCTTGATGGCCTTGGCCTCCGAGATGTCACCGACATGCGTCGAAGTGCCGTGCACATTGATGTAGTCGATATCCTCTGGCTGAAGACCTGCATCACTCAGCGCGGCCTCCATCACCAACTTGGCACCGAGTCCCTCGGGATGCGATGCGGTGATATGATAAGCATCGGCACTCTCGCCTTCGCCCACCATCTCAGCATAGATGCGTGCTCCGCGGGCCTGTGCATGCTCAAGTGTCTCCAGCACCAGGCAGCCCGCACCCTCACCCATCACGAATCCGTCGCGGCTGGCGCTGAAGGGGCGCGAAGCGTGCTCGGGGTCGTCATTGCGGGTGGACAAAGCCTTCATGGCATTGAATCCGCCTACACCGCACGCACAGATGGCACTCTCGGCTCCGCCCGAAACAATGACGTCGGCCTTGCCCAGACGCAACAGATTGAAGGCGTCGGCAATGGCATTGCTCGAGGAGGCACATGCACTCGTTGTGGTATAGTTGGGGCCATGGAAACCGAAGTGGATGGATATCTCGCCTGCGGCAATGTCGGCTATCATCTTCGGAATGAAGTGAGGACTGAAGAAGGGGCCGCGGTCGATATGCTGACCATAGTAAGTGACTTCCTGTTCAAAAGTCCGGATACCGCCGATGCCGACGCCATAGATGACGCCCACGCGGTTCTTGTCTACCTTGTCCAGGTCAAGACCTGAATCCTTCACACCCTGGATGGCACTGATGAGGGCCAACTGAGCGTAGCGGTCCATGTTGCGGGCCTCTTTGCGGTCAAGGTAATCGGCTACATTCAGGCCTTTCACCTCACAAGCAAACTGCGTCTTGAATTTGGAAGCATCGAACTCTGTAATAGGAGCTGCGCCGCTCTTTCCTGCCACCAGGTTGCTCCACGTCTCTTCGGGAGTATTGCCTACGGGCGTAACGGCTCCGAGTCCGGTTACTACTACTCTCTTTAATTCCATTCTTGAATGTTTTCAGCCAAAGTTCAGCGCCTGGCAAGCATACAAAAAGAAAGGGGCCTGCCAAGCGCTGCACTGAGATGGCTCACTTATTTTGCATTCTCTTCGATGTACTTGATGGCATCTCCGACAGTCTGAATGGTCTCAGCCTTGTCATCAGGAATGGAGATACCGAATTCCTTCTCGAACTCCATGATGAGCTCTACGGTGTCCAGGGAATCAGCACCCAGATCGTTTGTGAAGCTTGCCTCGGGCTTTACTTCAGACTCATCAACACCAAGTTTGTCAACGATAATGTTCTTTACTTTCTGTTCAATTTCTGACATGATTGTAACGTTTAATTGTGTGATAATAATATTCAAAGATAGAAACTGGGTGCAAAGGAAACAATTTTTCTTCACATTCGCAAATTATTTGGCCAAAAAAGCGCCATATCATGCACATACGGCGCTGATTGTGCAATTTTCCTCCGCCTTCGGGAGTATAGTTTCGGCCATCGGTATTCAATTCAGCCAGTCGCAGACGAGCGTTGACGAACGAGCCGATTTCGCGCGACGGAGACAATGATTTGGCTCGGCTGACTCCATCGGTCAGCTTGCTGTTTTCTCCACTTCTGTGGCTGATTCCCAACACGAGAGCAGGACGTCACGGCAGTCCCGTGGGCGGCTGGTTGCCCGATACGTTAGCCGGATTCCCGCTTCATCAGCCTCCTCATGTCCCCTGGGCTGGCGCTTCACCTATTTATATATATAGGGCAGCGCACAGTCTGTCAGCATGGAATAGGGCTGGCTGCGCGCTGTCCGCCATCCGCCAGCACTCTACCACGAGGCATTGTCGTCGCTCCACACAAGGCCTTGCTTTGCTTCCGCGCCGCTGACATCGGTGCTTCCGTCGCCGCTCTTCGGCATATCGGAGCCCTGGGGCACCGAGGTGTCGATGAGCAGTTCTCCGGCACTGAAGGCCACAGCTCGGATTTGGGGCATAATATATCTTCTATTCATAACTCATCAAAACTTTCTTTCCGTTGTGGATATAGACTCCTCTCTGAGTCCTCGTCACGCGCTGCCCTTGCAGATTGTACCAGGCATCATCAGTGGTCTTCGCCGTCTTCACCTCGCTCACTCCCGTGGTCTCGCCATTATCGAAGCCGATGACCAAAGGCGCCTTGGCATCGGCCGACGAAGGCAACTTCAGATAAGCGCGATGCACGGGGAAGTTCTTTCCCATGCTGGTCACCTTATGGAAGGCTCCACCCTGCATGATGTAGAAAGGATTATTCTCCGAAGCCTCGATGTCGGTGCTCTGGACGGTAACCCCATGCATTAGGTTGTTGTTGATCGTATAGGTTGCGTCATCATGCTCACCAATGGTATAATAGAACCCATCTGGCGTGCTGTCTTGGTCGAGCACCTTCAGGAGCACGCCAGTGTTGGCAGGGATATAGCCGTAGGTGTTCTTGCCGTCGGCCGTGTAGCCGCCATTCACGTCGATGCTGGTCATGTGGACATAGTTCTCGGTCTGCCCCTCGGCATTGGTTCTGATCTTGTATTGTCCTGCTACAAAGGCTGCTACATTGGCATTTCCATTCTCGGTGTAGAAGTCGCTGAGGTCGGTGTCGAACTCACGGCAGAAGGTGCCGTAGGTGGAACTGATTTTGATGCCCGGCAGCTTGTAGCTCACCTGGTCCTTGAAGCGGCTCAGCGCCTCCTGATAGTCCTTAAGCTTGCTTTTCTTGACGTAAATCTTCTGTTCGGGAGCAAACTCCCGATAGTGGTCGATGAGCTTATATTCGTCGCTCATGAGCACTTCCGGCGCACTGTTGCCACAGAACACGATGTCTTGGATGGATGTGGATACGGGCGTCACGACACCGTCCACAGTCTGGGTCTTGGAGTAGAAAGCCAGGGTGCCGATGGAATAGATGCTGTTCTTGAACACCACTTCCTTAATCTTGTCGGCATTCTCGAAGGCATAGTTGTCGACCATGCTCACGGTGCGGGTGTAGCCCTTCTCGCCGTCATCACCGCTGTCCACCACCTCTGTGGGTGCCACATACACGGGCAGCGTGCTCTTGGTGCTGAGCAGCATGACGCCCTTCTGCGACACGGGCAGGAACTCGTCGGTGTGGGCCTCGTCGGTCTCTCCGGGATGCTCCACGGTGAACGAGGTCTTGATGGCCTTGAACTTGTGGTAGAAGGCGTTGGCCTTGTATTGGTCTACCAAGTCCTTGCGCACATAGAGCGTGATGTTCTGATACATGTTGGTCACCACCCCAGACTGCCCGTTGGTACCGTCGTCGAAGCTCATGCCGTTGGTGGTCTGGTCGATATTGTCGGGCGAGAGCATCTGGTCGCAGAGCAGGGCGATGGAATTGAGGTTCTTGTCGAGTCCGAAGGCGCGTGCACTAATCTTGGTCACCTTCTGCGGGATTACAACATTGGTGAGGTTGGGACAGTCGTAGAAGGCCTTCTCGCCGATGGTGGTGATGGAAGGTGGTATCACGGTCGCTTTTTGGTTAGCCCGTCCGGAGGGGAAGAGTACGAGCGTGGTCTTCTTCTTGTCGCAGAGCATTCCGTGGGTAGCAGAGAAATTAGGATTGTCAGCATCCACGGTGTATTCCATGATGTTAGGGCTCCATTTGAAGGCTGAAGGGTCGATGCTGGTGACGCTCTTTGAGATGTGCACGGCTTTAAGTCCCTTGCATTCGCGGAAAGCCTCATGGCCAATAGAGGTGATATTGTCGGGCAGCGAGAGCTCCTCGAAACCGCACTGCGCGAAGCAGCCCTTGCCCAAGGTCTGGAGCTGCGAGCCCGAGGCAAAGGTCAGGGTCTTGAGGTTGGTGCAGTTGAAGAAGGCGCTCTCGCCGATGGTGGTCACCGTGGCGGGCACATCGAAGCGTTCGAGCTTTGTCTTGTTGGCAAAGACACTTGCACCAATCTCTTGCAGTTGGCATGAACCTTCAAACTTGAACAGTCGGAGGTTGGCAGCACCGATACCGCCTTTGTCGATACGCTTTAGCAGTGAGCCATCGGGGATGTCGATCTCATCCAAGGCATCGCAGGCGTTGATGCCGCGCTCATAGATTTCTTCCATGTTCTTGGGCAGTCGCAGGATCTTCAGCGCGGGCAGTGCACTGACGGCCTGCCAAGTGAGTGCCTTGAGCTGTCCGTTGTCGGGGAAGTCGAGCTCCTCCAAACTATTCATGCTGGAGATGCCGGAATCATCGATGCTGGTGACGGTGGAAGCCACATGAAGCACCTTCAACGGACAGCCACTGAAGACGTTGGAGGGGATGGTGGTGGTGCCCTCGGGAATCGTGTATTCGGTGTCAGGACGTGCGGGAGGATAGAGCACTATCTTGGTCTTATCCTTGGAGAACACGATGCCATCAATGGACGCATAGGTCTGATTGGCTTCATCCACGTTGTAATAGCTAATTTTCTCGCATTTGTTGGTCAGTCCCTCAATCTTCGTCACGCTGGCGGGAATTCCAAGGGTGGTGAGATTGTGGAGCTCGTTCACTCCATTGGACTCTGCGGTGACGGTCTTGTTGAGGTCCACACTCGTGAGGTCAGGGTTATAGGAGAGGCTATATGCGCCCACCGTGGTCACGTCGTCGGGTACGGTGAAGCTGCTGCCCGTGTGATAAGGGGGATAGTAAACCAGCGTATTGCCGCCCATGGCATTGATTTTCACCAGTGCTCCTTTCTTCACCTGGCGACGCGAGGACTTCATCCGCTTCGGCGAGTTCATCAAGAACGCACAAGCACGCGGCAAGCATGCGAAGGAATACATGGAAATCATGCCTATCCCACCCCAGGTCATCACTGAGTCGGGTGGCATCGTGAAGAACAATCCGGGCTACGAGTAAACCTACGGAAGTACTGTATCATTCCTCATCCCTTGATCCACCGGCACCCATCTGTGGACAACGGATGGGGAATGTTTATTCTCAAGCTTTGCCCGGCTGCAAATTATTCGTCAAGAATATTCCTACTCTCGATTATTTTTTGTAAGTTTGCCACAAAAAGGCAACGATATGGAAGACGACAACAAATACATCCGCTTTGATTGGGCTGCCAAACGCATGCTGCGCGACAAGGCTAACTTTGGCGTGTTCGAAGGACTTATCACAGTGCTCCTCAACGAGCCCGTCCACATCATTGAGATATTGGAGAGCGAGAGCAACCAGAATGACCCCGATGACAAGTTCAATCGCGTGGATATCAAGGCTCGAGACAGCAAAGACGAAATCATCCTTGTGGAAATACAGCAGGCTCGTGAACTTTACTATCTGGAGAGAGTGCTCTATGGGGTTGCTAAAACCATCACCGAGCACATCTCCCTGGGTGACAAATACAACAAGGTGAAGAAAGTCTATTCCATCAGCATCCTCTATTTCGACTTAGGACAGGGTGCCGACTATTTATATCATGGACAGACCTCACTTGTCGGAGTACACACCAAGGACACCCTAAAAATCAACACCCGCGACAAGGGCATTATTAAAATCAAAACTCCAGAGGAAATCTTCCCCGAATATTTCATTATCCGCGTCAATGAGTTTAACAAGGTGGCTAAAACTCCCTTGGAGGAATGGATAGACTACCTTAAGAATGGTCACATCAAAGACGATACAACAGCTCCGGGGCTCCAGGAAGCCCGCGAAAAACTCCAATACCTGAAGATGGACAAAGCTGAACGCAAAGCCTACGATCGCCATATTGATAACATCATGGTGCAAAACGACGTTCTCGACACAGCTAAGATGGAAGGACGTGAGGAAGGACGCGAAGAAGGACGTAAAGAAGGACGTAAGGAAGGACGCGAAGAAGGACGTAAAGAAGGACGTAAGGAAGGAATGCTGGCTGTGGCCAAGAACTTGAAGTCAATGGGGTTAGATTTACCAGCCATTGTTCAAGCTACCGGGCTATCCGAAGAAGAGATTGACCGATTATGACACCAAGGAACCGTGGGACGAAAGTCAAGCTTGATGCCCCCGGAGGGTAATGACAAAATTCCAAGACATTAAGCCCGTAGTCTCATTCTTTCTTCATACCTTTGTCGGCGAAGTAAGCCTCTAAAACCCACCAGGAAACACGATGAAAGGCTACCGACAAGAGGTCTGAAGAGGTATTAAACAAACTTGAATGAAAAGATTCCTAACGCCTCTAATTGCACTTATTGCATTTCTATTTCTATGGTACTGCCTGCAGAACCATCAGGAATACCTCTACTATTACCGTGAGTAGCACCAGCTCTTCACCTATGACAGCAGCATTCTGCTCGATCGCTTCACTCAGGTGGGAGGCGGTGCCATAGTGCTGGCTCAAGCGCTTGTGCAATGGTTCTACTTGCCGCTCATGGGGTCACTTATCACCTCTATAGTATGCATCGTGTCGGCCTACGCGCTCTGGCGAGCCATTCGTAGCCAGCACAACAATCTGATTCTCTTTCCCCTTTGCCTGCTACCATTGGCCTATATCAATGCCGACCTCTACGATATCAATGCCCACTACGATGTGCTCACAGCCTTTCTGCTCATAACGTTAGCACTTTGGCTGTGGGCAGCAGCGGGGACAAGACTTAAAGCAGCGTGGCGTGCGTTATTAGGCCTTGCACTTAGCGCAGCACTATTCCTTTTGGCCGGCTCTGTGGCCACTGTATTCGCTGTAGCCATCCTCCTCATCGATATCCTCAAAAGAGGGTCTCAGGGATGGACACAAGTACTCAGCGTCCTCACCGACGTGATTCTTGGCTTTTGGGCAGTGGAAAGTAGCTATTTAGAATACTACCGACAGGCCTTTCTCTTCGCCTACTACGAGCCCATGCTGGTGCCTTCACTCTATTATTCCATTGCCTTTCTGCTGATACCACTGCTCATTGCAGCCTCCAGCCTGCTCGACCATTTACCCCAGATAAAGTTCCTTAAATCGGGGATACTCACAGCAGTGCTGTTCATCGGCACAGGACTGCTCATCTGGAAGCAGTCGGAGCGGGGCGACCGGAAAATGTACACATTCTGCCAGTTACAGCACTATGCCATCACGGGGCAATGGAACAAGATATTAAGCTTTGAGGATGCCACGAGTGGACATAATGCGCTCTACATGAACTTTGTAAACCTGGCTCTGCTCAAACAAGGCCGACTCGTCACCAATCTGCTCGATTATCCACAGCGCAACGTCATCGCACTGCTCATAACCGACGAGATGAGCGGGCGTATTCCCGACATGTCAGCACTCATGGCACGCATCTATTATGAAATAGGCAACATCGGGTCGGCTTTATGCAAGGCCTTCGACGCCAACGAATGCTGCGTCTATGGCAATTCCACCATGCTGAAGCTAATCATTAAATGCAACATTATCTACGGCCACTATGCCGTTGCCGAAAAGTATCTCTCACTCTTGCAGCACACCATAGCCTACGCTGACTGGGCCAAAGAGCAGCAGAAATACCTCTATAACGATCGTAGGGTAAATGCAGATATCGAATACGGCATGAAGCGGCGCGACCTGCCCGTCACCGATAAGTTCTGTCTGAGAAAGGGTCCCCTGCCCGACCTTCTGCGCATTCTCAGGACTAACCCCTACGAGCGCAATGCACGCGATTATGCCATTGCTCTGCTCATTGTCAGCCGCGATCTTCAAGGCATCAGCGACTTTGTAAGGTCCTTCATCCACACCCCCGTGCTGCGCCCCATGCCACAGTATCTGCAGGAAGCCATCGTCACCGCTAACGAGAGCCATCCCGAGACTTGGAGTGCATTGGGCGTGAATGCTGACACTCAGGAACGCTACAACGACTACAAGCAGACCTTCATCCTCGCCCGCAACACCGGGAGCAATCCCATAGCTGCCCTTCAGTATCCAGGTGGCTACCGACTCCATCGACTCCTATTTAGCCTATTGCCTCATACCGCCCGGCTATGGACTGTGGTATCACATGGGCATCTATCAGCGCAATCTGGAGAACTACGATGAGACGGCCATCGTCGATAACAATACGACCGACCACAACTGTGTCAATTGTCACAGCTTTCCCAATCAGCAGGCTGACAAGATGGTATTCCATATGCGTGCTGCACACAAAGGCACCTACCTTGTCAAAGACGGACATGCCGAGCACATCGACCGTGAAGGCATGCCACCCTTAGTGTATCCCTACTGGCATCCATCGGAGAAGTATATCGCCTTTTCTTCGAACAAAACCTCGCAGTCCACTTTCATCAACCATGCCAACCGCATAGAAGTATTCGACAAGATGTCGGACATCTACGTCTACGACCTTCAGCACCACCGTGTTCTAAAATCGCCCCTCACGGCGTCGGCATCGAAATTCGAGACCTTTCCCACCTTCTCACCCGACGGCAAATGGCTCTACTTCTGTTCGGCCGACGCTGTCGACTCGCTACCCGAAAACTGCAAGAAGGTACACTATAACCTTTGCCGCATTGGCTTCGATGCCCGCAACGGGAAATTCGGCAACAAAGTGGAAACCCTCTATGACGCTGCCAGCGAGGGAAAGAGCGTGTCGTTCCCCCGTATCTCGCCTGATGGCCGCTTGCTCGTATTCACGCGTCATGCCTTCGGCACCTTCTCCATCTGGCACCACGATGCCGACCTGTGGACGCTCGACCTACACACAGGAAAGAACTTTCCACTCAAAGCTGCTAACAGCAATGACACCGAGAGCTACCACTCCTGGAGTCGCAACAGTCGCTGGTTGGCATTCAGCAGCCGAAGGGGTAATGGCCTCTACACCCGTCCTTACTTTACCTACATCGACCGTAATGGTCACGCCCACAAGCCCTTCTTGCTGCCTCAGCGCCATCCCGCAGAATACTACCGCAATCTGTTGTATTCCTACAACATCCCCGAGCTGAAGCGCGGTAAGACTCCACGTGTGAGGTTCTGAGCAATATCCGTCATAGCATGCACCCCGACCGAAGAGTGCCCATACAGCAGAGTGGTCACCTCCTCAAAGATAAAGAGATGACCACTCTGACCATATTTGGAATGACCTGGATAGGCTTAGCGCAAATCGCGCATCCTCACTTCGATGCCGAGTCCACGGAGTGCCTTCTCCACTTCAGCAGGCGGCGTGAAAAACAAATGATAAGGATAAAGCACCTTGGGACGTATCACCTTAGCCGCCTGACACAGTTCCTTGATACTCATTGTATTGGCACTGTCACAGGGTAGAAAGGCCACATCAACACGGCCAAGGTACCGCATCTCGGGCACCAGCTCGGTATCACCCGCAATATAGATGCGAAAACCGCCCAACTCGAGCAGATAGCCATTACCCACACCCCTAGGGTGACGGGAGCGATGATCGGGCCGGAGGTTATAAGCCGGCACGGCGCGTAGCGTCATGTCGGTATCCAGACGATAGGTCTCGCCGTTACGAATCACTGTGCCCCGCTGATATCGGTTGAAGCAGCGCTGCGTGAGAAACACCTGCGTGTTGTTCTTCGTGAGCAGGAATACGGCATTCATGTCGAAATGATCGTAATGGTCATGAGTCACAAGTACATAGTCGGCCTGTGGCTTGTCCGTGTAGTCGACAATAGGGCGCACGGCACTGAACACAGGGTCGATTTCGAACTCCTTGCCCCGATAGTTAATCTCCAGACTGGCATGCTTGATGCAGGTAATGACAATCCTGCGGCCATTGGGTGCCACAAAGGTATCGACTCCTCCCTTCTGCGGATTCTTCGCGCACGAAGAGAGGAGCTGTAAAGCCAATAGAAAGGACATTACGAGCAACACCCCGGCAGGGCGGCAGCTGCCGTCAGTGCTTCTTCTCCGGCGCTGCATCATCAGGCTCTATGGTGAAATCGAGTTGCTTCTTCTCCAGGTTGGCCTTGGCCACACGGATGCGGATAGGGTCACCCAACTGATACTTGTGGTGATGCCGACGGCCACGCAGACAGTAGTTGCGCTCATCGAAGTCGTAATAGTCATCATCGAGGTCGCGCATGGGTATCATGCCCTCGCAGTGGTTCTCATCTATTTCGGCATAAATACCATAGCTCGTGATGCCACTGATATGGGCATCGTAGACGCAGCCCAATTTGTCGCCCATAAACTCCACCATCTTATACTTGATGCTGTCACGCTCAGCGTTCTGTGCTATCTGTTCCATGTCGGAACAGTGTTCGCAAAGATCTTCATAATGCTTGGCATTGGCCGAGCGTCCACCCTGCTGATAGCGAGTGAGCAGACGGTGCACCATGGTGTCGGGATAGCGGCGAATAGGACTCGTGAAGTGCGTGTAATAATCAAATGCGAGCCCGAAGTGACCGATATTATGCACCGAGTAGCGGGCCTTCATCATGGCGCGCAGAGCCACTGTCTGGATGAGCTTCTGCTCGCGTTTGCCCTCGCAGTCATCCATCAGCTTATTGAGCGAGCGGGCCTCCTCACCACGGGTACCGGCCGTCTTCAGCTTGTAGCCGAACTTCACGATGAACTCGCGCAGCGTCTCCAACTTCTGCGGGTCGGGATTGTCGTGTATACGGTAAGGCAGTGTCTTGGCCTTCTTTCCGCGGCCCACCTTACCCACGCTCTCGGCCACCGTCTTATTGGCCAGCAGCATGAATTCCTCCACCAGTTTGTTGGCGTCCTTAGAGCGTTTGAAGTAGCAGCGTATAGGCTTGCCCTTGTCATCAATGTCGAAATGCAACTCCTCGGTGTCGAATTTCACGGCTCCACCCTTGAAGCGCTTCACGCGCAGCTTCTTGGCCAAAGCATCGAGCATGATGAGCTGGTCGGCATATTCACCTTTGTATCCACCCTCGGGAGCCGGTGGTGCGGGTTGACCTTTGCCGTCGACAACGCCATTGGCCTCCAGCAGCTTCTGCACCTCCTCGTAGGCGTAGCGGCGATTGGAGCGGATAATGGTATGCACGATGCGGTATTTCTTCACGTTGGCATCCTCATCGAGGTCGAAGATGACACTGTAACAGAGTTTGTCCTCATTGGGGCGCAGTGAGCAGACGAAGTTACAGAGCCGTTCAGGCAGCATGGGGATGGTGCGGTCGACGAGATAGACCGAAGTAGCCCGCTTCTCGGCCTCCTTATCGATGACAGAACCTTCGGTGACATAGTGCGACACATCGGCGATGTGGACGCCCACCTGCCAAAGGCCCTTGTCGAGCTTCTGGATAGAGAGCGCATCGTCGAAGTCCTTGGCATCCTTAGGATCGATGGTGCAGGTCCACACCGGTCGGAAGTCCTCTCGCTCGGCCTCATCCTGCTTGGTTATCTCACCCGTGATAGCATCGGCAGCCTTCTCCACGCGGACAGGGTATTTGTAGGGCAGACCATACTGTGCGAGGATGGTATTCATCTCTACATCGTTGTCGCCCGACTTACCCAACACATCGACCACTTCACCAATGATGTTCTTGTGCTCGGCATCGGGCCAATGAACGACCTTCACCACAGCCTTGTCATCGGTCTTGCCTCCCTTGAGCTTGCTCTTCGGTATTAGGATGTCGCTCACGTAGAGGTTGTCCTGCGTCACGAGGAAGGCTATGTCGCGATCCACGCGCAGGCGTCCCACAAAGGTATCCTTAGCGCGCTTCAGTATTTCTATGACCTGTGCCTCCTTGATATGCTTCTTCCGACGAGCCATGAAGGATACGCGCACGCGGTCGCCCGAGAGCGCCGACATGGAATTGCGCTCGCTCACGAAGATGGGTGTGCCACCGCCATCGGGGAGGAAGGAGTTCTTGCCATTTGACTTGCGGACAAAGGTGCCGTCCTGCACCTGCCCTTTATCATTGAGTTTATAACTGGTGTCGCTAACCTTCATCAGGAAATCGTCCCAAGCCATCTCCTCCATGGTATCGATGGCCAGCATCTTCAGTGGGTGGGTGTCAAGATGGAGTGTGCGGAATATCTCCTTGAAACTGAATGTGTGTCCTGGCTGTTTGGAGAACAGCTCCTCAAGTTTTGCCGCAAGCTGCTTCTTGCTCATGCGCTTGCCGCCTTTCTTTCCCTTTCCCATAGTCTATGTGTATTTGAGGTTTATTGTTGCGAAGTTACGAAAATAATCTGAAAACCTACAGCTGTTGACGCAATAAATTTATGCCGCTTGCAGCACCGTGAAGCCTACTTCAAATACCACCCTGCTCACACCACTTCCTTAGCCCTCCAGCGTCACTTCATCCGCACACCAAACAGATACCCGTGCCGCTCCGGTTATGCCGCCACTACCAGGTCCATTAGGAACTTTCACCTATTAGCTGACTTACAGGCTTTTCTGTCAAGAGAAAGAGCCGGCTAGGTTTGGCCGACTCTTATGCTTGCTTTCAGCATTTGCATACTCCTATATTCCGAAGAAACCCATACTTACGGTACAGGGGTTCTATGGGAAAGGCCGCCACCTCTACTCTTTTCTCTCTATGGGCT
>Ga0256406_1001405_pt1 | contig 39213 bp, 30 predicted proteins | sample RumenRJG_03DNA_FD_185986 | JGI IMG/M metagenome (GOLD analysis project Ga0256406, IMG submission 185986) | Bovine rumen microbial communities from Lethbridge, Alberta, Canada - RJG_03 | ecosystem: Host-associated > Mammals > Digestive system > Stomach > Rumen | place: Canada: Alberta | collected... | reverse complement strand
AGGTGCGCCTCACCCTCGGCCCCGACGACAACCAGGCCTCCGAGGTGGCACGCGGCTTCGGCGCACAGGTGCAGGCCTGCGGCCCCACCGACGTGTGCACCGACCCCAACTGCAAGGTCATCACCACGCCGGCCTACATGGCCGCCTCGCGCATCAGCGAAATCTTCGCCGGCGCCGAGAACATGGTGGCCGAGCTGGAAGGGATGCTGGGATAGTCTGTCGGCAATAGCAAACACCATGTCCACCCTCTTCGCGCAGGTGGTATGGCGTTCTTCTTCGCCGGCATACCCGGGCGCACAATAATTACGCCCCTGGTGCGTCATGCCCATACATAAACGAAAGTACCATGATTAGAAAACTACGCCTCTCGCTCCTCTTTCTCGCGGCCTTCGTGGCCGCCGGATGCAGCGTCTACCATCCCCAGGCGGTCAACATCCCGCTCGTCAGCCACCGCGGCGACGCCCAGGTCGACCTCTCCGCCGGCCTCTCCACCTGGATCCTGCCCGACGTCGTCACCCTCAACGCCACCGCCTCCTACGGCATCACCGACTGGCTCGCCGCACAGGCCCACGCCAACTACGGCTTCGAGAACGCCTACGGCCAGCTGGCTCTCGGCGCCTACCGGCGGCTAGGCTCGCATGGCGTTGTCGAGGGCTACCTCGGCTTCGGCTATGGCGGCGCCTGGCGCGAAGGCGTCAGCACCTCGTCCGACGACGCTGACGACCAGGCCGTCGGCGTCAAAAAATACGACTACAGCGGACACTTCCTCCTCCCATTCCTCCAGGGCAACATCGGCTGGCGCGACCTCACCGGCGCCCATATCGACCTCGCCTTCGGTTTCAAAATAGGCTCCTATAGGCCTGATTTCGACTACCGTTCCTACGACTCCGACGGCACCCTCGTCGCCAGCCGCTCCCACCCCTACACCTCCCCCTCTCTCCTCCTCGAACCACAGCTCCAGTTCCGCATCGGCAGCGAACGCCTCAAGTGGAACCTCCGCCTCGGCTTCGCCATCCTCCCCGACTTCGAGACCTCCGCCCACAACCTCACCTACGACTGGTTCACACTCTCTTCAGGCCTCACGTTCTTTCTTTGATTTCTGATTATCAGCCATACTTATTTAATAATAATATATGAAGCGACTGATACCCCTCCTCCTCTTCGCCCTCGGCCTCCAAGCCTCGGCCCAGCATGTGGAGACCCACCCCTTCGTGCAGCGCGACTCAACCCTCTTCCTCGACGTCCATCGCCCCGCCTCCCCGCGCCCCGACCGCGCATGCGTCATCTCCCTCTTCGGCGGCGGCTTCGTCAGCGGCGGCCGCGCCGACGAGCTTCAGGTACCCATCGCACAGCTCCTCACCGAGCGCGGCTTCACCGTGGTCTGCATCGACTACCGCCTCGGTCTCAAGGACAGCGCCATGGTGGCCCAAAACAGCGGCCTCCTGCACATGCAGGACCTCTTCCAATACTGCATCGACATCGCCGTCGAAGACTGCGCCGCCGCCTGCGCCTGGGTGGTCGACCACGCCGACCGGCTCGACATCGACCCCTCGCGCATCATCCTCACCGGCTCGTCGGCCGGCGCCATCACGGTGCTCATGACCGACTTCTGCCGCGCCAACGACATGCCCCAGGCCGCCGCACTCCCCAAGCATTGGATGCCCGCCGCCGTCGTGCCCTACGCCGGCGCTCTCCTCTGCCGACGCGGCGAGCTGGCCTACAACACGCCCCCCGCTCCCACCATGATGCTCCACGGCATGAAAGACAAGGTGGTGGCCTACAAGAAGATGGCCCCCATCATCAGCCGCAACCTCTACGGCTCCCACCGTGTGGCCAAGGTGATGGCCAAGCAGTCCATACCCCACTGGATCATACGCTTCCCCGGCATCGGCCACGAGGTGGCCACCTGGCTCCCCGGCTCGGTCGACCTCTTCTGCGCCTTCGTCAACCAAGCCCTCGACGGACGCATCACCACCCTCGACGCCACCATGACCGACTCCAAGCTCGTCCCCACCCGATGGACCACCATGACGCTGAAAGATCTGTATAACTAATTCTCGACTCTAGGCCTTGAAAAATATTGTTAATAAATGTTAAGCATACCCCATGTTTAACATCCATTAACAAATCCACTTTTTATCCCCCTACTGTCCCCCTACCATGGCCGAACCATTACCCTACCAGATGGCATAAAATGCTGAAAATGTGCTTGTTGAATTTAATGTTTTGAGCATCAGTGCATTGCGCGGATTTTCTCCACCTCTTTTCTCCTCTCCCCACGCCTTTCGGGTCGATTTTTTACCCTCCGTCAAAGGTTCTTCAATTTTCCTAATAAATGTTAAAGTGTCATTTTTTAACATTTGTTCACGGCCTAAAGCTGCAAAACTAATGCCTTTTGCTGAACCAGCATGGGTTTGGGGGCTGACGGGCGGAATATTTTTTATGTAGTACAATATTCGTGGGATGGGGTACGTTAAAGGCAACATGGAAAAAGTGGAGATAATGAGCCCTGTGGGCTCCTACGCCAGCCTGCACGCCGCCATCCAGGGCGGTGCCGACGCCGTCTACTTCGGCGTGGGCAACCTCAACATGCGCTCGCGGTCGGCGGCCAACTTCGGCGTCGACGACCTGCGCGAGATATGCCGCATCGCCCACGCCGCCGGCGTGCGCACCTACCTCACCCTCAACACCATCATCTACAACCACGAGCTTGCCGAGATGCGCGCCCTCCTCGAGGCCGCACGCCAGGCAGGCGTCTCTGCCGTCATCGCCTCCGACCTCGCCGTCATCACCGCCGCCCGCGCCCTCGGCATCGAGGTGCATATCTCCACACAGTGCAACGTCTCCAACATCGAGGCCGTCCGCTTCTACGCCCAATGGGCCGACGTCATCGTCACCGCCCGCGAGCTGCCCCTCGAGCAGGTGGCCGAAATCACACGCTATATCGCCGACACTGACCTCCGCGGCCCCGGCGGCGACCTCGTCCAGATCGAAGTCTTCGCCCACGGCGCCCTCTGCATGTCCGTCTCCGGCAGGTGCTACCTCTCGCTCGACAACGCCGGCTTCTCCGCCAACCGCGGCGCATGCCTCCAGCTCTGCCGACGCGGCTACATAGTGAAAGACAAAGAGTCCGACCTCGAACTCGAGATCGACAACGAGTATATCATGTCGCCCAAGGACCTCTGCACCATCGGCTTCCTGGACCGCATCCTCGCCGCCGGCGTCCATGTGCTCAAGATTGAGGGGCGCGGCCGCTCGGCCGACTATGTGCGCACCGTCACCGAATGCTACCGCCAGGCCGTCGATGCCATCGCCCAAGGCTCCTACACCCCCGAGCGCATCGCCGAATGGACCGCCCGACTGGCCACCGTATTCAACCGCGGCTTCTGGGACGGCTACTACCTCGGCCGCCGCCTCGGCGAGTGGAGCGACCGCTATGGCAGCCAGGCCACCGAGCAGAAGGTGTTCCTCGGCCCGGTCAAAAACTACTTCCACCGCATCGGCGTCGCCGAGGTGCACCTCCAGACCGCCGAGACGCTCCGCGTGGGCGACGAGGTGGTCGTCATCGGCGACACCACCGGCGCCTTCCGCACCATCGTCGCCGAGCTCCGCCTCGACCGCGACCCCGTGCCCGAAGTCCGCCAGGGCGACCGCTTCTCCTTCGCTACTAGCGAGCCGTTGCGCCGTGGCGATAAGGTATATCGCATTGATAAAGTGACAGATGAAAAGTAATAACATACGCATAATTACCCTGCTGGCACTGGTTGTGGTGCTGGTGCCACTGCTGGGCAAGGTGGTGGCGGTGGCCATGAGTTCGGCCTGCTTCGGATGGCCCTCGCTCAACTACCATATCGGCTACGAGACCGGCTTCGGCGGACGCAAATTCATCGGCACCCTCTGCCATCTCATCTTCCCCGCCTACGTCCAGGCCGCCCACATCCGCGTCCTCGTTATAGCCGCCAACGCCCTGCTGCTGGCGGGTGTGGCATGGCTCTTTACAAGGCTGGTAAGTATGGCATCCGACGCGAAGTTGTCGGGCATGATGTTGCTGGCCTACTTCGTGGGGCCTTTCTCGCTGCTGGCGTGGTTCGACACCGGAATGTCCGTCATCTTCATGGAGACCTACCAGCTGGCCCTCGTCGCCGCATGGCTCCTGGCCTACCTACGATGGCATGGGCGCTCTGAATTCTATGTGTTTACGCTGATACTGAGTGTGGTATGCGGATTGATACACCATACCTTCTGCTGCACCCTGATGCCCTTGGTGGCGGCGTTGTTGCTTTACGACTTGTGGGACGGCGGTCGCTTCCAGCCGAGGCGTTTGGTATGGACGGCTGTGATAGGTGTCGCCATGGGTGTGTTGCTGGCCAGTATATGGCTCTTCAGCGAGATGAACCTGCCGCGCGAGGAGCTCTCGGCCCGACTGGCTGCCACCGTGGCACCCAACGCCTACGAGGCCGACCCCTATGTGCTCGAGGTGCTCTACTATCAGAGCAATAGTGGCAACCGAGACGCCTCGCTCGACGTGCTCACTCGCTGCCGCCTGCCCGAGCTGGTGCTCTCGCTGCTCATGTTGCTGCCCCTGCTGGCGGTGCTCTATTGGCCATGGATACGGGCGGCACGCAAGGCTAGCGGAACCGCACAGGCTTGGCGCTACCGTCTGGTCTATCTCACCATTACCCTCCTCACCCTACCCATCTTCTTTATGGCCACCGACTACGGGCGCTGGTTCGTGTGTTGGTGCTTCGGATTGGTGGTGCTGACGCTGATGGCATTGGCGTTGCATGACAAACTGGTAGAGGCGGCAGTGGGGGAGATGTATGCCTATGTACGCAGCCACTGGTGGGCAGCCCTGCTGCTGGTGGTCTACCTGCTGGGGCTGCATGCCCAAAGTTTCGAAGGCCTCAAAGAGGCTATCAACATACGTGAGTTCCTTATCCCTAATTCCTGATTATGCAAAAGCAAAAGTACACCCTCTTGGTGCTGCTCCTGCTGGCCATGATGCCCTCGGCAGCCACGGCAGTCTACTATGCCTTCCACGACCACTGGTGCGACTACTGGCCCACGTTCAACTACTTCATCGGCTATGAGTACGGCTTCGGCGGCCGCAAGCTCATCGGCACCCTGCTGGGTCCGCTGATGCCCGAGACGGTGACCGCCAAGCATATACGCCTCTTCATTCTGCCGGCCAACCTGCTGATGCTCTTCGGAGCGGCATGGGTGGTGTGGAGGAGTTTTACAGGGGGCAAGGAGCAAGGAGCCGGGGAGGCAAGGAGTGCAGGGGTGGCGGTGGCGATGCTGCTGGCACTCTATGCGGCCAATCCGTTCTCGCTCTTCGCCTATGTGCACACCCACCTCTCGATGTGCTTCATGGAGACCTACCAGCTGGTGCTAGTGCTGCTGTGGCTGGCGCTCTTCGTGCGGCACCGTGGTACGTGGTACTACTATGCAGCCACCTTCCTTGTGCCCATTCTCGGCACCCTTGTCCATCACACGTTCTGCTGTACGCTGCTGCCACTGATGCTGAGCCTGATGCTGTTCGACGCCTTCGAGGAGGGACGCCTGCAAAAGGGGCGTGCCATCGCCTACGGAGGTCTGGCCGTGGTGCTGCTGGGACTGTTCGTGGCTTTGTGGCAATGGAGCGGCATGACCATCGACGAAGAGACCCTCTACGAGCGCATCGCCGCCCGCGCCAACCAGGACGTGCTGCCCGACCGCGACGGGCTGCACATGCTCTACTTCCTCACCAACGCCGAGAACTCGAGCGGCTCGCTGACTGGGGGGCGCATGTTGCAGTTCGGCATCGAGCTGCTGCTGCTCATGCCCCTGCTGCTGTTGTTGGCCAGCCCATGGGTGATAGCGGCACGGCAGGCCGAGGGACGAGGCAACCGTATGCGCTACTGGCTGCCGCTGGCGGCACAGTTGTTGGTGGTGCCGGTGTTCTTCATGGCCACTGACTACAGCCGCTGGTGGGTGTGCTGGACCTTCGGGGCGGCCATGCTCTCCCTGGCGACCTACGCCACGGGCGACAAGGGTTTTCTCGACGCTCTGCAGACCCTTTGGGCATGGGCCAAGCGGCGTTGGTATATCCCGCTGCTGGCGGGCATCTACCTGCTGCAGCTCCACAACTCCAACCGCCAGTTCTTCGATGGCATGAAGGAGTCGGTCGATATCATTGAGTTCATCGGATCATTCTTCAAGTAGACGGTTTATGGCAAAGGCTAAGACCTATTATTTCTGTCAGGAGTGCGGATACCAGTCCTCGAGCTGGCTGGGCCGCTGCCCGGAGTGCGGCCGTTTCGGCACCTTCGCCGAGGAAGTGGTGGCTGCATCCTCCACTCAGAAATCAAAAATCAAAAGTCAGCAATCCTCCGTTCCCAAGCGCATCGAGGAGGTGACCTACGACGAGACGCGGAGGATTGAGACCCACTGCGGCGAGTTCGACCGCGTGCTCGGCGGCGGCATCGTGCCCGGCAGCCTGCTGCTGCTCGGCGGCGAGCCGGGCATCGGCAAGAGCACCCTCCTGCTGCAGACCGCCATGGCCATCCACGACCGCCGCCTGCTCTACGTCAGCGGCGAGGAGAGCGAGCAGCAGATCAAGATGCGCGCCGACCGAATTCAAAATACGAAATCAGGAAGTTCCGACCTCTACGTCGTCTCCGAGACTGTCACCCAGCGCATCTTCGAGCATATCGAGGCGGTGCAGCCGGATATGCTGATTGTGGACTCCATACAGACCATCTCGACCGAGGATGTGGACTCGCCGGCCGGCAGCGTGAGCCAGATACGCCAGTGCACGAGCGAGTTCCAGCACTACGCCAAGTCGACCGGCGTGCCGGTGCTGCTCATCGGGCACATCACCAAGGACGGCACCCTGGCCGGACCCAAGGTGATGGAGCACATCGTGGACGCGGTGCTGCAGTTCGAGGGCGACCGCAACTACGGCTATCGCATCCTGCGTGCGCTGAAGAACCGCTTCGGCAGCACCGCGGAGCTGGGCATCTTCGAGATGGAGGGCAGCGGGCTGCGCGAGGTGCCCAACCCGAGCGAGTTCCTCCTCTCGCAGCGCGACGAGACGCTCTCCGGCGCCGCTGTGGCCGCCACGCTCGAGGGTGCAAGGCCGATGTTCATCGAGGTGCAGAGCCTGGTTAGCAGCGCCGTCTACGGCACTCCGCAGCGCAATGCCAACGGTTTCGACATGAGGCGCTTGAGCATGCTCTTGGCGGTGCTCGAGAAGCGCTGCGGTTTCAAGCTCGGCGCCAAGGATGTCTTCCTCAACATTGCCGGCGGCCTGCGCGTGAGCGACCCGGCTATCGACCTGGCCGTGGCCTGCGCGGTGCTGAGTTCGAATGTGGACATACCCATTTCGCCGCGCGTCTGCTTTGCCGCCGAGCTGGGCTTGAGCGGCGAGGTGCGCCCGGTGAGCCGCCTGGAGCAGCGCATCGCCGAGGCCGACCGGCTGGGGTTCGAGAGGATATTCATATCCAAGTACAACCTCCGCGGGCTGGACCGCAAGCGCTTCGGCATCGAGGTGGTGCCGGTGAGCGTCATCGAGGAGGCCTTCCGGGGTTGGACGAGGGGCGCCGCGGTGGAAAGCCGGTAGGGGAATGGTAGGGGTTCTCTAGGGTAATAGATAGGCCTTTTCGCATTATTACCCCTATTTTCCCATTACTTCTATTTAACATATTTTAACATTGTATTTTTGGGTGTTTTTTTGGAAAAGTGTACTTTTTCCAAAACATTAGATTCTAAAAATAAACGTAATTAATTGATAAATAGTATTATAGTAGGGGGGCACGTTGGATGATGCCCCTGAAATCCCGTGAAGGTGCGTTGGTTGCACCTGTGTGGTGTATAAATACAGTGGAACGAAAAAAAAGGAAAAACAAGATATGAAACAAAACAGACTACGTCTTTTTTCATCGCACCGCAGGTGCCCAATGAAATGGGTAGTGGCTGCCGTGGCCGCTCTGCTGGGAACTGCACACGTTGGAGCACAGGTCGTCTACTCCAGGAACTTTGACGGTGCCAACGACAAGCCAACGGCTACCAGTCCGACGTCGAAAAAATACTCGTTCCGTTTAAACAATGGTACCGTCACGGGCAACTCCCTGTACGACGACGGCTGGCGCTCCTATTATGGACACAGCACTGCCAATTCAAACGATAACAACAAAACCGCCCCTCGCTTGGTTACTGGCTCGAGCGCCAATATTTTTCGCCATTCGGGCACCGCGAGCATCAGCATTGGATGCCGCGCCGGGCATTCGACGAATCCCAATCCCGGCATTGTGCTTCTGCCAGAGCTGAGCCAACCCGTCAACAAACTCGTGATAAAATTCTGGTTCGGTACCAACACCAACATTGGAAGCGAGTTGTCGTTGTCGGTCGGCTACGTGGAAGGCACCAACTATACCGACGAAACACCCGGCACCAGCGTCAATGCCGATTTCCACAGCCTACAGGAAATCCCCGCATCCACTGCCAGCTACGTTTCCGGCAACGGTTTGCAGACTAACAAAGGCACTTTCGTGGAGGTGGAACTCAAGAATGCGCCTTCCACCGCCACCCGCATCGCCATCCGGTGCAATGTTCCGGGAACCTCCCTCCGCTATTGCTGCATCGACGATGTGGAAGTATCGATTGCCGAAACCTGCAAGAAAGTGTCGAACCTTGCGGCATCGAGCATCACCACCACGTCGGCCACCCTCACGTGGACCGAGGCTGGCGAGTCGACGCAGTGGCAGGTGCGCCTCAACGGCGGCGCCGCCCAGACCGTCAGCTCCACCACCTACGCCCTCACCGGCCTGACGGCCAACACGGCCTACACCGCCGAGGTGCGCGCCGACTGCGGCGGGGGCGAATATTCCGAGTGGACCTCCGTCGCCTTCCGCACCCTCTGCAACCCCGTCAGCAGCCTCCCCTTCACCGAGACCTTCGAGAGCTACACCACCGGTGTGGGCGAGGAGATCGACCCCTGCTGGCACACGGCCACGGTGGGCAATGCCACCAAATATGTCTACCCCAACACGCGCGGCGCGAACGGCAGCAGCAAGTCGCTCTTCATGCAGGCCGGCACCTCCTACTACAGCCTCGCCGTCCTCCCCCAGATCTCCGTCCCGCTCAGCCAGCTGATGATTGAGTTCGACCTCAAGCGCGATGCCACGCTCAGCAACCTGAGCAACGTCCAGGTGGGCATTATCACCAACCCCTCCGACATCTCCACCTTCACCCCCCTGCGCAGCATTAACCTCACCGGTGCCGCCGCCAACGCCGAGAGCCACTACCGCCTCTCGCTGGCCAGCCTCACCGGCAGCGGCCGCCTGGCCTTCTACGTCCCCACAGCGTCGAGCACCTCCTGCATCGACATTGACAACGTCACCGTCGACTACCTGCCCGCCTGCCCCTGGATCGAGGACTTCGCCATACAGAGCCTCACCGAGGGGACGCTGACCGTCACATGGAGCGGCTCGGCCTCGCAGTACGAGGCGCAGTTCGCCACGGCGAGCGACTTCACGGCCGGCGTCACCACCAACACCCTCTCCGTCACCCGCGCCACCTTCTCCGGCCTGGAGACTGGACAATATTATTATGTTCGCGTACGCGCGAAGTGCGGCAGCGACTACGGCGAGTGGAGCGACGCACTTGAAGCCTATGCCACCGACTTCTCCGCCGCCGGCGCCACGGGCCTCCATGCAGCCACCGGCACGGTGGTGCTCAACGACCTCGAGCCCCACGACTGGAGCCTCTACACCAACGACGTCGACGCGCCGATGCGCTCGCTCAACCCGCTGGATGTGAAGGTGGTCTACCGCGGCTACGGCACCAACAACATGGTGCCCAACCCCGCGGGCTGGGCGGCCGGCACGGCCACCTGGGCCACGTGGGACGAGAGCCGCGACGCCGCCAACAGCGCCTCGGACTACACCCTGAGCACCACCGCCGAGGATGTCAGCGTCGGTGTGTCGGCCCAGGAGCGCCTGTACCACACCTTCGAATACTACAAGACGCTAGACCGCCTGGACAAAGTGGCCGGCACGGGCCGCGCCGAATACCGCACCATCTTCAACCCCTTCTCGCGCCGCCCGGCGGTGAACCCCGAGAGCTTCACCTGGGAGCAGGTGATCGACCACGCCAACGGCGGCGCCCCCTGCTTCCGCGGCTTCGCCTGGTGGCGCGTGGACGCCATCCAGGGCGGCAGCGTCTACACCACCCCCACCGGCGGCACCCCGCTGCAGGTGGGCGACCTGGTGAAGGCCGACCAGAAACTCTATTTCGAGGGCACCACCGGCGTGGAGGTGCAGTTCACGGCCATGTGGGCCCGCGCCATGGTGCACTACATGTCCTACACCGGCAGCGACATGGACAACCCCGGCACCCAGGTGGGCATCAACCAGCTCAACAACAGCTGGGGCGCCTCCAGCCTCAAGGCCAACTACGACATGACGGAGCGCAACTTCCTGGTGGTGGACCAGCAGACCTTCCTCACCACCAACACCAACAGCATCGCGCGCGTGATGCTGGAGCAGGGTGGCAACGTGAACGGCGCCTACAGCTCGCTCTTCCCCAACGGCACCTACGACGGCGTGGAAGAGGCCGACGGCCCGGTGACCGCCAACAAAACCACGGCCCGCGACGTGGTGCGCCACGCCACCAAGATCGAGCTCTGCCCGGGCGAGGGCATCGACGACAACCGCGTCATCTTCGCCCAGAGCAACGTGCGCATCGAGTACATGGCCATCGGCCGCCTCTACGGCGTGAAGAAGGGCTTCCACCTCGACGGCAGCCACGCCACCCTGTGGGGCACCTACAACGCCCGCGGCAACAACTTCACCCTGGGCCGCGGCATCGTGGAGGCCGAGGGCAGCAAGGGCACTTTCAACTACATCTGGGGCGCCGGTCCGCAATATAGCGGTGCCTACAACAGCTACTCAATTGGCAGCAATTCCACCGCCGTCTGGGCCTGCCGCCGCAACAGCGAAAACGATCCGCTGAACCACGGCGGCACCGTGCTGACCCGCGGCGTCGGTTATCATTATCCTTCTTCCGGCGATCACTATTCCAACGACCTCAATTACACCCTCCGCCTGGAGAGCGGCTACGTGGGCTGCGTGATGACCCTCTACGGCTGGAACTACCAGTACCAGACCGTGGATGGAGCCAACATCAACACCACCGGCGAGACCGCAACGCCCACGCTGCGCGCCAACGGCAATGACAACAACTTCCGCTTCATCTACGGCAACGACTTCGACCGCGCCGACGAGCTGCAGCGCGTGCAGGCCCTGGGGACCGACTACGCCTCCAAGCAGGGTCCCAACGGCCAGCCCTACGAGACGCTCGATTCGATGCTCTACCACGAGCTGTACAAGAACGCGAAGCTGAAGATGTACCGCCCCTTCCGCGTGTCGAGTTTCAACATGCAGATCAACAACCAGCACAAGGACAGCGTCTACAGCGACGTCACCATCAAGAGCGGCTTCATCGGGCAGGAGAGCATCGACCGCCAGAAGTGGGGCCACGGCGACGGTGCCACCGGCCAGGCCGGCGACCCGCGCGGCACGGTGGTGGTCGACGGCATCAGTCGCGGCGGCTGGATGGTGCACTCTATATATAATGTAGCCTCCAACAACAACGCCCACCGCGGCAAGCGCCGCATGCGCATCGAGGGCGGCTTCATCAATAGCAGCGTCTCGCTCGGCGCCTGGGACCGCTCCAACGACCTCACCCGCTGGAAGAAAGTAGGCCAAGACGCCTCGTGGGGCCCCAATGTTGACGGCACCGTCACCCCCAACGACGTCTCGACCCTCCGCATGACGGGCGGCCACATCACCGGATCGGTGTTCGGCGGTGGCAACACCTACACCGCCTCCGGTGGCGGACGCCAGATCATCATCACCGGCGGCACGGTCCGCGCCTGGATCGCCGGCGGCGTCAACGGCTCCGACGCTCGCCCCGACCAGTGGGAGGGTATCCACTTCGGCAACGCCTGGATCTACGCCGGCGGCACCCTCCACGTGGGCTCCGGCGACACCACCCACCGCACCGTGGGCGACACCGTGTGGCACGCTGCCTACTGCGGCATCAACGGCACCACCGACGGCCAGATTTTCGGCGCCGGCTGCGGCCTGAAGCCCTACTACTTCCGCGCCGACTCGGTCGAGATCGACCACCAGTGGAACATGAACGCCTGGAAGCACCACCGCGGCGGCCGCGTGGACAGCTCGTTTGTCTACATCGCCGACCAGGCCGAGGTGGAGGGCGACGTCTACGGCGGCGGCAACTTCGGCTACAACAACACCGAGGACGGCGACGACTACCACTCGCGCTGGCAGAGCGGCAGCCAGGGCGACCCCACCTATCCCGCCAAAGGCAAGGCCACCCTGCGCATCCTGGGCGGCACGGTGGGCGGCAACGTCTTCGGCGGCGCCAACCGCAAGATGGGTCCCGAGGTGGACATCCTCATGACCGGCGGCCACGTGAAGCGCGGCATCTTCGGCGGATCCAACACCTGGGGCTACATCAAGAAGGACGTCACCATTAACCTCCTCGGCGGCACCGTCGGCACCGACGAGCGGCCCGGCATGGTCTGCGGCGGCGGCCTCGGCAAGGAGACGGCCGTCTTCGGCAACATCACCCTCAACATCGGCGCCGCCGGCACCCCCGGCCCCGTCATCTACGGCGACGTCTACGGCGGCAGCCAGAACGGCACCACCAACGCCGGTTCCACCACCAAGACCCCAATAGGTTCCTTCAACGAAGATCCCAACCACGGCGTCGGCGGCGAGTACGACTTCTACAACGTCGCCATCGACACCGCCGACGCCCAGGGCTACGGCTACAACACCTCCAAGAAGACCATCATCAATATGCGCTCCGGCCGCATCGACGGCAACCTCTTCGGCGGCGGCTACGGCCCCGGTGGCACCGCCGCCTCCACCTATGGCGACATCACGGTGAACTTCCTCGGCGGCGAGGTGATGGAGAACATCTACGGTTGCAACAACGCCTCCGGCAAACCCATGGGCAAGGTGAAGGTCAACATCGGCACCCCCGACTCGGTGGCGGCCAGCGTGGCCGACGGCAACCGCAGCCACCGCAACCGCCCCGTGGTGCACGGCAACGTGTTCGGCGGCGGCAACGACGCCCCCTACGGCACCGCCAACGACAACTACACCCCAGTGGTGGAGATGTTCTCCGGCACCGTGGGCAAGAACGTCTTCGGCGGCGGCCAGGGCGGCACCGCCGTGGTCGCCCTGCCCGCCGAGACCCACGCCACCAAGGTGCTCATCCGCAACGGCTCGGTGCAGGGCAACGTCTACGGCGGCGGCAACGACGCCAAGGTGGTGGGCAACACGCGCGTCGTCATCGGCCACGACGGCACCCTCTTCACCCTCACCGTCGCCTCCGCCAACCCCGCCCAGGGCACCGCCACTGGCGGCGGCACCTATAGCCAGGACGAGGACGTGGTCCTCACCGCCACCCCCAACAGCAGCAGTGGAGCGACGGCAACACCGACAACCCCCGCACCGTCACCGTCAGCGCCAACCAGACCTACACCGCCGAGTTCGAGGCCACACCGCAGTACACCATCGACGTCACTGCCAACGAGCCCTTGTGGGGCACCTTCTCGGGCGCGGGCTCCTACGATGTGGGCAGCCGTGTGCAAATCAAAGCCACGCCCAACACGGGCGTCCGCTTCACGCAGTGGAGCGACGGCGTGACCTACAACCCCCGCACCGTCACCGTGACCGCTGACGCCACCTACACCGCCCAGTTCGAGTCCGTCCCGCAGTGGACCCTCACCGTGCAGCCCAACAACGCCAGCTGGGGCACCGTCAGCGGCGGCGGCACCTTCTACGAGGGCGTGATCACCAGCATCTCGGCCTCGGCCAATGACGGCTACCTCTTCCGCCGCTGGAGCGACGGCGAGACCTACAACCCCCGCACCCTCAGCCTCTCTTCCAACCTCACCCTCACCGCCATCTTCGAGGCCATCCCCACCTGGAACCTCACCCTGCTGGTCAGCCCCGCCGGTGCGGGTACTGTCGACGGCGCAGGCACCTACCTGGAGACCGCGACGGCCTCCTTCAGCACCGCCCCCAACACGGGCTACCGCTTCCTGCGCTGGAGCGACGGCGTGACCAACCTCAGCCGCAGCATGCGCCTGACCGAGAACACCACCCTCACCGCCATCTACGAGGCCATCCCCACCTACACCATCACCGCCAACGTGGCCACCGGCCAGTCGGCCCACGGCACCGTCACCGGCGGTGGCACCTACTACGAGAACACCACCGCCACCCTGAGCGCCCAAGCCAACGAGGGCTACCGCTTCAAGCGGTGGACCGACGACGTGACCGACAACCCCCGCACCGTCACCGTCACCTCCAACGCCACCTTCACGGCCGAGTTCGAGGAGTTCCACATCTACTGGGTCGACCTCGGGCTGCCTAGCGGCAAGCTCTGGGCCGAGGTGAACGTGGGCGCCACCCGCGAAGAGGAGTACGGCGACCACTTCGCCTGGGGCGAGACGGCACCCAAGACCAACTACAACTGGTCCACCTACGCCTATTCCAACGGGTCCCAATACACCCTCACCAAGTACAACTCCTCTTCAAGCTACGGCACAGTTGACAACAAGACCACCCTCGAGGCAACCGACGACGCCGCCACCGTAAACTTCGGCGCCTCCGCCTATATGCCCTCCGAGGCCGACTGGAATGAACTAGTCAACAACTCAACCATCACTTTGGCCACGCGCAACGGCGTCAAGGGCCAACTCTTTGTCGGCACCAATGGCAACAGCATATTCCTGCCTGCCAACGGATTCTATAACAGCACATCCAGGCAGTATGCCACATCCTATGGCTACTATTGGTCCTCAACGCGCTATACGACACCCTATCAAGCAAAAAGATGGTATTTCAGTGCTACCGACCAAAGTACGCGAGCGGTTGGCAATATGAATCGATTCATAGGCATGGGAGTGCGCGCGGTGCGCAATGCGAGCAGTTGCGCTGCCCAGTACACCGTCACAGCCAATGTAGCCACCGGCCAGTCGGCCATGGGCAGCGTCAGCGGCGGCGGCTCCTACTGCCAGTACCAGAAGACCACGCTGCGCGCCACGGCCAATACCGGCTACATGTTCAAGCGCTGGAGCGACGGCGAGACCGCCAACCCGCGCACGGTCTACGTCACAGGCAACGCCACCTACACGGCCGAGTTCGAGGAGTTTGTCATCACTTGGGTCGACATGGGGCTGCCCAGCGGCACACTGTGGGCTAGCGTCAATGTGGGCGCCACCAATACGGAGGACTACGGCAACTACTATGCCTGGGGCGAAGTGGCGACCAAAACCGACTACAGCTGGAGCACCTACGCCCACGGGAACTCCACCTCTAATATGCCTGGGGCGAAGTGGCGACCAAAACCGACTACAGCTGGAGCACCTACGCCCACGGGAACTCCACCTCTAATATTACCAAGTATAACGGCTCTGACGGCCTGCTTATGCTACAGCCCTCCGACGACATCGCCACGCAGACCTATGGCGCCAACACCGGCATACCCACCCCCACAGATTGGACGGAATTGTTCAACAACACCAATTTCGTCACTGTAACGCAAAACGGTGTTACAGGCGCATTGTTCACCAGCACGGCTAATGGGCACACCCTCTTCTTCCCATTTGGCGGCTATAAAGTAAATACTGCTACTACCAGTTTCCGTACGGCGGCCTGCTTATGGAGTTCGACTCGTAGTACTACCGCCTACAATGGCATACATGTCGGTATGAACGGTGATCCAAATCGTTTTGTCAGCACCGGTGTGTACCGCTATCAGGGATTCAATGTGCGCGCTGTGAAATGGAACGCCTCGTCGATGAAGCAGATCACGGCGGTGCCGGCCAATGCGGCCCACGGCACCGTCAGCGGCGGCGGCAGCTACCGCGTGGGCGCGCAGGTTCAACTCAGGGCCACCGGCAACACAGGCTACGCCTTCCAGCAGTGGAACGACGGCAGCACCAGCAACCCCCGCACCGTCACCGTCACCGACGACGCCACCTACACGGCCACCTTCCAGACAGCGCCCACCTACCCCCTCACCGCCGTGCCCGGCGACGCCACATGGGGCAGCGTCAGCGGCGGCGGCCACTACCAATCAGGCACCAACGTCACCCTCACGGCCACCCCCGCCTCGGGCTACATCTTTGTCTGCTGGCAGGACGGCAACACCTCCGCCACCCGCAATGTCTACACGACAACCAATAATGCCACCTACACGGCCTACTTCACTCCGTCCACCATGCAGTGGGTCGACCTGGGCCTGCCCAGCGGGCGCCTGTGGGGCACGATCAACGTGGGCGCCACCACACCCTATGGCGCCGGCGGCTACTACTGCTGGGGCGGCATCAGCACGCAAAGCAACTATAGTGACGCTTCCGCACGCTTCTACAGCTCCTCGGGCTGGACCAAGTACAACGCCTCCGACGGACTCACCACCCTGCAGCCCGCCGACGACATCGCCTACCTGACCTACGGCACCGGCGCCCACACTCCCACCATGGCCGACTTCCAGGAGCTCTGCGCCAGCAGCGCATCAAAGTTGACAGGAATCACTGTGGGCGACAGAAACTGCGTAGTGTTCATCGGCTCCAACGGGCGATGCATCATCCTGCCCGGCTGCGGATACTATGGCGGCTCAGCATCCGGCAGCCCCGGCAGCAACTACTACTACTGGACATCGACGCTCTCCACCAACAAGGGCAATGGCGTTGATGCCATGCCGACAGACAATCAGTGCCTCTATAAAGGCACCACAGGCGAGCGCCGCGGCTACGGCTTCAACATCCGCGCGGTGAAGAACCCGTGATGCTGAATGGTACGCAGGCTTCCAGCCTGCGGAAAAGAGTGGAGCGGCCCCACGCATTGCGCGGGGCCGCCCCCATTTTCTATTTTTTATTTTCCCATTTTGGAAAGTTTTTGTATATTTGCAGTCGGAAACAACACCTGAATAGATATGTATAAGGTTCTGTTATTGGATGAGGATGAGCGGTTTATATTTGATTTGACGCCCAAGGCGAGGCTTAAAATTGTTCGCACACTTGACTTGGTGGAGGGTGGATGTATGGATGCGAAACTCTTCAAAAAACTAAAAGGCACCGAAATATGGGAGTTCAGAACAGAATATGAGGGGAATGCATACAGGCTGCTTTCGTTTTGGGATACACGAAGAAAAGCCCTGATTGTGGCAACCCACGGTTTCGTCAAGAAGAGCCAAAAAACACCCCGGAAAGAGATTGAGCATGCAGAACGGATAAGAGCAGAATATTTAAAAAAATAAAAGATATGAAAAGCTACACCTTAAAAGAGATTAAAGATCGCTATATTGGAGCGATAGGCACTCCCGAGAGGGATCAATATGAAATGGAGCTGAAAGCCGAACTCGATGCCTACCGCCTCGGCGAGGCGGTGCGCGAGGCGCGCAAAAAGCAGAACCTCACGCAGAAGCAACTCGGCGAGCGTGTGGGGGTGGGCGAGGCCCAAATCTCGAAAATCGAGAACGGCAAAGCCTCCACCCTGGGCACCATCAACCGCGTGTTCCGCGCCCTCGGCGCCACCAGCGGCACCCTCGACCTCGGCTCACTCGGCCGCATCGCCCTCTGGTAGTCAAGAAAGTATACATCTATATAGATTAGACCATGTTTGAGAACCTTAGTAGCAAGATAGAGAAAGCGTTACACACCCTGCGTGGCAAGGGTAGCATTACCGACATTAACGTAGCCGAGACCGTCAAGGAGGTGCGCAAGGCACTGCTCGACGCCGACGTGAGCTACCCCATCGCCAAGGAATTCACCGACCGCGTGAAGGCCGAGGCCATGGGCCGCAACGTCATTCAGAGCATCGAGCCCGGCCAGCTGATGGTGAAGATTGTGCACGAGGAGCTGACCAAACTGATGGGCTCCGAGACGGTGGACATCAACATCAAGGGCTCGCCGGCCGTCGTCCTCATCGCCGGACTACAGGGCTCGGGCAAGACCACCTTCTCGGCCAAGCTGGCCAACTACCTGAAGAGCAAGAAGGGGCGCACGGTGATGCTGGTGGCGGGCGACGTCTACCGCCCCGCGGCCATCAGCCAGCTCCAGACCCTCGGCGGGCAGATCGGCGTGCCGGTCTACACCGAGGAGGGCAACAAGAACCCCGTCCAGATAGCACAGAACGCCATCCGCGAGGCCAAGGCCAAAGGCGCCAGCGTGGTCATCGTCGACACCGCCGGCCGTCTGGCGGTCGACGAGCAGATGATGGACGAAATCGCCGCCCTCAAGCGCGAACTGCAGCCGCAGGAAACCCTCTTCGTGGTCGACTCGATGACCGGCCAGGACGCTGTCAACACCGCCAAGGCCTTCAACGACCGCATCGACTTCGACGGCGTGGTGCTCACCAAGCTCGACGGCGACACCCGCGGCGGCGCCGCTCTCACCATCCGCTACACGGTGCAGAAACCCATCAAGTTCGTCGGCATCGGCGAGAAGATGGAGGCCCTCGACGTCTTCCACCCCGACCGCATGGCCAACCGCATCCTCGGCATGGGCGACGTGGTGAGCCTCGTCGAGCGCGCACAGGAGCAATACGACGAGGCCGAGGCCCGCAAGATACAGAAGAAGTTGATGCACGACGAGTACAACTTCGAAGACTTCCTCTCGCAGGTGGGCCAAATCAAGAAGATGGGTTCGATGAAGGACCTCATCGGCATGATCCCCGGCATGGACAAGCTGACCAAGAACGTGGAAATCAGCGATGACGCCTTCAAGCCCATCGAGGCCATGATCGGCAGCATGACGCCCTACGAGCGCCGCCACCCCGCCTGCCTCAACGGCAGCCGCAAACAGCGCATCGCCGCCGGCAGCGGCTGCTCCATCCAGGACCTCAACCGCTTCCTCAAGCAGTTCGACGACACACGCAAGATGATGAAGATGGTGAGCAAGAGCGGCGGCAAGATGCCCCTGCGCAGACGCAGATAGAGGCCTCGCCCCCCACGGCCCCTCAGGGGAATGGATGGTGCAGGCTGACATAAATAATATAGTATAATATAGAAAGAAAGTAATATGGGAGACAATCATGTATCAACTCCCCTCTCCTCCCAGGACAGGGGCGAAGGGGTGAGGCTGTTGGACGGCAAGACGATGGCCTTGCAAATCAAGGATGAGATTGCCAACGAGGTGCGCGCGCTGACCAGCGCCGGCCACCGTGCGCCCCACCTGGCGGCGGTCATCGTGGGCGAGGACGGCGCCAGCCAGACCTATGTGGCCAACAAGGAGAAGTCCTCGCACGAGGTGGGCTTCACCTCCAGCGTCTACCGCATGAGCGAGCAGACCACCGAGCGCCAGCTGCTGGAGACCATCGAGTTCCTCAACACCGACCCCGACATCGACGGCTTCATCGTGCAGCTCCCCCTGCCCAAGCACATCGACGAGCAGAAGGTCATCAACGCCATCTCGCCCGACAAGGACGTCGACGGCTTCACGCCCGTCAACGTGGGACGCATGGTGCTGGGTGAGGAGTGCTACGTGCCCGCCACGCCGATGGGCATCTGCACCCTCCTCAAACGCTACGGCATCGAGACCGTCGGCAAGCACTGCGTCGTGCTCGGCCGCTCCAATATCGTCGGCACTCCCGTCGCCAACCTGCTCAGCCGCAAGGGCTTCGACTGCACCGTCACCATGTGCCACAGCCGCACGCAGAACCTCAAGGAGCTCTGCCTGCAGGCCGACATCCTGGTGGTGGCCATCGGCAAGCCCGAGTTCGTCACGGCCGACATGGTGAAGCCCGGCGCCGTGGTGGTCGACGTCGGCATCCACCGTGTGCCCGACGCCACCAAGAAGACCGGCTACCGCATCATCGGCGACGTGAAGCACTCCGAGGTCGACCCCCTCTGCAGCTGGGTCACCCCCGTGCCCGGCGGCGTGGGTCCGCTCACCATCGTCAGCCTCCTGCAAAACACGCTCGCCGCCTACAAGCGGCAGAAGTGATTTCGGGTTATCAGGTTATAGGTTAAAGGTTATAGAGCTGGCGCACCGAATTCACGGACCGCGCCAGCTCTATAACCTTTAACCTTTAACCTTTGTTACTGCTCCAGCTCGTAGTACACCGGGTAGGTGCACACGGCGCGGAAGCGCATCGTCTTCAGCGTCACAGGGTCGGTCAGGAACTCGCCGCAGTCGGTGATGATGAAGCTGATGATGCCCTCCTCGAGGTCGAAGCGCACGTTGAGCGGGCGCACAAACTCGTTGCCGGCGTCATCGACAAAGGTGACCGGGTAGACGTAGGGCAGGGGCACCTGGCGCGCGCCCTCGTAGAGGTACGCCTGCACGTTGCCGCTGGTGAGGATGCCCGCCGAGATGAGGTCCCACTGCAGCGACGCCACGAGGTCCTCGTTCGCGTCCGGTTCCCACATGTCGTTGGTGACGGTGAACTCGGCATACTTGGTGTGCATGCTCTGAATCATGACCGTGTCGCGCGTGCAGGAGGCTGCGGTCAGCGCCACAACCACGGCGGCAAGGGCCGGAAAGATGAATCGTTTCATAGTCGTATTCTGTTTTTTTGTTTGTTTCACATTCGTTTTTCCGACTGCAAAAGTACACAAAAAAACGTTAGGAAAAATCATATTTTTCAACGTAAAATTCCCATGCCGCCATTTCTGTTTGTAAATCAGTGTGTTGTAAAAATTCCCTCCGCCCTCATGCCACCCCTCCGCGGCTGCAAAAATGTTAAAAAACGCACTTTCGCCAAAAAAAATCACTACCGACGTAACATTTCGGAACATTTTGCGTTATAGCCTGTAGTTAAATAGGAGTAAAAACCAAAGGAGCAGAGTATGAGACAACTGAAGATTACCCACTCGATTACCAACCGCGACATCAAGTCGCTCGACAAATACCTGCAGGACATCTGCAGCGAGGAGCTTCTGACCCCCGAGCAGGAGGTCCAGCTCGCCCAGCGCATCAAGCAGGGCGACCAGGCCGCCCTCGAGCGCCTCACCAAGGCCAACCTCCGCTTCGTCGTCTCCGTCGCCAAGCAGTACCAGAACCAGGGTCTCTCCCTGCCCGACCTCATCAACGAGGGCAACCTCGGCCTCATCAAAGCCGCCAAGCGCTTCGACGAAACCCGCGGCTTCAAGTTCATCTCCTACGCCGTCTGGTGGATCCGCCAAAGCATCCTCCAGGCCATCGCCGAGAACAGCCGCATCGTCCGCCTCCCCAGCAACCAGCTCGGCGCGCTCAACAAACTCAAAAAAGAAATCGCCAAGCTGGAACAGCAGCTCGAGCGCCCGCCATCGGAAGAGGAACTCGCCGAAATACTCGACATCCCCGAAGACAAAATCAAAGCCATCATGGGCATCAGCGGTCGCCACGTCAGCATCGACGCCCCTCTGGCCTCCGACGAGGATGTCAACTTCGTCGACGTCCTCCCCAACGAGGACACACCCCCGACCGACGACAAACTGATGCAAGAGTCCCTCTCGCAGGAAATCGAGCGCTCCCTCTCCACCCTCACCCCCTACGAGCGCGAGGTCATCAAGATGTACTACGGCATCGGCATGCCCCACCCCCTCAGCCTCGACGAAATCGCCATGAAGTTCAACCTCACGCGCGAGCGCGTCCGCCAAATCAAGGAGAAAGGCATCAAACGCCTCAAAACCAGCAGCAAAAGCAAACATTTGAAAGCATATCTCTAATGGATATCATCCTCAAATATTTCCCCAACCTAACAGAGCGGCAGCGCGAACAGTTTGCCGCTCTGTTGCCTTTGTACGAGGAGTGGAACGCCCAAATCAACGTCATCTCACGCCGCGACATGGAGCACTTCTACGAGCACCACGTCCTCCACTCGCTGGCCATAGCCAAGGTCATGCCCTTCGCTCCCATGACCGAGGTCCTCGACGTCGGCACCGGCGGCGGCTTCCCTGGCATCCCCCTCGCCATCCTCTTCCCCGACGCACGCTTCACCCTCATCGACTCCATCGGCAAAAAAATCAAAGTCGTCTCCGACGTCATCTCACGCCTCGGCCTCGACAACGCCAAGGCCCTCCAAATCCGCGCCGAAAAACTCGACGGCGAATTCGACTTCGTCGTCTCCCGCGCCGTCACCACCCTCCCCGAATTCGTCCCCTGGGTCAAAAACAAAATCTCCCGGAGCCACTACAACAAGCTCCGCAACGGCATCCTCTACCTCAAAGGCGGCGACCTCGCCGGCGAGCTCTTCACCTTCCGCCACAAGGTAAAAGTCTGGGACATAGCCGACTTCTACGCCGAACCCTTCTTCCAAACCAAAAAAGTCATCCACCTCCCCCTGTAATAGTGCTACTTCCTCTCCGGAGGGCAAAAAGTATCCATTATTACCCATCGATGGGTAATAATGCGAAAGGGCCTAACTATTCCCCTACCATCCCCCTACCATTCCCCTACAGCCCCCCTGCCGTTCTGAAAAAAAATTAATGCACAATACATTGAATATCAGTAGTCTTCTAAACCCTTCGCCTCACGTCAACCCTCGAAGCGTGACCCCACCGGGGTCACGCTTTGGTTATTTGGTGTACAGCTCGTTCAGCGTCCGCACCTTCACCTTCACCCCCCTGACCTCCGCCTTCCGGTCCGCCGGGACTAGCACCGTGCGCACCTTCTCGCCCGCGCGCAGGTCCACGAAATTCCGCGTGAAGTGGCCGTCCACGTGCGGCTCCGTGTCGACATACACGTCGTAGAGGTCGCTCTTGGCCTGCAGCGTGACCACCAGGCTGCCGTCGCTCTGCCACGCCTGCCCCACCGTGTAGCGCGCCGCCGGATAGCTGCGGTCCTTCGGGTACACACTGTAGTACTCCTTCCATCTTGCCAATACCTCCTTCCTCATTCCCCCTTCCTCATTCAGGCCGTACAGTGCCTGCGCCCTGTAGTGCAGCGCCTTCCAGTTGCCGTAGTAGTCAATCGAACTCCACGACGCCACCGGCCAGCAGTCGTTCAGCTGCCAGTAGAGCGTCCCCATGCAGTGCGGCTGCTGCGCCATGTGCTGCATGATGCCGTAGCCCACGCCCCAGGCCTGCAGCAGCTGGCTCACGTAGGCGTAGTCCTCCAGGCCCAGCGTCTTGCTGTCGAAGCCGTAGTACTGCCGCATCGCCTTGTCTATGATCTCCACCCCGCGGCCGTGCTTCTGGTGGTTGCGCAGGGTGGGGGAGTCGATGCTCAGCTGCCCCTCCGGCGCAAAGCGGCGCAGGGTGCTCATCAGCGGGTAGCTCTGGAACCCGTATTCGGTCATGAAGCGGCCCGTCTTCTCCTTGTACATTTCAAACGGCAGCTCGCCCCACCACACGCCCCAATAGTGGCTGTTGCCGTGCGTGACGCACTCCGGGTGCCCCCAGCCGTAGAGCGGCGAGGTGGTGATATAGGGGCGCCCCATGGGGTCGCACTCCTTCACCGCCCTCGCCAGAATACTAGTCGAACTAGTATTACTAGTGGTACTAGCATACCCAAATATCGTGTCCATCGCCCCTTCCAGGCGTGCGCGCTGTTCGGGGGTCCAGTTGAACTGGCCCTGCCAGCCCCAGTCTTCCCAGCCGTTCTTCACCTCGTTGTTGCCGCACCACAGCACGATGCATGGGTGCTGCGCCAGGCGGCGCACCTGCTGCCGCGCCTCCTCGCGGATCGAGGCCAGCATCTCCGGACTGTCGGGGTACACCGTGCCGGCGAAGATGAAGTCCTGCCACACCATAATGCCCAGCGAGTCGCAGAGGTCGTAGAAATAGTCGTGCTCGTAGATGCCGCCGCCCCACACACGTATCATGTTGAACCCCGCCTCCTTGGCCGAGCAGAGCAGGTAGCGGTAGCGGGCCCGGTTGGCGCTGTCCAGCACCGGGAAGCTGTGCACCGGTATCCAGTTGGCCCCCTTGTTGAAGAGCCTCACCCCCGTGCCCCTCTCCTTGGAGGAGAGGGGGGTGGATACTCCCGTGTCGGCAACGAAGTAGAAGGCCTGCCCGATGCTGTCTTCTTCCTGAATGAGTCTGACGTTTCTGTACGGGAAGCCATCTGCTCCCCTCTCCTCGCAGGAGAGGGGTCGGGGGTGAGGCCGGCTGCTGATATACACCCTCTTCCATATCCCGCAGGTCGCCAGCCGCGGCCCCCAGTCCCAGCCCTGCTGGTAGGGCGCTATGCGCCAAAACGCGCGCCGCTCCGGCAGCGTGATGCCGTATTGGACCTCTCGCAGCGAGTCCGACATCGGTATGCCGTCCATCGTGATGGCGTTGGTGTCGTGGGTCGCCGCCGGCAGGGGCCAGAGGGTCAGTGCTATGTTCATCGTGTCGCCCGGGAAGTCGTGCACGAACGGCACCTCATACGGCGCAAACATGTTCTCGATGTAGCCCACCAACTCGCCGTTGATGGTCAGCTCGGCCATGCCTGCCACCCCCTCGAACACCAGGTAAAGCATCTCGTCCTTTGGCAGGTCTTTCTTGAGCACACGCGTCGTGTACACCCACCGCCTTTGGCTCACCCACTGCACACTGTCCTCGTTGATGCCGTAGTAGGGGTCGGGGATGACCCCGTGGGCCATCAGGTCGGTGTGGATGAATCCTGGCACCGTGGCGGAATACTGTTGGTTGTGCCACGAGAATTCCCATTCGGTCAGTTCTATCGTGTCGGGCCTTGAACTGCACGCTGCCAGCAGCGGCAGAAGAATATAGACTATACGTTTCATTTGTCTTAACTCCATAACTACTGTCTCCTAAACTACTTTTATTTTGTTTTCCAGAAAGCGAACACCACCGCCAGCAATATAAACACGAAGCTGACGAGATGGTTCCAACGGATGGGCTCGCCTTTGAACACGGTGGCCACGATGACCGTGAAGACGATGAGCGACACAGCCTCCTGTATGATCTTCAGTTGCATCAGCGAGAAGGGGCCGCCGTTGATTTGGCTCCCTATGCGGTTGGCCGGTATCATGAAGGTGTACTCGAAGAAGGCCAGCCCCCACGAGGTGAGGATGATGAGTATCAGCGGCCAGTCGGTGTTGATCTTCATCTGGGTGAGCTTCAGGTTGCCGTACCAGGCAAAGGTCATGAAGACATTGCTCACCACAAGCAGCAGTATGGATAATAGTCCCTTGGGCATTTGTCTTAACTCCTTAACTCCTTACTCCTTAACTCCTTAATGAGCATGGCGAACCCCTGGTTCACTGTGCGTTCGACGTTCTGTTGGCGCCGGCGTCCGGGGAAGCTGAGCAGTGCGGCCTCGGTGCCGGAGGGTGTGGCCACGGCAATCCAAATGGTGCCCACGGGTTTCTCCGTGGTGCCGCCGCCGGGCCCGGCGATGCCGGAGGTGGCGATGGCCAGGTCGGCACCGAGGCGTTGGCGCGCCCCTTCGGCCATCTCGCGCACCGTCGCTTCGCTCACGGCCCCGTGGGCTTCCAGCGTGCTGTGCTTCACGCCGAGGACACTCTCTTTCACCTCGTTGCTGTAGGCCACCACGCCGCCTTTGAAGTAGGCCGACGAGCCGGCCTGGGCCGTCAAGGCGCTGGCGATGCTGCCGCCGGTGCAGCTCTCGGCCGTGGCCAGGGTGAGGCCCCGTTCCGTGAGGGTCTTGTGCACCAGTTCTGAGAGGGTCTCGCAGTCTTCGCCCACGATGTATTGGCCGGCGAGGGCGTAGAGCCCTTCAAGGAGTGGTGAATGAGGAGTGAGGAGTGAGGAGTTTTTTTCTCCACGGCAGGTCAGGCGCAGTTTCAGCATGCCGGCGGCGGGCAGGTAGGCCAGCCGTATGTTCTCCGGCAGCGCCAGCTCCCACGGCTCGATGAGGTCGCTCAGGAAACTCTCCCCGATGCCCTGCACAAGGATGTTCTTGTTGACGATGACGTCGGTCCGGAAATGCTCCCGCAGGCGCGGTATGACGCGGTTCTCCATCAGCCACTCCATCTCGAAGGGCACGCCGGGCAGTGACACTAGTAATGAATTTTGAATTTTGGATTTTGAATTTTGAAGGGTATCTCCTTTTTCAAAATTCAACTTTTGAAATTCAGAATTAAAAAGCATGCAGGGTGCCGTCCCCAGGTCGTTGTTCAGCACCTCGCAGCATTTGGGTACCAGGGCCTGGGCGCGGTTGACGGGCGTCAGCTCGAAGCCGCGCACGGCGAAGATGCGGCGCACGTTCTCCAGCGCCACGGGGCTTTCCACCAGCTCGGAGTGGAAGTAGTCGCAGAGCAGCTTCTTGGTGATGTCGTCCTTGGTGGGGCCGAGGCCGCCGGTGACCAGCACGGCGTCCGACGAGTGTATCGCCTCGTCCACCGCCTGCCAGATGTCGTCGTACACATCGCCCACCACCACCGTCCGCTTCACCTCCATGCCCGCCTCGACGAGCATCCTGCCCATGGTGGCGGCGTTGGTGTTCACCACCTGCCCCAGCAGCAGCTCGTCGCCGATGTTGATAATTGTTACGTTCATGGTTGTGTCAGTCTAATCCTAATAATGCAGCCACGAAGCGACGCAGTTCGATGGCTTCGCGCAGTCCGTCGTAGCCCTGTATGTGCAGCTGGAAGGCGTATACAAGTATCATCAGTGCCAACCACCAGTATTTCTTCGCAAGTAGAATAGTCCGTTTCATCGCATCATGCAGGTTCTTGTCCTTCAGTATCCAGACAGCTACAAGTGACAGCATAAGTGTGAAAAACCAGGCCGTCCACAATCGTCCGTAGTCAGTCACCATATAGAACGACGGCAGGGTCAGCGCAGTGATGCTCAGCGGGATGAGTGCATATTTCCATTGTCGACTCTGCTTGAATGCTTTTATCCACGGGTAGTAGAATACAAAGAAAACAGGCAGCAACATGAACAGGGAGAGGATGAATTCAGGGTAGCGGTGGAATTTGCGGAACACTTCGGCACGGTTTTCCGACTGCTCGCCATAGTAGCGGATGCGCAGCTCATCCTTGTTCCATTCACAGGCGTCGGGTGCAGCTCGTTGGCGTATGTTTGTGTAGAGTTCATCCATGCTGATGTTCATGTGGTGGAATTTCCAAATGCAGATGAAGAGCACCAGCAGAGACAGGCAGATGCCCCCGTAGGCGAAGGCTTTTTTCCAGTTGATGCTGTTTTCTTCCAGGCTGTCGTAGATGAACAGAGCCACCATCAGTGGGAAGAAGAGGCACGCGAAGGTGTGGTGTATCATGATGCCTGCCGCTGCTATGACGAGTGTGGATAGATAGAAATGCCACCTGCCTCGCCACCGCAGGTAGAGCAGCAACCACGTCAGGGTCAGCACCATCATGTAGGTCTCCATGAACCCTACCGACAGCTTGCTGTCTACCCAGGTAAGCAGTGAGAAGGGGCTCAACAGGTAGACGAGAAGCATCAACGCAATGGGCAGCGACTCTTTTATGTTCCGGCTAACGGCCCGATGGGTTATCCACACAAACAGTCCCAGCATAAGTGCGTTGGCTGTGATGACAAGGGCGCGCAGGTGCCGGTGTTCCACATATTCAGGCAGCAGCCACTGACACAGCGTTCCCATCAGTTTGCGTCCGCCAAACCCCGTGTCGAGGCCGATGAAATAGTAGTAGCTGATCGGGTCGGATCCGAAAGGGAACGAGTAGGCGTACACTATGCATCTGATCATTGAAGGGAACAATGCGAGTGCCATTATGAGCGGTACGCTGTATTTTTGCATCCAAGTGAGCAGTTTTGTGTTCATCGGTTGGGTTTTTTATCGTATTCTTTGTATGCGTAGTCAAGGCCGCTGGCGTCGTCGTGGAGGCGGACGCTTTGGCGGACGAGGGTGAAGGTGCTGAGGTCGATCATGGGGAAGTAGACGTCGGCGTCGTAGTCGCGGTATACTTCGGTGACATACAGCCGGTTGCAGAAGGGCAGCATCGCCTCGTATATCTTGGCGCCGCCCATGACGAACACCTCCTCGTCGCACCCTTTCAGTGCGCGGAAGAGGCCATTGATTGAGTGTACCACCTCGGCCCCCTCGGCTGCGAAGTCGGGGTTCTCGGTCATGACGATGTTGCGCCTTCCCGGCAGGGGGCGCTTGGGGAGGCTCTCCCAGGTGCGCCGCCCCATGACGACGGGGTGGCCGGTGGTGATCTGCTTGAACCGCTTCAGGTCGCCCGAGAGGTGCCACAGCAGGTCGTTGTCCTTGCCGATGGCGCGGTTCTGTGCCTGCGCCACGATGATGCTGAGGTTGGGTTGGGGGTTGGGGTTTATCATTGGTTTTTTATTCTTTATTATCAAATATCTCCGTCGCCCGCTCGAAGATGCCGCCGCACCAGGCCAGGGCCAGGCCGTAGTTGCTCACCGGCACGCCGGCCTCCAGCGCCGGCAGCAGGCGTGCGCGCACCTGCTGCGCCGTGATGACGCAGCCGCCGCACTGGATTACTAGTTTGTAGTTTGTAATTAGGAATGAGGAATTAGGAATGGTGTCGTTTCCGGCGAGGATGTCGAATTCCAGCCGCTTGCCGGTCGCCTTGCGGAGGGCCGCCGGCAACTTGACGCGCCCGATGTCCTCGCAGGTGACGTTGTGGGTGCAGCTCTCGAGCAGCAGCACGCGGTCGCCGTCCTGCAGCTGGCCGATGGTGCGCGTGCCCGCAAGGTACTCGCGGAAGAGCCCTTTCTGCCGTGCCAGCACGATGCTGAAGCTCGTCAGCGGCACCTCCCGCGGCACCGCCTCGGCCACACGCTGGAACACCTGGCTGTCCGTGATGACTAATTTTGAATTTTGAATTTTGAATTTTGATTTTTGAGTGTCCTCTGTATTTTCAAAATTCAACTTTCGAAATTCAAAATTGGTCAGCTCTTCCGGCTGGCAGAAGGTGGCCACGGCGTGCAGGTCCATCAGGTCGCGTAGCACCTGCACCTGCGGCAGGATCATCCGCCCCTCGGGGGCCGAACTGTCGATCGGGGTGACGAGCACCACGTGGTCGCCCGCCCGCACGATGTCGCCCAGCAGGCTGCGCCCGCGGTAGGCACTCTCCGGCAACGCGCGGCGGATCAGTTCCACCAGCGCCGGATGCAGCGTGCTGTCGTGAGCCGAGAACGCCAAGTCTGTAGGGACGCGGCGTGCCGCGTCCGCGGTGGAGGCTTCACTCTCGGCTGCGGACGCGGCACGCCGCGTCCCTACATCGGCTTTGGTGCGTATGTGCAGCACCGCCGTGCCGTGCTCGCGGCACCAGCGGTCCACCCGCTCCTCGGGCTCGCCCCATTCGGTGTAGAGCAGCAGCGCCAGGTCCACCTCGGCCAGCGCCGCCATCGATTTCTCCACTCGCTGCATGCCCAGCGCGCCCTCGTCGTCGATGCCGGCCGTGTCGATGAGCACCACCGGCCCGATGCCGCCGATCTCCATGCTCTTGCGCACCGGGTCGGTCGTCGTGCCCGCCGTGTCGCTCACGATGGCTGTCTGCTGGCCCGTCAGGAAGTTCACCATGGTGCTCTTGCCCACATTCCTCCTGCCGAACAGGCCTATCCTGGGTTTCAGTTCGTTGCCTTTCATAGTTGACTACATTACGAAAAAAACGTTAAGATATTGTACAATATATAAAAGCTATTTAAAATTTATCATATCTTTCTGCCTAAACCATGAATATGAAGGCCTGAATTTGTAAGACAATGTTGCTGAAGAAATCTATAAATTTCATTGTTCACCCGGTTGGCGAAATTATGTAACAAGTAAAATCTTCTGTTGATAATATACACTTTTTTAGGTTGTTATATGAAAGAAATCAAAAATATTCGTGAAATTATTTTGTCATGTCAGAAAAAGTTTGTATCTTTGCTCCGTCAAACGTCGAGACCCGACAGGGTGCAGGCGGGTGACAAAGACATGATGAAAAGACGTTGAGTTAAACGTTAGTCTGCGGTCCTTTGAACTTCGCAACTTCAAGAATCCATCCGCAAGATAACGCGATGACCGGCGTCCATGGGTATGATATACATAGTGTTCCTATAGTATTTCATTACAGTGTGGGCCTCGACATTGCTTATCCTCGGATGGAGGCAATGCGAAGGCCTAAAGGACGGGATAGGCAAGAGATTGTTTGACCCGCGCTTTTTCGTTTTGTCACGAAAAAGGAATAGCAATGAGATACGAAGCCACATCGACCGAAACCGCACTCGCCGCCAACGGCAGGATTATCAATGCCGCCACGCCGTGGCACATCATCGTCGACACCGACGAGGAGACCATCACTGTGCGCAAACGTAACCTGACCATGATAGGCGTCGACGAGGAGGTGCTGGCCTTTCGTTTCATCCGCCGCATCCGCATCGACGAGCATCTGATAGGCGCCGACATTGAGATTAAGGCGGTTGGCGGCACCGCTACGGCCTACTGCCTGGCCAAGAAGGACTGCAAACGTATCAAACAAATTCTGATGGAGTACAACGCCACCAAGCGTGGCAAAGGAATCATATTTGCATAAAATGGAGTGTGCCGAAAATCCAATAAAGAGTAGGCAAAAATTAAATCAATACAGCTATGGCAAACAAAAAGAAAAACGGAGAACTTGACATGCGCTACAACAGCAGCAAGGAGAAAGCAAAAAAAGCCCGCATTTGGGGAATTATTGGCACTATCCTTGCTGTTATATTTCTCATGATTTTTGGTGGAGAATAGCCTATGTTTACATCTAATGTTATTGACGAAATAGGCAATTATGTCTATCGTCTTATCGACCCACGCGACTTTCAGACGTTCTATGTAGGTCGCGGAGTTGGCAACCGTGTATTCCAACATGCAAAAGAGGAATTAAAACACTTCGAGGATGACGAAGACTCCTTGTCAATGAAACTCGAACAGATCAGGGATATACGGTTGTCGGGTAAGGAGGTAATCTGCGTGATACATCGCTACGGTCTGACAAGAGAGCAGGCAATGGAAGTAGAGTCTGCATTGATAGACTGCTATCCCGGCCTTACCAACCTTGTGAGTGGCTTTGGCAGCGACCGTGGTGTCATCACAGCGGACGATTTGCAAAATACTCTTGAGCGGCCTGTGTATGAGGAACCCGACGACCTCGACTACGTCATCATCAAGACAACTCGCAATGTTGTCAGCAGCAATGGCAACCTGTACGAGGCCACGCGCCGAGCATGGCGTGCCAATCTTGAACGTGCAAAGAAGGTGAATATCGTGCTGTCCGTTATTGGCGGCATTGTGCGTGAAGTGTACGAGGTTAGCGAATGGTATCGCAGTCCGGAGTCCGATACGCGCATTGAATTCCACGGTAAAGTTGCCAACGACAATGTGGCGAACCTGTTCCGAGGCAAGATGATCCCAGAATGTTATCGGAAACAGGGTATGTCCTCGCCGTTCCTCTACAAGAAAACAAATTGATAATTATGGAGTAAGCCGAAAAGCCTTCAGGTGAGTAGGCACTTATTTAAACACATACAATTATGGGATTATTTAGTTCTGACCCTAATGCAAAACAAATTAAAGAGCTCAAGCGCCTTTTGTCCACCCAAAAAGAACTTGAGGCAACCTGCGAAAGAAATCTTGACAAATGCCCCAAAGATTCACCAAATCGAAAGCTGTTGGAAGAAATGTATGCAGATGCCGTTGCAGAAAGAACGGATACTGAAACACAACTAATCCAATTGGGGTGTTTAGACTTTTAAAAGAATCTTTTAAGAAAACCTCAAGCGCATGAAGTTTTGAAATCATGCTCATCATTTTCCGGAATCATGCTCATGATGATGCACCAATCATGAGCATGGTTCTTTATCAAGATGCTCTTGCTTATGTGGCATGATGAGCGCGAGATTGCAAAGCGTATTGGGCGAAAGCAAGCGGTGGCTATAAATAAATTTGGTCGGTTCGGGATTTTTTCGTATCTTTGCAAAGTCGTTTCTTTGGCGGTGTTTTCTGCAAGAGTTTGTGTAAAAGTGCTTAATGGCTCTCCGGGGCGCGGATTGCGGTGCGCAGGCTGGGGGCTGGGTTAAGGAACAGTTATAGAACAGACCTGGTTGATACCTGGAGGAGACGAAGAACAGACGAAGAACAGACGAAGAACAACCGAAGAACAACCGAAGAACAGACGAAGAACAGCCCTAGGGAGTACCTGCCATTGGCCCAGGGTGTGCCTGCCGTTCAGCGCAGTTCCACCACGGTCACCCCGGCGCCGCCCAGCTCCACCTTCTCGGGGTGGTAGGTGCGCACCTCGCGCATGGCGCGCAGCTCCTGCCCGATGACCTGCATCAGTATGCCGTAGCCCTTGCCGTGCAGTATGCGCACCTCCTTCTCGCTCAGCAGCAGTGCCTCGTCGATGAAGCGGTGCAGCATGTCGATGGCCTCCTCGGCGCGGTGGCCGCGCAGGTCGAGGGTGGGGTTGAAGCGGGCGCGCTTCTCGTTCATGTCGTCGTAGATGGAGCCGAACCGCGAGGCGCCCGTCGGCTTTTGTGCGGGTATTTTCTGCTTCGCCGTGCTGCTGAGGCGCTCCAGCGGGATGGTCATGCGCATCGAGTTGCTCTCGACCACGGCCTTCTTGCCCTTGATTTCCACCACCTCGCCGTAGGTCTCCTGGCCGTCGATGCGCACGATGGTGCCAACCGCAATGGGGGCCTCTCCCCCTGCACCCTCTCCTTTCGAGAGTGGGGGACGGTTTCCTCCCGTCGCATTCTGCTCCCCTCTCTTGAAAGGAGAGGGGGCGGGGGTGAGGCTTTCATTTTCCTTCCGCGCCTCTTCCAGCTTCGCGCGCGCCATTCGGGTGGCCTCCTTCTCGGCCTGCGCGCTTTTGATGTCGCTGATGGTGCGCTCCACGGTGCGGTTGGCGTTCTCCAGTATCTGCTGCGCCTCGCGTCGCGCCTGGCTGATATACTCGCGCTTGCGCCCCTCGAGCTGCTCGCTCAGGCGCTGGTACTTGGTTGTCACCTCGTTCAGGAACTCGTCGGCCACCCGCAGCTCCTCGCGTTGGCGCGCCACCTCCTGCTTGTCCAGCTCCAGCTGCTGCAGTTGGTGTTCGAAGTTCAGCTGTTCGCGCCCCACCATCTCGCCCGCGCGGTCGAGCACCTCCTTCGGGAAGCCGATGCTCTCCGCAATCTCGAAGGCGAAGCTCGAGCCCGGGTGCCCCACGCTCAGGCGGTAGAGCGGGCGCATCTGCTCGGTGTCGTACATCATGGCGCCGTTCACCGTGCCCGGCAGGCGGTCGGCCATCAGCTTGAGGTCGGCGAAGTGGGTCGTCACCACGCCGTAGGCCCCCCGTCCGTGCAGCGCCTCGAGCACCGCCTCGGCAATGGCGCAGCCGCTGCGGGGCTCGGTGCCGCCGCCCAGCTCGTCGAGCAGGAACAGGGTCCGCCCGTCGGCCTCGGCCAGCAGCTGCTTCATGTTCTGGAGGTGGGAGGTGTAGGTCGAGAGGTCGTTTTCGATGCTCTGCTGGTCGCCGATGTCGATGAATATATTGCCGAAGAGGCCGCATTCCGACGTCGGCCGCAGCGGCACCGCCATGCCGCACTGCAGCATGTACTGTATCAGCCCCACCGCCTTGAGCAGCACCGACTTGCCGCCCGCATTGGGGCCGGAGATGATAAGGATCCTGGCGGCCTCACCCCCGGCCCCTCTCCTTCGAGGAGAGGGGAGTGAAGTGTGGAGTGTCAGGTCGAAGGGTACCACCTCGTTGGCGGTATCTGCTCCCCTCTCCTTCGAGGAGAGGGGTTGGGGGTGAGGCCGGAGCAGCAGCAATGGGTGCCGCGCCTCGAGCCATTCGATGCGGGGCTCGGCGTGCAGGGTGGGCACGCTGGCGTTCAGCTCCACGGCCACGCGCGCCTTGGCACGCAGGAAGTCCACCCGCGCCAGGAAGCGGTAGGCCTCCTCCAGCTGCGGCAGCAGGGGGCGCAGGCGCTCGCTGAAGGCCAACAATATGCGCTGCACCTCGTGACGCTCGTCGAAGTCCAGCTCGCGCAGGTCGTTGCCCAGCTCCACCACCTCCTGCGGCTCCACGAAGGCCGTCTGGCGCGTGGCGCTCTCGTCCTGTATCAGGCCTTTCATGCGGCGCCGGTGGGTGGTCAGCAGGGGTATGACGGGGCGGCCGTCGCGTATGGTCACCTCGGCCCCCTCGGGGGCCCACCCCTCGCGCTTGGCGCGCGCCAGGGCGCTGGCCACCTGCGCCTCCACCTCGGCCGCCTTGCGCGCCTTGGTGCGCCGTATCTCGGCCAGCGCCGGCGAGGCGTTGTCGTGCAGCTCGCCGTGGTCGTTGATCAGCTGGCCCAGCAGGCTGTTGATGACGTTCAGCTGCGAACTCTTGCCGCCGTAGCCCAACTCCACCTCCACGGCCATCGCCGCCAGGGTGGGGTAGGGGCTCTCCGGCTGCGCCAGGAACTGGTAGCACTCGCGGATGGTCCTCAGCGACAGCTTCAGCTCGAACATCGCCTCCAGCGGGATGAAGGTGTTGCCCACGTGCAGGTGCGTCAGCACGGGCGTGAGGTCGATAAAGTCCTGCTGCGGGAATTCGCTCTCCATCAGCACTATCTGGCGCATCTCCTCCACCAGCCGCAGCTCGTGGCCGAGGCGCTCGTAGTCGGTCTCGAAGGCCATCTCCTCGGCCATGCGGGCGGCCAGCTCGTTGCTCGTCTGCTCCACCACCAGCTGCCGTATGCGGTCGAAGCCCAGTTTCTGTTCTATATTTTCATTCATAAAAGGAGTGAGGAGTAAGGTGGTAAGGAGTTATGACAAATGTTGGTCGAAGTCGAGGTGGAACGGCCACCGCTGGCGGAAGCCTTCGAGCTTCTCGCGGTCCAGCGTGGCGCTGATGCACTGCTCGCCCGTGGCCTCGGCCAGGGGCAGCCCCTTGTAGTCCACGATGGCGCTGTCGCCCGTGTAGGGTATCTCCGCCCCGTCTGCGCCGCTGCGGTTGCAGCCCACGGCGTAGCACATATTCTCTATCGCCCGCGCACGCAGCAGGGTGGTCCATGCCTCGCGCCGGCTCCCCGGCCAGTTGGCGCAGACCAACAGAAGGTCGTAGTCTAATTTTGAATTTTGATTTTTGAATTTTGAATTATGAGTGTTCTCGTCGTTTTCAAAATTCAACTTTCGAAATTCGACATTGTTCCGCAGCCATTTGGGGAACCGCAGGTCGTAGCACACCGCGGGCCGTATGCGCCAGCCTTGGTATTCGAAGGTCGCCCGCTCGGTACCGCGGCTGATTTGGTCGGCCTCGCCGCTGACGCGGAAGGTGTGGCCCTTGTCGTAGTGGCCGTGCCTGCCGTCGGGGTACACCCAGTGCAGGCGGTTGTAGCAGTGGCTGCCGTCGCACACAATCCAGGTGCCGATGAACAATATGTTGTGCCTCGCCGCCATGCGCCGCGCCCATTGCAGGGTGGGTCCGTCGGGCGCTTCGGCCAGGGCGGCCATGTGGTCGCCGAAGCCCGTGGTGAACGTCTCGGGCACCACGAAGAGGTCGCACTTCGCCGCCTCCAGCTCGCGCTCCACGCGCTGCCGGTTCTCTGCGGGGGCGGCCCAAAGGATGTCTTGTTGATAGAGGGTTATGACCATTGGCGTGTCTGTTCGAGGTCGAGGGTGAGCTGCCGCTGCAACGCCTCCTGGCTGTCGAAGCGGCGTATGTCGCGCAGGCGGTGCAGGAATTCCACGAGCACCGTCTGTCCGTAGAGGTCGCCGCTGTAGTCCAGCAGGTGCACCTCCAGCAGGCGCTGCTCCACTCCGTAGGTCGGCGCCGTGCCGAGGTTGGCCATGCCGATGTGCCGCACGCGCTCCTCGGGGTTGCCCAGGCGCACCACATAGACCCCTTCGCACGGCAGCGTCTTGCGGCTGCCGCCGAGATCGATGTTGGCCGTGGGGAAGCCCAGCGTGTGGCCCACGCCGCGCCCGTGTGCCACGGTGCCGCCGATGCCGTAGGGGCGTCCCAGCAGGGTGGCCGCCTCCTCCACGTTGCCCTCGCCCAGTGCGCGGCGTATGCGCGACGAGCTCACCGGCTCGCCCTCCAGCAGGTAGGGGGTGCCGTGCTTGAGCATGATGCCCAGCTCGTCGGCCAGCTGCGGCAGGCGGTCGAAGTCGTCGCACGCCCCCTCAAGGGTGTCGTTCAATCCCTTTGGTCGTGTTCGGCATCCGAAGCGGCCGTCGTAGCCCAGCAGCAGGGTCTGCATGCGCAGCTCGTCGTGCATCAGGCGCACCAGTTGGCAGGCCGTCATGCGCGCCACCTCCTCGGTGAAGGGCATCACGGCCACATATTTCACCCCCGCCTGCAGCAGCAGCCGGATATGCTCGTCGGCCTCGTCGAGCCAGTCTTCGCTTCCGCGCCGTCCGAGCACGAAGGAGGGGTGGCTGGTGAGCGTCACCGCCGTCGGCGCGCCGCCTTCCAGCTGGCGCAGCAGGGCGCGGTGGCCGCGGTGCACGCCGTCGAACACACCCAGCGTGACGGCGGTGTCTTCCTTGATGCGGCGCAGCGGCCCTTCGTGGGTGTAGAGGCTGAAGAGGCTCATCGCAGCAGGGTGATGGAGGGGTTGAGTTTCACGTGGATGCCGAAGCCGTACAGGGTTCGCCCGTCGCGCTCCAACTTGCCGTAGCCCGTGCGGTCGCCCGTCCAGGGGAAGTAGTGGAGCAGCTCGCCCTCGAAGGTCACCTCGCAGGCTTTGAAGCGTCGCCAGCGGTAGTCGAGGCGCAGGGTGAGCAGTCGGTTGCGGTCGATGGTGAGGCTCTCGGTGTTGGCCGAAGCGTTGGAGAAGAGGGGGGGGCCGAGGATGGGGATGAAGCCTTCGCCATGCCAATAGCTCAATCGCAGGCCCGCCTCGCGGTAGCGGAAGGAGAGGGTGGGGTAGAGGCCCCAGCCGTTGTCGTAGGGGTGGATGCTGCCCTTCCGTTGGATATATCCGAGGGCGAGCACCTCCAGCCCTGCGCCGAGGTCGCCCTGTGTCCAATCGGCGCCGAGGCCGCCGGCATAGTTGGCCTGGTGGTGGTTGCGCAGGTAGACCGTCAGCGACTCGCCCCCGTAGTGGGTGGCGATGGCGTAGAGCGGCAGGTAGAAGGTGAGCGAGGAGTGAGGAGTGGGGAGTGAGGAGTTTTTGATTTCCCATTTGAGGCGACTGCTGAGGCCGATATAGAAGCGCTCCTGGTGGTCGCTTTGGGCAAAGATGAATTCGTGCCAGTTGACCCACAGGTCGAGGTCCATCCAGGGCCGCTGCACCAGCAGCTGTGCGCCAGCCTCGGGGTCGGCGGCGTAGCGCAGTTCGGGATCGAAGAGCGGCTGCGGCAGGCCGTGGCCGTCGCGGCTCTCCAGGCTGCCCAGGATGAGGCTCACCGTGGGGTTGAAGTCCACCCGCGCCTGCACCCACGGCAGCAGGTGGACGGCTGTGGTGGTGTCGCTGTGGACGGGGAGAGGACGGTCGGCATAGCTGCGGTTCGAGGGGTAGCGGTGGGCGCCCCAGTAGTGGAGCCAGTGCATGCCGGCCGAGAGGCGCACGCGCGACTCCACCTGCCACTGCAGCTGCGGCCTCAGGTAGAAGCCCGGCAGTGTGTAGCCGTCCACATGCTCGCCGGCATACTCGTTGTTGCGGAAGAAGTGGTGGTTCTCCACCGTCAGCCGCAGTCGGCTGCTGTCGGCCTTCTGGGCATGGGAATTGAAAATTGAAAATTGAAAATTGAAAACCAGTGCGCATATCAGTATGCGCAACCTCCTATTGCCCGGCATAAAATTCCCAATTTTCAATTCCCAATTTTCAATTTTCAATTCCCAATTTTCAATTTTCACTTCTTCAGCGCTTCCACAATCGCCTTCTCGATGGCCTCGCCGCGCAGGTCGCGGGCCAGGATGGTGCCGTCGCGGTCGATGAGCAGGATTTGCGGTATGCCGCGCACGCCGTAGGTGTCGGTGGCGGTGCGGGTGCTGTCCACCAGCTGGGGATAGGTGATGCTGAGCTGCTCCATGGCCTTTTGGTGGGCGGCTTCGCGCTCCTCGCGCGTGCCACGCTCCCACACGTTGAGGCCCACGATGACCAGCCCTTTGTCCTTGTATTTGGCCCAGAGGGGCACCAGGTTGTCCTTGATTTCGGCACGGCAGGGTCCGCACCACGAGGCCCAAAAATCCACCAGCGCCACCTTGCCGGCGATCAGGTCGCTCAGCTTGCCGTCCACGCCCTGCACATCGGTGTACTGCTTGCCGGCCGACGTGGCCTCCACGGCCTTCAGCTGCGCCAGCTTCTTCTCCACCGGCGCGTAGCTCTTCACCACGGGGGCGGCGGTGGCCAGGATGCTGTCCAGCTGGCTGTAGGTGTAGTCGCCCAGCTGGCTGATCTGCTCCATCGCCATGGCGCCCACCATATTGTCCTTGTTCTCGTTGTAGAGGCCCCAGGCGGCATCCATCATCCGCTTGTTGGCGATGGCCTCGAGGCTGTCGTACTTTTTCTCGGCCTCGGCGCGCAGCTCGGCGCTCGGGGCGGCGTAGTAGGCCTCCATGTAGGTCTGCATCTCGGCCGAGATGTCGCTCATGTCGTTGGCCTTGGCGAAGGCGTCCAGCTTGTCGTTCATCGGGGAGCCCTTCACGGTCTCGACGTCCACGAAGATGACGCCGGGCTCCACAATCAGCTGCTGCTGCATGCCCACCGCGCGGCCGCCGATCATGGCCACCCACGGCTCCGTGGCCTCGCCGCTGAACACGAAGCGCCCTTCGGCCCCCACGGCGGCGCTGTCGAGCGTCCCTTCGGGGTCGGCCACATTGTACATGTACACCATCGTCCCTTCGGGCACCGAGGCGTCCACCTGGCCGTTGATTGTGTAATAATTCTTGTTTCCGCAGCTGGCCACAGCGGTCATAACTGCCATAGAACAAACAACTTGTGCTAGTTTTTTCATTTTTTGTACATTGTTATTTAGGCTGCAAAGATACAAAAAATATTTCAACCGCCGCGATGAATTCAATTTTGAATTATGAGATTTGAATTTTGAATTATGAATTTTAAATTTTGAATCACTTCCCCAATCAATAACCAATAACCTCAAACCTTCCCATCCCCCTAGAGAGTAAAAAGAGGAGCAAAACCTATACCTAATTATATGCTGATATTCAGCTCGTTGTGTTTGTATAAAAAGACACCTTTTCTCGAAAATATGCTTAAGGTAGGCTCTAATAATTGATTATTTTAAGTTTCTGGTTTAAGCGGAGAGCCTACTTTAGCCGCTTCGCCAGAATTTGTTATTATTTGCAAAGTTAATTCGAGGTGCAAACAAGGTTGCAATTC
>Ga0256406_1001404_pt1 | contig 39235 bp, 34 predicted proteins | sample RumenRJG_03DNA_FD_185986 | JGI IMG/M metagenome (GOLD analysis project Ga0256406, IMG submission 185986) | Bovine rumen microbial communities from Lethbridge, Alberta, Canada - RJG_03 | ecosystem: Host-associated > Mammals > Digestive system > Stomach > Rumen | place: Canada: Alberta | collected... | reverse complement strand
ACGCCATCGCTCCGATCCTCAAGCGGACAGCTCTTAAAGATTTTATCTACGAGCACATAAATCTGCCGTGTTAAAGACTTATCAAAATGAAACTTAAAGTCGTAATTTCTCCCGATTTCCTTTAGCAGCTCACGCGTATCAGAAGATAAATCATTTTTACGCTGTATTTCCAGGTCAAGACTTTCCAGTAAAGAAACTACCTCCAAGCGATTCTTTTCAAAATCACTATCCTTCGAAATATAATCAAAGACAAAGATATCCACACCGACCGGAAAATAGCAACCATGATATTTCTCATGATATTCCTTCGGTACTAAAACCCGATCCGTATTTCTGACAACCGCGATGATGCTTGCAAAGCTTTCATTCTGCCGTTCTGTTTCCGGATCATCAAGAAGGCTATATAAATGAAGCTCGTTTCCCTCCTTTTTAACCGCCTTCGCAAAGCGCTCGAAGTCCTCCCGCAGCATGCAGATATCCATGTCATCATCCCACGGAACATATCCGCCATGACGCACCGCACCAAGCATTGTCCCATAATGACTAAACCACCGGATCCCGTATTTCCGACAGATTGCATCGATGCCTGCAAGAATCTCCATCTGCGCTGCCCAGCAGCGCTTCACCATCGGCGTAATAAAAAAACCATGCCTCGTTTCCTCTTCCAGAAAAGAAGGATCCATCCTCATTTGACTATCCTCGTTTCGTAAAAGCACTGTGCACAGATAATGCGCAGCACCATTCAGCGGTATCAAAAAGCCTCTATCTTCAACGGTTCTCTTTTAAAATAAGCATCATCATATTCATATTGAAGCTCTATTGTCTTTCCCTCATCAACGACTCTACAGAAGCCCTTTTTCATAACGCCGAGACCTTCAATATTCCGTCCAATGATAACGTACTGGTTATCTTCATCATTCGCAATAAATGTACGACTCGATTTATTCAATAGCAGCTCCGCATTGTCTATAACAACCAGTTTATTTTTGTACTTTTCTAATTGCTTCAGAACTTCATCCTGCGTTTCCAACAGAGACATCGATTCATAGTTCAGGCATTCTATATTTCTGTACTGCTCCGAAACCTTCAACGGTCTTAATATCTGGAAGATCAACGACTTTCCAGTTCCGGAATCACCACGAACCATTGTGATTCGATCGCGGAAATGAAGATAAACCTCTTTGCCAAAATATTGAAGCTTTATAACATCATAAATCATAGTTATCCTTCCAAACCTCGAGCAATTCATACACGCTCTTATATATTTTTTTAGATCCATTGATTTCGATCTCTTTATTTAAATAATCCGGTGCCAGGCAATAGGATGTATAGTAATTTTTATCGTCTAAATCATTAAAAAGGAGATTTAAAACATTCTCGCCACATTCTTCAATTGATACTACTTCTTCACTTTCGGAGTGATTTGCAAGAATCGCAGTTTTAGCCCCGCTAGAAATCTTATCAAGGCTGACATGCTGTGCATAAGGTGTATCAATATGTGTTCCCGCAGAATTTAGTGTAGAATGATCAATTATTTCTAAAATTTTTTTGTCCCTATCATCAAAGCGCAAGGAGCCCGTGGAAACCTTATAATTAAACTCTGCATCAATATTCTTTATCAGTCTTCTACCGCCTATCCCATCCACGTTGGTGTACAAATGATTCATTGCCGAAACCTCTTATAGATTCTTTCATAATTCCAGTAACCACTCTGTTCATCCAAAAGCTGAGCCGCCATAATGATGATATGGCTTTCTTTGATATTATCCTTCTGGAAAAAGTTTTTATACTTATCGTCGAACTCTGTAACATGATAGTTTCTTTGAACATATGCACATAGGCCGTCATAAATATCATTCACAGTCATCCCAAATTCTGATCGTCTTAAAATATCCAATGTCTTTGAAACGATATTGCTTTCTTCATATTGGTCACAGGATTTGTAAGCGGCATCACAGCAGTCTCTGATCCAGCAAATTCCTATTTCGTTTCCCACAATATGACTGAAAGTATTATTAGTCAGCTTCGAAAGGAGATTTTTATATCTACGTTCACTTGTTTCATTCTCTGCACTTTTATATTTGTTTAAGATTGATTTTTCTATGTTGCCTAGAATTTCACTATGCGACATGATGTCGTGATATTCATTGATCATGGTCGGATTTCTTAATCCTGCTAAAGATATCAGTTGTTCATATGTTAGAAAGCTTCTCTCTGTACAGCCATTTCTAGGAAGCAGTATATTGCAACCTTCCTGATTATTTCTCTTAGCTGCTTCCATGCATTTTCTATATGTCAAATCCGTATATGGATTATCCTTCATATCATCAAGAATAATCGCGATAAATTCTTTAGACTCCGCACCGCTTTCAAGCGTAAATTCTATGTCTCTATTTCCATTAAATTTCTTCACCGTGAAGGCATTACCAAAAACCACTTTATTGATCAGAGACCAATATGTGTATCCTACTGTTGAGTCTTCTGTCCAAATCTGCATGCCTCTTAAACCTTTCTATTTCTTCTTTTGCTTACATTAGCCACATACCCATACTATAACAAAAAAACGGGAGAAGCGGTATATTCGCTTCTCCCGTATCTTCTGCTCTATGATTTTTTGCGAATTTAAAATGCAAGAAGTTCTTTCTCGATGCCGATATCCCGTATTGTCTTCTCAGCCTTTTCTGCTTCCTCTCTCCAGTACTGATAATACTTTCTTTGCAAAGGCTTTAGCTCTGTCATCTCATGGAGATTATTTTCTTTTTGAAAAAGCGGGAAAAACCTGTCATATTTTACTGCGGCTGGCTTCAAAGCACCGGCATAATGAATCACACTTGGTGGATATGCCGGATCACTGTTATCCTGATCGTAATGCCACATACAGAAATTATATGGCATAGCAAACATAAATTCCGGATCTTCAATGGAAAACAACTTCATATGACCAACATAAAGTGCGCCCAAAAGTCCCTGATCTCCCCAATATACTTTACTGTTTTTACCTTCCAGTTCAGCAAGCTTTCTAGCGAGCAAAAGTATATCAGGCATTGTGTATCCATATTGCCGCATGAGTGAAAGATTCATCATATAAGATCCGGCATTAAAAAGCCCACGAAGGATTACACTTCTAGCACGTTTCTCAAAAAGATCATTTTCCTCATAGCCCATATAAACCTTATTTGCTCCATCCAGATAATACTGAACCGATACCGGCATGATGCCCATAAAGTTATTTTCAAAATCCATAAAATAAAAGGGATCAATATTTCCGATGACCAGGGTATCACCCGCATCGAAATAGAGACATCTATCGATTTCCTTCGGAAGATATTCCTGACAATTCAGACTATAATATGCAGCGCTGCTCCACCCACCTCCATAGGATGCTAATTCCTGGTATGCAGTCTCGTTCGGCGCCTCTACTGCATGGAAATGAATACTGGGGAGCGCTTCACAAAATCTTTCCAGAAGGCTATCTCCCATCTTCATTCGGTCCGTGCCATGCTGTAGAAGATAAAAATGCACTTCATGTTGCAAATAGTCCTGAAGACATTGCAGCTGCACAAACAACTGCTTAATCAGATTTTCATCGCAAGAAGTCATTAAATTGATTCTTTCCATACCTAAGCTTTCCTACTCTTTCCCTTATGTTTATTGAATTCTAAACTGAAGGTGCATTTTCCTGGCTTGCAGGATACTCAATAGCTGTTTTATGCTCTGCGATTCTCTTTAGAATCATCGATGCATCACCAAAAATCATAAGCTCTGACTGAAGTAAAACGTCGCAGAATGTATCAGAAATATTATGCGTATAGAGCCACTGATACGCCTCTTCCTGCGGTTCGCCATCCAGAAGTTCAATTCGATGCAGCATATAATTTGTCATTTCAAATTTGTGAAAAAGCTCATCTGCTGTATGACAACACTGAATAAAAGTCTGCGCCTCATTCTGGTTCTTTTCTGCATCCACCGCCTGAAGAATCAGCATAATCTGGTAGTACATTTGGGTTCCAACCCTGAGGAAATTAAATTTCTTATCGCTTAGCTCCTGCCATAGTTTCAAAAACTCATCGACATTTTGGGATGTAAGTCGTACATTTATTTTCTCTTGAAACTCCTTTGACCGAACTGTGATAAGAGGCGCCCGTTTTTCTGAAGCTTCATAGAGAGGAACCAATTCCTTCACAGCATCCGTCGGTTTAGCATGCTCCAGCTCCTTCTTATATTCCTTAAGAAACCGCTTGCGATAATGATCGAACCGAATCAGGTTAAGAACTCTTCCGTCATCATGCATACACCACGGCATAGCCATTTGCGGAACAACCGTGACATAGCCGTGTCGCTTCATTTCCATTGCCTGCGAACAATCATAGAAATCCCATCCGTCAAAAATATCGTCCCGCCATGGAATATCTACCTGTGTGGCAAGCAAAAAGCCATCCGCTGCATCGACGATTACCGAAGTACCGGATGTTGAAAATATCTCGCGAAGAGCTTCTTCAGATTGATCCACATGTAGTACATTTTCCTGCAGCCTTCTAAGATCGCTCCGCTGCATCGGATTCCCAACCGCACCTTGACTCCAAATAACGCCTTCTGCGCCGAGTTTGTACGTTCCCATCATGCCGATCATGCCGACTCCATCATCCGAATGAAAAATCAGTAAAATATCATAGAGGAACCAGCGATTGATAATATAGACATCCTGATGCAGGTAAATTTTATATTTTGCATCGGATGCAGACATTCCCGCATTATAGCCCGATGTCATAGACGGTGCATGCTCTATCGCGATAAACTCTGTTTGGTATCCTTCCGGGACAAAAAGCCTTTCAATATATAGCTTACATTCCTTCAGGGCATCGGCATCATTTGTGCAGGCAATAAAGCATATTTTATGATCCTGCACGATTGCATGCTTTGATGATTCATGTATTACTTCGTCCGTTTTATCATATTTCGTGAGATTCACTGAAGGAATATCATTTGGCTTACAAATATTCACTTGACGATGAATTTCCAGACTGTTCTTCTTTTCATGATCATTTCGCGATTTATCATTTACGCAGACTGCCGCCCGAATCTTTACCGCATCCACGCAACATAACCCGGCAACCATCTCTACCGCATACGAAGAAATCCTGTCTTCGAATAACTTTTCCCGCAACTCATCCTCAGAGATCTCGTCAAATTCAAACCGCCGTAATAAGAAGCGAAGCTTTGTATAGCGGGTAAGAACCATCGATGCATCCATATTATCTAGCCAGAACAAGTCTTCAGTCTTAAGCCCGTGCAGCTTCTCATATTGATCAATCTCCATCACATGATAGAGGGCATTCAGCTGGTTATCGCATGCAAGGATATCTCCGGTAAGTCCAGTTTTAAGAGAAAACGCCACGTTTTTTGCATCGCCAGGACCTAAACTAAGAATCGTCTTCATCATATTTTGGCAGAGTCCGATCATTTGCCGCTTTTCTGGGCGAAGTGTCACATCTCCATCATACCTGAAGCCATAAGTATCACAAAACAACTTACGATAATGATCATAGCGGAGAAGCTTACTGTTTCCACAATCATGCATACACCATGGCGTATTTTGCGCTGCAACCGCCAATTTATAACCGGCTTTCCTAAATTCCATTGCCTGGGATGCATCATAAAAATCCCATCCGTCAAATAAATCTTCTCGCCAAGGTATATCAACAGATGTCGTCATCAACATTCCGTCCAGAGCCGATACGTAATGCGCTTTTATTGCTGAAGCTTCTCCACACGGATGAATAGAAAAAGCATCATCTCCATTACAGACTTTAGTTGCACCAATATTCCAGTGATCATAGTAAGAAGCATTGAGGGGATCCTCTTCACACCCAATGACGCCAACCATGCCAATGGATCGATCCTGTGCAAAAAGGTCTAAGATATCCTGTAGAAAATGACGATTTAAGATAAAAACATCTTGATGAAGATAAATTTTATATTTAGCATCTGATGACTGCATTGCCGCATTGTAGCCTGCTGCCATAGATGTCGCTTCATGCACGGAAATAACATCTTTCGTGTAGCCTATGGGAACAAAAAGCTGGTTGATATAAAAAATGCATTCACTAAGCCAAAGATCGTTATTTGTACAAATAATGAAACAAAAGCTTTTATCATTCAATTGCTTTGAATTTCTTGATTCATCCATTTTGAATTTAGCCTTATGTGATTTGATTTATGATATGCATCTCTGAAGATATTTATATTATCTTTGGCTCCACGACTACTTCCTATATTAAAGCTGCAAATTTCTTATCCTATGAAGAATATTTCCATAGGATTCCTCCTTTCCAAAAAGGAGTGTCGTGCCAAGTACGAAACCATCGACACCTTTCGGTGCATAGGTCAAAATTTTATCTGCTCCACAAGCACCATCCCACCAAATTTCAATATGGCGTTTCTCCTTCATTTTAAGAAGTCGGTCAATCTTTTTACCGACATAAGGAAGAAACATCTGACCAGCGTTACCGGGGTTCACTGCCATGACCAGAACCTTATCGACAATCGTCAGCATTTCCGTGATCGTTTCTATTGATGTACCTGGATTGATGGCAAGTCCCGGAATCATTCCCGCATCGATGATCTTTTGGACCGCCTTTGACGGATGATATTCTGCCTCAGGATGGATATAAATCGTATCTCCTGCACGAAGCTCCTTAAGAAAAAGTCCGATCCGATCACTCGGATGCTCGATCATCAGATGCACATCAAGGGGCTTTTTAGTCATCTCTGCTATACAGGAAAGATCATTTAGCCCCATTGCAAAATTATCAACATAATGCCCATCCATGATGTCAATATGAAAGGAATCGATACCACCTTCCTCGAGATCTCTGACCTCCCTCTCAAGATTCTTATAATCCGCACACATCATCGATGCTGTCAGCTTAAAGTTTTTCATATGAGCCCCGTTAAAATCTATCCTTCCTGCAGTTACTCATTTTCAGTACTGCATTATTTTATAATATGGCTATCATACACTGTCTTTTAACGCAATGCCTACATCTTGTTATAATCAACCGTGTTAATCTCTATGGGTTTCTTATAATGCTGGAAAAGCCAGGTCATCGGCCCCTGGTCCCCACAATATGCATCATGCTGTGCGACGGCTGCTGCCTGCTCCTCGAAGCTTTCCGGTTCTTTTATCCTTCTTACCCCGGGTATTTGTGAAAACTCCTCCAAAACATCTATCGTTTTATGATACAATGCTTCATCAACTGTTTTTAAGGTAACAGCAGCCCGATTCTCAAGTGCAAGCGAAACTACGTCACCATCGGCAAGCAACTCCTGTACCTTAGCCTTAAGCGCCATAAGATAACTAACGTCCTCATATAAAATACCAGCGATAGACAAATAATAGAAGATACGAGGCTTCTTTTCCGGGTTCTCTGTTTTTAATGACTCGATATAGTCCAGCACAGGATAATCTTCAGCAACCAGCTTCTTCTCGAATACAGGAAGCATATCTTCTCCTGCAAATTCCTTCAGTACCTTGAGAAAATGCTTTTTTATATTCTCCGACTGTACGTAAACCTTATCCACATGCATGAGTCCCGGTTGACAACCGGCAAGCTTCAGTTCCTTTTCCATCAGCCATTCATTGCCGAGGTTCTCATCCAGAAGCATAAATGGCACATACGTAAGACACGGTGTGCATTTGACCAAATTCTCTGCATAATATGCAGGCTCGACCGAAATGACCGGATTGTTATCATCATAATCCGTGCCGATATAAATTTCATCCGGCATCCTCTTTCCAGGATTATATGCCTTATAATCTGTAATCTTCACATCTGTAGGATAGAGATCACCCTCATAAAATGTGTTGGTAAAGGTTCCAAAGGCATCTCTATAATGAAGCGGAACCGGCATGACAAAAACATCTGTATTTTTATCTCGGCGAAGCTTATCATAAATTGGTTTCATCGCATACCAATACTTCGCACGGTAAGGAATCAACAGGATTTCGCGGCGATGTAAATATTGTTCTTCTATTTCGTTCTTTATATGTTCATAAAATACTTGAACATTCTTGAATTTTATTAGGTATTCTTCTTCTGATGTACCTCTTCTATTCTGTATAAAATCATAATACTGATAAATTTCTTCTATGAACTCCTCTATCATATGAACTACCGGGAAATCTTCTCCTCTGGCTGATTCGATGACAGTACCTGCCTGTATGGAAAGCTGCTGCATCAGTTCCAGTGTTTTTTGAGTCTCCTCTGAAGCTTGTTCATTTGCTTTCAAGAGCTGTTCTTCGATGACAAAGCTTTTATCAATTAAGGTTAATGTGTTTCTAATATTTTCCTTTGGATATTCTATATCTCCACGGATGGCATCTGGCAAATCCTTTGGGTCAAATGAATAATAGAAAGGGATCTGCATATTGTGCTCTGTAAAAAGCTCATACTGCTTTTCATAGAAAGGATACGCATGTCCTCCACCGCCACGCCAGTAGAGTGCAAAGTTGTAATAATAGATCTTCATCATTTCCAGGAAGCCTTTGGAAAGACGAACCTGCATCATCTCAAACGGTACTTCATAGTAGCCATCATATCCCTTCACATGAAACGGCGGCTTTTTTAAATCATTATAAACCTCCTGTAAAAGCGCAACTCCGTCGCTTCGATCCTCTGCCGGACACCCGCTATATAAGATATCCAGCATTTGATATAGCTGCCTGTCTAAAGGCTTCTTCCAGTCAAACGTCCGATCAAAAATAGCCTCGAGATCCTTCATGCCATGACGAATTTCATCGGTAACCGTATTATCTTCATTAATATTGCAGGCAAACGTTTGAATGGAAGCTGCTAACGTCTCTCTATTTTTCTCAAATTCGGGATCCTTTGAAACATAGTCCAGTATAAAGATATCCAGGCCGCAGGCAAATATACATTCATGATATTTGTCCAGCATGACTCTGTCCGCAAGCACACGATCCGAGTTCATCACTCTTGCAATTAAGTTAATGAAATCGTCCTTTTCGCAGTCATCCCGAAGCCCATAGAGGCGAAGCTCCGTATGTTCTTGTTTTAATGCTTCTGCAAAATGATCATAGTCCTCCCGGAGCATACAAATATCCATATCATCATCCCAAGGGACGAAGCCACCATGACGCACAGCCCCAAGCATGGTTCCATAGTGTGAGAACCACCGAATATTATATTTACGGCAGATATCATCAATGCCCTGAAGGACCTCCATCTGAGCCGCCCAGCCGCGTTTCATAAACGGATTGATATAAAAGCCATGTCGTACTTCCTCTTCAAAAAATTCCTGCTGCATTTTCATGATATTTTCCTCGAATCCATTTATCGTATCAAAATAGTGATGCCTTGCCCGTCCTTCGTTTGAAACGCTTTTCCATGATCCCTTATGATACGTTCTTCGAAGGCTTCGTTCTGTGCGGTATTCTCGGAGGACGGAATATAGACGAGATATCCCGGACTCTTTGTGATCCGCACTGCCTCCTGATAGACCGCAGTCACATTGTCAAATTGTGTCGTACCCTGGATGATGGTTAATTCAAAGCTTTCGTTTCGTAGATTGGTATCCTGAAAATCGCAGGCAAGATAGGAAATATTATTTGGAATTTCCGCTTTTGAAACATGCGAAACCCATATATCCTGACTGCCGTCACCGAGTAGATTTGTGATCGCCGTATAAAAGTTCTCCGCTTGATAATAATGTACAATCTCAGAAATAATTGCACTCAATCTTCCATCTGCACAGCCGATTTCAGCAACATGGACTGGTTTAACCCCGGAAAAATGGCTCATCATACCGATCATAAGGTAAAGAAGGTTGCCTCTTATGGAAGGGAGAATCTGACAATCTTCCTTAAAGATCTGTGCGTCAAGCTGTTTTATTTTGGAAATTATCCCCTCTGCTGAAATACTGGTCGCATCCTGACTATGAAACGGAATACGGCTTTTATTGTAAATTGGCTGGTTGAAATCCGGAACGATTCTCTCCCAGTAGGCACGATCATGCAGCTCTCGGATTGCTTGTTCGCTAGGAATCGTAGCATCAAAAAGCAACTTGTATAGCTTATGTACATTCTTCTCCATACTATACAGCGTACCTGCCTGTACAAAAGCGCTTCGACCCATACTCTCTAGCGCGTCGGACTTACAAAGCGTAAGTAAGTTAGACGCCAGCTGATTTATATCATCGATCGGGGAAACCATCCCGCAGCGACCATCTGCGATCATGTCCTGCCATGCATCTACCTTTGTTACTGCCATAACAAGACCCGACGAAAGCGCATCTGCAGCGGCATTCGGTGTTCCGCCTTCCAGCCGTGAAGTCAGCGCAAAAATTTTTGCCCGTTTATATTCTGTATATAATTGATGCCGATCCGAGATTTCACCCTTTTCCAATATTCTTTTTCGAAGGTCTGGTCGTACATCAAAAATCCCTTGCATATACGTCTTAAAATCTTCTGTCTCATTCCCGATCAAAACAAGCTTCCAATCCGGAACCTCCGCTTCTATTAGCAGAAACGCCTTTACCAAGAGTTCCGTAGCCTTTTGGTAGGTTCCTAATCGTCCCACCGTCAGGATCATGTTTTCTCTTTGACTGTATGGTACAAAGGTTGAAAATTCCGATAAAAAATCATAGGTACCATTTGTGATGGTATAGACCTTCTTCGGCCATTTTTCAGAAAGCAGATCCGCCATCGCTCTACATGACGTTGCCATCACATCCGTATCGCATAAAAACTGAAGGAAAACCGGATCATCCCATAAGATGCTGTCCATCCAGGTGCTGTTCGCATCAAGGCCACAATAGACCTTCCCCTTCGGGTTTAGTTTTTTATAAAAAAAGGCGAGCGGAATATTGGTCTGGTAACACCCGCGCAGGATCAGGCAATCTGTCTTTTCAGCAAACTGTTCCAGAATACCCATGCGGATTTCCGGCGTATATTCCTTTGTCAGCAGTAGATTTATGTCATCCACATATTGATAATATGGATAAATAGAAAGGATCTGATCTTCATTTTCCTTTGTATACAGCCCCGGTACCGCACCCTCCGGCGCTTTACCGATCATGTATACCGTAAACGCAAATTCTTTTGCAAAAAGATATGGGATAAGACCACAATCCTTGATCAACTCTACATTATTCCAGGGTCTATCATAGGGCATAAATGTGATCGCACATCGTTTCATAGTATCGTCCATCTGTTCTAGATTCCTCTATCTTTGCTGCTTCATATACTTCACTTCGAGTGTTTCTGAAAATCTTCTCTAAAGAAAATCTCGCGGGGCAAATATTTGTTCCAAATTTCATACATGCTCGTTCCGCAATGCCTGCTGCTCTTCTTTTGAAAAAAGCTGCATGATCGCTTTTTTTAGTTGCAAGCAATGTGCATCTCCGGCAGCGTAATACATGATCATTTTATCGTGAAGATCTTCTCTGTCATAGATTTTAAACAGAAATTGAAGAATCGCCTGTACGGTAGTCTCATCTTCTCCTGTCTTCGTAAAGGCTAAAAGAAGCGTCTTTAACGCCAGCATCGCCTGATGATTTTCCTTGACACATTGCACTGCGATTTCAACTGCTTCCTTCGCATGATTTGCTGAAAGTAGAGAAAAAGCATACTTCTCGTAGGTATCTCCGATATGGGGCACAAGCATCAGCGCGCGATTTTGAAAGCCATATTTTGAAAGCTTTTCCAGCGCATCGCCATAAAATTCTTCTGCCTTCTCATACTGACCATCTCCAAAATAATACTCACCCATCAGGTAAGCATAATCCGGTTCCTTCGGGAAATACTGAATCGCCTTCTGATATAACGCTTCAACATCCTTAAAGGAAATTCTCTTCATATCCGACTGTTTGCCATTCGGATCCTTCTGCCAGGCGAGCTGAAAAACATGAAGCTGCAGTAAACGTTCGAGCGTGACTGCGGCTCTTTGATTGGATTCCTCTATATTTACCGGAAAATAACAGATCGCCTTCTGATACGATTCCACCGCCTCTCGATATTGATCACGTGCACGATATTCATCACCGAGGTAACCAAGCATCTCCGAATCCTTCGAATTTCTCGATAGCTCTTTTATGATGAGTCTTAGGTTCCGGTCGGAGGGTTTTCTTTTTTGCTCTGAAGCACTATAGCCAGTATGATAGATCGTGATTTCTTGTGTGGCATCATATTCTTTTTTGTTTGACAACTGTTCATGGATACAGCGATGATACCGTATATCTGCTTGATTTTTAAAAAAGCGGACCAGTGTGCCGCCACCAAAGACTTTACCTTCATCATCAAGTTCTAAGAGGGAAGCGCTGATACTGTCATAGCCTTTGCATTCGGCTTTTTCTATGATTTCCGGAAGCTTCTGTACGTCCTCTTCTCTGACATATTCATCAGCATCAAGGAAGGCGATCCAGTCCCCTATGCAATGCTCAATCGCAGCGTTTTTTGCTTTTGAAAAATCATCCTCCCAAAAGATACGATAAATCTTAGCACCCTGTTCTTCAGCAAGTGTGGTGGTTTGATCCTCGCTGCCCGTATCCACGACAACCTGCTCAGACATGATGTCTTTTCCCCAGCTAAGGGCCTTCACGATATGTCGCTCTTCATTTTTCACGATCATCGTCTGCGAAATCTGCATAGATAATATCTCTTTTCACAAATATAGTATTTCACAAAATCCCGGGCTCTCCTTACATGATGAAAGGATGTGCTTTCTATATTATCGCATAGAAAAAGAGGGGAGGCAATTGCCTTCCCTCTCCTCTGAAACAATCAGCATCTCTAGGATTAGCCAAGGAGCTGAAGTACACTCTGCGGTGACTGGTTCGCCTGAGCGAGCATCGACTGTGCTGCCTGGTTAAGGATGTTGTTCTTCGTGTAAGCGGAGATTTCCTTCGCCATATCGGTATCACGGATACGGGACTCAGCGGATGTAACGTTCTCATTGGAAACCTTCAGGTTGTTGATGGTATGCTCAAGTCTGTTCTGCTTAGCACCGAGCTGAGCTCTGAAGTATGATACCTTGTTAACTGCATTGGAAATCTTTGTAATAGCACTGTTTGCATGTGAAACAGTATCCATCATATTCTGGAGGCCGTTAACCTCAAGAGCAGAAGCTGTCATCTTTTGACCGTTAAGTGTAAGCTTCTCTTCTGCAGTTGCACCAATCTGGAACTGTCTTGTCGTGGAATTGTTAAGAATCTTAACGCCATTGTAATCAGTAGCGGTTGCAATTCTTGTAATCTCCTTCTGGAGTTCATCCATCTCAAGCTTGATATTTGCTCTCGCAACTGTGCTTCCACCTTCAGTATTAGTAGTTGCATACGTACCATTTGCAGCCTGTGTTGCCAGGGTTGTCATTCTCTGCAGCATTGCGTGGGTCTCTGTAAGAGCACCTTCAGCTGTCTGAATCATACCGATCGCATCTTTAGCATTAGCTTCTGCCTGATCGAGACCATTGATCTTGTTTCTCATTGACTCGGAGATCGCGAGACCAGCGGCATCATCACCAGCACGATTGATCTTGTAACCAGAAGAAAGCTTCTCGAGGTTCTTGTTCAGGTTCGTGGTGTTGGTAGAAAGATTTCTGTACGAGTTGATCGCTGCTATGTTGTGCTGAATAACCATAAATTCCTCCTATTGTCGTCCCTGTGAGAACCTCCCTGTCCCCGCTTGATCCTATATGCTTGATGGAGCTTTGCTTTAATGATCAGGACTTTTGTTTATGATTTATTTTTGTTACATATATTTTATCGCCAAAGTAGGGTAAAAGATAAGTGCTTTTTCAAAATTTTTTTGGTTTTTAATTATAAAATTCGGAGTCTCTCCTCTGCCGGCTGGTAATGATAACCTGCTGCCTGTTCATAGCATTCTCTGGCAAGCTTCGTCTGTCCGTTCAGCTCATACCATAGACCCAGGTTATAGAGCGCCTGGAACGATCCGGTGCCGACCTCGCCTCTTGCACGGTGAGACTCCCCGATCCGGAGGCACTTTTGATAACTCTCGGGGATGCGGCGGAGAAAGCTGATGTTTTTCTCTGTGTCCTTCAGAACATACTTCATATAGAACATACCGAGGAAATAATAGAAGTCGGGGTCTTCGGCATAAGCACCGGAGGCCTCCGCCTGATCGGCGATCTTCTTTGCGGTCTCGAGACTCTCTACAGTGTCCAGTCGATAGAGAAACTGGAGGTAGCGAAGCGTGCCGGTGAGGTAGTACTCGGGGATGGGCGTCACATCTTCAACATTCTTTTTACTATTCAGTGTGGCTTTGCTTCTATTCTGTGTATCCTCAATATCGTTCTGCTCTTCTGTCTTATCCTGAGCTGCTTTTTGTTTTTGAATTTGAAAGTATTGCTGTACTGGTCGATAAAACGCCTCGTACTCATGCTTTGCTCTGTCGTTTTCTCCGATTATCCCATAGGTGCCAGCCAGCTGGTAATGGAGGTAGGCGTCCTCCGGGTGCTCTTGCACTGCCTTTTCAAGGTATGGCAGGTTCCGACCGGATTTGTCGCGCTGGAGATAGCCGTCGTGCTCGGAGAAGACCGGTCCTGCAACAAGCTGCCATTCTGTGTCCGGCTGCTCGTGGATGGCGCCGGCATAGCGGATGCCTGCCCTGAAGAAGCGCTGGGCGTATTCGAGAGATTGGCTGATGGAGGCATTGGACTTATCTTGATGAAGGTTAAAGATACCCACACACCCGATCCATTCGCCGTGGTACTTCTCGTTCATGCGGATAATGAAATTCTCGAGTACCTGTCGGTCCGCATGGGTGTTCTGCGTCTTCGGGACGGTCTCCGGGTATTTGTCACTGAGGAGGTACTCATCGGCATCGAGCATCAGATGATACTCCGCACCGTATTGTTCAGACAGCTCCAGGGCATAGTTCCTAGCCGCAGCGAAATCATCGATCCACTGGAAATGGCCGATGTGCGTCGGCTTTCCAAGTTCTTTTCCGGTCTGTTCGATGATTTCGACGGTTTTATCGGTGGAGCCGGTATCGACGACCACGAACGCATCGACAAAATCCGCCGCTGCCAGGAGGCACCGGCGGACAGAACGTTCTTCATTTTTAACAATCATCGAAAGGTTAATTTTCATTGTTCAAACTTTATCGCTTCTAGGCTTTCTTTTAATTCCGGCAGGTCTTCCTGTATGATCTGCCAAACCAGTTTTAAATTGACGCCTTCATAATCATGCACGATGCGATTTCTTAGTCCGTATATTTGACGCCATTGTATTTCGGTATGTTCTTTTTCAAAGTCAGCATCAATTTTTGCTACCAACTCGCCCATTTGGCTTAGATTAAAGACACATGCCTCAACAAGCATGGAATTTTCTGAGAATGAACTATAATCCGAATCTTTGCAGTAGTCCTGAATAGTATTGATCATTCTCAGCATTTTTTGAACGATAATATCATTCCGCATAAATTTCTGTTCCTGTATTCTTAATTTCTATATCAACCTTTGAGTTCTCTTCGATATGCGTGATATCTAACATATCGATATCTTTATGCGTCGTTTCCCTGGCATCTTCAACAAGATCTATAAAGGAAAGTCCCCTAAGGCCGCTGTCAACCATGAGATCGATATCACTATTGCCATCTGCATTGCCCTTGCTATAAGAACCAAATAAAACAGCCCGCTTGACGCCATGTCTTAGAAAAACCGGCTTCAGCAACCGTCTGATTTCTTCTTTAGTATATACACAATCAGTATCATTCATGAAGCAAGCCTCCCTTGCGGAATCGTCCTCAACTTGAGGACGATTTATCTTAACTGTCTTCTGGTATCTCCTGCGGAGCTGTTTCTTCATCGTTCACGCCGAAGCTTAGGTACGGGTTCTCGTCCGTGAGGGCCTCAGTCATGATGTTGACGATGGATTCCTGGTAGGAAGGGTTTTCCCTTAGGATAGCGACGTGCTGGAGGAGCTGGATCTGGTCGTCGAGCGTGAAGCCGGTCGCGTTGTAGCGGACGACGAGGTCGACAATGTTGTTGTAGGCGTCCTTGATGGAAACTTCTTCATTATTAAGGAGGGTTTCCTGCATATCGCGGATATATTTTGACCTTAAGCAGACATCCTTCGCCATCTTGTTGTAAAGTTCGATTTTCTTGCCAGCGGGCACGTCGATATGGCACATACCCGGGCCGTCCTGTGTCCAGTGGATGTCATTGACGCCCTCCACGAGGAGGCTGATCGACTCTTCGTCGCCGTAGTAGTAGACGGTCTGGTCGCCAATGTCTACAGCGAAGCCCGTTTCCGCTTCAGGGAACATATTCCGGATGAGAATTTCGTCATTAAATGGTGCCTTCAAGGCGAAGGCATGCGGGTTCATCTCGATTGCCGTCTGGACGATGCTGGTGAAATCCTTTACCTGTTTTTCGGAAAGGCGATAGCGTGCTTCCTCTGCTGCGAGGTCCCACGCGGAGCTCCGGATCACATCGAGAGACATACCGCGCTCCTTACCTGTTTTATACACAAGATTAAAGTGCCCTCTGAACTGGGCATCAAGAAGAAGCTGGCGCGTGTTCATCGGGCGGCCGATGAGCACCGATACCTTTTCGATGACAGACCCCTCCTGGTCCGATACAAGGCTTAAGGAATGCGGTGGCTTCGAGCCGACGATGCCGAGACCAACCGGAATCGTCTCCGGGGTGTCTTTAATGATCTTTAGAATCTCGAGATTCCGCCAGAAGACATGCGTGTTGTTGCCGCGCTCAATCTCATGGAAAATCACATTTCGGTAATTCTTCCATTCATCCTTGAGAATCTTATAGGCCTCCACATTATAGAGGCTGTCCATCGCGATGAAGAAATCGACGCGCTGCTTACTCTTGATCGCCGTGCCGAGGTCATCCATCGCCTGAACCTTTTTGTGTTCCTTTAGGGCGCTTTCAATGCCATCGAAATCCATGGTGGTGGCTGGCCGTCTACGCATATAAGCGTATAGGTCGTATTCATTAGTCGGCACCCGGAGGACCTTCGTATGATTCCGACGCGCCACCCCGATGTCTTCATTGAGCGTGCGCATCATGCGGATCATCTCGGTCCGGTCGTTTGAGTCCTTCGGCAGATGACAGGTCACGACGGACACCGGCTCGACCGAGCCCTCGCGGCGGACGGAGATGCTGGCGGTTGCTTCCTCGCGATTCTCCGTGAAAAGCACCTCGTCATAGGGATCGATGGACGCAAGGGACCGGCCGGTGGCTGACTGCAGCTCCAGTGCCTGGAAGCCGGAAACTGTCTTCCGCCGTGCTTCTTCCCCGGTATTCTTCTCCTCATCTCCTCCGAAGAGCCGTCCGAAAAATCCCATTCTTTCTCCTCTTACCGATTACTGTTGCCGACCTTCGCCATGTCGTCCTCGTACTGTGACCGCTCCGCCTCACGGAACGCATACTCATCCCGGAGCACCTTGAACACGTAGCCGCGGATATCCGCTTCGCCGCCGGACGGAAGGTTAATGAACTGGAAGCCGTAGCCGATATGTCCATCCTCGGTCGGACGGCGCCACACGGTCTTCACATAATACCTTCTGTCCATCGTATGGAACATGTACCGGAAGGACAGCACCTCGCCCGGTTCCAGCTCCTCCGACGTGATCATGAAGATACCGCCGGCGGAAATATTCGTGACGGTCCCGTAAAAGTCCGCCCGCTTCTCACTGGAGAAAGGAATCTCGATGGAGACATTGGCACGGACATCCTTCTGGCGCTGCACGATTTCCTGCACAGTGCGGATCGTACAGTCGCCCATCCACTGCTCGTCCATGCGGGACGGATAATTCGGGTTCCGCTTGATGACGACGTTACACATCGTGCGCACCATGCCGAGCATGTTATCATAAAAATCGACTTGCACATCATTGTAGCGGGTGTCCTTGTACTCGTCGCCGGCTAAATACAGCGCGATTTTTTCAGCATCGTTGCCGTGCACGACGCGGACCGGGATCTTGTTGTCCTTGTCAATGTTGATGGATGCACGATGCGTGTCCTTCAAAACCATAGCTGTCTCCTACTTTAATATAAATTGATACGTTTAAGAGACATCACCTGCTTTCAGTAATGCCTCCTTCATGCTTAAATACTCGATGTATCGTCCGAGTTGAAATTGCCGAGAGTCTGGCCGGCCTGCATCATCATCTCAATCCGCATGAGCTGCACGAGATTTGCGAAGGTGCTGCTGTCAAGCTTGCCATCGCCGTCCTGATCGCCATAGCCGGACGCGCTGCCGGAAAACGCCTGCCCGAGAAGTCCGGTCATATTGAGGCCCATCATCGATGCAAGCGAACCGAGGCTCGACATCCCGATGCCCATCGCACTCGAAAGTGACTGGAGCACCGACGAAATATCCGAGAGGCCGCTCGAACCGATCCCGAGAAGGCCGTTCAGCCCGCTCGTGCTGCCGACATAGCCAATCGCGTCAATGTCTCCATCGCGCGCCAGGCTCCCCATGATTGACTTTACGTAGTTTTGCGTTTCCTTAAACGGCGGTATGCCGCCGTATTTCTTTACATTGCCGGAGCCTGCATTATACGCTGCGAGTGCAAGACTCAGGTTTCCGCCGAACTCCCGGAGGTTTGAAGCGAGGAGCTTCGCACCGCCCATGATATTCTCCCGTGGATCAAAGGGGTCCGATACGCCGAGAGACCGCGCGGTCGCCGGCATGAGCTGCATGACGCCCATTGCGCCTTTGTTTGAAACAGCCGTCGTCTTGAAGCCGGATTCCTGCTTTGCAACCGCCTTCAGAATCCGAGACGGAATCCCATATCGATCAGAGGCTTCTTCAAAAATTGCGTTTAAATCAACCGACCGGGTGCTTCTCGTCCCACTGAAATCCTCCGTCACCTTCTCGACGGTATCCTGATAAATCGTATTCAGCGCACTGACGGTCGACGCAGTGGATCCTAAGCTGCTGCCACCGAGAAGAGAACTCCCGGACGTCATTCCCATGCTTTCGCCATACATGGACGAGCCCGCCGATAATCCGCTGGCGCTCCCGAGGAGCGAGCCCATCGAGGATAAGCCGCTGCTTAAAAGGGAGGCCATCGCCGCCTGGCTGGTATTTCCATAAAGGGAAGAAGTTCCGCTACTGCTAAGCGAAGAAATATCCGGACGATCTCCCAGAAAGGAAGACGAAGTATTTCCCAAAAGCGACGAAGCGCCTGATGTACCCGACGTACTTCCAAAGGAGGCTGTGAGCGCTGCATTCTGCGCAGTCAGTGCACGAAGTTGCGCCTGGAACGACAAATCCTTCGCCGTATCAGCACCGATGCCAGAAGTTGACTGCACATCTGTACTTGTCTGTACAGCGCCGGTTTCTTCGGCTGACTGTGTTGCATACGCTGCCGTCAGTCCATCCACGCCGGCTGTCTGGTTCTGTACCTGTGAAGCGCCGGACGTCTTAGTCAGTCCATAATAGCTCTTGTCTGTTATAGGATTAATCAGAGACATTGTCCTTCCTTTCTCACGTCTACTGAGCCGTCCCTTGATCAGCATCGCAAGAACCATCCCTGCTGCAGGTCTCCTTCCCACAGCGATTTCCACGTTTATAAATTCAAATCCGTTTCAGGCACCGGATGTAAGCATTGGCACCCGGTCGCGTTTTTACATGCTATTAGTATATCACGGCGCCATCTGCACCGACACGGAAATTTCCGACCGTAGTGTTGGTCACCATCTGTCCATACTGGTCAAGATAATACATCTTGCCGCTACTATAGACCCATCCTGTCATCATTCTACCATCAGTCATGAAATAGTACCAGTGGTCTCCTAGAATTCGCCACCCTGTGGCCATCTCCCCGCTCGGCTTCAGGAAATAATTGCCGCCATTAATGGTCTGAAGGCCGGTCAGCATCTTGCCACTCCCGTCAAAATAGTACCAGCTGCCGTTGATCTGCTTCCAGCCGACTGCGGCACGACCCGCAGCGTCAATATAGTACCAGTCCGTGTTCACGAGCTGCCAGCCGGTGCCATTTGTGTTCGAATGATACGTGGTTCCGGAGCTTGTCGAAGCTCCGGTGTTGGCGCCGGTGCCGGTGACTTTTCCGCCATGCCTCGTGTTTTCCGGGCCTGTGACGATTTCACTTTCTTTAAGATACTTCTTCTCTGCACTGTCCATCGGGATGGCCTGCACCTCGAAGAAAAAGTAGTTTGCATCAGAGCTCTCGATCTTTGACGCGAAATCCGCCACCGGCACGGAAACCTTCTCGCTTCCGGACTTCTTATCATCCGCATAGAGTGTGACCTGGTAGCCGGTTGCATGGTCAACGCTTTTCCAGGAAGCCGTCGTCCCATTCGCGTTCCATCGAAGGTTCGTCGGCGCCTCGAGCACCTCGACCGGCGTATAATAAACCGTCAGCGTCAGCTTGTTATCATCTGCCTCGGCGTAGATAAATTTCGCGCCAGTCAGCTTCACATTCGCGCGGCTCACATTCTCCGGGAAGTGCTTCGCCTTCTCCGCCTTCAGTGTGATTTCAACGCGGACATCCTTTCCCGGGGTCCACTTATCCGCATCCTTACTATAATCGATATCGCTGACGGTTACATCGGCAGTGCTTGTTTCGATCGTCGGCTCCAGCGTCTCGCCCGGATCGCCGTAATTATCCGTGAACTTGACGTCCACATCCTCTATGAGATTTTTATCCTCTTTCGCAGCCGTGCTGTCCGCTGCCAATGCCTCCATCCCGCACACAACAGTAGATGTGCTCAGTGCGAAGGTCATCATGAGTGAAACCGCCGCTCGTTTTCCTATTTTTGAGATTTCATAAAGCTTCATCTGAAATCACCTCTTTTTACCCTTGGCTGATGCCATTAAGAATCTGATTCACGAGGTCGCTGCCAGCTTGTGGATTGGCTACCCCGCCATTGGATGGCTGACCGTTTTCGCCAAGTGTCACGCCAGATGTTCCACTCGCCCCTGCTGCCATCGCAGTCCCACCTACGGAAGCCGCTGCAACGCCTGCCCCTGATACACTACCTGCGGCCTGCCCATTTGTATCCACGCCTGCTGCCGATCCGTTTCCACCGGCACCTGCCGCACCGCCTGCGTTCTGCTTTTCCTTATCGGCAAAATGCAGGAAATACACATAGATTTCGACGATGGCCTGATAGAGCTCCGGCGGGATCTCCGTCCCGAGCTTCAGCTTCGTGAGAAGTGTCGACAGCGAATCGTCCTCATAGATCGGCACACCGGCGCGCATCGCGGTTTCTGTGATCTTCTCCGCGGTATAGCCCATGCCGGACGCTACCACGACCGGCGCGCCATTTTTCTCGGGATCATATTTGAGCGCTGCCGCTCTCTTTTTTCGCAAGCTCTGCTCTGCCATCCGGTGTCCTTTCTTTATTAAATGGTTCAGGTATGAAAGAAAGCCCTTCCACTTCCCTCCATACTTCATCTAGATTATTTTTATCATAAAGTGTTTCTGTGTCTCCGAAAAGTCCCCAAATATTACCTATTTCTTTCAATTTCAGGAATTTCCACAAAACAAACTCTTTTCACCTGCTTCTATGCTTCGGAGTCAGCAAACTCTGACAGTTACTGTCATTTGGAAGCATTGACACACGTCACACGGCGACGTTGATGCCGCGCTGCTTTTCCTGGATCTCCGGGAAGACCTCGTCGACACGAAACGGGCGGACGTTGGTGTCGAGTCCTAAGTGATTCACGCGGAGGCCGTTTCTTCTTAAGATATCCTGCACGCTCCGGGACACGTTTTCCGGCTTCTCCGGAAGGTCCTTCGGAACGAAAAGATCCATATCGATCGAGCCGTTCTTCACGAGCGAAATCATCTGGAAATCGCCGAGCCCCTGGATATTAAATTTAATGAACATCTTCTGGGATTTGCCCTTGCCGTCGCCGCCCTTGTTGCCCTCGGCGTCGGGATCGACCCACATCTCGGACATCACGTTTTTCTGCTGGTAACGGAAGGGAATCAGGAGATGGAGAAGCGGCATGTAGACGCTTTCATTGGTCAGCATCTGGTTCAGCACCTGGTAATACCGGTCAATGCTTTCAGAACCGGCGCTGCCTTGAGTTCCCTTCTCGAGGAAGCGTGAAAAGGCTTCGCTAAAGCGGTTACCGTTCCGCTCCGCCGCCTGCGTCTGGTTCTTTTCAGCATTCTGCATTGCCTCGGCGAAGACCTCCTCCGGCTCGCGCTTAAAGAACATACGGAAGGCCGGATTGCTGGAAAGCTTCTTAAACAGGGCTTCGAGCTGGCTCCTGCCGCCGTTTTCGTATTTTACCGCATAGAGGGAGAACAGCACACCGGCTGTCCGGACCGCGCCATAATTGTGGGTGGCGGAAACATACTTCGAAATGAAGGGAATGATCCTATTATTAATGACATCGGTGTTATGCTCAACCTCGCCGGGATTCGCCGTCCACTGTACCTGCGTGAGAAGATCCGCAAATTCCTGGCGGACGGATGGAAGCATTAGATTCTGAACGTCATCGCCGAGTGACTCCATCTGGTTTAAGAGATGTGCGCCGGATGCAAAGTCATTGTAGCTTTTTAGGAAGCTCTCGATGTCGTCCTTCATGAACTGCGGGATATTTTGGTCCTGCAGCATCGTGCGGATACCGTCAAAGAACTCACCGGAAAACTTCACCTGTGACGCCTGCTGGTTGTTCATGAACTGAACGAGGGAGTCGGCGTCCGCCATGTCGATGTCCTGGAACAGGCTGTCCATAAGCTCACGGAGCTCGACATCGCCAAGCTGCGCTGCACTGGTTTGAAGCGCTGTGCCGTCTGTGAAAAGAAGCTCCTCCAGTTCCTTCGGGAGGGACATGCCCTCGGTGAGGCGGGTGATAAAGCTTTGGTAGTTACTTTCGAAATTTATGTTGGCGCCGACGCCGCCGGCACCGGTCTGCTGGGACTCGCCGGCCGCGCCACTCTGACCGACCGCGTTCGGGTTGACCGGCTGGTGGATGGTCTCGGGGCGGATCGACGGATTCTGGATCTGCGGGTTGTTCTGGATATTCGGGCTCTGGACCTGAAGGACGTTCGGCATTGATTTTCTCCAATTAAACTATAATGCTACTATTGTACTACATCTTGTAGCAAAAATGGGACATCTACATTTATATCGACACACTTACATCAAAAAATATTCGAAGAATTTTCGCAATTTCTTTTTTCTGCCCTTATGTTATCACAAACTTTGGCGATAATTAAGGTGTAAACAAAATGAGGCATTAAAATGAGCTGAAGGTTTACAGGGATTTGTCGTGAATTTACAGATACAGGCTTCGCGAGGGAACGTGAAGCTGTGTGAAGGATCACCGCGTATCTGAAGCTTACGGCTATTATAAAAGGAGGTATGTATGGACGTCAATTTTTATTCAGATCATTATATTGACCGTGTTTCCACCTCCGATAGCTATAGAAGCAGCCTGAAGGCGAAGAAAAAGGATTCGGACTTTACCCGTTCTATTTCTTCCGAATATGATCAGGCACAGTTTTCATCGAAGGCAGCTGCCGAAGATGACGATACGTTTGCTGCTAAGGTTTCGGAGACACTTCGGAAATCCTTCTCGACAGAGGGCGCCAGCGCATCGAAGGTTGCGGAGCTGAAGGCCCGTGTCCAGTCCGGCACTTATCAGGTAAACTCCCAGAGAGTTGCCCAGAGATTGCTTGGCTACGTTGACTGATATGACTCCGGTGCAGGATGTGAACATTAGCCACGTCCTGTGTACCGTTCGATCGGATTAGGAAATACAGGATGTAGGCTTTACCTATGTCCTGTTTTGTGTTTATAAATTTAGGAGTGAAGATGCAGGACCAGGAAACCTTTTCACAGTTCACTGATGTTTTGAAAAAGCAGCTTGACGTCGTAAATCAACTTACAGAGGTCGAACGGACGCTGACGGATGCGGCTTCGACGCAGGATACAGCGAAGCTTCGGGCCTCTGTGCAGGACGCTGAGCCGGTGCTCCTCTCCTTCCGCGGGCTTGAGATGCGTAGAAAGAAGCTGGCTCAAGCACTTGGCTTCGGAGATCTTTCTTTTTCTGAAATTTTGAATCGCGTGTCCGATGAAGACCGGGAAATTTTGGAGCCGCTCTTCACGGATCTCGTCGAGGCGCTCGGCCGGCTGAAATCGCTCGAGGAAAGCACGAACCGCATCATGACGATTCGGCTTCGGGATATCGGAGAAACGCTCCGGCAGAATCCCGGCGTCGTGCCGATCAAGGAAACCCGCGCGTGAGTGGCGTGTTTTGATTTGGCTTTTGATTTTAAGACTACTGGTTTGCCAGTAGTCTTTTTTTGTCATAAGTGGCGCGCGGATTGCCATGAAATTGTAATTTTTTCAGTTTCTAAGCCGATATATATACTGAAATGGATTTGATATGATATTTAAAAATATTGGCCCCGCTATCAAAGGAGGTTTGCTATGATTCGTGCAACATTTGCCGGTTTTGCGACAGCGCTGACCGCACTCCAGAGTAACTCGAAGAAGCTCGATGTTACCTTGCAGAATATTTCGAATATGCATACAGAGGGTTACACCCGCCAGAACCTGAAGGTATCCGAGCTTGGTTATACGGACATCCAGTCTCACTACTCCAACTCGAACGATATCGCGGTCGGCTACGGCGTTTCACTCGACGAGGTGCAGCAGGTCCGCGACCAGTTCCTCGATATCTCCTATCGTGACCAGTACGCAAAGGTCGGCTACAACAACATCACATCCGACGCACTAAAGTCAATGCAGGCCTTCCTCGATGAGACTAACATGGATGGTATCCGTAACTCCTTTGATGCTGTGCAGACCGCTCTCACGACGATGCAGGATACCTCGAAGGTACAGGATCCGGTTTACCAGGGCCAGTTCCGCTCGACCGTCGAAGCAACCGCAAACCTTCTTAATAACGCAGCAGAAAAAATCCAGACCGCCGAGACCAATGAATACCATAAAATCGATGGTACCGGCACCGATGAGAATGGTTATGTACAGACCATCAACAATCTTCTTCAGACCATAGGCGACCTGAATGATAAGATTTATAAAAATGAAATCCTCGGCCAGAAGGCGCTGGAACTGAAGGATGCGCGGAACAAGGCTATCGATGATCTGTCCCAGTACATCCCGATTTCTGTTACCTATTACAATGAAGACCTTCAGCACGCCGGCAAGCAGACTTCTATCCCGAATCAGCTCCGAATCGATATGACCTATACCACGAAGGAGCCGGTGGTTGCAAAGAATGCAGATGGCACCATCCAAACAGAAAAAGTTCCTTTACGGGACGATGATGGCGTGATCCAGACCGAAAAGATTCCTGAAACCAACGACGACGGAACAGTTAAAACGGATGATGATGGCAATATCGTCTACCAGAAAAATGATGACGGGACTTATAAGACGCAGACGGTCTATGTGACTAAAAAAGACGAAAACGGTAATGTTCTCAAGGATGACGATGGAAACCCGGTTTATGAGACCCAGCCGGTTTATGAGCAAAACGCCGACGGCAGTACCAAGTATATGACGAAGCTCCACACACTGAATCTCGTCCATGGTACCTCGACGACACAGTCAAAGAACTATGGCAAGGTCGAGATGGATTATTCCGTCAATGCTACCAGCGAGAAGAATCCGCTGAACGCCGCTGTAAAATTTACGAAGGCGCCAATCTATAAAAATACAGGCTCCGATGGAAGCATTGGCGACTATACGGAAATTGTCGATGATGAGTCCATGATCACAAACACTGGCTATCAGGATGCGGACGGCGCCTACACGAGATTTGCGACGGGCTCTCTGCAGGCAAGCCTCGATATGCTGAGCACTTCGAGCACCAGCGCGCTGAAGACCGGCACCTATAACGGTTATGATTATTACATGGACCGTCTCGACAGCCTGGCGGAAACCTTCGCTTATACGATGAATAAATATAACTATATGGGCAATACTGGTGCTTCAGAAACGGATGCCCGCACAGCTTTAACTGCGCAGAGTGCAGACTATCTTTTGCTCGTCAATCGTGATACACAAACAGCGCAGGTCAATGCCGGCAGCGGTACGCTGATTAATCCGGAGAAGACCTTAAATACGACAAACGGCAGCTATGATACCGCGGCTGACAAATATCGTGTTACCGCTGCAAACATCGCCGTTTCCCACGGCTGGACAAACGGTACGACGAAGCTTGGTCTCAAGAGTGATAAATCCGCGGATTCCAACGCAACTGTCCTCAACATGATCGAGGGTATGACGCATCCGCACGATGAGCTGCAGCACAAGTCCTTCTCGGATTACATGGCGAATATTTCGACAACCCTGTCAAACGACCAGAAGAACAACACCGATGCCCTCACCTCAAATAAGCAGGTGCTTTCCTCGATTCAGGAATCGAAGGATGAGCAGTCCGGTGTCAGCCTCGATGAGGAAGCAGCAAACATGATGACCTACGTTTCCTCCTATAACGCAGCCGCGAAGCTCATGAACGCGTTTGACGAGACCCTTCAGTCTCTTCTCTCGATCGCCGGTTAACATATTTTCCTTTCGAAGCATGAAGGAGTCATTATGAGAGTTGCAAATAATTACTATAAAACCTATGCCGAGCTCGTGCAGAATCTGAAGAGCCAGTACAACAAATCGATGGAGAAGGTTTCGAGCGGCCGGAAGTATGCGACGGGAGCCGATAACCCGAGTGCCTACTATCAGGGCGAGAAGCTCGAGAATCTCTACAATGACGTCGAGGCAAAGGACCAGATCCTCGGCGATGTGCTTCACCGTATGGAGCAGCAGGAAGCCTCCTCGAAGGCGCTGCACACCGAGATGGGTAACATTAACACGACGCTCATTAAGGTTGCCAATGCGACCGAACAGGACGATACCGGCATCGTCGATACGGTTATGACTGAGCTCAAGCAGCGGCAGAACACGATGACGCAGGATCTGAACCTCCAGTACGAGAACTACTACGTCATGGGCGGCAATGACTCGGATACAGTGCCCTTCAGCTCCGAGATCGATGCCAATAACAAGTTTACGATGACTTATCATCATAAGTTCGCCGGCGACGAGGAAGTCACGCACATCAAGATGACCTTTGATCCGGACATCGACAATGGCGACGGCACATCGGGTGCGTTCACCTATGATATCGTCGATGCGGATGGCAATGTGAAGGACCTGGCAACGAAAGATGGCGATAAAACCAGGGTCAATACGGGAAAAGATATCATAGACGAAACCGGTATCCCTGCGGACATCCAGCTTGATGATGGCAATGTGTTGACCATCGGTGATGTTTATAAGGATAAGGATGGTAATATCACAAGTTATCTTCTTAAATACAGAGATGCTGCCGGTAATGATCTTGAGCTGAAGGATGATGACGGTAACGTCCTGACCGGCGATGCCCGCCAGGCAAAGATTGCAGAGATGCGGCAGGAGGCAGCAACATCGGAGCGACATGATTCTGCGCTTGATGGTCTTCTCGTCGCGATGCGCGAGCAAGGCCGTATGGCTCTCGGCTACGGCACAGTCGTAACCGGGCAGCGTGACACCCTCCCGGATACCTATTTCGGTGGTATGAACATGATCACAGGTCTCACCTCGGATCAAATGCGTACACTTGACGATGATGCCGCAAAGACAGAGATTCAGAAGTACATGAACAAGTCTGCCTTCGGTCTCAACGCAAAGGCGATCGATTCCATTGGTGATTATCAGACTGAGCTGAATCAGTATTCCGAGGATTTAACCGGCTATGATACGACCAGGATGAATGGACTTCGTGAGAAGATGACCTCCGATCTCGGTGGCATCCTTGATGAGTGGGACAACTCGATGTCGAGAGTTATTTCCACCACAAGACATATCGGTGTCACCTACAACACACTTTCAACGATGCAGTCGCAGCTGCAGGTACAGCAGGATACGTACCAGACTGAGTATGATGACAAGCTTGGTGTCGATACGGCGGATGCGATCACGAAGATGTATTCTGATCAGTTCGCGTATAACGCGGCGCTGCAGGTCGGCTCGAAGATCATGCAAAACTCACTGTTCGATTTTGTACAGTGATATAATGCTTCCTTCAGCCTGCTGAAGCGTTTCATTTTCGCCGATAGCTTCCGAATCATTGCACGTTATAACAATCCTCTGTCGTATGATCAGCGGGTAGTGAGAATGTTGCCGGCGGAAGCATTGGCAGAATAAATATTTTGGATATAAACCGTCCTGTTGTTGTGGCAGGACGGGAATTTTTAGACTATAATAAAGAATCATGTGAGGTATCTTTATGTTGACACTCGATACGAAGGATTATGGGCTTGTCGAATATGAGGAATCCGATCTTCTGGATTTCCCGGACGGTATCTTCGGTTTTACGGAGCTGAAGAAGTATATCCCGCTGGTGCTCGATGAGAATGAAGACAACACGATTCTGCTGCTTCAGTCGATCGAGAACCCGGATATTGCGTTCGTCGTGTTGAATCCTTTTACGCTGGACCCGGATTATAATCCGATTCTGACGCCAGAGGAGCTCTCCTATCTCGGTGTAAATTCGGAGAATGATCTCTCCTATTATGTCATCAGCGTGCTTCACAATGACTACCTGAAGACGACCGTCAATATGAAGGCGCCGATCGTGATCAATCCGGATCGTCGGATCGGCATGCAGGTCATCCTCAGCAACACAGATTATGAATTCAGGAAGCCGCTGTCCGCTTTTGATACGGTTAGTGGTGAGAATAATAAGTAACCTTTACAGGAGTTTTTGCGATGCTGATTTTACGAAGAAAGAAAAATGAAAGTATCCTGATCGGGAATAGCATCCGTATCACGGTCATTGAGAGTGCATCGGATGGTGTTCGTCTTGCTATTGATGCGCCGAAGCAGATCTCGATTCTTCGTGAGGAGCTGTCCATCGCAGAGCAGGAAAATAAAAGTGCGATTGCACCAAAGGCTGAAAACATTGCAAACCTTCAGGGCGGCCTGAAGCACCTTATTAAGAAGGCGGATCTCAAGAAGAACGCACCGGCTGCACACGAAGAAAAGAAAGAGGAAACGCCAGCTGCCGGTAACGAGAACACGGAAGCGTCGGCTGCGTCTGAGAAAAAAGACGATGCCCCTGCTGCTGAAAACGCAGAAGCAAAAAAATAAATGCTGTAAATGAAAAATCACCCGCGTGGTAGCTTGATACACTACCGCGCGGGTTTTGTTTTTATCCCGGAATACCCGGAACCTTCTTATTTAGCTATTCTTATCAGCGTCATCGAGCGTTGGGAAGGTCCATTTTCGGACGTGTGCACCGAGCACTTCATTGGCATCTACAGAGGAAGACGTCGCTTCTGTAGTTTTCGCAGAGCTGCCTGAACCAACTGCGCTGCCTGTACCCGCTTTACCTGATGCTGCCGCACCAGCTTCGATCGGATGTTCCTTCTCCGCCTCCTCGAGTGTCGGAAACTTCCAGAGCTTTACATTTGCCTCCTGCTCTCCTGTCTCCACACTCTTTTCATCGAAATCTTCCTTTGCAGAAGCTTCGATATCCTTTCGGAAGGCCTGCCGGCCGTTCTCTCTAATTGCCATGGTCGTCTTCGTCTCCTTTGGAAGCTCTGAAATCGGGCCTGTCCCCGTCGTCCCGCCCGGATAACGGGCGGCAGTTCTCGTCCGCATGAAGCTCCGGGCGGCTGCATCACCGGTGTCTGATTCGCTCCCGGATGCGCCAGCGCCATATCGGCCTGCACTCCGACCGCTTGGGCCGATCCTGTCGGCATTACGCTCTTCCGAATCGCTTCGGAGCACGGTTCTCGTCGCATAGGCGCTGCCGGAGCGGCTCTTTTCGTCGCTCTCGTCGCCGGCTCGCCTGCCATAGGGTGTGATGGAAGGACGTCTTGAGGAAGCTTCCGCTCCAGCTTCTTCCGTTTCGCCTGTAGTCTCGCCGCTAACCTCCAGTTCCTTCGGCCGCTGCTCTCTCTTCCGCTTCGGAAGAATCGGGGCAAGGATCATCCGGATGCCACGCACCAGCCAGAACAGCGGCAGTAAAAACGGCAGATACCGGAGAATCCCATACATCGAGCTCATATACTTGTAGCCCGGGAAAATCCAGAGCAAGGTCCGCACGAAGTTGTTCCAGAAATCAAAGCGGTGCTTCTTCCTCTCTTCTTTCTCCTTTTCACGGTTGATCTTTTCTTCCTGCTTCCGAAGCTCATCACGGATGGCCTTCACCTCCGGGAGCTGCACCTCGCCGATGACACCATTGCTGAGAATCCTTGCTTCCATCGCATCGTAGCTATGAATTTCCTCCCGATTATATGGCATCACATCATCGGACGGTGAGCCGAACCAGGCCGATGCCACATGGATGAGACTCCCTGCCACATCCTGGATATCGAAGTCCTTCAGCCGGTCCTCGATAAAGTTCATGTTCATCTTTTCACGGAACGCCTTAAAGAACAGGAAGGTATCGAGAAGCTTCCGAATCGTCAGGCAGTCCGTAGAGTACTGATAGGCGGTCTCTGCGATCCGGTAAACGAAGCTTGCTTCCAGCGAAAACGTATGCATCGCGTGGAAGGTCTGATCGACATAGGCCCGCTCGAGAAGCGAACGACCTGCCTTCTGGTACTGCTTCGTCTTAAAGGGCAGTGTGTAATAAATCTCGACATGGAAGCCGTTCTTTCCGCGCATGCTCTCACCGGCATCCTGGAAGGTTTCCTCGGTCTCATAATCAAGATCGATGAGGAAGCCCTTTGCAAGCCGGTAGCTGTCCGGATCAAGGAGAAGCCTGAGCGGACTGTTACCGCCGGTTTCCGGGATCCTGTAAAGCCGTCTCGTCGCCGAGGATTCAAGCACCGTCGCCGGCAGCTTCTTGTCGTCAAAAAGCTGCAGAATCCGAAGCTCCTCCTTCTCGTAGATCTCCGAATAATGCAGCGCCTCCTGGTATCTCCCATAGAAGCGCCGTCCGAGATCCTCCGGGATGCTCTCCCGCTGCCCGAGCAGTGCGATATAAATGATGTTTGAAATGCCGTGATAATCGGCCATGTGAAAAAGCCGCTCCCAGTCCATATTCATCCTGGACGGTATATTGTTCCGCTGCGTCACGACCGCGGAAACCATATGAATCAGATATCTTCCCTCATAAACGGTTCGATTCATGAAGTACATCCCCTCTGTTTTAGTCCAATGCCTACAGGTCCATCAAAAAGGTCGTTCTCCAAAGACGGACTGTGATGTAAACATTATACAACGATTTCCCTTGTATGCAAAAAGAACCGGCACAGAAACTTAACTCTGTACCGGATCCTGTTGATCCCTTATAGAATATTGTAAACGATTTGACCTGCTTTATTACTTCACTCTGTCATGCGATGGTCTGTGACCGGTTTGCTTCGAGCCGCCGCTGAAGAACATCATTCTCACGCTGAATCGTTTCAATGAGCGGAATCGTTTTCTTCCGAATCTCCAGTGCTTTACGCTCCAGCCCATCCTGCGGCTCCACTCTCCATGGATCTGTATTCACGAGCCGGTGTATCGTCGCGGCCGAATCCGGTCCTGCTTCCCCCATCTCCTGAATCTCCATCCACAGTGCATCACACTGCTTCAAGGCTTCCAGCCGCATGTTCATCTCGATTTCTGTGGAAACACCATCACGTCGTGAGATGCAGTCCCCCATCTCGTCAGAAATCTTCTTTACATCCTGCAGTACCCGGAAGCGTCTCTCTAGAAGGATACAGAGCTTTTCAAGATCGACTGTATCAGACAAGGACTCTCTCCTCTTCTACCATGTGGGTATCTGCTACCTGGTGGCTGGCGCCATCGAAGCCATCGCGAAGATCCTGGATGATATCGACAAGCTTCGGAATCTCGTTCAGATATTTCTTTCCGCCAGCCTTTACCTTACCAAGATCAAAGGTCAGGAAATCGTACAGTCTGCGGAGATCCTTCGAAACCGGCTGATCCATACGAAGTGTGTTGTTCAGGTAACGGATGATCTTCACTGCTTTATTCAGGTAATTATCGAAGCTGTCCATGCTGCCGTCTTCGAGAGAGAACTGCGCCTTACGGAGATCCTTCATGCACTCGTCATAAAGGAGAATTAAAAGCTCAACCGGGCTCATGGAGAAAATAGCTTCCTTCTGATACTTCTGATAATTATTCATACAATGCCTCTTTCAGCTGCTCATACGCTAATCTGCGTCAGCCTCTTAATAAATTTCAAACTCTAAATGATTTTTACCTTTGATTTTTAAGTTCTAATAATTCATCGGATGAATTTCCAAAAGTATAAGACCTTAATCCAAAAGTATAAAATCCTAACCCGTAAGTCCTGAAAGATAACTTGCCTGGGTGTTCATGTTATTGATCAGTGACTCAAGATTTGAGAACTGCTCGATGTAACGCTCCTGTTCCGTCTTCAACTGAGCCTTCAAATTCGTAATAGTATCATTCTGGGATTGTATCGAATTATAAATTGTATTTTTAGTCTTCGTAAGCACAAGCTTGTCAGAGCCTGCTGCCTCGATCAAACGTCCGTAGGAGCCTTTATTCCTGGTCGCATACTTCGTTGCATACGGTGTCAACGTATCCTGCAGTTTTGAAGCGATACCCTTCGAATTTGCTGTGCCTCCCATGATATCCGCAACCTTATCCGGGTCGGATTCTAGAGCAGCCTTAAACTTATCTTCATCAAACTTGATCTGGCCGCCGTCTGCATAGTCCTCCGACATCGAGATACCAATGTTCTGAAGATCGGTATAGGTGTAGCCGGACTTCGCGAGATCCGAAATTGCGGTGTTTATGAAGCCCTGCAGTGAGAACGCAAGGTCGGAGACTGTCGTTTCATTATACAGGATCCCTTCCTTCGCCTTCTTGTTCCACTTTTCAATCTCGGACTCCGTCATCTCATCTTCCTGATCCTCGGTCAGCGGCTTATAGTCGCTGCTCGGGCGGGTCGTCACATGCGTGTTGACCTCTTCGACGAGAGCGTTGTAATCCTTGATAAAGCTCTTCACGTTTTCAAGGATGTTAGACGTATCGGCGCTCTTTGTGAAGGTGACATTCGCATTATCAAAGGTATTGCTTGCCGTAACCTTCAGTCCGTCGACATTAAAGGTGTTAGTGTTGGACTCAATCGTGTCCTCGACGCCATTACCATAGGAAACGGTCATCTTGCCATTTGTACCGGCAACATTTTCACTACCGGTACCGCCGAAAAGCTTCGCCGCTGCATCGCTTCCTGAAGCATCGCCGATCGTGATCTTTGCATCTGCGCCGGTGTTGTTTGTGATGAGTGCAAGCTTTCCGGAGCTTGAAAGGAACTTAGCCTTTACGCCGGCGCCGCTCAAGTTCACCTTCGATACGAGATCATCAATCGTAGAATCCTTCGTAAGGCCAGAAATCGTGGTTCCATTGATCGTGATGCCATTTTCAAAATCTTTATCCGTGAGGCCGAGATCTGACAGCTTCGTAGAGGATGTCGCCGTGCCACTCGCCGATTGATCCGTAAGAACGCCGGAGAGACTATGACCACTGGAGGCCAGGCTTGCACTCTTGATCGCAATATGGCTTAAAAGATCCGAGGAGCCGGTTGCCTTCACGAAGCCGGCATTGACCGAATCACCGCCTGCCGTCAGCGTCGATGCAAGATATGAGGCCCGGTTAACGATAGATTTTGAACCCGCGTAGGATGTATAGTTGTCCTGAAGGTCGAGTGCCTTATCCGAAAGGCTCTTATAAGCCTCCTGCTGCCACTGAAGTGTCGTAATCTTCTGTTTTGCCTTCGTGATTTTAGAAGACGTCGTCGATGTCAGTGCATCGATAAAGGAATCTCGATCCAGTCCGGATGCGATACCGCCGAAGCCACGAAGGGAAGTATTGCCGAGTGAGCTCGTCGAACTGGTCGTACTGCTCGTAGATAAGCTTGCCATACGGTTACTCCTTTCAAAATTTCGCCCCGCCAATGTTTACATCGTCATGCGATGCATGCATCATCTCTCCGGGCGAAACGTTCTCAATATAAAAAGCTATGGAAATCCGGGGGACCTCCCTGTCCCCCGAAGTTCACGTACTACCTACTAACACTTATTATGTCGGCGAAGGGCCGGCTTTTTATAAGCCGGCCCTTTTGTAAAGTTCATTTAATTTTGTTTCTGCTCGCCGTGGTGCGGGCGGGCCTTGACATCTTCGATGGCCCGCATGATTTCGACGAGGATATCCATACGGTATTTCGCCTCGAAGAAGCTGATACGGGGCGAGGTATCTTCGCCATAAATCACGACGTACTTTGACGGAAGGCGGGTGAGGGTCAGAGCAAGGACATCGGCCTGACAGCGCTCGCAGGTACAGCAGCCGTTCTGCTCCATCATTTCCCGGATGTTCTGAGACTTCAGAATCTGCTCCATGACATTCACGATATGGAAACCGACAGGCTTGTGGCCGCCGTCATTGAAGACGTTTTTCTTTAACTGCTTTTCTTCCTCGGTCTTTAGCGTTGCTTCGAGCTGCTGCCCGATCGCACTGGACAGACGATCATTCTCGGACTGGACATCCTCTACACGGATACGCGGTCCCTTGAGATCCGCCATATTTCTCTGCTGGCCGGGTGCCTGCGCACTCGCGCTGTTATCCATCACGTCCTTGACACCGGGCGTCAGACTATGATCCGATTCAGCCGCCGCATGATTCTCCTCCGCCGTGATCTTCCCGGAATCAGATGCATCCTGCGGCACGCTGGCCGCTGCCGCAACAGAATTTGGTGCACCGGCATTCTGTTGCAATCCTGCAGCACCAGCTACTCCCTCCGGGCTATCGATCGGCCTTTTCTCTTCTGTATCGTTCATACTGCCTCTTCCGGCGCCGAAGCCTCCATCTGCCATGTTTCCTTCCGGCATATTTGTTACAAAACTCTTTTTTCCCATGCCAGCTGCCACCTCGGATTCCTGCATGCCGCCAAGTCTTGCCATATCCTGATCCTGCGCGTTCAAAACAGCAGCCATTTCGTCTTCCTTTGCACTTAGAGCGGCGAAAAGCTCATCTTCCTTTGCACTGCGGGAGGCCTCCAGTTCTTCCTCATGCTTTCGTCTTTCGGCTTCTTCTTCCTCTTGCTTTTTCTTCTCTTCTTCCGCCTGCTTCTTCGCAAGGTTGTCTTCATAGCGTTTTCGGACGGCCTCACGAATCGCATCCCGCGAGGCGCTCGCGAGGTCACCGACACCGGCGGAAAGGTTCTTTACATTGTTCGACAGCTCCTTGATTTCCTCGGAAGAAACGAGATTCACCGGGGCGCTAGCATTTCCCGCTGCCCCAGTATTGCCAGATACCCCAGGGTTTCCCAGGTTACCGTTATCTTTGCCAGCCGATTCACTGATCCCGTTTGGATCAGGGCTGGCTTTCCGCCGTCTTCTCGGCGCAGCCTTCTTTCCATCTGATGCGGCATCTGTGCTGCCCTTTCTTGCCATCGGGCTGTTGTCGTATGCGCTCATAAGCGTATCAGATTCAGCATTCTCGCCATCTGAAGATGTCATAACCTCATCTTCATCTGGCTGCACACCAGTCAAAAGGTTCAGCACGTGGCTTGTCTTGTTTGTACTTTTATCAGACCTTGCCATCTGCGAGAACCTCCTCAAGCTTTATGTCCTTTGCGATCTCATCGATGAGACTCTCATAATCCCTTGCACCGGTGGAGTGACGGTCAAAGGTGAAGACATCCTCGCCATGCGCCGGCGCTTCTGCTACTGCAATAGAATTTCTAATTTTTGTATCAAAAACCTTCGTACCGATCTGCTTTGCGATGGTGTCCGCCATATCGAGGACATCTTTTGCAAGGCGGGTCCGCTTCGTAAAACGATTAAGAAGGATTCCTAAAACACGAAGATCCGGATTCAGCTGCATGCGGACAGAATCAATCGTCTCGCGGAGCTGTGAAAGACCAACCAGTGACAGAATATCCGTATTCATCGGGATGATCAGGTCGTCGGACACGACGTAGGCATTGACCGTAAGGATGTTAAGAGCCGGCGGCGTGTCGATCACAACGTAGTCATAGTAATCCATGACAGGCTCCAGGGTCTTTCGGAGGGTCGACTCACGTTCTCCGGGCGGGAGCTTGTCGAGACCCGAAGAGCTCAGTGTGATATCAGAAGCCAGCACGTCGACAAGCGGCAGGCGCCGGATTGCCGTCTGCACACGGATCTTGCCCTGCAGGGCGTCCAGCACCGTCGGACCGTTGCCCTCGAGTCCCAGGCAGAAACCGAGGTTTCCCTGCGGGTCGAGATCGATGCCCAGCACCCTTGCGCCGCGCCGTGCAAGTCCGGCTGCAATCGCCGTCGCTGTCGTCGTCTTCCCGACCCCGCCCTTTTGATTCGTCACTGTAAGAACTATCGCCACTGTTGTTTCCTCTTTCAGACATACTTTGCAAGTATTATAGCAGAAAATGTACAGTCTGATAGCAGAAAATATACAGTCTGTCGCAAGAAGCTTTAAATGCAGATATTTTGAAACATTTAAACTCTTGTCTGTCTGGCATACTTATCCCAGGAGAAACGCTTGCAGAAAAAATTACAAAATTTTCGTGCAGCTGATTTCAGGAATGTCTCATTTTGTCTGCACTCCTATTTTTTTCACAAAATTTTCATGCAGCTAATTTCAGAGAGATTTTATTTTGTCTGCATATCTTCCTTGAGCACGAAAAAAGGCTGTCGCATAGCTGCGACAGTCCTGAAATTTCTTTGAATGATTGCCTATGAAAGAGTCAATAGGCTATGAAAAAATTATTGTCCATGGAACCCGTTTTCACGGCCGGTCTTGAAGCGGGCGATGAGCACGTCCATAACGTTTACGAGGTGGCCGATCTCCGGCTTCGACAGCTGCTCGTCGGCGCCGAGCGACCTGCCCTTTTCACGCATCTGCTCATTGATGAGGGATGAGAAGATGATGAGCGGGATATGACGAAGGATCGGGTCCTCCTTCACAAGCTTCGTGAGACGGTGACCATCCATGCGCGGCATCTCAAGGTCGGTGATGATGATATTTACCTTATCATAAACAGAGGTATCACCCTTCATGGATGCAAGATAATCCCAGGCTTCCTGGCCATCCGAGCACATCTTGACATCCGTATAGCCCGCACGCTCCAGCGCATCCTCGATCATCTTCTGGAGAAGCACAGAGTCCTCGGCGATGAGAACCGGTGACGAATCGAGACTCCGGTCGCCCATCTTGTCAATCTCAGACATCTGGATCGTCGTCTCCGGTGCGATCTCTGCGATGATCTTCTCGAAATCGAGGATCGTCACGAGCTTGCCCTCGCACTGCGCGATACCGGTTGCTACCGACTCATCCGATGAGCCCAGTGTCTTATCCGGTTTCTGGATTGCCTTCCAGGAAATACGGCTGATGCCATCAATCGAATCCACACGGAACGCAACCATGATCTTATTAAAATTCGTGATGATGAAAAGATCGCGATCTCCATGCGGCTTCATCTCACCCGTCAGATAATGCGTGAGGTTTACAACCGTGATGAGGGACTCACGCGGCTTGAAAAAGCCCTCTACCGAAGGATGGGAATGCGGCATCGGCTTTACATGCTCTGCCATCATAATTTCCTTCACCTTCGCCACATTGATGCCGTACAGCTCGTCATTAATGCGGAACTTCATGATCTCAATTTCGTTTGTGCCGGACTCCAGCAGGATTCCTTCCTTCTTCGGACTTTTCACAGCGTGCCTCCAACCTACAGCGTTATAGTAAATCTAATTATTTTATCGATTCCAAACCTCTAAAATATAAGCTCTTTCTATTATAATGCCTACATCTCCGCCTGCAAAGTTATTTTCGTAAGAAATTTGTAAGGGGGTCAGACACCCTTACGGAATTCTTAACGCTGAGGGCGGCAAAAGGTGTAAGCCTTGGACGAAACCTACAGGTGCTTCTCCGGGCGCCCGAAGGTACGGACGATCACCTCGCCGGTCGCGATATCGATGGACATGGTGCGGGCATAGTTCGCACCGAGATCCTCCGCGGAAATCCGGAAGCCCTCCTCGGCGAGCTTCTTCTTCACCATGGCCGCGTTCCGGTCGCCAATGTTTCCGAAAGTCGCGTTGCCGCTGATTTCGAACATCTTGGCGCCGCCGGCGACCTTTACGATCGCACGCGACTTCACGAAGCCAAACGCCGTCAGCTTCCGCACGGTCTCATGGATACCCGTATCGGCATATTTATAAATATTCGGATCATCCGGGTTCTGCCGCTCCGGCAAGAGCACATGCAGGAGCGCACCCAGTTTGATGTAGGGGTCATAAAACGTGATGCCGACGCAAGACCCTAATGCATAGGTAATGATTTCTCCCGCGCCTCTCGTCAGCTTCATGTCGCCGATCCCGACCTTGAGCTGTCTGTCCATAGGTTTTTACTCTACTCCGAGCTTTCCGAGTATCCTGTTCAAAGAATCAATATCCGGCAGCATAAGCAGCCAGTCGTTCAGGATCTTTCCTTCCACCACGAAATCCGCGTTACAGTACATCAGCTTGTCCGTGATGTAGCCGTACTCCGCGATCGGCACCGTCAGGATCGCGCCGAGCATATTGATTGCCGAGCTTGGTACCGACATCGAAACATCGAGTCCGACGAGTCTGGTGAACGCATTGATATACGAGCAGATGATGATGTTGCCGATCTCCGTCAGCGCCGAATTCGCCATCTCATCGAGGTCCCGGAAGCTCGAATAGGTCTTGCCGAGCAGCTTCGAGAACACGGTGTTTGCAAAATCCATATTGAAAAGAAATAGCATGATGCCATTGATATCACCGGTCATCTGCACGAGTGTCGCACCGACGATCTGCTCTTCCTGGCCGATCTGCTTCACGGCGTCATTGTAGCCGAGGATCTGCACGGCCGGGATCGTGATCCGGACCTCCTTGTTGAGAAGGTTCGAAAGGGCCGTCGCCGCATGGCTCGTACCGATCGATCCGATCTCCTTCATCACATCAAGCTCCTGGAGATTCATGTCTCCATAGTCGCGAAGCTTCATCTATTCCTCCTTCATTGTTATCCCGGAGTGCCCGCTTGCGGGCGAGGCTTCGGGATGCCTTAGCGGCGAGCGTATTCAAAGGCATCGCTTGCGATGCCCACCTCATTGTTATCCCGGAGTGCCCGCTTGCGGGCGAGGCTTCGGGATGCCTTAGCGGCGAGCGTATTCAAAGGCATCGCTTGCGATGCCCACCTCATTGTTATCCCGGAGTGCCCGCTTGCGGGCGAGG
>Ga0256406_1001403_pt1 | contig 39266 bp, 27 predicted proteins | sample RumenRJG_03DNA_FD_185986 | JGI IMG/M metagenome (GOLD analysis project Ga0256406, IMG submission 185986) | Bovine rumen microbial communities from Lethbridge, Alberta, Canada - RJG_03 | ecosystem: Host-associated > Mammals > Digestive system > Stomach > Rumen | place: Canada: Alberta | collected... | reverse complement strand
ATAGAGAAATATCGAGAACTGCTGCCTGACAAGTGGACTAAACAAAATTAGATGTAGTAAGTACCCCATGGCGAATCTGTCATGGGGCTTATTTTTTATGGGTTGACGCAAACGTGGAGACGCTTACTAATATTTTGCAATTACAAAGGTAACTAAAAGGGCTGATACCTCGTGAGAAGTGTCAGCCCTAATTTTGTACAATCAAAAAAGTTTTAGCGGACAGCAATAATTGAAAAATAAATTATTTTTCTCCTATTTTTAATTTGTTTTTCCAGCATTTTTAATTTATTTTTCAACTCGAAATCTATCCTTTTGGAACTCAATAGGTTAGCTTTGATGTTATGAAAGGTCATTGACGGCATTTTGTCCGTTCGTTTTCAAAGTGCGGAAAGGGTAGGGAATTAACGCTTATTTTGAAGTTTCAGTAATACATTAATTATTTTCAAAAAAACGGATTTGGCTTTGTCGTTTCAATGAATTGTATTAATTTTGCGTTCGATTAAGATATAATACTAATTTGTCATGGTAAAAATCACATTTCCGGATGGTTCCGTTCGTGAGTACGAACAGGGCGTAACCGGGTTACAAATCGCCGAGAGTATCTCGCCGGCTCTCGCTCGCAACGTTGTATGTTGCGGAGTAAATGGTGAGACTGTAGAGCTTAACCGTCCAATAAACGAGGACGCCAGCATCGAACTTTACAAGTTTGACGATGAGCAGGGTAAGAAAACATTCTGGCACACGTCAGCCCACCTGCTTGCAGAAGCTTTGCAGGAGCTTTACCCAGGCATACAGTTCGGTTTCGGTCCGGCTGTAGACAACGGCTTCTTCTACGATGTCATGCCACCTGAGGGAACAACCATCAGTGAGAACGACTTCCCGAAGATTGAGGCTAAGATGAAGGAACTCGCCAAGAAGGACGAGCCGCTTGTTCGCCGTGAGGTGTCCAAGGCCGACGCCATCAAGGAATTCGAGGCTATGGGTCAGCACTATAAGGTTGAGCATATCTCACAGGATTTGAAGGACGGAACTATCACAACATACACTCAGGGCAACTTCACCGACCTCTGCGCCGGTCCTCACCTCTTGTCTACAGGTGCCATCAAGGCTATCAAGATAACAAGTGTTGCTGGTGCATTCTGGCGTGGTGATGCCAAGCGCGAGCAGATGACTCGTATCTATGGCATCACGTTCCCGAAGAAGAAGATGCTCGACGAGTATCTCGTTATGCTTGAGGAGGCTAAGAAGCGCGACCATCGTAAGATTGGAAAGGAGATGGAGCTATTCATGTTCTCTGAGCGTGTAGGTAAGGGTCTGCCTATCTGGCTGCCGAAGGGAACGCAGCTTCGCCTGCGCCTTCAGGACCTGCTCCGTCGCATTCTGAAGCCTTACAACTATCAGGAGGTTATCACTCCGGGTATCGGTTCAAAGAACCTGTATGTCACTTCGGGTCACTATGCACACTATGGTAAGGACTCTTTCCAGCCAATCCACACTCCAGAAGAGGATGAGGAGTACATGCTGAAGCCAATGAACTGCCCTCACCACTGTGAGGTTTACGCCCGCAAGCCACGTTCATACAAAGATTTACCTCTCCGTATCTCTGAGTTCGGAACTGTATTCCGCTATGAGAAGAGTGGTGAGCTGCACGGACTGACTCGTGTTCGTACGTTCACGCAGGACGATGCGCATATCTTCGTTCGTCCAGACCAGGTAAAGGCTGAGTTTGAAACCGTCATCGACATCATTCAGAAGGTGTTCTCTGTATTCGGCTTCAACGACTATGAGGCTCAGATTTCACTACGTGACCCGAAGGATACTGACAAGTATATCGGCTCTGATGAGATTTGGGAAGAGAGTCAGAACGCCATCCGCGAGGCTTGTAAGGAAAAGGGTTTGAAGACTCACGAGGAAGAGGGCGAGGCTGCTTTCTATGGTCCTAAGCTCGACTTCATGGTAAAGGATGCCATCGGACGTAAGTGGCAGCTCGGTACTATACAGGTCGACTACAACCTGCCGGAGCGTTTCCACCTCGAATACACTGCTGAGGACAACTCTAAGAAGACTCCGGTCATGATTCACCGTGCACCGTTCGGTTCGCTGGAGCGTTTCACCGCCGTACTCATCGAGCACACAGCAGGTCACTTCCCATTGTGGCTCGCACCTGACCAGGTTGCCATTTTGCCTATTTCTGAGAAGTACAACGACTATGCCGAGAAGGTTAAGAAACTCTTCGACAAGCAAAATGTACGCGGATACATCGACGACCGTAACGAGAAGATTGGACGTAAGATTCGCGACAACGAGTTGAAGCGTGTCCCTTACATGGTTATCGTCGGTGAGAAGGAAGCTGCCGACAACCTCGTCAGCATGCGTGAGCAGGGTGGCGGCGAGCAGGCTACAATGTCTATTGACGACTTCTGCAAGCTCATCAACGACAAGGTCGCCGACCAGCTCAAAGTTGTCGACGAGTAATCGCCCGTCTATAATTATCTATTTAGTCTATCCCGTCTATAGACATCTATCCCCGTCTATAGCCACAACATAAAGGAGCTAGGAGGAAACCTTACAAAGGCAAAGCCCTCCTGGCTTCTTTCCTTTTAACATTTTATTGAATTTAACAACGGAAAAATTTGCTCAATAGCTTGAAAATGATTAACTTTGCAGCCGATTTCCTAAAAAGGGTGAATTGTGCCCTATACAAAGAACTTATAAAAGAATTGAATGAGAGGTAAAAAAGACGATTTAAAGTACAAGTATCGTACAAACGAGCACATCCGTGTAAAGGAAGTGCGCGTTGTAAGCGACAATGGCTCAGAAGTAATGCCAATACGTAAGGCGTTGGATTTGGCACGCCGTGAGGGTGTCGACCTTGTGGAGATTTCTCCTAATGCACAACCGCCTGTCTGCCGTCTCATCGACTATTCGAAGTTCCTTTACCAGCAGAAGCGCCGTCAGAAGGAAATGAAGCAGAAGCAGGTGAAGCAGGAAGTCAAGGAGATACGTTTCGGACCGCAGACCGACGAGCACGACTACCAGTTCAAACTAAAGCATGCTGAGGAGTTCCTCAAGGAAGGCAACAAGGTTCGTGCTTACGTTTTCTTCCGCGGACGTAGTATACTGTTCAAGGAACAGGGAGAGGTCCTGTTGCTGCGCTTTGCCAACGACCTTGAGGAACTTGGTAAAGTAGAGCAGATGCCTAAGCTTGAAGGAAAGAAGATGTTCCTGTATCTCGCTCCGAAGAAGGCTGGAATTCAGAAGAAGAGTCAGCAGAAGCGCGACCGTGAGTTGCAGGAAGCTGAAGCCAAAGAAGCTGAGAAGAAGGCTAAGGAAGAGCAGGCTGAGAAGAGCGGATTGTTCGCCAATGCCAAGGGTGGTGCCGATGCGCTGAAGAAACTCAGTGAGGAGGCAAAGTAAATAGAGCCCGTTACAATCCTTACTATAGGGATATAGAATGAGAAAAACTGTGTGGTACCGTCTGGTATATACGTTGCCACCTTTTATAATAGATGTAATAATTTAAATTTTAAGTAAAAATGCCAAAGCAGAAAACAAATTCCGGTGCTAAGAAAAGATTTACATTCACCGGTACTGGTAAGATTAAGCGTCATCATGCTTACCACAGTCACATTCTGACTAAGAAGACAAAGAAGCAGAAGAGAAATCTGGATCATCAGACACTTGTTGACCACAGCAACTTGAAGCAGGTACGTGATCTGCTCAATCTGCGTTAATTCACTTATCAGTAGAACATTTAAAAAGAAAAAACTATGCCAAGATCAGTAAATCACGTTGCTTCAAGAGCAAGAAGAAAGAAGATTTTAAAGCAGACCAAGGGTAACTACGGTGCCCGCAAGAACGTCTGGACAGTAGCCAAGAATACCTATGAGAAGGGTCTTACCTACGCTTATCGTGACCGTCGTAACAAGAAGCGCAACTTCCGCGCTCTGTGGATTCAGCGTATCAACGCTGCCGCTCGCCTGTACGATATGAGCTATAGCCAGCTTATGGGAGCCCTCCACAAGAACGGTATCGAGATTAACCGCAAGGTCCTCGCTGACCTCGCACTCAACAACCCTGATGCTTTCAAGGCTATTGTAGAGAAGGTTAAGTAAAATAAAACAAACCGAAAATAAATTACCCCCGGTTGAAGTCATAAGCGACTTGGACCGGGGGTATTTCCGTGTTCTATGTCTAGTATATTATGAAGGATTGTCTTCTGTAAGTGAGTCTACTTCTTTTTCGCATTCGCAGGTAGTTCAAACCAGATGTCAAGGATACACGACATGTTGCCTTTACGGTCGTTGAAGTGAGCCTGTGTCCATGCTGGCATGACGCTGAGGAGTCTCGTCGCTTCCTTGACAAGTAATTCGTCGGGTTGGTTTTCGAGTGTAATATGTGTTGCATGGCCAGTGGTATCGATGATGCAGGCTATCGATACGACTCCGTGAATGCGTTTCTTAAGGGCTTTCTTTGGGTAAATGATGTTCTTGCTTGCCCACGTGCTGAACTTTCCTTCTGGGAAAATGGCAAACTGTTCCTGTATTTCACCGGGATATTTCTCTACATATAAGGTCTTATGGCGGTATTCCATGGCTTCCTTATTATATAGAATGACCCTCGGAAATTTATTGAAGTCGTTGGCATCGGCAAAGAGTGTGTCGCCGAGTGAGTAGACATCGCCGAGCTCGTCGTTGCTGATGCGCGTGAAATTGAGTTTGTTCTTTTCTACCGTCTGTGCCGAAATAGGTAACGACAGTATCGCGGCAAGCAGGATGATTATGTTCTTTTTGATTTTCATATATTGTTTTTTGATTTGTAACTGTAGTCTTATTCTTGGCTTACATTTCTCATAGTCAGACTTATACGGTGTCTGCGCTCATCTACTTCTAAAACCTTTACGCGGACGTGTTGATGCAGATGGACAACCTTTGTGGGGTCGCTGACGAAGTGAGATGACAACTGTGAAATGTGTACAAGGCCGTCCTGATGAACGCCAACGTCCACGAAAGCTCCGAAGTTTGTTATGTTGGTGACTATGCCTGGAAGTTCCATGCCTTCTTGCAGGTCTTCTATCGAGTGGACGCTGTCGTCAAATGAGAACTCTGTCATTTCTCCGCGAGGGTCACGACCTGGCTTGTCAAGCTCTTGCATGATGTCGGTGAGCGTTGGAAGACCAGTCTCTGCTGTCACATATTTCTTTATATCGATTTTCTTTTGTAGTGCTTTGTCGTCGATAAGTTCTGCAACAGAGCATCCGTTGTCGCTTGCCATCTTCTCAACAATGTGGTAGCTCTCGGGGTGAACGGCAGAGTTGTCAAGAGGATTAGTGCCGCCGGGGATGCGCAGGAAGCCTGCACACTGCTCGTAGGCGGAAGCTCCGAGACGTGGAACTTTGCGCAACTGCTCGCGGGAAGAGAAGGGACCATGCTCGCGTCGGAACGTGACGATGTTCTTGGCAAGCCCCGGTCCGAGTCCGCTGACGTATTGCAGCAGATGCGGCGAGGCTGTGTTCAGGTCAACACCGACTTGGTTTACGCAGCTCTCAACGGTCAAGTCAAGTTCGTGTTTCAGCTTCTTTTGGTCGACATCATGCTGGTATTGGCCCACGCCGAGGTTCTTCGGGTCTATCTTTACGAGCTCTGACAACGGGTCCATAAGCCTCCGCCCGATGCTGACAGCGCCACGGGTGGTGACGTCTTCGTTAGGAAACTCCTCACGGGCGGTTGCTGATGCGGAGTAGATACTTGCGCCGTCTTCTGACACAACGAACACGGAAGGAACCTTATCGTTCTTGTATTGTCGCTTGAATTCGCTCAGACTGTCGTTTATAAATTCACTTGTCTCACGGCTTGCGGTACCGTTTCCGATTGCAATGGCCTCAATCCGGTAGTCGTGAATCATTCTCATGACGGCTATCATAGCTTGTGCGCGGTAGCGTTTGGGCGGATGTGGATAGATAATCTCATGATGGAGCAAGTTGCCTTGTGCGTCGAGGCAAGCTATTTTGCAACCGTTGGCAAAGCCGGGGTCTACCGCCATGATGCGCTTCTGACCTAAAGGAGGTGATAGAAGCAGTTGGCGGAGATTTTCTTCGAACACGTTTATCGCCTCCTCGTCTGCCTTATCCTTGCTCATTGCTGCGAATTCGTTTTCAATTGACGGGTCTATGAGCCGTTTGAAAGCATCCTCCACGGCCTCGCCGACAATCTTCTGACATGGACCATTGCCACGGACGAACTGCCGTTTCAGCTTGTAGACGCATTCATCATTGTCGGCTGATATTGATACACGTAGGAAACCGGCTGCCTCGCCACGCCGCATTGCCATGAGCTGGTGCGAGGGAACGCGCTTCAAAGGTTTGCTGAAGTCGAAATAACTGCGATATTTCTGTGCCTCGTCTTCCTTTTCCTTCTTCTTGATTACTTTCGATATGATTACCGCATCATGCTGATACTCGCGTCGGATAGCGTTGCGCGCCTGCGCGTTTTCCGACACCATCTCTGCGATAATGTCCTTTGCGCCGTCTATTGCCTCGTCGATGTTGGCAACATCGTCGCTCAGGAACCTCTCCGCAACTATCTCCGGCGATTGCTCCCGTTGAAGATATATCGTCTTGGCGAGCGGTTCCAGTCCTTTTTGGCGTGCCACTTCGGCTCTCGTGTGGCGCTTCGGCTTGTACGGAAGGTACAGGTCTTCCAGTGCTGTTGGTTCCCAGCAGTTGTCGATTTTGCTTTTAAGCTCATCGGTAAGCTTGCCCTGCTCTTCGATGGTATTTAATATTGTCTCCTTGCGTTTCTGAATTGTAAGCAGCCGGTTGTACTGCTCATAAATTTGAGTTATCTGTACTTCGTTGAGGTTTCCGGTGCGTTCCTTGCGGTATCGTGCTATAAACGGTATCGTGCAACCATCCTCCAGTAACTTCAGAGTTGCCTCGACGCTGCGCTCCGGTAGATGTGTCGCATCGGTTATGATATGTGTAAATGTATTCATGCTTTTGGTTTAAAGAATGATTATCTTGCAAAATTAGTAATTTTTCCGCTCTTTTCAAAAAACAACCGGATATAAGTTGTTTGACAGTTCTTATTTTGCGGAACGGGATATTCTTTGTAACTTTGCACCTTAAAAGAACGAAACAGATGATTTCTGTAGATAATTTGACAGTAGAATTTGGCGCTAAGCCGTTGTTTAAGGACGTATCCTTCGTCATCAACGATAGAGACCGGATAGCCTTAGTAGGCAAGAATGGCGCAGGAAAGTCGACGATGCTGAAGATACTTTGCGGACTTCAGAAGCCTACTTCGGGTCAGGTGTCAGTGCCAAACGATGTTACGGTGGGCTATTTACCGCAGGTTATGCGCATCTCCGACGATACAACGGTGATTGAGGAGGCGAGAAAGGCGTTCGCAAATATTACCGAATTCCAGGATAAACTGGCTGCGCTCGAGGCTGAAATGGCAAAGCGCACCGACTATGAGAGCGACAGCTATAACCAACTTGTTGCCGAATACACTGAGATTCAGGAACGTTACATGATGCTTGGTGGCGGCAACTATGAGGCAGAAATGGAGCGCACGCTTGTCGGTCTTGGCTTTGAGCGCACCGACTTCGACCGTCCTACGAGTGAGTTCTCTGGTGGATGGCGCATGCGAATAGAACTTGCGAAGATACTGTTGCGTAAGCCTGACGTGCTGCTTCTTGACGAGCCGACCAACCATTTGGACATTGAATCAATTCAATGGTTGGAGCAATACCTTCAGAACTTTGCCAAAGCAGTCGTCCTCGTGAGCCATGACAGGGCGTTCATCAATAACGTTACCGATAGGACGATTGAGATTACGTGTGGTCATATAGAGGATTATAAGGTAAAGTATGACCAATACCTCGTCTTTAGGAAGGAGCGCCGCGAGCAGCAGTTGCGTGCTTATGAGAACCAACAGAAGGAGATTGCCGACACGAAAGCTTTCATTGAGCGTTTCCGTTATCAAGCAACAAAGGCTGTTCAGGTGCAGCAACGCATTCGTCAGTTGGAGAAAATCGTTCCCATAGAGGTCGATGAGGTCGACAACAAGGTAATGCACTTGAAGTTTCCGCCATGCCTTCGCTCCGGTGATTACCCTATAATATGTGAGAATCTACGCAAAGATTACGGCAGTCACACAGTCTTCTCCGACGTCACCTTCACTATTAAGCGTGGCGAGAAGGTCGCTTTCGTGGGTAAGAATGGTGAGGGTAAGTCGACGCTTGTGAAGTGTATAATGGGCGAAATACCGTTTACCGGCAAACTGAAGATTGGTCATAACGTTCAGATAGGCTATTTTGCGCAGAACCAGGCACAGCTTCTTGATGAGGATATCACCATATATGACACCATCGACAGAGTCGCAACGGGTGACATGCGCTTAAAGATTAACGACTTGTTGGGTGCGTTCATGTTCGGCGGAGAGACCTCTGAGAAGAAGGTAAAAGTACTTTCCGGAGGCGAGCGTAGCCGCCTTGCAATGATAAAACTTCTACTTGAGCCTGTCAATTTGCTCATTCTCGATGAGCCGACGAACCATCTCGACATTCCATCGAAGGAAGTCCTTAAGGACGCCATCAAAGCTTTCGACGGCACCGCGATAATTGTGAGCCACGACAGAGAGTTCCTTGACGGTCTCGTAAGTAAGGTCTACGAATTCAAGGGTGGCAAAGTGCGTGAGCATCTTGGAGGTATTTACGACTATCTATGTGCCCACAACGCAGAGACAGTTAATGAGGCGCTGACAGAGACACAATCTTCACCACGCATTTCGGCTACGGAAGAGTCAGTATCGGCAGGCAAACAGAACTATGAAGAGCGCAAGGCGCAACAGAAAAAAGTTCGTAAGGCGCAGCGTCTTGTCGATGAAAGCGAGAAGAAAATTGCATCAATGGAGAAGCGTGTGGCAGAGCTTGACAAACTGTTTATGAACGCTGAGAACGCATCGAACATGGAACTCGTCACCGAATACACCGACTTGAAACGCTCCCTCGATGAGGAGAACGACCGATGGATGACCCTTTCGGAGAATCTGGAAAAACTTCAGAAGGCCGTCGGCTGACAAACCACTTCATGTAGAGTCATGAATTATGACAATAAAACGATAAACATAAATAAAAAACAGAGGAAAATGAACATGAAAAAAATTATTCCCGTCTTTATGATGGCTGCCATTCCTGTTATGGGAATGGGACAGAACAAGTCGGGACTCGATGAGAAGAACTTCAACAGGAACGTTCGTCCTCAAGATGATTTCTACCAGTTTGCCAACGGCGGGTGGCAGAAGAACAACCCTCTACCTGCTGCTTACAGTCGCTTTGGCAGCTTCGACCAGTTGGCAGAGAACAACAACAAGCGCATCAACAGTATCCTTGATGGGCTTAAAAAGAAGACGTATGCAAAGGGAAGCCTTGAGCAGAAGCTATCAGACTTCTACAAACTCGCCCTCGATGTGGACAGTCGCAATAAGAACGGCATAGCTCCGGTGAAGCCGCTTATCGATAAGATTGAGGCTGCAACGACAAAGGACGAACTCAAGAAGATACAACTTGAGAACGAGCCATTTGGCTATGGAGTTCCTTACGGTTATGGTTTCGGAGCCGATGAGAAGAATGTCACGATGAACATCATGAACCTTTCTCAGGGCGGACTGACACTCGGACAACGCGACTACTATGTCAACACTGACTCTGCAACAGTTGCAATCCGTGACGCTTTCAAAAAGCACATCGCACGAATGTTCAAGCTTTACGGCTTCAACGATGCTCAGGCAGAGGCTAAGGCTAACGACATCTTCCGCTCAGAGACCGCTTTGGCACTCATCTCCAAGTCGAATGTCGAGCTCAGAGACCCTCAGGCAAACTACAACAAGATGTCTTTGAAGGAATTCGAGACAAACTATCCGAACCTGAACTTTGAGCAGTTGGCTAACGCTGAGGGTGTTAAGTCTGACAATATACAAGAGATTATCGTCGGTCAGCCAAAGTTCTTCGAGGGATTGAACGTCATTGAAGGCTTGCAGACTGTTGATGAGCTCAAGGCAGCAATGGAATGGGATGTCATCATGTCATCTGCTTCGTATCTGACTGATGAGATTCGCCAGGCAAACTTCGACTTCTTCGGCAAGACAATGTCAGGTCGTAAGGAGGAATATCCACTTTGGAAGCGTGCCACGAACCAGGTTCAGGCTCAGATGGGTGAAGCTCTTGGCCGCATTTACTGCAAGCGCTACTTCCCGGAGTCATCCAAAATCATCATGGAGGAGCTTATCAAGAATCTCCAGATTTCACTTGGCGAGCGCATAGACGCACAGGACTGGATGAGCGCAGAAACCAAAGCAAACGCTCATAAGAAACTTGATAAGTTCTATGTGAAGGTCGGTTATCCTAACAAGTGGAAGGATTACAGCGCCCTGACCATAGACCCGACGAAGACATTCTATGAGAACGTACAGGCATGCCGCAAGTTTGCCAACGACTACGAAATAGCCCACAAGGCCGGAAAGCCAGTAGACAGGGACGAATGGTTCATGACTCCGCAGACTGTCAACGCTTATTACAATCCGACAACCAACGAAATCTGCTTCCCGGCAGGTATCCTTCAGTATCCGTTCTTCGACCCTAAGGCTGACGAAGCCTTCAACTACGGAGCTATCGGAGTAGTTATCGGTCACGAGATGACCCACGGATTCGACGACCAGGGACGTCAGTACGATGCCGACGGAAACCTTAAGGACTGGTGGACTCCTAGCGATGCCAAGGGGTTCGAGGAGCGTGCAAAGCTCTATTCCGACTTCTTCGACAGCATTCAGGTACTCCCTGGTCTCCACGCCAACGGTAAGTTCACCCTCGGTGAGAACCTTGCCGACCACGGAGGACTGCAAGTCTCGTTCAATGCCTTCAAGAACGCCACCAAGGACAAGAAGCTGAAGGACTGGGATGGACTGACTCCAGACCAGCGTTTCTTCCTCGCCTATGCCGGTGTATGGGCTGACAACATCACTGAAAAGGAAATCCGCAACCGTGTAAAGACGGACCCTCACGCTCTCGGACGTTGGCGTGTAAACGGTGCCCTGCCTCATATCGATGCATGGTACAAGGCTTACAACGTTCGGCCAACTGACAAAATGTACATTCCAAAGGAAAAGAGACTCCAGCTCTGGTAATCCTTTTGAACTATAAACGATACCCAAACGCATTGCAAAAATCCCATAACTGCAACACGTTTGGGTATTTTTGTTTATGTTCCTATCTACAAAAAGCAAGCTTTTCATTTTGTAATCTCAGCAGTTTACAGTAACTTTGCACCCGCAAACAGGGGTACTTGCTAAACCCCCTTTAACAAAACAAGACACATGATAAAGACAAAACAACAGGTGAGCGTACTGTTCATGCTTTTCAGTATACTCTTTTGCGTTTGCCTCATCACGGCAAATATTCTCGAAACAAAGCAAATTCAAGTTCTTGGAGTTTCACTTACCGGCGGCTTGCTGGTCTTTCCTGTCAGCTACATCATAAACGACTGCGTTTGTGAGGTATGGGGTTTCCGCAAGGCGCGTCTGCTTATCTGGACCGGCTTCGCAATGAACTTCTTCTTTGTTCTGCTCGGAGCTATCTGCGATGCTATCCCCGGCGCTTCTTATTGGCACAACGACGAAGGCTTCCATGCCATCTTCGGTCTCGCCCCGCGTGTAGCGGCAGCCTCTTTCGTAGCGTTCATCATCGGCAGCTTTGCCAACGCATACGTCATGAGCAAGATGAAAATCCATGATAAGGGACTCCACTTCTCATGGCGCGCCATCCTCAGTACCATTGCCGGAGAAAGCTTCGACTCCATCATTTTCTTCCCTCTTGCACTCGGTGGGGTAGTGCCATGGCCGGCCCTTCCTGCACTTATGATATGGCAGGTAGTGCTGAAAACACTCTATGAGGTCATCGCCTTGCCTGTGACCATCCGTGTCGTTAAGGCGCTCAAGGCACATGAGGGCGAAGATGTCTATGACAATGGCATCAATTATAGTATCTGGAAGATATTCTCCATTTAGAATATTCCAAATCAAGTAGAACCATTTTACCAACCTTTATTAGTATAACAATTCGGGAGCAGAGCCGCGTGCATGTTCCCGAAACATATTCACTATGTCAGAAACACGTAAAGACGAGGGTCTGAAAGCTCTCGGTTCCAGGACCAAATACCGTATGGACTATGCTCCGGAGGTATTGGAAACATTCAAGAACAAGCACCCTGAGAACGACTATTGGGTCCGTTTCAATTGCCCCGAGTTCACATCTCTGTGTCCGATAACCGGTCAACCTGACTTCGCGGAGATTAGAATAATGTACATTCCGGGAGAGTTGATGGTCGAGAGCAAAAGTCTGAAATTGTATCTGTTCAGTTTCCGCAACCACGGCGACTTCCATGAGGACTGTGTCAACATAATTATGAAAGACTTGATACACCTTATGGACCCGAAATATATCGAGGTTACGGGACTCTTCACTCCCCGCGGCGGCATCAGCATCTATCCTTATGCCAACTACGGACGCCCTGGGACAAAGTATGAGAAGCTCGCCGAGCAGCGCTTTGCCACTCACCAGTAATCCACAAGTTTACTGTTCGTAAACAAAATTAGACAAAACCACACATCAATGAAGGAATCCCTGATAATCCTTTCGGGCGGTATGGACAGCGTGACGCTTCTCTATGACAAGCAGAAAGACATCGCCCTTGCCGTCTCCTTCGACTATGGCAGCAACCATAGCAGCCGAGAGATAGCCTGCGCCAACTACCATTGTAAGCTGCTTGGTATAGAACACATAGTCATTCCACTTGAGTTTATGCACAAATATTTCAAGTCCTCATTGCTCGAAGGCGCTGACGCAATTCCTGAAGGCAACTACAGCGAGGAGAATATGAAGTCGACGGTAGTACCGTTCCGCAACGGCATTATGCTTGCCATTGGCTGCGGAATGGCTGAAAGCCGTGGTTTGAACTGCGTGCTCATCGCCAATCACTTTGGCGACCATTCCATTTACCCCGACTGCCGTGAAGATTTCATCCGCCCGATGTCAGAGGCCATGAAACACGGAACGTATGCCGGAGTGGAGATTGACGCACCATATACGAACATAACGAAAGCCGACATCTGCCGCATAGGCACCCGTCTCGGCATCGACTACTCCAAAACGTACTCCTGCTACAAAGGAGGCGAGAAGCATTGCGGCAAGTGCGGCACCTGCGTTGAGCGCAAGGAAGCCTTCCGTCTTGCAGGAGTTCCAGACCCGACAGAGTATGAAGAGTGATGCGTTGCGCGTCCCTTATATAAATAATGTATAGCCTTGGGATGCGGTTCGATATATTACTGTCTTCATACAATTGTCGAAATAAAATTCGTTGATTTTATCTTTTTGTTGTAATTTTGCAAAAATTTGTATTCAAAACGAAACAAAAAGATATGGAACAACAGGAAAAGCAAAACATTGAACTGCCTGAGAACGCCTTCCGCGAACTAAAGCCGGGCGAAGAATATGAGCCCATTATGAAGCCCAACAAGACCTACCGCGAAGTCACTACGTGGTCGGTCACGTGGGGTTTGCTCATGGCAGTGCTCTTTTCGGCTGCCGCTGCCTACCTCGGACTTAAGGTAGGCCAGGTCTTCGAGGCAGCTATCCCAATCGCAATTATAGCCATTGGACTCTCGCAGGCAACCCACCGCAAGAACTCCCTTGGTGAAAACGTCATCATCCAGAGTATCGGCGCTTGCTCCGGAGCCGTCGTTGCAGGTGGCATCTTTGTCATGCCGGCAATCTATATGCTCGATTTGCAAGCCGACTTCTTTAAGATTTTCCTTGCAGCAGCACTCGGCGGCATCCTCGGAATACTCTTCCTCATCCCGTTCCGCAAGTATTTTGTCAAGGAAATGCACGGCAAATACCCGTTCCCTGAGGCAACTGCAACGACGCAGGTGCTCGTCAGCGGAGAGAAGGGCGGCAGTCAGGCTAAGCCTCTTCTCATAGCGGGACTTATCGGAGGACTGTACGATTTCGTCGTCGCAACTTTCGGATGGTGGAACGAGAACGTTACTAGCCGTATGATAGGCATTGGCGAAACCATCGCCGATAAGGCTAAACTCGTCTTCAAGGTCAACACCGGAGCTGCCGTGTTGGGTCTCGGCTACATCGTCGGACTTCGCTATGCAGCCATCATCTGTGCCGGTTCAATCTTCGTGTGGTGGATTGTCGTACCGCTGATGGCAGTTGTTTTCCCAGACACAGTACTCAACCAATGGGACCCGTCTATAACTTCGACTGTAGGCTCCATGAGCCCTGAGGACATATTCACCTCTTACGGTCGCAGCCTCGGCATAGGCGCTATCGCCATGGCAGGTATCATAGGCATTGTAAAAAGCTGGGGAATCATCAAGGGTGCTGCAAGTCTTGCCGTCCGTGAGATGAAGGGTAAGGGCGCCAATGACAAGGAAGTGCTCCGCACGCAGCGTGACATCTCGTTCAAGATTATCGCCATTGGTTCGGCAGTAGTACTTCTCATCACTTACGCATTCTTCTTCTTTGGCGTGATGAACTTCAACCTCCTTCATGCCACTGTTGCCATCATCCTGGTTGCTGTCATAGCTTTCCTCTTCACGACTGTCGCTGCCAACGCTATTGCCATTGTTGGTAGTAACCCTGTTTCGGGAATGACGCTCATGACTCTGATACTTGCTTCCGTCGTCATGGTTGCCGTCGGACTGAAAGGCGATGCAGGTATGCTTGCTGCCCTGCTCATGGGTGGTGTTGTCTGCACAGCCCTTTCGATGGCAGGCTCTTTCATAACCGACTTGAAGATAGGTTATTGGCTGGGCACGACTCCTAAGAAACAGGAGACGTACAAGTTCCTCGGAACCATCGTCAGTGCAGCTACCGTTGCCGGAGTGATGATGCTTCTTAACGAGACTTACGGTTTCAAGACCGACGCTCTTGCAGCTCCGCAGGCTCATGCCATGGCCGCCGTTATCCAGCCGCTCATGAGCGGTCAGGGCGCACCTTGGATACTGTATGGCATCGGAGCATTGATAGCACTGATACTCGACCGCTGCAAGATACCGTCGCTTGCCTTTGCCCTCGGTATGTTTATCCCTATACAGCTCAATATCCCTCTTCTTGTAGGCGGAGCGATAAACTGGTACGTCGGAAGCCGCACCAAAGACGCTGCTGTCAATAAGGCACGCGTCGACAAGGGAACACTTATTGCAAGTGGATTTATTGCCGGTGGCGCACTGATGGGTGTCGTTTCAGCACTGCTGAAGTTCGGTGGAGTCGACTTCGACTACTCTGCCTGGTGGCAGAACCACCTCTCTGAGCTTCTTTCACTTGTTGCTTACATCGCTCTGATATTGTATTTCGTCATTGCGACAAAGCCATCTAAGAACGAGGCGGAATAGGATTCAGAATCCCAATGGTTTCCTTTGAGAATGCCATCGGGTAAATATCTGAATATGAAAGCTTAACTTTTAGAATGAAAAATAAATTATTTTTGGTTGAAAAATAAATTAAAAATGGAAGAAAAATAAATTAAAAATCAACCAAAAATAATTTATTTTTCATTCTCGAACCTCACCTTTCGCAACACGATACATAATCTCTCACATTGCAGAAGGGTCTTCTACGGTATTTTGATACATAAAAACGGCATCCTGATATGTCACCGATAAAACTCGGATACATGTCAGGATGCCGTTTTGTTTTGCACTTATGCAGAAACCGGAGCCTTATTGTGGATAAGTAAGATTTTCCGGTTTGATGTTCTCAAGAACCTCGGTGAGGAACTTCTTTGCCTCCCATTTAGCCATTGGAAGGTCGTGAAGGAGATAGTTTCCGCAGTCGCGTGGAGCCGCACCGGGTATCTCACCCTCGAAGTCAGCTATGAACTTGAAAGTCTTCTGCATTAATTCCACGATGTCCTTCGACTCGTAGTCGCCGCGGAGAAGCAGGTAGTTGCCCGTCAGACAACCCATTGGGCCCCAATAGATGATGCGGTCTTTCCACTCGGCATCATTGCGGAGGTAAGTCGCAGCTAGATGTTCGATGGTGTGGAGGGCACCCGGATGCACCACAGGCTCGCGGTTCGGCTCTTTCATACGAATGTCGAACGTCGTTATAACTTCGCCGCCGACCTCGTCCTTGCGGCTGACATAAATGCCACGAAGCAGTTTCTCGTGGTTTATTGTGAATGATGGAATCTTATTCATAAATCTTGTCTACAAATCGTTTGGTTACTTCAAAACTGTCTTGCGCTACCTTGTCCCAGAAGTCGAAGTACTGGCTCGCCTTCGTGTCCTTAAGCGGCACATCGCTGATAACGCGGAAGGAGACGAACGGAACACCGTAGCGGTAGCAGGTCTGTGCGATGGAACAGCTCTCCATGTCAACAGCCTTAGCCTCGGGGAAGTGCTCAAGTATGGAGCGCATCTTGTCCTTAGAGTCGACAAACCATTCGCCTGAGACGGTAAGACCGCTGACAATGTCCGGCAGATGTTTCCCTTCCACTGTCTCGTCGTTCAGATCCAGAGCCTTCTTGACATATTCCTCAGGAGCCTGATAGCGTGCCGGCATACCCATAATCTGTCCGTATTCGCAGTCGTCGCCGCAGTAGGCGTCGTGGTACGTGCACTCGCTTGCAACGACAACGTCCATCACGTTGAGGCTGGTGTCAGCCCCTCCGGCGCATCCGCTGGAAATGATGAGGTCGGGGTAGTGGTGGTTTATCATCTCAACGGTACCTATGGCAGAGTTCACTTTACCTATGCCACACTTCTGAATGACAATGTCCTTACGAGCGGCGAAGACCTTTGCCAGCTGGTCGTATTCCTTATCCATTGCCACGATAATTCCTATTTTCATCTTATACTTTTTTGTTTGCGAATGCAAAAGTACGAAAATATTAACAGAAACAGAATTTAATTATGTTTTATGAATTATAAATTATGAATTAATTTGTACCTTTGCATCAATTATCGAAATAAGTAGCAATCATAAAATCAATGAAAACTCTTAAGAAATGTTTGCCCGATTTGCTGGCAATACTGTTTTTCGTTTTAATCTCCCTTGCTTATTTTTTCGTGCCAACGACGCGCGGAATGGTGATTGGCGGGGGCGATAATACCGCCGGAATAGGTCTTGGCCGTGAGAATTCGCTTTATCAGGAGAAGACTGGCGAGCAGTCGTTCTGGCTTGAATCGGCTTTCAGCGGTATGCCGACATACCAGATTTCGCCGTCATACAAGAGTACCTCGGTTTTGACCAAGGTTGTTGAGGCCTACCATCTGTGGCTTCCTAACTACGTATGGTTCATCTTCGTTTACCTCATAGGCTTCTACATACTTCTCCGTGTTATGAAGTTCAAGCCTTTGCTGTCAGCTGCGGGTGCGGTGACATGGACGTTCTCGTCCTATTTCCTTATTATTATAGGAGCCGGACACTTATGGAAGGTGATGGCACTGGCATACTTGCCGCCTCTGATTGCCGGTATTGTGCTTGCCTATAGGGGAAAATACCTGTGGGGATTGCTTGTTACTGCTATATTCTCGGCGTTCGAGGTCAATGCCAACCACGCCCAGATGACATATTATTATTTGTTTATCATCCTCTTCCTTGTCATCGCTTATCTCGTGATGGCTATCAAGGAGAAGAAGCTTCCGCAGTTTGTCAAGGCCAGCGTGGTATGTATCGTTGCCGCAGCCATTGGTATTGCCATCAATGCCTCCAACCTTTACCACACTTGGGAGTACCAGAAGGAGTCGATGCGTGGCAAGAGCGAGCTCGTGAAGAAGGAAAATCCGCAGAACCAGACCAGTTCAGGTCTTGACCGCGACTATATAACGCAGTGGAGTTATGGTATCGGTGAGACATGGACGCTGCTCATTCCTAACGCGAAGGGTGGCTCCTCGCAGGAGCATTTCGATGAGGACATCGTCGAAAAAAATACCGGCGACTCGCAGATGGCGCAGATTTGCAGCTATATGCCTCAGTATTGGGGCGACCAGCCTGGTACAAGCGGACCGGTATATGTCGGTGCCTTCGTGCTGTTCCTGTTCATCTTGGGTCTGTTTATTGTCAAAGGACCTGTGAAATGGGCACTCCTGGCAGCCACGGTGCTCTCCATCCTGCTGTCATGGGGTAAGAACTTCATGGGCTTCACCGACTTCTTCATCGACTATATACCAATGTACGCTAAGTTCCGTACCGTTGCCAGCATCCTTGTTATTGCAGAGTTCACGATACCTTTGCTTGCTATCATGGCTTTGAAGAAAGTCGTTGACGACCCGGATATTCTCCGCAAGAAGATGAAATTTGTATGGATAAGTCTCGGCTGCACAGCTGGCATAGCCTTCCTGTTCTGGTTGATGCCGGGAGTTTTCTTCGATTTCAGTTCTGTCAACGATGATGATACTCTCAAGATGATGCTTGGCGGTGCGTCACTGCCTGCCGAACAACTCGCAGCAGTTATCTCCCAGGTAAAGACAACACTTGTTCCGATGCGTGAGGCTGTGTTCCGCGCCGACTGTCTGCGTAGCATTGTCGTCATTCTTATTGGTATGGTACTGTTGCTTCTCTATAAGGCTAAGAAGCTTAAGGCGTCTTACATGGTTGGCTGCGTGCTCGCCCTGTGTCTCATTGATATGTGGGCAGTCGACAAGCGCTACCTTAACGACGGAATGTTCTCGCCAAAGGATGAGGCTCAGCAGACTCTTCAGCCGTCAGCAGCAGATGAGTTGATAATGAAGGACAAGGCTCCTGACTACCGTGTTCTGAACATGACGGTTAGCACGTTCAATGATAATACTACTTCATACTTCCACCATAGCATTGGCGGTTACCATCCTGCAAAGCTGCGTCGTTATCAGGAACTCGTCGATGCGTATATTATGCCGGAGATGCAGAACATGAACAAGGCTCTCGCTCCTGAGAACTTGAGTCAGGGTTCGGACGGTATGATACAGATTACCGACAAGGCTGGCGTTCTGCCGGTGCTCGATATGCTGAACATGAAGTACCTGATTATCCCTGCACAGGGCGGTCAGCCGCAGGCATTACGCAACAATAGCAATATGGGTTGTGGATGGTTTGTCAACAAGGTCAACTATGTTGACAATGCGAATGAGGAAATCGACGGTGTCGGAAAGATTGATTTGCACCACGAGGCGGTTGCCGACAAGAAGTTCGAGGTTGCTCTCGGACAGAGTAAGGAGAACGACTCGACGGCTAAGGTGACGATGACAGCCTTCGCGCCTAACAACCTCAAGTATGACGTGACATCGAAGAATGGTGGCGTGGTTGTCTTCTCTGAGGTCTACTATCCTGAATGGACGGCAACCGTCGACGGAAAGCCTGCCGACCTGGGACGCGTCAACTATGTGCTCCGCGCTCTCAAAGTAGAACCGGGCTCACACAAGGTTGTACTTGATTTCCACCCTAAGTCAGTTTCAAAGACAGAGACTATATCCTACATCGCATCAGCTATTCTGTTGCTGATAATAATCGCGATTGTCTTCATCGAGTGGAAGAACCGTAAGAAAGAAGTTGCTGTTGCTTAGCTACGAGCCAGTGTACGGTAGCCGTACACTGCGATAACGATAAAGCAAATAAACGGAATAAAGAAGGAGATGTTCAGGGATGAAAGTCCCAGAATGTCTCCTTTTACGTCCATGATAGCTGCCTGGATAGGTGGAACTACGCTTCCGCCGAGGATACTCATTATCAGTCCGGCGCCGCCAAACTTCACATTCTCCTTCAATCCCTTAAGGGCGATACCGTAAATGGTTGGGAACATGAGGCTCATGCAGCCGCTGACAGCTACGAGACACGACAGACCGGCTATGCCATCGGCAAAAATGACACCGCAAAGCAGTGCCATTGCAGCTATGGCGAGTATCGACAGGAGGCGTCCAGGTCGTACATACTTCATGAATCCGGTGCAAACGAAGCGTCCGATGGCAAACAATGCCAGTGCACCGAGGTAGAATTTGGTTGTCAATTGGTCGGAAGCCTGCTCCGCCATGCCGCCCAAATCGTGGAAAACATGGTGTCCGTAATAAACGATGTAAGCCCAGCAGACGGTCTGTGCGCCTACATAGAAGAACTGCGCAATTACGCCTTCGCGGTAGTTCTTGACATGAGCAAGCTGCTTGATGGCAGTCCATAGGTTCTTCTTCTTGCTGCCCTCATCGCTTGCCATAGGCATTTTTGTAAGGCGGATGGCAAGGAGAAGAATAATGATTACAATACCTATATATAGATATGGCTGCACGAGGACGTCGAGGTCGTGAGCCTTTATAGCCTCAAAGCGTGCCGGGTCAGAAGTCACAAGCGTGGCGCGGACATCCGATGGAGTAGGGTCGAGGTTTGCCGTTACATACGTCAGGGCGATGAAAGCACCGCTTATGGCACCCACAGGATTGAACGCCTGGGCCAGGTTCAGTCGCAAAGTGGCAGTCTCGTCGGACCCCATGCAATAGACATACGGGTTGCAGCTTGTCTCCAGAAACGACAGTCCGCAAGTCATAACGAAGTAAGCAGGGAGGAAGGCGAAGAACGTTCCCGTTGACTTAGCAGGTATAAAGGCGAGCGCTCCAATAGCATACAGTGTCAGTCCGGTCAGCACTCCTGCCTTGAACGAGTAGCGCTGGATGAACATTGCTGCAGGAAACGCCATGACGAAGTAGCCGAGGTAGAAGGCTACCTGTACGAAACTGCTTTGGAATTTGGTTATCTGGAATATCGTTCCGAAGTTCTTCACCATCGGGTTTGTTACATCGTTGGCAAAACCCCACATAACGAAACATATTGTAATCATGATGAACGAGAGCAGATAACTGACGCCGTTCTTACGGAAAAGTCCGTCCTTCTTAGTATTCGTATTCATGTATCGATTTCTAATATTTGGCGCAAAATTAATAAAATCTCTCTGATTTTTAGTACTTTTGTGCCATAAAAACAACTCAGTTATGAAGAAACTACTTTCGCTTCCGCCAAATTTGGTGGGCTGTTTTCATGATATTACAGGTCTTTCTGAAGAAGAATGGTACTGCTCCAATGACCCTGTCGACCGCAAACTCGGCTCTGGTGGCGGCACGGCAAACCTTCTTATAAATGCCTTCAAGGCAGCCGTAGGCAAGGAAGCGGGTGATAACGCCGGCGAGATTGTTGAGAGTCAGGATTTTAACGCATGGCTTTCAAGAGAAAAGCGCATCATCGTTCATGCCGGAGGACAAAGCCGCCGAATTCCGGCATACGCCCCATCAGGAAAGATACTGACGCCTATTCCTGTCTTCAGATGGAGTAGGGGACAGCGCCTTTCACAGAATCTGCTGTCGCTGCAAGTGCCATTGTACGAGAAGATTATGAACCTGGCACCATCAGGTTTGCGAACAATGATTGTTAGCGGAGATGTCTACATACGCGCAACGCAGCCCTTGCAGCCCATTCCTGATGCCGATGTCGTCTGCTACGGATTGTGGCTCGGACCGGAGATAGCGAAAGACCACGGTGTGTTTGTGTCGGAACAGCAGAAGCCTTCGCAACTTATGTGTATGCTGCAAAAGCCGGCTGTGGAGACACTCGGTGAGCTTCGCCGCAGTCATTTCTACTTGACGGATATAGGAATATGGCTCTTCTCCGACAAGGCTATTAAGGTTTTGATGGAGCACAGCATTGGCAGCGATGGTGAGTTGACTGACTATGATATGTATGGTGAGTTCGGTTGTGCTCTTGGAACAAATCCTACAACCCACGACGAAGCTGTCAACGACTTGAAAGTGGCAATCCTGCCTTTACCTGGTGGAGAATTCTATCACTTCGGAACGTCGCATGAGATAATCTCGTCGATGTGTGCCATTCAGAATCTTGTTAACGACCAGCGACTTATAATGCACCATTCACTTAAGCCGCAGCCCTCGATTTTTATTCAGAATTCGATAGTAAAGAGGAAGCCAACGGCAGAGAATACAAATCTTTGGATTGAGAATACGTTCGTTGGCGTGAAGTGGCAATATACCCGAAATAATATTATCACGGGAGTTCCGCAGAATGATTGGACGTTGGAACTTGCTGACGGACAGTGCATTGATATTGTTCCGATAGGTGAAAGCAAATGGGCTGTGCGTCCGTATGGTTACAATGATAAGTTCCGAGGTGCTATAGACGATGATGCAACAGAGTTCATCGGTCAGTCGTTCACGCTTTGGGCTGATGAGCGTCATGTCGATTTACAAGCGATAGAAGGCAAGACTGACTTGCAAAGTGCACGCATCTTCCCCGTTGTTGGTAATCTCGGCGACATGGAAATAGTGTTGCGCTGGATGCTTAATGAGTCTGGCTTGACGGAAGGAGAGCAGATTTGGAAATATGCAACGAAGTTGAGTGCTGATGAGATAAGCGCCAAGGCAAATCTCAGACGTCTTGTTGAGCAACGTCGTGAGTTTCGGAACGAGGATTGGAAACAGCTCGCCGAGAACCACAGCCACAGCGTTTTCTATCAGGTTGACTTAGACAATGCGGCACGGGAGTTTGCTGAATATAATATCCCATTGCCTCAGCAATTGACTGACGACGAGCCTGTTATGACGCGAATTCATGATGCTATGTTTCGCTCAGAAGTACTTCGGCTTGAGGGAAAGGAAGGCTCGGAATACGATGCCAAGGCATTTGCATTGCTCCGAGAAGGACTTTTGTCTTCTTCTGACTTGAAAGTACAGCCGAAATCAGATGTATACAGCGACCAGATTGTGTGGGCTCGCAGTCCGGTCCGAATTGATATAGCAGGTGGTTGGACAGATACACCACCGGCATGCCTTATGGATGGCGGCAACGTTATCAATCTTGCGATTGAGCTGAACGGGCAACCACCTTTGCAGACATATGTCAAACCGTGCAAGAAACCAGAGATTGTGCTTCGCAGTATAGATTTGGGCGCTTCAGAGGTGATAACGACTTATGAGCAACTTGCCGATTTTAAGCATGTTGGAAGTCCGTTCTCGATACCTAAGGCAGCACTTGCATTGTCGGGATTCCTGCCACAGTACAGTTCGGAAAAGTATCCTTCGCTTGCAGAACAGTTGAAAGCCTTCGGCTCAGGAATAGAAGTTACAACTCTCTCGGCTATCCCGGCAGGCTCCGGTTTGGGTACTAGCAGCATCCTTGCTGCCACCGTTCTGGGTGCGCTCAACGACTTCTGCTATCTCGGATGGGATAAAACGGAAGTTTGCCACCGTACTCTTCTGCTTGAGCAGTTGCTTACCACGGGTGGCGGATGGCAAGACCAGTTTGGCGGTGTACTTCAAGGCGTGAAGCTGTTGCAGACAGAAAAGGGCTTCAGTCAGACTCCGGTAGTTCGCTATTTGCCAACCGACTTGTGGACACGACCTGAGTTTGCGCAATGTCATCTGCTCTTCTACACCGGCATAACACGTACTGCGAAGACCATTCTTGCTGAGATTGTGCGTCGGATGTTCCTCAACCAGCATGACGAATTGCAACTATTGGGTGAGATGAAGGAACATACGATGGATATGTATGATGCCATTCAGCAGGACGATATTGCCCGTATGGGACTTCTTGTACGTAAGACATGGAAGCAGAATCAGCTTCTCGACTCGGGAACGAACCCCGGCGAGATACGCTGTTTGACGAGTCTTATTGATGATTTGTGCCTTGGCTATAAACTGCCTGGTGCCGGTGGCGGAGGCTATCTGTATATGATTGCAAAGGACCCGCAGGCTGCCGCCCGTATTGTCAATATTCTTAACGAGCACAAGACACGCCCCAATGCACGCTTCGTTGATATGACTTTGAGTACCAATGGATTGCAAGTAAGTCGCAGTTGACGAATTACAATAATACAGCAAGGGCTCTGTAGACCGTCTACAGAGCCCTTGTTGCGATTATATTAATGTATTTCGGAATAGCAAAGCCTAACTGCCTTGTCAAGGATTTCGTTGTGGTCGAAGGCTAGGGTAGGGTGGTCGTCGACTAAGAACCATTGGGCCTTAGCGGCGTCATCACCACCTTTGACGGGCTGTTCACTGTCGATGGTGGTATAGTATGCCACAGTCATGACCCTGCCACGTGGATCACGGTCAACTTTGTCGTAGGCTCCCACCTGATGAAGTTTACCAACTATGAGCCCCGTTTCTTCCTCAAGCTCGCGGCGTGCAGCCTGTTCTGTGGTCTCGTCCATGTTCATGAAACCGCCCGGGAATGCCCAGTCGCCTTTATAAGGGTCGTTGCCACGCTGAACGAGCAAAACTTTAGGACCTTCATTTGTCTTTGCGAAAACTATGCAGTCGGCTGTTACTGCCGGTCGCGGATATTTGTATGTATACATATTATATAGAACACCCACCCCTGTTTCCCCTCCAGAACGGGAGGGAATTGTAATGTCTTGAGGGTATAATGGAGTGTTTTGATGTGTCGTTGATAGTGTAATGAATATCTGTGAATTTGTTTTTTCAGCGTTTATCACTGTTTTCAACCCCCTCCCGGATGGGAGGGAGAATGGGGGTGGGCTTTAAAACTCGGCACGGATTGCCTGCAGCAATGACGTTATCAGGTATGTCGTGTGTAACGACTGAGCCTGCTCCGATAGTGACATTATTGCCGATAGTGACACCGGGAAGAACTGTCGTGTTGCCACCTATCCACACATTGTTGCCCACATGTATAGGATATGCATATTCCAAGCCCTTGTTGCGTTGCTCAACGTCGAGAGGATGTCCGGCAGTATAGAATGAACAGCTCGGCGCAATAAAGACATTGTCGCCGAATGTGACCTCAGCCTCGTCGAGGATTACGCAGTATGCGTTGCAGAAAAAGTTCTCCCCACATTTTATATTGTACCCATAGTCGCAGAAGAATGGCGTTACTACGGTGAAGTTCTCTCCCACTTTGCCAAGCAATTGGCGAATTCTTCGCTTGCGTTCGTCCCTTTGATTTGGCGGTATTTGGTTTATTTCGAAGCATGCCTGCTCACAGCGGTGAAGTTCTTCAAGCACCTCCGGGTCGTGGTTGGCGTCGTAGAGCATGCCGGGTTGTTGCTTTTCTTTCTCTGTCATTGTGATAAATGTTAGTGTGTTATGGTGCAAAATTACAAAAAAGAATTCTCATATATCATCGTTTCCATAATCTTTTGTTACTTTTGTAGTCGCAAAAGGAAACGTTTTAAGCTGTAAGAAGGATTATGGATTTCCGTACTATTGTTGATATACCGAAGCCTGACTTCAATGTTGCACCTCTCGAAAAGGTGCTCCTCGTGGGCTCGTGCTTTGCCGACAACATTGGCAAACGTTTTGATGAAGAGCGATTCCCGACAGTCGTCAATCCATACGGCGTGATGTATAATCCGGCAAGTATTTTGCATACAGTTTCCAAATTAACAGCTCGGATTCGTAGTGGCGAGTCCGATTTCATTCCGTCTTTGGCTATATTTACATTGGGTACTAACCATGTCTACATAGAAAAGGCAACGGAAGAGATTGTTGACAACTGTAGGAAACGTCCTCAGCGCCTGTTCAGTGAAGAGTTGCTGACGATAGAAGAGTGCGCTGATTACCTTCGCAGGGCAGTTCATGAGTTGCGCGACAGCTGTGGAGATATAAATATTGTGGTTACCGTCAGTCCGATACGATATCGTAAATACGGCTATCATGGCAGTCAGTTGTCTAAGGCAACGCTGCTTCTTGCTGCTGACAAACTTGTGCAAGAGGAAGGCGTCTATTATTTTCCGGCTTACGAAATAGTAAATGACGAACTCCGCGATTACCGCTTCTATCAGCCTGACATGCTCCATCCGTCACATCAAACGGTGGAATTCATTTGGGAACGGTTCGTCGACAGTTGCTTTTCGGATGCTGCTAAGGAGTACCTTCGTGAGTGGAAGTCGGTGAAAGAGGCTCTCGGACATCGTCCGTTGCACCCCGAGTCGGATGAATATAAGGAATTCTTGCGCAAGACACAGGAACGTTTCGAAACTCTGAAAAAAAAATATCCTGGTTTGAAATAGGATTGAAAGGCATTGATAATGACAGAAAATGAAGCTATAGAACTACTTGAACATCATGGTGTCAAGCCGACATCGAACCGTATCGTTATAGTAAAGGCACTAGCTGCGGACGACCATGCGACATCGATGAGTGAGCTTGAGAGTCAGATTGTTACTATTGACAAGTCCGGTATCTTCCGTACGCTAATGCTTTTCAAGGCTCATCATCTTGTTCACGCTGTTGAGGATGGTGGCAATACGGTGCTGTATGAATTGTGTACAAGCCACAGCGATGACGAGGATGATGATATGCACGTCCACTTTTACTGCGAGTCGTGCCACCGGACGTTCTGTCTTTACGGTACTCCGATACCTTCTGTCGACATCCCCGATGGCTTCGAAATGGACAGTGTGAACTATATGATAAAGGGGCTGTGCCCTAATTGCGCACGCAAGAAAGCGCTGTCGCATAGTAAATTCTAACTTTTCGTAACAGTAATGCAAATTTAATTGTAAATAATCAAGTATGAATTATGAATAAATTTGTAACTTTGCAGCGAAAATAAAAAGTCCGACGGCAACCTGATACCTTTGGAGTTTGCCGTAAGAAACTAAATAAAAACACAACAATGAACTATTCTATTGAGAAAGTTACTACGTTGATAGGCGCACGCCGGTTTGGCAACGCCGACTCAAGCATCGGTTTTCTGCTGACCGACTCACGCTCTCTATGCTTCCCGGAAGAAACCCTCTTCTTCGCTATTAAATCGGAACGCAACGACGGACACCGCTACATAGGCGAGCTATATCGGCGTGGCGTACGCAACTTTGTTGTTGAGGAGTTGCCTGAACATTGGGAGGAACTATATCCCGATGCCAACTTCCTGAAGGTCGTTGGCACACGTGAGGCATTGCAACGCCTTGCTGAGCGCCATCGTGATGAATTCGATATTCCTATAATAGGTATCACTGGCTCCAACGGAAAGACGATGGTGAAGGAGTGGCTGTACCAGCTTCTGTCGCCGTCGATGGTCGTTACGCGCTCTCCACGTAGCTACAACTCGCAGATTGGCGTACCGTTGAGCGTATGGTTGCTTAATGAGCAGAGTCAGGTTGGAGTCTTTGAGGCAGGAATATCCCAGCCTGGAGAAATGCAGGCTTTGCGTGACATCATACAGCCTACTATCGGTGTGCTGACAAATCTTGGCGCTGCTCATCAGGAGAACTTTACTTCTATGGAGGCAAAGTGCAAGGAGAAGTTGACACTCTTCCACGATACCGAAGCTGTTGTCTACTGTATGGACAACGAGATTGTGAACCGCTGCGTGTCGGAATACGCTTATCGCGGTGAGCAACTGGCATGGTCGAAGAAGAATTCGAAGGCTGCTTTCTTTGTAACTGATGTTCAGAAGGCTGATAATGGAACAACGGTAAGCTATATATATAAAGGTAAGACGGAAGGAAAGTATGTCGTTCCGTTTATCGATGATGCTAGCATAGTCAATTCTATAACATGTGCAATAGTCTCGTTGTACCTCGGTCTGACACAAGAGCAGCTTGCTGAACGCATGCCGAAGCTTGAGCCGGTAGCTATGCGACTTGAAGTGAAGGAGGGACAGAATGGCTGTACGCTTATCAATGACTCTTATAATTCAGATATAAACTCTCTCGACATCGCTCTCGACTTCATGAGTCGCCGTCCGGACCATAAAGGTCGCAAGCGCACACTTATCCTCAGTGATATATTCCAAAGTGGATTGACTGACGAAGAGTTGTACAGCGAGGTCGCAGACTTGTGCAAAAAGCGTGGTGTAGAGAAGTTCATTGGCATTGGCAAGCACCTTCTTGCAAATCAGAAGTTCTTTGAAGGCATACCCGAAAAGAATTTCTATGCCGATATGAATGAGTTTATCAGGAGCAAGGAGTTCAGTAATCTTCATGACGAGGTAATACTTCTGAAAGGCGCTCGTAACTTTGGCTTCGACCGTCTGACTGACTTGCTGGTTAAGAAAGTTCACGAGACAGTACTTGAAGTGAACCTTGGCGCAGTGGTGAAGAACCTAAACTGGTATCGTTCCTTCATGAAGCCGGAGACTAAACTCGTCTGTATGATAAAGGCTGATGCATACGGAGCCGGTGCTGTCGAGATTGCCAAGACTCTCCAAGACCATCGTGTCGATTACTTGGCAGTGGCTGTTGCCGATGAGGGCGTTACCCTTCGCCGCAATGGTATCACGGCAAATATCATGATAATGAACCCGGAGATGTCTGCATTCAAGACGATGTTCGACTACGACTTGGAACCGGAAGTCTATTCGTTCCGCCTGCTTGATGCTCTTGTAGCTGCTGCACAGCGTGAGGGAATTACCGGATTTCCTGTTCATATTAAGCTTGACACGGGCATGCATCGCCTCGGCTTCGACCCAGTACATGACATTGATAAGCTCATTGAGCGTCTGAAACATCAGAATGCTATAATTCCACGCTCGGTGTTCAGCCATTTCGTCGGCTCAGACAGTGACGGCTTCGATAACTTCTCAGAGCATCAGTTCGCTTTGTTCGATACTGCCAGCAAGAAACTTCAAGGTGCATTCAAGCATAAGATCCTTCGTCATATCGACAATAGTGCAGGCATTGAGCACTTCCCGCAGTATCAGTTGGATATGTGCCGCTTAGGTCTCGGCCTCTATGGAATAAACAGCCGCAACAATGAAATTATAAATAATGTGTCGACTTTGAAGACAACAATACTGCAAATGCGCAATGTGCCGAAGGGAGATACTGTCGGTTACAGTCGTAAAGGAACGATTGAGCATGACAGTGTTATAGCCGCCATTCCTATTGGATATGCTGACGGACTGAACAGGCATCTCGGCAATCGTCATTGCTACTGTCTCGTGAATGGCAAGAAAGCAGAGTATGTCGGCAATATCTGCATGGATGTGGCAATGATTGATGTCACTGGAATTGACTGTAAAGAAGGAGACAGCGTCGAAATCTTTGGCGACGACCTTCCGGTGACGGTGCTCAGCGATGCTCTTGATACAATTCCTTATGAGGTTTTGACGACAATTTCGAATCGAGTAAGAAGGGTTTACTTCCAAGACTAAGGAAGTTTAGAATATAGAAAGAATGAAAGAATGAAATGCATTGATAACGCATGGATTTCTTTCATTTTTCATTTTTTATGATATTTCATTGTTTCATTCTTTCTTTCATTAATTTTTTTTTATTATCTTTGCAACCAATATGGGCTTGTTGCGTGCCCTTATCTACTAAGAACGAAAACTAAAACAAAACTAAATAGTATAAATGGAACAAGTTTTTAGCTATATCATCAGCTTTGGTGCTTCGGTGATGATGCCAATCATCTTTACAATTATTGGATTGTGTATTGGCATGAAGTTCGGTAAAGCCCTTAAGTCTGGTCTCTTTGTTGGAGTAGGTTTCGTCGGCCTTGGCATAGTAACTGCATTGCTGACCGATAACTTCAGTAACCCACTTAAGGCGATTGAAGACATCTTTCGTCTAAAGCTGGATGTCTTTGATATGGGATGGCCGGCTGCAGCAAGTGTTGCTTACAACACAGCGGTGGGCGCATTAATCATCCCTATCTGCCTTTGCATCAACTTCCTGATGCTTATTACGAAGACAACTCGTACCGTTAATATCGATCTTTGGAACTATTGGCACTTCGCTTTCATAGGTGCAGTGGTTTACTTCCTTACCGGTGAGAGCCTTGCATGGGGCTACTTTGCTGCCATCGTCTGCTATATTATCACACTTGTCATGGCTGATATAACCGCCGAAAAGTTCCAGGGATATTACAATTTGCCTGGTATCTCAATTCCACAGCCATTCTGTCAGAGTTTCACCATTTTCACATGGGTTGTGAACTGGGTACTCGATAAGATACCAGGATTCAGCAAACTCGACATTGACGCTGAGGGATTGAAGAAGAAGTTCGGCGTTCTGGGTGAGCCAATCGTTCTTGGTGTTATCGTCGGCGGACTCATTGCCGCAGTCGCTCACGTAGGTGACTATACTAATTTCTCAGGCTTTATGGATAAGCTTCACGAGACTCAGCCGGATGCAACGACTACTGACGGCGTGATGAAGATAGTCAAGGATATTCTCTTCCTTGGTGTTACGATGGGTGCCGTTATGGAACTTATACCTCGAATCACTAAGTTGTTCATCGATGGACTTATGCCAATATCTGATAAGACAAAGGAACTTGTTGACAAAAAGTTCCATGGCAAGAAGGTTCACATTGGTATGAGCCCTGCTCTTGTCATAGGTCATCCGACCACGTTGGTATGTACGCTGCTTCTGATACCTACTTATATTATTATAGCAGTGTTCCTTCCAGGCAATCAGTTCTTGCCATTGGCTTCACTTGCCGGACTGTTCTATCTGTTCCCAATTATGCTTCCGTATACCAAAGGTAATGTAGTAAAGACATTCATCGTTGGTCTCGTTGCTCTCATCGTTGGTCTTTGGTTTATCACCGATATGGCTCCAGACTTCACAAGCGCTGCAAATCAGGTCTATGCAGCTACGCAGGACAAGGCTGCTCACGTCCCAGATGACTTTCAGGCTGGTAGTATGGACTTCGCTTCATCACTCTTCGGCTACTGCATCTATGCAGCTATCAAGTACATAAAGTGGATTGGTGCTGGTATACTTGTTGTTATTACCGTCGCTATGATGTTCTTCAACCGCCGCGCTATCATCAGAGATGAAAAGAAGGCTGCTCAGAAAGCATAGGACAAAAAACTCAAAAACTCACTATACTAAGAAACTTAAAAACTAAAGAAATATGAAGAAAGCATTAATGACAGTAGCCGTCTGTATGTTTGCCTTTGCTGGATTTGCCCAGTGTGGGTTTAAAGGCTACGAGGTGAAGGCTGAAAATGCCTACACTAATTACAATGTTCGGTGGGCTACGGGTCCTGAGGATGCAAAGCACTACACCACCGACCGCCTGCGTAAGGAGTATCTTATAGAGAAGGTATTCGCACCAGGCGAAGTCAATTGGACCTATACTCTGTATGACCGTTTCCTCATTGGCGGTGCAGAACCTACTGCAACACCTCTGAAGCTTACGTCTATTGCACCGTTGTATGTCGACGAAAGCAAGGGAACAAATGGCCGCAACCTGCTTGATAACCGTGAACTTGGTATCATAAACATTGGCGGTGAAGGAACAGTCACAGTTGATGGAAAGTCTTATGACCTTGGCTTCCAAGAGGCATTGTATGTCGGTCGTGGTGCTAAGGATATCGTAGTCGCAAGTAAGAACGCAGCTGAGCCAGCCAAGTTCTATCTGAATTCAGCTTGTGCACAGACTTCATACCCTACTAAGAAAGTCACTTTGAAAGAGGCTAACAATATTAAAGCCGGAAAGATGGAGGAGAGCAACGACCGTGTTATCCACCAGATGATTATCGACGGTGTAGCCGGTGTCCGCACATGTCAGCTCCAGATGGGTATCACAGAGTTGAAGCCGGGTTCTGTTTGGAACACAATGCCGGCTCATACTCACCTCCGTCGCATGGAAGCTTATATGTATTACAAGGTTCCTGAGGGACAGAAGATACTGCATATCATGGGCGAACCACAGGAGACTCGTCCTATTTGGCTGAATAACGAGCAGGCAGTTATCGCTCCGCAGTGGTCAGTACATTGTGCAGCAGGTACAAGCAACTATACATTTATTTGGGGTATGGCCGGTGAAAACCTCGTATACACCGATATGCAAGTTGTTCCAATCCCAAGCCTTGAATAACTTATAAACATAGAAACAAACAAAGATAATCCAGCGTTATCATCAATATGGATGTATAATTTTGATAATATTGATGATAATCGGTGGAGAGAAACGAATAAGATATGTCACAGATTAAACCAGCAAAAATGACAAATTATCGTTGGCTGATATGCTTTATGCTGTTCATGGCTACAACGATAAACTATATGGATCGTCAGGTTCTCTCGCTAACATACCCTGGTGACGGTGGTATTGAGGCTGAGTTCCACTGGACTGATGAGAACTATGGAATGATAACCATGGTATTCTCGTTTGCTTATGCTATCTGCCAGTTGATTTCTGGTAAAGTAATCGACTGGCTGGGAACTAAGAAAGGATATTTCACGGCTATTGGTGTATGGTCGCTCGGTGCATGTTTGCATGCCCTTTGCGGTGTTGCTACAGAGGCCGTTTACTCAGATCAGCTCATGGCCGCATTCGGTACTACATCACTGAAGGCCGCTAATGCATTGGCAGCAACAGGAGACTTGATGGTTGCGGTGGCAACGACGAGTATGTTCTTCTTCCTCGCAGCACGTTGCGTACTTGCTCTTGGTGAGGCTGGAAACTTTCCAGCAGCTATCAAGGTTACGGCAGAATACTTCCCGAAGAAGGACCGTGCGTTCGCAACTTCTATATTTAACAGCGGCGCATCTATAGGCGCTCTCATTGCTCCGTTCACAATTCCGGTACTTGCTAAGTACTTCGGTTGGGAAATGGCATTCGTCATCATCGGTGCTCTTGGTTTCATCTGGATGGGCTTCTGGGTGTTTGTTTACAAGAAGCCGAATGAAAATCCGCGTGTCAATGAGGCAGAGTTGGCTTATATAAACCAAGATGCTGATTCCGACGAAGACCCGACTGAGGTTACTGACGAAGGTCCGAAGATTCCGCTTTGGAAACTGTTCACATATCGTCAGACATGGTCTTTCGTCGTAGGTAAGTTCCTTACCGATGGTGTTTGGTGGTTCTTCCTGTTCTGGACACCTGCATATCTGAAGGCACAGTTCAACATTAACCCGACCGATACACTTGGAATGGTTCTCATATTCATACTGTATCTCATCACAATGTTGAGTATTTTAGGTGGTAAGTTGCCTAACTTCTTCATCAATAAGGGAATGAATCCATACGCTGGTCGTATGCGTGCAATGCTTATATTCGCATTCTTCCCATTGGCAGGACTTTTGGCCCAGCCTCTTGGTGACAAGTTCGGTACACCTTGGTTCCCAATCATTCTGATTGGTATTCTTGGTGCTGCACACCAGAGTTGGTCAGCTAACATCTACTCAACGGTCAGCGATATGTTCCCGAAGTCTGTTGTTGCAACTGTTACAGGTATCGGCGGTATGGCCGGCGGTATTGGTTCGGCAGCCATCAACGGTATTAGCGGTGTTCTCTTCACTTATGCTGATGAGACTCAGATGCAGCTTTTGGGCTTCACAGGAAAGCCTGCTGGATATATGATTATATTCAGTTTCTGCGCTGTTGCTTATCTTATCGGTTGGTGTATTATGAAAGCTCTCGTGCCTAAGTATAAGCCAATCGTTGTAGATTAATAGTGATATACCCGCCCGTGAGGGTCGGAAAACAAGAATATACTAAGTTAATGGAGCGGCCTTCATTCCCGAAGACCGCTCTTTTTGTGTTTTTTATTTTGTGTCATCATTCTTTTTTACTATTTTTGTACAATAATAATTCAAACAATCTGTCTATATGGAAACAATCTTATATTTAATAGTAGGGCTCGTTATCGGCGCCGCTTTAGTTTATCTTCTGAAACGTAATGCCGCTGCGGAGGCTGTTGCCACTGTGCAGGAAAGTCTTAATAAGGAAAAGGAACAGTTTGCAACAGAGAAGTCAGCGTTGCAGCAACAGCTTGCCGTAGCTCAATCCCAACTTGAGACTGAGCGTCAGACAGCAGCCGACAAACTAGCTACGGCCAACAAAACTGCCGAAGATAAGCTTCAGTCAGCAATGGAAGCAGCTGACGAACGCTTACAGTCCGAACGTCAGGCAGCATCCGATAAGTTGGCAGCGGAACACAATCATGCTGAGGAACTTCGTCAGGAGCAACAGCGGCAGCATGAATCGGCAGTCAAGGCTGTACGTGAAGAAGTCTTGAACCTTGCTACCAAGATGCTCACGGACTCAAAACAGCAACTCACGACCGAAAATAAGGAGAAGATAGAGAGTCTGCTTTCGCCTCTAAAGGAACAACTCGACTCTTTCAACCGCAATGTAACAGCATCGACGAAGGAAGGCACTGCTAATAAGACTGAGATTAAAACAGCTTTTGAAGATGCAATGAAGAAACTCCATGACGAGCAACTTCAAACCGTGAAAAGCATGCAGGAGTTGCAGGATAGAACAGTTCGTGAGCTTAAAGAGCAGACCGAGAAGATTGGCGACGATGCTGCATCGCTGACGAAAGCTTTGAAAGGAGACTCCAAGATGCAAGGCGATTGGGGTGAGATGATTCTCGACAAGACCCTTGAGGACTGTGGGTTGGAGAAAGATAAGCAGTATTTCTTACAGGAGAACTTCAAAGACGACGATGGCAACAACTTCCGTCCCGATGCCGTTGTCGTATTTCCTAACAACGAGCGTGCCGTCATTGACTCCAAGGTTTCACTCACAGCATATCAGGAAGCAGTGCGTACAGATGACTCGGAAGAGCGCGAGCGTCTGCTTAAGGAGCATGTTGCATCAGTCAAGAAGCACATTGACGAGTTGTCGGCGAAGAACTACGAGAAACTTGTTCCTGGTTGCATAGGCTACGTTTTGATGTTTATCCCTTACGAGAGCGGCTATTCCGCTGCACTGAAGACTGACCCCGGAATTCTGCAATACGCCTACCGCAAGCACATTATCGTCCTTAGTCCGTCGAATTTGCTCATGGCTTTGCAGCTAACACATACCATGTGGCAGAACTACCGCATGAATAAGAACGTGGAAGAGATACTTCGTCAGTCGAACGATTTGTACGATAAGTTCTGCGGTTTCGCTGAGACCTTCGTCAAGATTGGTGCCGATATAGAGAAACTTCGCAAGGATTACGACACCAGCCACGGTCAACTCAGCGAAGGAAAGGGCAACGTCATCCGCCGTCTCGACAATATGAAGCAGTTGGGTATTACTCCGAAGAAGAGCATACCCGACAGCCTCTAACCATTAATTTCTTATCCCCGCTACTTCTTGTATTGTGACGGCATGACGCCGTACATCTCCTTAAAGTACTTCGAGAAGTAGCGGGGATTATTGAATCCCACGCTATAAGCAATCTCACTAACCGACATCTTACTCTCACGCAACATCTGCTCGGCACGTCTGAGACGTATCTGGCGGATGAATTCCGATGGCGTACTGCCCGTTAGCGATACCAGTTTCTTGTACAACTGTACGCGGCTCATTCCCAGATTTGATGCCATTGCCTCTACGTTAATTGTACTGTCAGACAAGTTATCGTCGACATATTGAGTTGCCTTGTCGACGAATACCTTATCGCGTGACGTAATTTCAATGTGCTTCAGCTCCGGTTTCAGCAGCTTACCCTTATCCGGTACATCGCTTGAATGGTGCCATTTCAGCAGATTGTCGATACGCATGTAGAGCAAGTCCATATTGAACGGCTTCGTTATATAGTCGTCTGCACCGCTCTTCATACCCTCAATCTGATGCTCTTCTGCCAATCGTGCAGTCAGCATAATGAACGGAATGTGAGTCGTAGCCTTATTCTCCTTTACCGCATGGCAAAGCTCTATACCATCCATCACTGGCATCATGACATCGCTAAGGATAATATCAGGTTGATGCTCGCTAATACTGTCGAGTGCCTTACGCCCATTGACAGCCGTGCGGACGTAATATTTCGAAGACAATTCCTCTGTCATGAATTCGAGGAAATCAGTACTGTCATCTACCAGCAGCAGACAAGGCTTGTTCTTAATGGTTTCCGAATCGTCCTGCTCCTTTGTCGTAGAAGTCTCAGACCCACTATCGTTAACCTTCTCGCTGGCCTCCTTTTCATCCGTGTCCTGAGGCAGACTTTCCTCTATAAGTTGAGTCAGCGACGGGTCATGACGTATCGGAAGCAGAACGCTGAACACCGTTCCTCCGTCTGTGTTATCCTCTACAGTCACGTCACCGCCGTGGAGTAGGGCATAATCGTGTACAAGGTTCAGGCCAACACCTGTGCCACCATACGGAGACGATACCTTGTTGACCATATAGAACCTCTCGAATATGTGCTTTTTATCCTTGTCGCTGATTCCTATTCCATTGTCGGCAACACGTATAACGAGCATGTCTTCTTTCAGACTTTCGTCCGAACCCTTCAGCCGCAGGGACAGTATGACATCTATTTTACCATTCTCGCCAGTGTATTTCATCGCGTTCGAGAGCAGGTTGTCTACAATCTTGCGAACCTTACCGGCATCGAACGCCATGTTGAGGCTCTCTACTTGTGTCGTAAACGTCAGCGATGTGCTCTTGCCGCCTACTGCCTGGAATGTGTTTACAATATTACGAATATACGCAATGATGTCTGCCGAAATCAGATTCAGCTTTTCTTGGTTCTTCTCAACCTTACGGAAGTCGAGAATTTGAGTAACCATCTCAAGCAGCCGTTGCGCGTTACGGTACACAAGTTCAAGCTTACGGTGCTTGTCCTTGTCAGTTTCCTTCTTCATCAACGACTCTATTGGCGAGATGATAAGCATCAGAGGAGTACGGAACTCATGGCTGACATTCGTGAAGAACGTCAACTTTATATCCTCCAACTCTTTGGTCCTCTTTGCTTCACGCTCTATCTGCATCATGCGGAATTTCTCTTTCTGCCGGCGAAGCATTAACTTTCTGCCAAACCAAAGTGCAGCTACTAATATAATAATGTATAGCAGCATTGCCCATATTGACATATAGAACGGTGGCTTGATTGTTATTGCCAGCTCGCTGGTCTTATTGCTTACCGAACCATCGCGGTCGAGCACCTTTGCCTCCAATGTGTAGGAGCCTGGCAGCAGGTTTGTAAACGTAACGCTGCTTTGTCCCTCTGCCGTGGTTATCCATTTGTCGGAGAATCCTTTAAGTCTATATATGAAGCGTGCTTTCTGCGGTATTGCAATCTGGTTTGAAGCCAAGTCAATGGTAAAAGCATTCTCGCCGTAGTTCAGTTTTAGCTTACGGCTGACGTCAATGCTCTCGTCCAGGATGACATGCTTATTGTATTCTTCACCAACATGAACCGGACGCCCGAACAGTTCCAGTCCCGTGAAGAGCACCATTGCGTCGTTTTGCTTCTTTTTGATGCTTTGCGACGGAATGATATTTATTCCGTCCTGTCCGCCGACGATTATCTCGCCGTTGCGTGCTGTCAGAATAGAGCGGTAGTTGAACTGCCTTTCCTGCAATCCATCTAAGTTGTCGAATACCGTAGAAGTATAATCCCACGTTCCGTCCGAATTCTTCTGTACCTCCACTCTTACGACATCATGTCCGCAAACAATCCACATGTTGTGCGCATAGTCCTCGGTAACGGAGCACGAGACATAGCTCTGGACATCAGAGTGTGGCTTAATGGCATCCACCTGCTGCGTCTTGGGGTCGTAGACGTTCATTCCCGAAGCCGTGGCACACCAGATGAGCCCGCGGGAGTCGACATATATCTGATTGAAAAGCTTACTTGTAAACTTTGTGCTTTTTACATTTTCTATTTTCCCTGACTTAAGATTAAGGAACGAGAACCCCTCAGAATGAGCTATCAGAAGGTTGCCATTCTTGTCTACAGCCAACGAGTTGATGAAGTCCGACGGCAGCTTTGAGTTCGCCATACTGTAGTTTGTGTAGTGTCCCGACTTAACGTCAAGCAGCTGGACACCCGACCCCAGAGTACCAATGGCTATTCTCCCGTCAGGCAATTGGCACAGCGCCCAGACGTTATCGTTGAGCAATCCCGACTTACCATCGGCCCGGTAGACCTTCCATTGTCCACCTTCGAAGTGTGCCATGCCACCGTTGTATGTTCCGAACCACAGCGAACCGTCTCTTGCAGTCAGTGAGCTGACGACTGTATTCATGCCTAGTCCAGTCTCTTCCATACCGTAGTGCCGCGTGTCGTGTGTCGCGAGGTCATACGTTATGATACCGTTGTCGTTGGAGCCGCACCACAACAGTCCTGCTGCATCCTGCGTTATAGTGCATATATCACCGATTTCGGCAAATCCGAACTTCTTCTGCGTCAGCGAGCAGTAGGCTACTCCGTTCTTGTATGAGCCAATCCAGAGTGCTCCTGCTTTATCTACATAAAGGCTCTGGACGGTATTATCCGGTATTGAATTTATGTTGTTCTTGTCGTAAAGGAACTGTCTCACCTCCTTACTGCCAGGCTCTATGAGCAGCAAGCCTAAGTGCTCGGTTGCTATCCACAAGTTGCCGACATGGTCGTCGATAACTCCCTTGACGAAGATATTGTCATTGAATGGGACGCTATAGTGATTTTCAGAGAAATACTGACGTACCGAAGAGTACCATTTGCCAGTCTTTCTTTCGCAAATAAATGTCTGCTTGTCCGACGTTATCCAGAGATTGTTATCTTGAGTCAGGAATGAAGTGTACTTATTTGTAGGTAGTTCCTTGTTCTTAACAATGAAATCGCTTTGCCAGTCCACCTTCCTCGTGTCACTGTTAAGGCTGCAAATGAACCCGTCGTTGAAGTTGACGTATATGCTTTTGCCCATTTGCCTGACGCTGGTAATCTCAGAGCGGTGCAATTGTCTGCCGTAAGCCAGGAACTCCGTGTGTCCGGTAGCGCCGTCTATCCTGTATAGCCCTTTGCCGCTGACGGTGACCCACAAGTTCTTATCATTGTCAACGTACATGTTATGTGGTTCCGCATTGATACCATACTGGCTGAGATAGTCCTGCGCATTTGCCGAGAACGTCTCTGTGAGTGCATCGTAAATGCAATACCCTATAGCTGTCTCGACAATCATCCTGCCCTGCCTGTCCTCTTGTATGTCAAGAACGTCGTTTGAGTTAAGGCTGCCCGGAAGGTCATTCTTATAGAAAACACGGAACCGGAAGCCATCGTATCTGTTGATACCGAGTTGCGTTGCCATCCATACATATCCGCGCGAATCAACCATTATGTCGTTGATTTGCGAGCTCGACAGTCCGTCGTTCATGTTTATTCTGCGGAAATAGACATCGTTGGCAGAATATCCAAGAGCGGATGGCAGTAGTAATGCCGCCGTTATTAGTAGAGAAATAATGTGCCGTTTCATTCGAAAATGTTTGTATAGTGAACAGCCGATAAAACGGCTATTCTGGTTTAACTTGTTTTTTTGACACAATAAAAGAAATAGCAGGCTGCGGAATGCCGTCTGCGACTATTAGGTAGGC
>Ga0256406_1001401_pt1 | contig 39310 bp, 26 predicted proteins | sample RumenRJG_03DNA_FD_185986 | JGI IMG/M metagenome (GOLD analysis project Ga0256406, IMG submission 185986) | Bovine rumen microbial communities from Lethbridge, Alberta, Canada - RJG_03 | ecosystem: Host-associated > Mammals > Digestive system > Stomach > Rumen | place: Canada: Alberta | collected... | reverse complement strand
TAGATTACAATATGTATTACTAAATCATAAGTAAGGAAACTAAAGTTTTTGAAAGTAACTGCATAAATATTATTTTTACAAAGTTATAAAAAAAAATTGAAATAACAAAGGGAAAAGAAGAAAATCTTTCAAAGTCAATGTGGCGAAATGTCCATTCAGGACTTTTGACACTTATTTTCTTCTAAAGAAAATGAACATAAATCAGAAGGAATAGAAACTATTATAATAAGCGGGACAAGTACCTGTCCCCTGTCACTCCTCTATCACTATAGAGTTGTTATAATATCACTCTTAGGATTTCTTGAGATTGTATGTGTTTATTGTTGGTTATATGTTCTTTGTAAAAATCTAAAAATAATGAGAGTCTGTCATTTCTCTCTTGTTTGGTTGAAGTCAAGGGAGAAAGATGGCTTGGCTCAAAACCTAAGGCTTTTGCGAAATCATAGAGAAAAAACAGATGAAAGTCTTTGAGTTCCTTGTCTTCTTTTTCGTTCAGTTCAACGATAGAGGAATACAGAAAAGAATAAATGTCTTCGTCTTTCAGTTCTTCTTTTAGAGATAGGGTTATAACTTCGGTAAGAAAGAAAGCCAAAGATGATTTTATGATATTACAATATATATAGTTGAGATTCCTTAGTATATTTACTTCTTTGAGTTGCGAGAGATTGTTCTTTGGATTTACGTATGCTATAAGACTAAGCAACTGCAAGGGCTGAAACAAAGATGAATGTATGGCTGCATTCTTTTTTCTTCCTCCTTTGATGATGAAAGACTTCAGTCCCCAATCTTTTGTATAAACCTGTACGATATTACTGCTCTCCTTGTAGGGAATAGATTTTAAGACAATACCTTCAGTCTTTTCTATCATGGAAGAAAGTTTATTTTATGATAAGTATTTTACCGCTTGCTTTGGTTACAGCTCCGTCATTGTCTGCGTAAGAAAAGATATAATAAACACCAGAGCCGACTCTTTGTCCGTTAAAATTCTTTCCGTCCCATACAGCTTGACCCCCCATGGATTTTAGGTGAGCAACTTCTCTTCCATTAGCATCTGTTATTCTTACATCTGAATCATTAACAAAGCCTCTTATAGCAATGCTACCATAATAATCTTCTCTTACAGGGTTAGGGAAAGCAATAAGTTTTTCTTCCTCTTCAGCTGCAGGAGTAGCATCAGAACGATAGGATATAATTCCTCGGTCTGTGCCTATGAACACTTCACCTGTTATAGGATGTGCTGCCATACATATTATCTTGTTAGATAACAATGGAGAGTTCTCTGCAGTGAAGTGCATTATTTCTTTATCTCCATTAGGTGAAAGAAGATATACACCGTTTCTTTCGGTACCTATCCATTTTCTGTTGGCACCATCTACCATTATACATTGAATATTTTCAAAGCTTAGTAGGTATTGTGCTTCTATACCTTCAGTATAAACAATATTGTTGCACTCTACAGGAGCAGTTAAGCCTGCACCGTTAAAAGCATTGTCTAATGAGTATATAACTTTTATTCCTTTTTCAGTGCCTATCCAAATCTCTCCCTCAAGATCCTGAGTCATGCAATTGAGTCTGTCGGTTTTGAGCAGAGAACCGTTGTTAGGGTCTATATTACGTATGCTAAGACTGTCATTATTGACAATTATACACTTGCCGTTGATACTATAAATCAAACGGTAGTGCCTTATTTTGTCTTCAGTTATTCCTTTTATTTGGTCGTTTGCTGTAAAGAAGTTTGTGGTGTTGAATCCTCCCCATTCTCCTCTATAGTTTAGGAAAGAAAAGCAGTAATCTACTAAAGAACTTGCTACAAGTAAGTTTCCTGATTTGTCGTACTCTACACCCGCAACACGATAGGTTCCCCAAAAAGGGTAGATGTATTTATTGGTATTAGTACTGTCGAAAATGTTTATCAAGGTATCATTCTGGATTTCCCAAATACCATTATACCAAGAAGCAGCCATGACGTGTTTTTCATCGTTAGGGTCTATGGCAATGTCTATAACATCACGCAAAACTTGAGGATGTTGTTTTAAATAAGACTCTCTCTCTACAGGCCACCAATAAGCTCCATTATAGATATAAACATGACCTTCTAAATAACGGTTACTAAGAATCTCTGTTCTTCCTCCCGGAGCAACATATAGCTTGCCTTCGCTTGTAAATTTCATATTGTATGAGTCTGTTGTCAAAGGACCTATAGGAAAAGTAATGTCAGTAGGGACTATAGTATCTTTGTCTGCAAAATACATATAGTTTGGAATGTAGATAAGTCCCTGATATTTGTGGGCAATCCATAGATTGTCTTTTTCTAAAAGAGCATCTTTGTAATCAACTATAGAGTTTTTTATAGGATGATTTGCTTCTGAAATGGCAAATTTTTGGTTGAAGTTAGTATCATAAACGTTAAGTCCCTCCCAAGTTCCCATTATAACACCTTCATCAAAGGTCCTGATGTAAGGTATATAATAAGAAGAGATGAGAGTATCCATTGTGTTGCCGTCATATTTGAAGACCATATCATTTGTGCTTGTTCCTGTGTAAGCACTGATAAGTAGTTTGTCTTTTCCAAGCTTTCCTACAAATTTAACTTCTCGTTTTGAGGAATTGTCTGTTGCACCTTCTCCTCCAAGAAGAACTCTATGCCAAGACTGACTTGAAGCAAGAGTTGTATAATTCTTATAAGCACAAAGCAGACCTTCTGCTGAACCTACAAAGAAAGCTGTATCGTTGCTGATAATACTATTTACTGCAATAGCAGAAGAGTTTTCTCCAACATACCAAGTGTCGTATATCTCATGTCTTTTGAGGTCTAACACAACAACACCAAAGCCACATGCTAAGAAAGCTTTGTTGTCAATAAAGTAAATGCTGTTGATGGTTTTATTTCCTTCTATAAAACGGTTCTTTATGTCGGGTATGTTATAAACAATGCCGTTTTGCAGAATGTCAATATTTGCATTATCATAAGCGATGACTGCTGTTTTGGTTATGCTGTCAAAACCTACAATATTAATACCTGCATCCGACAGACCTTGAACCTTAGAAAGGGTTTTAGATTGTCCTGTTTTAGGATTGTAATAAAACAGAGAAGAAGGACAAGCAACTAAGATTTCTTCATCTGCTTTTACTACATTATAAGTACGATAGTATGACAGATGTTCTCTCCATTTGCCTATTTCAACGTTCTGAGATTTATATTGACCAAAAACATTTCCTATACTTAGTATAGAACACAACATTAAGACAACTAAAACTCTTTTACTCATTGTTTATTCTGTTTTTTTATTCTATACTTTCTTTTAATCTCTCTGCATTTTCTGCTAATTGCAAAGCATCTAAAATATCTTGAATATCACCATCCATAAAAGTTTGTAGATTATAACTTGTATAGTTTATTCTATGGTCGGTTATTCTTGATTGAGGATAGTTATAGGTACGAATTTTTGCACTTCTATCTCCTGTACTAACCATTGTCTTTCTTTTAGCAGAAATACCATCAAGATACTTTGAATACTCTTTTTCAAATAAACGAGTACGCAAAACAGTCATTGCCTTTTCTAAATTCTTTACTTGAGATTTCTGGTCTTGACAAGAAACAACAATACCTGTAGGAATGTGTGTAAGACGAATAGCTGAATAAGTAGTATTTACACTTTGACCACCAGGACCTGAAGCACAGAAAATATCTTTACGAATATCGCTCATCTTTAAATCAACATCAAACTCTTCTGCTTCAGGTAAGACAACAACACTTGCTGCTGATGTATGTACTCTTCCTTGTGTTTCAGTCTGAGGTACTCTTTGAACACGATGAACTCCACTTTCATATTTCATTTGACCATAAACACCATCTTTTCCGCTGACATTTATGACTATTTCCTTATATCCGCCTGAAGTTCCTGCTGTATAATCCACTATCTCTGCTTTCCATCCTCTTTTTTCAAAGTATTTCATATACATACGATACAAATCTCCTGCGAATATGCTTGCTTCATCACCACCTGTTCCTGCTCTTATTTCAAAGATAGCGTTTTTGTCATCTTGAGGGTCTTTTGGTATAAGCATAAGACGAATATCTTCTTCCATTTTTTCTTTCTTTATGGCAAGAGAGTTTAGTTCTTCTTTCGCCATATCTCTAAAGTCTTCGTCTTTTTCAGTTTCTAACACATGTTTTGCATTATCTATGTTGGATAATACATCTTTATATTGGTGATAAGCAGCAATTATAGGTTCCAAATCCTTGTATTCTTTGTTCAATTTCACATAGTTTTTCATATCATTAACTATGTTAGGGTCTTGAACCTTTTGTTCTATCTCAAGATACTTTTTGTTTATCGCTTCTAATTTGTCTAACATTGTTATTTTCCTTGTTTATAAGTCAAAAATTAATCTTCTCTCGTCAATGAGTTTATTATTTGTTTGCCGTTTTCGTCAGGTATAATCTTAGAACCAAAGTTGATGTCAGTTTTTACGCTTCCATCAGCATTTATTCCTTTGATTGCAATTACATTCATGTAGATATTGCTTTTTTCATTTAGACGCATAAATCTGTCGCCGTTGAAATATTGTAACATCTCTTCAAAGTTGTCGTTGGCAAGGCTACTATTGCCTTGCATATCAAAGAATTTAATTTTGTTTTTTGAGCTTGTAATCATAGCGATTTCAGTCTGTTTAACTCTAAGTTCTCCTTTTGGAGTAGAGAAAACAATAACATCTTCTACTAATTCATCATTTTTGTATGTAAATTCTTGTGCAATCCTTCCATCTGAATGATAAACAGACCAAAGACCTTCTTTCTTTCCTTGAACATAATCTCCTTTGATGCGGACTTGTTTTGTTGGAAAATATTCTTTATATTCTCCTTGTAGAACATCATCTTTGTATGTAGCAGTATAGTATCCGTATGTTTGAAGACTTTTATAGAACTGACCATTACGTACTCCTGCAACATAAGAAGTTACTTGCAAAACTTCTTTTCCGTCATCATCATAAAGTTTTTCTTTTCCGTGTTTCTTATTGTCTTTGTACTCTACTTCGGTTATGCGTTTGCCTTTCTCGTTGAAATATTTCCAAGTGCCTTGTTTTTGTTTGTCAATGTAGTTTCCTTCTGCTTGCACTTTGCCATTAGGGAACAAAAGCCAAGTATGAGCGTCTTTTCCCTTGTTGGTGAAATAATTCTTTATGGTAACATTACCTTTGCTGTCATAATAATAGAAAGTATCTACAGGATAGTCATCTTTGTAGTTGCCTTCCATAGTTTTCTTTCCATTTTTAGCCACTTTAACCCAATGACCTTGCTTTTTGCCTTGATTGTCTGTGATGTTTTGTGCTAAAACGCCATTACCAACAAACAATATAATACTTATACAAATAATTATGTAATATATCTTTTTCATAACTTGTGGTTATTATTTAAAATTTTCAGCAAATTCTATTAAACTACTGCATTTATAATCAATCAGACTTTCATCATAGTCCTCTCCTGTAAGATTATCAACAAATACGGTTGTCATTCCCAAACGTTTTCCAAAAATCATATCCGAATTACTGTCTCCCACCATAATGCTTTTTGAGAAATCAACTTCAGGGTATTCTTTCTGTGCTTGCAAACCCATACCTATGTCGGGCTTTCTAAAAGGTGATTTGTCGGTTTTTAGATTAGGACAATAATAAACCTTATCTATCTTTCCGCCATTAAGCCTTATGTCTTCAAGCATTTGGTCAGTTAGTTTGGTAAATTCCGCTTCTTTTATCAAGCCCTTGCCAATACATTGCTGATTGGTAACTATGAAGATTCTTTTAAAGTGTTTATTAAATATTTTCAGAGCTTCTAATACGCCCTCTTTAAAATAAAAATCCTTATAGTATATGATGTAGCCACCAATTATTCTTTTATTGATGACTCCGTCTCTATCCAAAAACAAAAACTCATTATTTTTCAAAGACTTCAGCATTATATACTCTTTTTAAACACAACTTAATAACGCAAGTTTAAACTAAATATTGTAATTTATTTGTGTTTGATACAAAAATCTAACTTGAAGAAAAAATAATTAAGACTTTAAATAAAAAAAACGCCGTTTTTAAAAATGAAAACGGCGTTTTTAACCTACGAAAACGGCGTTTTTGATTTGTGAAAACGGCGATTTCATTTTTAAAAACGGCGTTTTTGTTTTCGGATTAGAATTTCCACAATATTTGTCCGCTGATAAATTGGTTGTTATTCTTGGAAATCTTGTCATTGCCCGAAGATATTTCTTCACGATCTGAGTATCTTATCAAAGAATATCTTAAAAACAATTCAAAATATTTTGAGATTTGCCAAGAAAGAAGAGCATAAACACTTTGACCTCTTCCATACAGCATAGAAGAACTATAAGATAATGGTAAAGAATGTTCATAAACATAGAAACGATTATCGTAATCCATAGTGTTAAATAAAGTATATCTTACTCTGAATTTCGTTTTCCATCCATGTATGTTATACATTCCTTCAAAGAAGATGAATTTTCCCTCTTGTTCTTGGCTTTCGTGAGTAAAGGAACGAGAATATCCGCCTCTGAGAGTAAAACTAAAGTCATCTTCTATTGCAAATTTATATTGAAGATGAGTTTGGGCAATTGTGTTAGCAAAAGGAATCTTTGTGTTATTGTCTATTTTATAATCATAGTAGCGGTTGGTGTAGCGACAATGCAGCAAAAGAGAATTATTTTTGTTGATATTGTAGTTGATTTGCAGTTTTGCTTTTTGACCTTTTACGTCTTTGGATGCTCTATAACTGATAAAAGGAAAATAAAACAAATCTGCACCAATGTAGTAAGAGAACTTTTTGCTGATATAGTGAGAAAAATCTGCATAAATCCCTCTTTCGTTATTGTTCATTGAGTGTATGCCAATGGCATTAGCGTAATGGTTTTGAAAATCTTTGTCATAATTTCTGTATGATAAGGTTAGGGCTGTCTTATAGTTGAAGTTGTATTGAGTTCCTAAGATATATGCTTTACCTTTGTTGGAACTCTGTGCTATTTCCGAGAAAAACAGCAGTCTTTTTAATGTATATGAAGCGTTGAAAGCAAAAACGGCGTTGTCCTTTCCTGAGAAATAGTATTGTTGATAAGGATAGGACTTTACGTTAGGTGCAATAGAATCCGAGAAATGATAGTTCAAGATTGTTGTGCCAAGTTGTAAGCCTTTGGAAACGTACTGAATGCTTGTTCCAAATAAGGTTTGTGAAATAGAATCCTTGTAGTTTAACTCATTAGTCGTTCTATGATAGCCTGTTTGTTGAAGACTTTTGCCATTAAAATCTGCAAAATTATATGAGCCAAACAAGAAAATATCCACATTTTTGAAGTTCATCAATAAGGCAATACCTTTATTATAGTTATACTCGCTTGTTGAACGAAATGGACTTATCTTTCCTGTGCTTGATTTTATTCCATAATTGGAGAAATAACCAATGTCAAAAGTTTGTTTCATTGCTAATCCTTCTCCTAAAGAAAGTCTATAATCTCCAAGAGTAACTTGTTTGATATGTTTGCCTATATCATACAAAGAGAAAGCAATATTATAGTGATCATATCCAAATGTTTTGCCTTTATATCTCAAGGGTTCTCCTGCGTCTTTGTCAGCCACAAACGAAAATTCCATTCTATCATAATACTTCATCTTATATCTTAAAGAAGAAGAAAACTTCTCTCCTAAATAACCTTTATCATCCGTTCTTGTGTAGCCAAAAGGTTTGTGCAAACTTTCCTTATATTGAAAACGAAGAGTGTTTTTTGAATGCTTGAATATGGAATCCAAGTTAAGAGGTGCCTTTTCTATGACTCGTTCTGCATAAACGAAAGGGGAGATTCTTTGAATAGTCTGCTCATCAAAGCCATTTATAAAATGAAGTTCGTTTAATGAAAGTATTTGTCCGCTGTTTTTGATATAGTTTTGCAAGGAAAAAATCTGAAAATTGTTGAGTCCAAGAAGAATCATCTGCTCTTTGGTTAGGGTGTTGAGGTTTAGACTTGAATAACCGATGTTTTTGTCTATGTCCTCCAATTGTTCAAGCAGTTCTTGTTTGCTTTCTTCTGATAAATCTTCATCTTCTAAAACGATATTCAAATCCACTTGTGCAGAGACAAAAGAAATGGTTAAGCACATTGAAATAAAGATAAGGAGTTTTCTCATTTTTGTCTTATGACCTTGTTTATTGACTCAATGATTTTTGCTTTGTTGAAGCGAGTGTCTTTAAGTTTTTGAGAATTATTGAATACTTCTTCTTTATTCTTCAAGGCAAATAGTTTTATTTCTTTAAAACCTCTTGCAATATCTTCAATATCGGAAGGGTTAGCACAAAGTCCAATTTTGTTTTCTTCAATAATCGTTTTGCAAGTTCCGTTAAGAACTCCAAATATTGGCTTGCCTACAGACAGATATGACTGAAGTTTAAGCGGTTCTGTCTTTTCTATTTCCTTATTGCTGATAAGAGGAAGAAGAAAAACATCACTATGACGAAGCAAATCATCTATTTGATTGTAAGGTATTCTTTTAAATAGATGTACTTTAGTTAAATTATTATCATCAATGAATTTTTTCAATTCATCATACGCCGATCCGTTACCAATAATATTGAGAATAGAGTCTTCTAAATCTGCTTTTTGAAAACCCTTTACAACATTTATCATATTTTGAAACATAGATATGTTTCCGGTAAAGGTGAAATTGAATTTGGAATCGTCAAGCACCAACTCACTTATAGCGAAATCTACCGGCTGAAGCCAATTAGGAGCATAGTGTATAGTTTTGTTGGGTACATATTTTTGAATGCTGTCTTTGAAACCCGAAGATGAGACAATGATGTTATCACATCTTTTATAAATATGATTGACAAATTTTTCAAAGACAAGTTTTGTAAAAAAGTTTTTAGGCATTCCATACATATAAACTACATCTGGCCAAATATCAAAGGTCCATATTGTAACAGGAACGCCGAATCTTTTTCTCAATCTTATGGCAGGTAATGCAACAGTCAAAGGTCCTGTTTGGGAAACGAAAATCATATCATAGTTGTTCGCTATTTTCTTTCCAATATGTGTTGCTCCCTGTACATATTTTAGGTAGTTGCGAATCTTTTTATAGACATTAGTTTTATAACCTTCAATAAAAGGGAAACGATATATTTTACTTCCTTCCCAATCTTCAATTCTATATCCATTATTACTATATCCTGGATATACATAGCTTTCAGGATAAGATGGATACTGACTTATAATATCAACAGCAAAACCTTGTTGTTTCCATTCTTTGACAAGGTCATTGATAAGAAAGTTTTCCGGATAAAAAACTTCAGATATAACAAGAATTTTCACTATAAACGTCTATGTTAAAAACATAAAACGAAAAAACATTCTCATTATTGCAATATATTTCATTTTCTACGTTATTAATATTAGTATAAACCTAAAATGATAAACAAAGAAATGAAATTAAAAATCACATTTTTGATGCTTGCTTGTATGATTTTATCTTTAAGTAATGCACAAACAGAAAAGCAATTGAAAAAGCACGTATCTTATCTCGCATCTAAGGAACTAAAGGGTAGAAAATCACAATCTACGGAGGCAGAAAAGGCTCTCAAATACATTAAGTCTGATTTAGAAAACGCCGGTTTGAAGTGCAAAGAGTTTTCTCTCCCTGCTGATAGTTTAAATGCTAATGATTTTGGTGAAGAGTTTTCGGGTACATACCATGCTCTATACACAGTTATTGAGAGTTCTAAGGCAAATAAGTCTGATGAGTATATTGTGATAACTGCTGAATACACAGGATATGGAGTAGATACCATTCAAGGTTATGAAATAATAAACTATGCAGCTCATCATACAGCAGCATCTACAGCTATGGTTATGGAGTTGGCAAAGAACCTTAACAAAGAACGGGCAAATCTTGATAGGGGAGTAATAATTATTTTCCCTGATGACGGATATACAAGACCATACGCAAATTATCTTTTGAATGATTACAAAAATATTGTTATGGGTTTTGATATTTATAACTTAGGATTTCAATCTAAAGACTCTGAGGGCAACTATGTAGAAGACGAATACAATATCAACTATGCATTATCTCCAAGATTAAAGAAAGCAACTCAGATAATTACTCCATTAGTGATGAATGATTTGGATATACACACAAACATTAGCGAAGATTATTCAGGAGAGAACTCTAAGATACCTTTTAATTATGTTTCAAACGATAATTATGTAACAAAACATGAGGATGTAGCAGATACGTTGGACTATGTTATGATGGATAAACTTACTGCTCAACTCCAAAAAGTCATAGTTGCGTTCTCAAATGCAAAATTGGATATTGATTCATACAAAGAAAGATTAGCTACTGAGGAAGAGGCTATGGATATTGTTTTTGACAGATTTGGAAGAAAATATAAACACAGAAGTTATTTTGGTATCAACCTTATGCCACTTGGAACTAATCAACACGATTACCAAGAAGGAAATATGACGGGAAAACCATCATACGCACTTTCAGCGGGTATGTTCTACAGATGGCAATTCTCCAAATCATGGGCTTTAAAACTTGACGCAAACTATGAACATGTTAATGCAAAACGCCATGATGGTAAGTATAATGCAAATGTTGTTTCTGTGCCTCTTTCTATAATGCTTACAACAGGTGGTCGCTCAGCTTTGGAATTTGATTTCTATCTTGGAGCATATTACGATTATATTCTAAGTGGAAAACTTGCAGGAAAGAAACTTGACTTTGATGATTTCAAAAGAAGTGAATGGGGATTCCAATGTGGTTTTGACTTTAGATTTGGTAGGTTTATTATTGGTGGATACTATAAAACGCCTTGGAATAGTGTAAATACTGAAGAGTATAGACAAACTAACGGCATAGGAAGAATAAACGAAGGTACGACATACTTTAAACTTGGTTGGAGATTTTAGTTATATTATTGCATGTGGATATTCTAGATTAAAGGACGTTATTTTTAAACGTCCTTTTTTTGAGATAAATAGCAAGGAATGGAGGATGATATAATCTTACCTCCAAAAAACACCTTAGATAAGTTTTATATCTAAGGTGTTTGATAGATTAATGTTTTGTAGTTTATTCTTGCCATTTGATAACAAGGTTTCTGTCTCCGAAAGCATCATCAACTCTTCCACTCATTGGCCAATATTTGTCATTGTAAGGAAGAGGGAATGCTGCTTCTTGTCTTGTATATGGTCTTTCCCAAGTATCTGCACAAATAACTTGCATTGTGTGAGGAGCATTCATAATAAGATTGTCTTTCTTATCTGCTTTTCCTTCTTCAATATCTCTTACTTCTTTTCTGATTTGAATTAAGGCATCACACAGGCGGTCTATTTCGCTCAAAGGTTCGCTTTCTGTTGGTTCAATCATCAGAGTTCCATGAACAGGGAAAGCAACAGTAGGAGCGTGGAAGCCATAGTCCATCAAACGTTTTGCAATATCACCACACTGTACTCCACTGCTTAGTGAGAATTGGTTGCAATCCAAGATAAACTCGTGAGCGCACATTCCCTGAGCACCGTGATACAATATATTATAGTGGTCTTTCAATCTGCAACGCATATAATTTGCGTTAAGGATTGCGTAAGCTGTTGCCTCTTTTAAACCGTCTCTGCCCAACATCTTTAAATAAGCGTATGTGATAGGAAGAAGCATAGCAGAACCAAATGGAGTTGCTGCAACAGGTGTTCCTTTTTGTTCAGTAGGAAGATAATCTACAAGCTCTTTTTTGCAAGCTATAGGACCAACACCAGGACCGCCACCTCCGTGAGGCATAGCAAATGTCTTATGAAGGTTCATATGGCATACATCTGCACCGATATATCCAGGGCCAGTCCAGCCTACTTGAGCATTCATGTTGGCTCCGTCCATATAAACCAAACCTCCGTTAGAGTGAATGATGTTTACTATATCAAGGATTCTCTCTTCGAAAACTCCATGTGTAGAAGGATAAGTAATCATCAAGCAAGAAAGGTTATCCTTGTTTTCTTCTGCTTTTTGTTTTAGGTCTTCTACGTCTATTTCTCCATCTTGTGTAGATTTAACAACGATGATATTCATTCCAGCCATTGCAGCAGAAGCAGGATTTGTTCCGTGTGCAGAGGCAGGAATCAAACAAACGTTACGGTTCTCTTGACCATTTTGACGTTGATAGTTTCGTATGGTAGAAAGTCCTGCATATTCTCCAGCAGCACCACTGTTTGGTTGGAAGCAAACTTTGGCAAAGCCTGTGATTTCTGCAAGAATATCATTCATATTGTCTATCATTTCTTTATAACCTAAGGCTTGGTCTTGAGGAACGAAAGGATGTATGTTTGCAAACTCAGGCCAAGTGAATGGAATCATTTCCATTGCAGCATTAAGTTTCATTGTGCAAGAGCCAAGAGGTATCATAGCACGGTTCAAAGACAAGTCTTTAACCTCTAACTTCTTTAAGTATCTCATCATTTCAGTCTCTGATTGATATAATGAGAATACCTTTTCGGTCATAAATTGAGAACTTCTCTTTAAATCTCCACCTATTACTTCTGTTTCGCAGTAGCATTTGTCTGAAACCTTAAATTCTTTTCCGTTAGCTTTAGCAAGCACGCAAAGAATAGTATTTACATCTTCCAAAGAAGTAGTTTCATCCAAAGAGATAGAGAATGTTTTGTCGTCAATGTAGTTAAAGTTCATCTCTTGTTTCAACGCTTCTTGTTCAACTTTCTTTGTATCTACAGGAGAGTTGAAGCAAAGAGTATCGAAATAAACTTTATTCATTTGTTTGTAGCCATATTCTTCTGCTTCACAAGCAAGTTTTTTAGCCAAACAGTGAATATCCTGAGCAATTTCTTTTATTCCATCTGCACCATGATAACAAGCATACATAGCACTAACTATTGCCATAAGGGCTGTTGCAGTACAGATATTAGAAGTTGCTTTTTCTCTCTTTATGTGTTGCTCTCTAGTCTGTAATGCAAGACGGAAAGCTTTGTTCCCTTGCATATCTACGGTCTGTCCTATTATTCTGCCAGGAAGGTTTCTTTTGAATTCTTCTGTAGTTGCCATAAATGCAGCGTTAGGACCACCAAAACCCATAGGATTTCCAAATCTTTGAGAAGTACCTGTAACAGCATCAGCTCCCATTTCTCCCGGAGGAGTCAAAAGAGCCAAAGACAGTAAATCACAAGCAACGGCAACTCTTATCGCTTTTGTTTTTGCATTCTCAATAAAAGATTTACAGTCTGCAACTTCTCCTGTTTTGCTTGTATATTGAAGGATTGCACCAAAGAACGTATTGTCTAATTTTACTTCTTTTGCATTGCCAATAACTAATTCAATACCTTTAGGTAAAGCTCTTGTCTTTATTACTTCAATACATTGGTCAAACAAACCTTCATCAACAAAGAATTTATTTACATTGTCTTTTTGTTGCTGACGAGAACGAGAATAGTAGAACATAAGCATAGCCTCTGCATCAGCAGTTGCCTCGTCTAACAAAGAACAGTTGGTCAATGGCATAGAAGTCATTGAAGCAACAAGAGTCTGATAGGTAAATAAGGCTTCCAATCTTCCTTGAGAAATCTCTGCTTGGTAAGGAGTGTAGGAAGTATACCAACCTGGGTTCTCTAAAATGTTTCTCTGTAGCGCTGCAGGTAAGATAGTATTGTAATAACCTCTACCAATATAAGATTTGTACATCTTGTTCTTAGCTGCAATGGCTTTTATGTGGTTAAGATATTCAAACTCGTTCATTCCCAAAGGAAGATTTAAATCCTGTTTTAAACGAATTTGTTTTGGAATAGTTTTATCTATAAGTTCTTCTACAGAAGAAACGCCTATAGTTTTTAACATTATTTCAACGTCTTTTGCCTGTGGGCCGTTATGACGTCTTGCAAAATTATTTGTAATCATTGTTATTAAAGTTTTATATTTTCTTTCAATTATATACTTGCAGAAGATAAGGTAACACCCTCAAGAGTCTTCTTTATCATTCCTTGCAATGCTGTGCCGGGACCAACTTCTATGAATTCATTTGCTCCATCTTTACCCATATTTTGAACTATCTTAGTCCAAAGAACAGAAGAAGTAAGCTGTTTAACAAGATTTTGTTTTATTTCTTCTGGATTACTGTGAGGTGAAGCATCTACATTTTGATAAACAGGACAAATAGGAGTATCAAAAGTAGTATTGTTTATTCCTTCTGCAAGTTCTTGTCTTGCACTTTCCATTAGAGGAGAATGAAATGCTCCTCCTACTTTCAAAGGTAAAGCTCTTTTTGCTCCTTTTTCTTTAAGTATGGCACAAGCTTTTTCAATTCCAGCCATAGAACCTGAGATTACCAGCTGACCAGGGCAGTTATAGTTAGCAGGAACAACAACCTCATCTGTTATACTCTTGCACACGTCTTCTATAACGCCGTCTTCTAAGCCTATAATTGCAGCCATTGTGCTTGGATTCTTTTCACAAGCTTTTTGCATTGCATTAGCACGAATTGCGACAAGTCTTAAACCGTCTTCAAACTTCATAGCTTTTGCTGCAACAAGAGCAGAAAATTCACCCAAAGAGTGTCCTGCAACCATATCTGGAACAAATTTGTCTCCGATGGCCTTTGCTAAAATAACTGAGTGAAGAAAAACAGCAGGTTGAGTAACTTTTGTCTGCTTTAGTTCTTCTTCTGTTCCATTAAACATTATATCTGTGATTCTGAAACCAAGTATTTCATTGGCTTTTTCAAACATTTCCTTACATTCATTATTAGACTCGTATAAGTCTTTGCCCATTCCAATAAACTGAGCTCCCTGTCCGGGAAATACAAATGCTTTCATATATTACTTTTGTTTAATTTTATTTTGCAAAAATAATACTTTTTTTGCAAATTCAAAGTTTTTAAATGAATTATAGGAGTTTGCAAATTAAAAGGGTTAATAAGTTTTGTATATATGTTTAAATTTCGTAACTTTGCAATTTGAAAAAAATCTCAGACGGATGAAAAACATCAAAAATATTATAATATATGCAGTAATATTGCTTGTATGCAGTACAACTATGGCTCAATTGGAAAATATGAGGCTGAATGGTTATGTGCAGACAGATTTTGAACTTGCTGGAAAAGACGGACAAACATACTTAGGACCTGCTTATTCAAAGGCAAAAGATGGAGATGTGGATTATTTTTTTCGTTATGGTGTGTATAGAGGATTGATTCGTGCTACATTTGAAAAAGATAAAGGTTCAGGAGCTTTAGAAATAAATGTAACAGAAGCAGGTGTTATCCCATTGGTTGCTTTTTTGCAGTTTGACCCATACTCTTGGCTTTCATTTCAAGGAGGTCTGCTTAATGTTGATTATGGATTTGAACTTATGTATCCTTCTTCTCTGTTAGAAACTGTGGAAAGAACTAATTATACTCGTCTTCTATTCCCTAAGGAACACGATTTGGGATTCAAATTCACGCTTTCTTATCCTTTTAAAGAAAAAAACAAGAACCTAAGCTTTTCTTTCGGAATGATGTCTGGCAATGGAATAAACAAGATAGCTGACAAAAATATGAACTTCCTTTCTCATCTGAAATATGATTACAAAGGTGATGTTTTCTCTTTGGGACTTGGAGCATCATATTATGAAGGTTCAACCAACAATGCAGACACGTTGATATATAAAGTCAATAGTGGTGTTTGGCAAGCAGAAGAAGTTCAAGCCAATCAAAAAAATACAAGAAGATACGTTGGTTTTGAATTTCAATTAGGTTATCATAATATCTTAGGTCTTTCTTCTTTGCGAGGAGAAGCGACCTTTGGCAAACAGCCATCAAGACAAGATAACTTCGCTTCTCAAGATGGTAACTCATACAATCAAAACGATGCTTTTTCTTATCAAAGAAACTTCTTGGGTTATTATCTTTGTTATATTCAAAAATTTGAGAAACTGCCTCTGTCTTTTGTTGCGAAATACAGTTATTTTGATAAAAACACTGACCTTTCAGCATCTCAAGTCAATAATTGGAATGATTTGGCTATGCATGATTTAGGCTTAGGAGTAGTTTGGGACTTTAATAAACACATAAAAGCCTTGTTGTTTTACGATAAGATACTGAATGAAACTAATACTTTGTTCAAACAACTCAATGACGATGTTGTTCATCTGAGATTGCAGTATAAATTCTAAAAAAGCCTAAGGGAAGTAGCCGCTATCTTTCGTTCATTAGGAACATATAAGCATCTTTGAATATCATTGTAGTTAATTCTTCTATAGATATTTGAGGTATGGTTTTATTTTGATTTATAGGAGATACCAACTGTGGTTTTTGTGAAAAAACTCTTGATTTTTGTATGGTAAAGACTTGATTATTTTTCTCAAAGACTTGGTCTTTTAATTCAAAAACCAACTCTTTTTCGGGAAACTTCTCAGCATAGAGTTTTAGTGCCTCTTCTGCGTTGATAATTCTCAACATCTGCTTATCTGCGTTGTCGCTGCAATCCACAGATTCATAATATTGAGGATAAAGACTAAGACTTTCTTTACTATGGACAACGGTATTGTCTAACTTATTGAAAACTCCTGAAGAAAACATTTCTTGAATTCTACTTGGAGAGCATCGTTCTTCAAGAAAGTTGAAATCTTTTCCTTTTGAACAGCAAGCAGCAAAGCCGAATTTTTGATAAAAGTCTTTCAAACCCTCGTTTGCAACTATAAGACCGCAAAGAATCTTACCTTCGTTGTAGGATTTTAATAAAGTATCCTTAATCAAACGAGAAGAATATCCTTGATTTCTGTAATCTTTTTGAGTACAAACACCAGAAAAATAGACAAAAGGAAATGTTTTATTACCATATCTCCAATCATATTCACAAGCCATAAGCATAGAGATAGGACTTTCGCCTATAAGTGTGTAACAAAGATTTTTTTCTGCATTGAATACTTTGAAATAATCACAGACATAGTCCGTTTCATCGTCAAAGTACTCTTTCCACGTCTGGATTGCTTTAATTAAGATTATTCTCTTTGTAAGCAACATATTTTTCTACCATTTGTAGTGGATAATAGGATTGTTTTGCTTTTCTAAGTCCCATTATTCCCTTGTCTTCTTCTCTATTTATGTACTGTATTTGCGCTGGCAAATGTTTAGCTATCTCTCTGTTGATAATGGTGTATGCCCCCTCAAACTTACGGTTTGCCTTCTCAATGTTGGTGTTGAATGTATCTTCTCTGATAAAAGTGCCCATAGAGTAGGCAACTATTTGCTTATCTATCTTTATTGCGCCTCCATAAAGTCCTAATTTTTTGAAATTATCAAAGAGAGTTTCTATAACCTTTCGTTCTGTAGAATAATCCTGCTTGAATTGAGGAGAAATATTCAATTCCTGTTCTAACCAGACATCTGTTAGATGAAGACAGTCCTGTTTGTCCTGCTCGGATATTTCCACGTATTCCCACGAAGGATACAAAGAAAGGAATTTGTTTATATGATTACGTTTGGGTTGCAGCTTCTTGCCTGAAAGATTTTGAAGTTTCTCCCTGCTATAAACGTATTCAGACAGAGTGTCCGCATATTCTACAGTATAACCTTGAGACTTAAAAAATTCTATGCTCTCTTTGTACTCAAGAATAAAGGATATTTTGTTGTTTTCTTTTCTGTTTAGTTTATCAATCTCAGACATATATCTCACAATCTCACAGTTTTGAGGTTCATAGTAGGATATATGGTTTTTTCCAAGACGTATTCTGGAAAGGATAGTATTATCCACAACAGCAAATTCAGCAGGATAGATAAAATCGTATGCAAATAGGTTTGTAAAAGAATTGCCTGCATTTTGGGATATTTTATTTGCAAAGAAGTTATCAAAGACCTTTTTTGAGTCAATGTCTATTTTGTGAAATTCCAGCATAATTCTATTTTTCCTTTTTTTGTCTATTAGCAAGTACTCTTAAACCCTTCAACACCCAAGCAATATAATCAGGCAGATTATCTAAAGGTATATAGTGTTGTTCTTCATAATCATCAGGCAATGCAACAACGTCAAAGTATTCTATAAGAGTTGTCGCATTATATTCACCAATCATTTTTTCAATAAGAAGATAAGCACAGATATTGAAATCGTCTTTGTCTATATACTTTTTGACTCCTATGCGTAAGCCGACCTTTGTTACGTCCTCTTCTTTAACTAAAGGAACAAAAAACATCTCCCAGCTTCTAAGGGTATAGCCATTGTATTTCATTACCTGGTGATTGCCTTCAGGAGGTAGGTAGCCTTGTATTTTCCATAAGTTAATCTCAGGAGCATACTCCATTAATCCTTCCACAAAGGTGAAATATTCTTCATCACCATTGGCTGTTATGGTGAAAGTCCTACCTTTCTTAGTCAAATCTCCTAAAATAAAATCCAAACCTTTGGAATATCTCTTTAATTTTTTATCTAAATCGTGAAGAACCTTGTCTGCTTCTTTGTCGGATAAGGAATCTATATCCATTAAAACATCTTTGACTTTGTCAAATTCTTGCCAAAAAACCTCTGCATCCAATAAATCTCTATTCATTTTCTTAACACTTAACACTTGAAACTTAAAACTTATATTAAATGTGCTTCTATATTTAAATCAATATTAAACTTTTCTTTTATATTCTTTTGTATTTGGTGAGCTAAATGCAAAACATCTTCTCCATTCGCACCACCATAATTAACCATAACCAAAGCTTGTCTGTCGTGCATGCCGATATTGCCAATCCTTTTCCCCTTATAGCCACACTGTTCAATGAGCCACGCAGCAGAGATTTTTTTCTTTTCTCCACTGTCAAAGGCTACTATGTCCTTATAGTCTTTTTTCAACAGCTCATATTGATGTTTTTCTATTACAGGATTCTTAAAGAAAGAGCCGACATTGCCTAAGACATTGAAATTAGGGAGTTTTTCATTGCGTATTTCTCTTACTTTTTGTGCAATGAGTTTTGGAGTTAGTGAAACTATGTTTTCTTTCTTTATTTTTTCTTCTAAGGCTTTGTAATTGATGTTTGGTGTAAAATTCTTACTGAGACAAAAACCTACCTTCCAAATTAAAAGGTTGCCCTCCTGATATTTGAAAATAGAGTTTCTGTATGCAAAATTACATTCTTCGTTTTTAATGGTGATGAATTTGTTTTCTTTCAAATCAAAGACAACAACATAAGTAATAGAGTCCTTTACCTCCATTCCATATGCACCAATGTTCTGCACAGGAGCAGCACCTACGCTTGAAGGAATGCCTGCTAAGTTTTCCACACCAGATAAACCTCTCTCACAAGCCCAATCTACGAAATCATCCCACGTTTGACCAGCTTCAACTTCTACAAAACAAAAGTTTTTGTCTTCTTCTTTTACATCTATGCCTTTATTTTCCAACTTTGCTACTAAACCACCAAATTCATTATCAACAAAAACTACATTAGCACCAAAACCTAAAAAGAGTATCGTCTGCTTGCCGTATTCAGACTGTAGTAAATCCAGATCTTCTTCTGTCCTTAGTCTCAGAAACTCTTTAGCCTTGCAGTTTAAGCCAAAAGTATTGTAGGGTTTTAAATCAATATTGTACTCCATTGAAACAAGAATTATTAAACGGAATGCAAAATTATGAAATCTTGATAAAATAATGTATAAATTTTGTTGTAACTTTGCAAAAAATAAACCTAATGAACATAACACTTGAAGAACTTTTGTTAAGCAGAGACAATCGGCAACAGACTCAAATGAAACTTCTGCAAGAGTATAAAGACAAAACCTTGCTCTGCCTTACCGTTATTATGCCAGGAAAGGAAAAACGCAATGAAAATTCTCTCTTTGTTGCAAAATGTGCTGTGGAAAGCATAGAAGGAAACTTCACAACATCTATTTTATATTCAGAAAAGAAAGACCTGCTCACAGGTTTTGAAGCATACTACATAATAGACAGAGAACCTTTTGAACTGAAAAAAGCAACCTGTTTGATAGAAGAAGAACATCCTTTGGGTCGTTTGTTTGATATAGATATAATAAGCCAAGAAGGACAGCCTATCACTCGCCAAGAAGTAGGCTTTCCCCCTCGCAAATGTCTTATTTGTGAAAAAGAATCACGCTTTTGTATGCGAAACTTTACTCATAGTCAAGAAGAGTTGAAAAACAAGATAAATGAAATGATTGTCAATTATAAAGCATAATACATTTTGTTTTTGTAATTTTGCACCCACTTTTTTTGATAAACAAAGGATAAAACAATGAACGAAGAACGAGCCTTAAGGTTAGGGAGAGAAAAAATAGGAAAACTTTTACGTCAGTTTGCTATTCCTGCTATAGCAGCTATGATTGCTTCTTCATTATACAATATTGTTGATGGTGTTTTCATAGGCAATTTGGGTCCATACGCTATTGCTGGTGTAGGGCTGACATCTCCTTTTATGAACTTGGCTGCTGCTTTTGGAGCATTAGTAGGAGTAGGAGCAAGTGTATTATGTTCTATTTATCTTGGAGAAAAGAACTATGACAAAGCCAGACAGACTCTTTGTAATGTAATTATTCTAAATCTTATCATGGGGACTCTGTTTTCTGTTGCAGGGCTATTGTTTTTGGAACCTATACTTTTGTTCTTCGGAGCAAGTGAGCAGACCCTTCCTTTCGCCAAAGAATATATGACGGTTATTCTTTTGGGAAATGTCTTTACACACATGTATTTAGGATTGAATAGTATATTCCGTGTGAGCGGTTACCCTAATACAGCGATGTATATCACCTTTGTTTCAGTGCTGATTAATATTATTCTTGCACCTATCTTTATTTTTGTGTTTGATATGGGAGTTGCTGGTGCAGGATTAGCAACAGTTGTGGCACAGGTCCTTTGTTGCTTGGTTCAGTTCTATCTTTTTCTACGTAGAGATAGGACAGTTTATATAGAAAAAGATAAATTCAAACTTGATAGAACAATAATTAAACGTTCTTTTTCCATAGGTTCTCCAAATTTTTCAGTAAATGCGGCAGGTTGTTTTGTTGTAGTACTTCAAAATTATAACTTACTGAAATATGGAGGTGATTTATATGTTGGAGCATTTTCCATAATCAACCGTATAGCTTTTCTTTTCTTTATGATAGTCTTAGGTTTTTCACAAGGGATGCAACCTATAGTGGCCTACAACTATGGGGCAAAGAATTATAAGCGAATGTGGGATACTTTTTATTTGACAGTCAAGTGTGCATTAACCATAACTTTAGTGGGATGTCTGATTTGTGAGTTATTTCCTTTGCAAATCACCCGTCTTTTTGCTTCAGGTGATTCTGCAATGGATACTAAACTTGTGCAGATAACAATAGATGGATTCAGAAAGAATATGTGTTTCTTTTGGGCTGTTGGTATAGCGGTCATAGGTACTAACTTCTTCGCTTCCATGGGAAAACCAAAGAAAGCATTGTTTCTTTCGCTTACCCGTCAGATAATATTCCTTATACCTTTGCTTCTTTTGTTGCCTAATATGTGGGGAACTGATGGTGTTTGGTTTGCAACACCTATGGCAGATGTTCTTTCTGTCTCTTGTACAATTTATCTTGTATGGAGGGAAAGAAGGTTGCAAACTACCTTAATTACAGATAATTAAAAAAGACTAACTTTTTGTAAAAAAAGATCAACTCTTTTGCATGCAAACATCAAAAGTTAAGAAAAAAAGATCAAGTCTTTTTTTCTTAAAACCAAGTCTTTTTTGAGTTGATCTTTTTCCCTATTATTTTTTAGTTATTCTTCTCCGCCTCCCTTTCTGTCATCGAAGTTTTCTAACTGTTGTTTTTGTATTTGTTTATTCTTATAGAATTTGCCAAACTTCCAAGTAATTGAGAAATTAAAGTTTGGTGGTGTTGCCCTATTCCATGATTTCAACAGCATATTGTCGTAGCGAGTTTCAGAACGGCTTCTGTGGTTCAAAGACCAATTGCAAGAAAGGTTAAGCGAAAGCTTGTCTTCAAAGAAACTTTTTCCCACGTTTGCACTCAACCATTGCCAACCGTTGGACTTGCTTATGGCGTCTATATTAGAAGAATGATAGAAATAAAAGGCAGACAAACGCCATTTTTTCGGAAGATTGACAAAAGTATTTACAGACATAAAGTAGGCCCAATTCTCTCTGTTGATTTCTTCTTTTGGCATAGAGGCTTCAACATGAGAATAATCAACTCCACCATTAGCACTTAGATACAGATCTTGAAAAATGTTTTTACTTAGACTTACATCTAATCTGACATTATCGGAGTGTCCTTGATTGATAGGATAACTTATTGTAGCCAAAGGTGAATGCGTGAAAGGATAGGAGTCATCCAAAGGAATAGTAAAATAATTTATTTCATTATTTGAGCGTGAATAGTCTATGGAAGTAAATAGTACGTATTTAAAAGAATGAGAAAGCGAAAAATGATGAGAACCCTCAGGTTTCAAAGCAGGATTACCCGTAGAATAAGAATAATCGCTACTACGAGAAACAAAAGGATTCAAACTCTCAGACCATGGCCTCCATATTCTATAAGAATAATTGAAAGAAAGTTCGTTGTCTTCTTTGAATTTATAGGATATTCTTAGGTTAGGGAAGAAGTTGAAATAGTTTTGTTTCAAAGTTGTGTCCATCATTTTCTGTTCTCCTTTTGTATTTGTCTGCTCCAATCTTATTCCAATGCGAAGAGATAGTTTTCTGTCAAAGAATTTGTTTGTCAGACTTGCGTATAAGGAGTTTATATTCTCAAAATAATTGAACTCATTGCTCTCCATTGCGTTGTTGATGTAAGTTCCAGAACTAAGAACCTTTGAGTCATAATCACGATTAGACGAAGAGAAGTTTGTTTTAAAACCTGCCTCAAAGCGCATCTGCTTGTTTATAGGTTTAAAGTAGTCTATTCTCCATGAAATGTTTTTAGTCTTGTTTTCTGTTTCACGTTTATAGCCTTGCGAACGGTAGATTGAATCAAACACATTTTGAGTATTACCATATTTATAGGTGTAATAATTCGTTTGATTTAAGGAGTTGCTGACGGAGTTTCTCATAGAAAAGTCTAAATCCGAAGAAATCTTGGAATCCAAACTATCTAATTTCTTAACGTAAGAAAGACCTAAACTTAACCAATCAGAATTGGATTTATTGCCACTAAGACTATTGTAAGCAGAATCAGGTGTGTAGTAATTAGGATTGTGAGAGATAAGCATAGGATTATCATAAAAACTTTCAGGACTTTGTCTTATGCCATAGTTGGCAGAAAAACCGAGAGTGGAAGTGGAGTCTAAGGAATAAGAAGCAGAGAAGTTGAAACCATGACCAAATCTTTTGCTTTTCTTTTCCTCACTTATGTTACGAAAAAGTGTTGTATCGGTTCCAATCCACATATATCTTATGGAAGAGTCAGCCTTCGCTGGTTCTCCATTCCATTGTTCGTTGAAAGAATAGCCTCCAGAGATAATCCATTTATCATTGACAAAATTAAGTCTTGCAGATGGACGATAGCCATAATCGTATTCATCTTGCCTGTTTAGAGAAATACCGACAGAACCATTGATGCCGTAATGTTGATTCTTTTTTAGTTTTATGTTTATTATACCTGCTGTTCCATCTGCATCGTATTTGACACCGGGATTTTTAAGAATTTCATAACCGTCAATCATTTCAGGCGACATTGATTTAAGCATATCCTTGATTGCTTCCCATTCAAGTTTCATATCTCTGCCGTTATATTGGAAAGCTACGCCACTTTTTCCGTTGAGTTTGATGTTTTCTTCGTTATCAATCATCACGCCCGGAACAAGTCGTAATAAATCAAAAGCATTGCTGACCATATTAGCCATGCCTTCATCAATATTCATAGTAAGTTTGTCATCATCTATTTCAATGCGTTTTCTTTGTGCGGTTACTACGACTTCATTTAAATCTCCCAAAAACTGTAGAAGGATAGTCCCCAAGTCAATATCTTTTCCTTTCTCAAAGGATTTGGCAGGTATCTCTTTTTTGTATTTTTCAAAACCTACATATTGAATTTCCAAAATCAGATCACGTTTTTTTATGTTTTTGAATATGAAACAACCGTTGGTATCTGATGCTACTCCTTTGTAAATACCCAAAGTATCAGTTTTGTATCTGAGTATGCAGTTAGCAAAGGCAAGTGCTTCGTTTCTTTCACTGTCAAAGACTTTTCCTTTTATGTCGCAGTGTTGTGCTGAAAGAGAGAAACACAGACAGAAAAGCGTTAGGATTAAACTGATTCTTTTCATGATTGAATAAGGTTTTGGATTTGAAAAAATGGCAGAAGTCTTGTAAAAGAGACTTCCGCCATAATTATAATTAAAAATATTATATTAACATTTTGTTATTCTTATATCAAGTTGCCTGTCTTCTATTACATCTATTTGTGTTGTAGGATTGTCTATAGAAGGTTTAAGAATAAGTTCTCTTGTAAGAGTTTCGTTGCAGATGTAGTCCTTGTATTGCTCGCAAGATGCTTTCAATAAATCTTCTTCCTGCAGTTCTACTATTATGTTATCAGTTACGTCGAAGTTGCTATCCTTTCTTATGTTTTGGATACGATTGACTAACTCTCTTGCAACAGCTTCTTTCTTTAAGTCTTCGGTGATAGTAACATCTAAAGCAACAGTAAGGTTTCCTTCGTTTGCAACTACCCATCCTTCTATATCCTTTGTGGTTATCTCCACATCAGTCAAAGCAAGCTCTATTTCTTTTCCCTCAATGTTAAGAGTGTATTTTTCTTCAATCTCTATTTTTGCTATATCGCTTTGAGCAAATTCAGAGATAGCCTTTGCAAGACTCTTCATCATAGGTCCGTATTTTGGTCCTAAGACTTTGAAGTTAGCTTTGATGTTCTTTGAAAGAACATTGTTTTGAAGAGAAAGATATTTTATTTCCTTAACATTTACTTCGGAAAGGATAAGGTTTCTTACTTTTTCTATCTCACTTTGAGTCTTGTCATCGCAAGGAATCATGATAGAAGCCAAAGGCTGACGAACTTTCAGATTATGACGCTTACGCAAAGAAAGAACTAAAGAGCAAATCTTTTGAGCCATTTGCATTCTGCTTTCAAGAGCCTTGTCTATAAGATTTTCATCTGCTGTAGGAAAATCTGTAAGATGTACAGAAGAATGATTTTCTCTGTTTGTTACGCTATTAAGATTGATGAACATATTTTCAGAGAAGAACGGAGCAATAGGAGAGGATAGTTTAGCAATGACTTCTAAGCAACGGTAAAGAGTTTGATATGCAGAAATCTTATCTGAAGAATATTCACCTTTCCAAAATCTTCTTCTACACAGACGAACATACCAATTGCTTAAATATTCATCAACAAAACTGCTTATCAGACGTGCAGCACGTGTAGGTTCATATTCGTTAAATGCTTTATCAACGTTTATTATCAAAGTATTCAATTCTGAAAGAATCCAGCGGTCTATCTCTGGTCTTTCTGCGATTGGAATATCTTTTTCTTTGTAGCAGAAACCATCAATGTTAGCATAAAGGGCAAAGAACGAATAAGTGTTGTAAAGAGTTCCGAAAAGTTTTCTGCGAACTTCGTCTATTCCGTCTGGATCAAATTTTAGATTATCCCAAGGTTGAGAATTAGAAATCATATACCAACGAGTAGCATCAGCACCATACTTATTCATAATCTCAAAAGGATCTACGGCGTTCCCCAAACGCTTAGACATTTTGTTACCGTTTTTATCTAAAACCAAACCATTGGAAACAACATTCTTGAAAGCTACGGAATCAAACACCATTGTTGCTATTGTATGCAGGGTAAAGAACCATCCTCTTGTTTGATCAACACCTTCTGCTATGAAATCAGCAGGGAAGAAGTGTTGTTTAAGTTCTTCTTCTGTGCAATCAAAAGGAAAATGGCGTTGAGCGTATGGCATTGCACCTGAATCAAACCAAACGTCTATAAGGTCTGTTTCTCTTTTCATTGGTTTTCCACTTTGAGAAACAAGAATGACACTATCTATATAAGGACGGTGCAAATCAAAATCGTTGTAGTTAGAAGAAGAGTATTTGTTTTCTGTCATAAAGCCTGCTTTAATACTCTTTTCTATTTCTTCACTTAGTTGCTTTACAGAAGAAATACATATCTCTTCTTTACCATCTTCTGTTCTCCAGATAGGAAGAGGAGTTCCCCAATATCTTGAACGAGAAAGATTCCAATCAACAAGATTTTCTAACCAATTTCCAAAACGTCCCGTTCCTGTTGCCTGTGGCTTCCAGTTTATAGTTTTGTTCAGTTCTATTAGACGATCTTTTATGGCAGTAGTACGAATAAACCAAGAATCTAATGGATAATACAACACAGGTTTGTCTGTTCTCCAGCAATGAGGGTAGGAGTGAGTGTGTTTTTCTATTTTAAATGCTAAACCTTGTTGTTTAAGCATTACACACAAATCAACATCCAAAGAAGTATCTTTATCTGTCAGGTTGCTATCGTAAGCGTTCTTTACAAAACGACCAGCATATTCTTTATAGAGTTCTTTATTGACATATTTGTTTACATAATCCTCGTCAAGTTCTTCAATTAAGAAAAACTTACCAGTTTTATCTACCATCGGCTGAGTTTTCTCGTTTTTGTCCAAAAGATGTAGTGGAGCAATGTTTGCAAGTTTAGCCACTCTTGCGTCATCAGCACCGAAGGTAGGAGCAATATGAACGATACCAGTACCGTCTTCTGTTGTTACATAATCACCACCAATAACTTTGAAAGCTTCTCCTTCGCTTTCCATTGGTTGAATCCAAGGCATAAGTTGCTCATATTCTATTCCGATGAGTTCTTTTCCTTTACATTCAGCCAAAACTTTAAAAGGTATTTCCTTATCTCCTTTGTTGTATTCAGAGAAATCCTTGTTTTCATTCTCTTTCTTGAAGTGTGAATAAAGAAGATTTTTAGCTAAAAAGACTGTTATTGGTTCAGAAGTGTAAGGATTGAAACTTTCAACAACAACATAATCTATATTAGGGCCTACTGCCAAAGCTGTATTGCTTGGAAGAGTCCAAGGAGTAGTTGTCCAAGCAAGAAAATATGCTTTAGTTATATCTTTAACGTATTGAGTAAGGATTGCATTCTTCTTACTTTGTTGCTCTTTTATTTTGAATTGTGCAACAACAGTAGTGTCTTTTACATCTCTGTAGCAACCTGGCATATTCAGTTCGTGAGAAGATAGACCTGTACCTGCTGCTGGAGAATAAGGTTGAATTGTATATCCTTTGTAAAGAAGACCTTTTTTGTAAATCTCTCCAAGTAACCACCAAAGAGTTTCAATATATTCGTTAGTGAAAGTAATATAAGGGTCGTCCAAATCTACCCAATAGCCCATTTGTTCTGTAAGTTTATCCCAAAGGTCTTTGAATTGCAGAACGGTTTTTCTGCATTCTGCATTATATTCATCAACGGATATTTTCTTGCCTATATCTTCTTTAGTTATGCCAAGATTTTTTTCAACTCCAAGTTCAACAGGTAATCCATGAGTATCCCAACCTGCCTTACGAGAAACATAATATCCTTTCAAACTTTTATATCTGCAGAAAATGTCTTTTATGGTTCTTGCCATGACGTGATGTATTCCCGGTTTACCATTTGCAGATGGAGGTCCTTCAAAAAATATGTAAGGTTTGTTGCCTTCTCTTTCTTTAAGACTTTGGCGAAAAGTGTTTTCCTTTTGCCACTTTTCACGGATTTCTTTTTCTATATCCGTAAGATTAAGTTGTTTATACTCTCTATACTTCTGACTCATAGAATTGAAGTTTTTACTTTGTAAGTGTTAAAAAATAATTTGCAAAGTTACAAAAATATTGAAAAATAGCAAATTGTTTGAAATTTATGTTGAAATAGCAAAGATGACAATCAATAAGACTAAGTCTTTTTTGGAGAATTTTAAATGTTTAGCAAAGAAAAGTTATTCTCTAAATTCAGTAACCAATGTTTTTTATTTAAACCTCCTGCATATCCTGTTAGTTTGCCATTTGTACCAACTACACGATGACAAGGTATGATAATGGATATAGGATTTCTTCCCACAGCACCACCTACAGCTTGAGCCGAACGACAATTTAACTGTTTCGCAATAGTTCCGTAACTTACAACTTCTCCATAAGGTATAGAAAGAAGAACATTCCAAACACGACGTTGAAAACAAGAACCTCGCATATTTATTTTAGGACTAAAATTTGGTTGATTACCGCTAAAATAAACATCAAGCCAATTAAAGACAGTTTTAAATATGGGTAAATCGCTTTGCTGCTCGTTATTACTATCAAGCACGCTGGCATAGTGTTTTTGATTATCAAACCATAAACCCACAATTGAATCACTATTACTTGCTATAGTAATTTTCCCAATTGGAGAAGAGTAATAAGTAATGTAATCCATAATGCAACAATTTTATTAAATAACGATAAAATCATACATAATATTATTAAAAATCAAACCTCACAAGAAATGAATAATCTAAAAACGCCTGCAAAAAAAAACTTAATATTTAAAAAATTTCGTCAGTTAGTATTTTATTTTTAATTTTGCACCTTATTATTATAATAAGGAAGTCTAAAAATTAATCTTAAAAATAATTATAAAAACATGGCAAAAGAAAAGAAATTCTTAACCTGTGATGGAAATCAAGCTGCCGCTCATGTAGCGTATATGTTTAGTGAATGTGCTGCAATTTATCCTATCACACCTTCTTCTCCTATGGCTGAGTATGTTGATGAATGGTCAGCAAATGGAAGAAAAAACTTATTCAATGAAACAGTTAAATTGGTAGAAATGCAATCTGAAGCAGGTGCAGCAGGTGCTGTTCATGGTTCTTTGCAAGCAGGTGCTTTAACAAGTACTTTTACTGCTTCTCAAGGTTTGCTTTTGATGATACCAAATATGTATAAGATAGCAGGAGAAATGCTTCCTGGCGTTTTTCATGTTACTGCAAGAACGATAGCTTCTCATGCTTTAAGTATTTTTGGAGATCATAGTGATGTTTATGCTTGTCGTCAAACAGGTTTTGCTATGCTTTCTTCTGCAAGTGTTCAAGAAGCAATGGATTTAGCAGGTGTTGCTCACCTTGCAGCAATCAAGGGAAGAATACCTTTCCTACATTTCTTTGATGGATTCCGTACTTCTCACGAAATTCAGAAAATAGAAGCTCTTTCTAACGAAGATATGATGCCTTTAGTTGATTGGGATGCAATAAAAAGATACAAAGACAATGCTCTTAATCCTGAACATCCTGTAACAAGAGGAACAGCACAAAACCCTGATGTTTTCTTCCAAGCAAGAGAAGCAATCAATCCTTATTATGATGCAATACCAGATATAGTTAATTACTATATGCAAGAGGTTGGAAAGATAACAGGCAGAACACACAAACCTTTTGAATACTATGGAGCTTTAGATGCAGAAAATGTAATCATAGCTATGGGTTCTGTTTGTGATACTATTAAAGAAACAATAGATTACCTTGCAACAAAAGGTGAAAAATTAGGTCTTGTTACAGTTCATTTGTACCGTCCATTCTCAGCAAAATATTTCCTAAGTGTTCTTCCTAAGACAGCAAAGAGAATATGTGTTCTTGACCGTACAAAAGAATGTGGTGCAACAGGAGAACCATTATACTTAGATGTTACAGAAGTAGTAAAGAATCAAGGAACATGTGCTGAAAAACCATTGATAATAGGTGGTCGTTATGGACTTTCTTCAAAAGATACTACTCCAGCACAAATATTAGCAGTTTATGAAAATCTTAAATCTGCAAATCCAAGAAACCAATTCACAGTAGGTATTGTTGATGATGTAACAAATCTTTCTCTTACAGTAGGTGAAGAAGTTTCAATGGCAGCAGCTGGAACATTTGAGGCTAAGTTTTATGGTTTAGGTGCTGATGGTACTGTTGGAGCAAATAAGAATTCAATCAAAATTATAGGTAACAACACAAATAAATATTGTCAAGCTTACTTCTCTTATGACAGTAAGAAGTCAGGAGGATTTACTTGTTCACATCTTAGATTTGGAGACAATGTTATCCGCTCACCTTATTTGGTAACTACTCCAGATTTCGTTGCTTGTCACGTATTCTCTTACTTACGTCAATATGAGGTATTAAAAGGAATAAAGAAAAATGGTACTTTCCTTTTGAACTCAATGTACAATGCAGAAGATACTGTTAAACATCTTCCTGTAAAGGTTAAGAAAATACTTGCAGCAAATGATATTAATTTCTATATCATCAACGCTACAAAGATAGCAGAAGAAATAGGTTTGGGTAATAGAACAAACACTATCCTGCAAAGTGCTTTCTTCAAAATAGCAAACGTAATCCCTTACGAACTTGCTGTTGAAAAAATGAAAGAAGCTATCGTTAAATCATACGGCAAGAAAGGTGAAAACATAGTTAATATGAACTATGCTGCTGTTGATAGAGGCGGTGATGTAGTAAAGGTAGAAGTAAAGAAAGAATGGTTAAACGAAGATGAAAGCAAAGACGCAGTAGTTAATAATCATCCTGACTTTATAAAGAATGTTGTTGATGTTATCAATGCACAAGAGGGAGATTCTCTTCCTGTTTCTGCATTTGTTGGCAGAGAAGACGGAACTTTCCCTAATGGTACAGCACAATATGAAAAACGTGGTATAGCTTCTCACGTTCCAGAGTGGATACCTGCAAATTGTATTCAATGTAATCAATGTGCATTAGTTTGTCCTCACGCAGCTATCCGTCCATTCCTTATCAATGCAGACGAAGAAAAACAACTTCCTGCAGGAACAGATACTTTGAAAGCAAATGGAAAAGAATTTGAAGGATTACGTTTCCGTATGCAAGTTTCTCCTTTAGATTGTACAGGATGTGGAAACTGTGCTGATGTATGTCCTGCTAAGACAAAAGCATTAGAAATGAAACCTATGAAGGAAGATAATGCTGATAAAGAACGTTGGGATATAATGATAGAAAAAGTTTCTAACAAGTCTAATCTTACTGATATAACAAAGAATATAAAGAATTCTCAGTTTGCACAACCATTGTTTGAGTTCTCAGGAGCTTGTGCAGGTTGTGGTGAAACACCTTACGTTAAACTTATTTCTCAATTATTTGGACCAAGAATGATGGTTGCTAATGCAACAGGTTGTTCTTCTATTTATTCTGCTTCTTGTCCTTCTATGCCTTACACAACAGATGCTAACGGAAGAGGACCAGCATGGGCTAACTCTTTGTTTGAAGACTTTGCAGAGTTTGGTCTTGGTATGGCAACTGCTACTCGTAAGATGAGAGATAGAGTAGAAAGCCTAATGCGTAAAGGTTTAGAGTGTGATAAATGCTCTGCAGAAGAAAAGGCTTTATTCCAAAAATGGATAGACAATCGTGAAGATGCAAAAATAACAGAAGAAGTTTATGCAGAACTTGTTCCTATGTTAGAAAAATGCTCTTGCGAAACTTGCCAACGTTTATTTGAAAACCGTCAGTTCATCATCAAGAAATCTCAATGGATAATTGCTGGTGATGGTGCTGCTTACGATATTGGTTATGGTGGTTTAGACCATGTAATAGCAAGCGGTGAAAATGTAAACATACTTGTTGTTGATACAGAGGTTTATTCTAACACAGGTGGTCAAGCAAGTAAGGCTACTCCTGTCGGAGCAATAGCAAAATTTGCTGCATCTGGTAAGAGAGTTAAAAAGAAAGACCTTGGTATGATTGCAACTACTTACGGATATGTTTATGTTGCACAAGTATCAATAGGTGCTAATCCTGCACAATACATCAAAGCATTGCGTGAAGCAGAAGCATACGATGGTCCTTCTTTGATTATAGCTTACGCTCCTTGTATCAACCACGGTATTAAGGCAGGTATGGGTAAGACTCAAGCAGAACAGAAGAAGGCTGTTGAATGTGGTTATTGGCATCTATGGAGATATAATCCTTTACTTGCTAACGAAGGAAAGAATCCATTCACTCTTGACTCAGCAGAGCCAGATTGGAGTAAATTCCAAGCATTTATTGACGGCGAAGTAAGATATAACTCATTGAAGAAAGCCTTCCCAGAAGAAGCTGCAGAACTATTCAAAGCTTCACAAGAGAATGCTCTATGGCGTTACAATTCTTACAAACGTATGGCTTCAATGAATTGGGGAGAATAATCATTGTTGATTATAAATATCTCAATATTTTAACACAAGTCTGCTACTATAATCAAGTAGCAGACTTTTTTATTGCTGCAAATGTTTCCTAATAAAAATAAATTTTGTATATTTGCAAATAGAACTAAGATATTTACGAGATATGAGAAAAAGGATATTATTTTTTGCAATATTGATATTGTGTGGCTTTGTTGTTTGTGTGGCTCAACAGAGTTTGAATGTATTGTTTGTTGGAAATAGTTATACACAGGTTAATAATCTTCCACAGATGGTTAAAAATATTGCTTCTTCTATGGGAGATGAACTGAATTATCAAAGCAATACACCTGGTGGATGTACTTTCTATCAACACTGTTACAACAATTCTATGGCAATGATTTGCAATGGAGGTTGGGATATTGTAGTTTTGCAGGAACAAAGTCAATATCCGTCCTTTCCACAAGAACAGGTAGAAATGGAAGTATTTCCGTATGCACAAAGGCTTGTTGATTCTATCTATTCAAACAATCCTTGTTGTGAGCCTATGTTTTATATGACTTGGGGAAGAAAAAACGGTGATGCAGATAATGCAGTATATTTTCCTGTTCTCGGGACATACGAGGGAATGGACAGTATGTTGTGTGAAAGATATACCTATATGGCACAAGAATATGACGCTTCTCTTTGTCCCGTTGGACGTGTTTGGCGTTATCTTAGAGAAAACCACAGTGAAATAGAACTTTATCAATCAGACGAAAGCCATCCAAGTTTAGCAGGAACCTATGCTGCTGCCTGTGCTTTCTATGTTCTGTTCTTTCATCGTAATCCTGAGCTGATAACCTTTTCTTCTTCTTTGCCACAAGCAACAGCACAGACCATTCGTTCAGCAGTACGTAGTGTTGTTTTTGATAATCTGACACAGTGGCAACGTCCTAAGCCTCAAGCATCTTTTACTTTTGAAATGATAGACAACAATACAGTGAGTTTTTTCTCTACTTCTCAGAATGTAAGTAACTTGACATGGTATTTTGGAGAGGAGGCTACATCATATAATCAACCTGATGACAACGCAATAGAACATACCTATTCAGAAACAGGAACTTTTGTTGTGTCGCTTGTTGCAGAACGTCATTGTATGACAGATACCGCAAGGGCAGATATTACTATTGCAGATAATTCTTCAATAAATATAATAAACGATGAAAAAGAAGGGAGCATATCTTTTTATCCGAACCCAGCAAAAGATGTCCTAAATATAAATTGTCCTGAAAATGTAAAACTTACATCAGTTATTCTTTGTGATATGTATGGAAAAATTGTTGCTCAAAATTACTGTTTGTCAAACGACAATAAAACTATCAGTCTCAATTTGGACAATATTGCTTCTGGAAGTTACATACTGCAAATAAACACAGAGAAGGCTGCATATACCTACAAAACAATGATCACTAAATAAAACCCGATGAATATTAAGTCTGGGATAAATTAGAATAAATTGTAGTTTTAGTAGAATAAGAATCATAAATTTTATGAAAAAAAAGGCGTTTTTGTAATTAGAAAACGCCTTTTCTATATTCAAAAACGCCCTTTTCTTAGTATGGAAACGCCTTTTTTTATACTTAAAAACGCCTTTTCTTTAATATTCAATAGTTTTCTTGTTCAAACCACGAGTTTGCTGTATCTGCAATTTTATCTACATCCTGCAAAAGCATACATTTGAAATGTTTTTTAGGGCATTTTTTAAAGCCAAGTTTAGAACAAGGTCGGCATTTTAAATTCTCCACTTCACAAATCAAAGACTTGTCTTGCATATCCTTAGGCAAATAGGGATACATTCCAAAGTCTGTAACTGTATTGCCCCAAACGCTGATGATATTCTTCTTCAAGGCTGATGCAATATGCATAGCACCGGTGTCAGGAGTTATTATTCCAAGTGAGTTTTTGATAAGGGCAGCCGTCTGATTAATAGAAAAAGAACCACATCCGTTGAAAACCCTGCTACCTATTGCATTTTCCACTCTGTTGGCTTTTGTCTTATCGTGCAAATCACCTATAAGTAGTATCTGTCCTTTTATTTTTTGGCATATACGAATAAGAAGTTCTGCAGGCATTTGTTTGGTTTCGTGTTTGCTTCCGACAGCCATGCAGATATACCCATTTTGGAAAGCAATAGGAAGGGCATCATTTGGGATATAGTCCTCATCTATAAGAAAGTAGTCCAATCCTTTTCCATCGTTTTCCACTTGCAGGCTTTCCACTGCCTCAAAATATCTATCCACTATATGAATATCTGGCATAAGGTTCTTCTTAAACTTGACAAGTAAGAATTTCTTGAAGTTAAGTTTGGAAAAACTTGCAAAAGGTTTCCTTAGGTTAAAGATAATTCTCCTGCTTCTAAGGTTCTTATGCAAATCCACAACAAAATCATAGTCTTCGCTTCTCAATTTCTTTATCAAAGAATGAAAACTTGAAGCCGTGCCATCTAAGGCATAGATTTTATTTATATAAGGATTGTTTTGGAGAATGGATACATTTTGTTGTTTGGTCAGATAATGAACCTCACAATTTTGGTATTTCTTTTTTATGCATCTTACCACAGGAGTTGTAAGAACTATGTCCCCAATAGAAGAAAATCTTATAACAAGAATTTTCTTTATGGGTGTATCGTCGTCTGTTTTATCGGTAGTTTCTTCCATTTATTTCAAAAAATAATTTTTGCAAAGGTACATATATTTTTTCAATTAACACAAAATCATTTACAGAAAACTTTTCAAATGTTCCCACTTATTATGTTTTTTATCGCTTGTGAAGAAAGACAATTTTTATATTTAGACTTAGTCAAAAAACATCAAGTTTTAAATTATAAACATCAAGTCTTTACACCCAAAAGAGTTGGTTTTAATTTTTTAAAACCAACTCTTTTTTCATCAAGTCTTTGAATAAAAAAAAGGACGTATTTGTTACGTCCCTTGAAAAGTAGAATTATTCTATTGTTTTGATTATTAATTCTTATAAGCTATAGCTTCTATTTCAACCAAAACACCTTTAGGTAATTTTACAACTGCAAAGGCTGCACGTGCAGGAAGAGTCTCATTGAAGTATTTTGCATAGACTTCATTCATTGCAGCAAAGTCATCCATAGAGTTTAGCAAACAAGTAGTTTTGCAAACATCATTGAAAGTATAGCCAGCTTCTTTCAATATTGCTCCAACATTTTCCAAAGCTTGAGTTGTTTGAGCAGTGATACCTTCTGGAGTTTCTCCTGTTTGAGGATTTACAGGTATTTGGCCTGAAATGAAAAGCATACCATTACCTGCTTGAATAGCTTGAGAATAAGGTCCTATTGCAGCAGGAGCGTTTTTTGTATTTATAACTTTATTCATTGTTCTAAGTTTTTTTATTTGTTGATTATTAATTTTTCTTTCGCAATCTTGTTGTCAGCTTTGATGATAACAGTATAAGTTCCGTTGTCTATGTTAGGTAAGGAGAATATTTTGTTGTTTAGATCTGTATTCTCTTCCATATAAACAACCTGACCAAGAATATTGGTTATTATCACTTGCTGAGCATTATTGATTTGAGAACTTATAGCAAATGTTCCGTTGGTTGCAGGGTTAGGCATTATAGCAAAATGGAAGTTATTTTCAACACTGTTTATGCTTGCATCAGGGATAACTGTAATTCTCTTAACATTAGAATAAGCCTCAGGACAAGCATCTATTTGAACTTTTACTCTATAATCAAATGATCCCAAAGTGCTGAATGTTTCGCTAAGTGTTGCAGCAGTGTTGCCTAAAGAAGTATAAGTGTTGCCGTCGTCTGAAGATTTTTCCCAATCAACAATAGTTCCTCTGTAAGAAGAAAGCTGAAGTGTTCCGTTAGTATTTTTTACTACAGTATCGCATGCAAATGTAAGGTTACCTCCACGTGATATTCTAACGTCAATAAGAACGCTGTTGGAAGTGTTAGAAACTATGCCGTCAGAATAAACAACACGTCTAAACTGAGTGCTATCTGTAAGTAAAGCAGGTTGATAATCTTTTTGATTGTTGCCTGTTGAGGTTGTAGCGTCAGCATCTTCCCAAGAGTTTCCATTCTTTACTTGCCATAGATAAGTAAAGTTGCCAAAACCACCTGTAGGTTCTCCACCCTCAATAAGTCCAGGTTGAACATCTTGACAAACTTGTGGAGTAGTAGCAGTAATGACGTTGTTGTTTATTGCAGGATAAAGAGTCGTGAAACTTATTCTTGAACTGTATGCAGTACCGTATCCGTTGGTTACGAATGCTCTGACATAATAAGTATGACCACTTTCCAATCCTGTAAGGTCGTAAGTATACATACCTGTAGAAGCGTTGTCAAAACTTATTACTGTTGAGTTTTCTAAATCAGGTGATATGTCAGCATCAGTTGTATATACAAATCCTTTTGCTACAAATGCTTCCAAACCTATGGAGGTCATATTTGCTCTAAGTGTTGCAGAAGTAGTGTCAATGTTTGTAGCAGATTGAACAGCGACCGAACCAAGACCAGAAATAGTTGAAACATTTTTGATTGGTCCAAGATGTGTTCCTAATGAGTTTTTGATGAATGAACGGAAGTAATATCTTTCTCCTCTTTCTAAGTCTGAAATAGTAAGAGAGGTGATATTCACTGTGTCTGTAAGATTGTTATCATAGATAGCATTTGCTTCAACAAAAGGACAATCTTCCTCAGTAGAATAAACTATACCTTTGTGAGTGAAACTTTCTCTTCCTGGATAAAGTATTTTACCTGATGTGTTGAAAGAATACATAGTAACGCCAGAAGCATTACTTGTTTCAAGCATAGGTATGTCGGAGTTGAAATTAAATGTGTAAAGGGAGTCATTGATTTTGTTCATATCGGTGAAAGCAATACCTGTAATAGGTGTTCCATTGGCGGTAGATATTCTATTGTTAGACGCATTTGTAAAATAGTGTATGTTAGAAGAAGATGCAAAAGGAGCTCTATATGAATCTCCATTATCGGTTACTCCGTCAGAAGGTTCTATAAACCAACCTCTATTTGTTGAGTCCACATTTACAATATTAGCAGAACTGTTTATCCAGGCATTGATTTTTGACATATTTCCGTGATGAACCAAAAGACCACCAGCAGGAATATAAGCATCCCAACCTGTTTTTCTGCGGGCTTCTATTGTGAAAAATTCTTGAGTTCCAGCGATCTTTACTAAATATGCAGTGTCGTTCGCACCTTTTATTGTTGGAACAAGGATAGAATCTCTGGAAGTTGTAAGAGTGTCCATGCAACCCAACCAACCAGTGTAAAGTTTTTCAAAAGCAGACCAGTTGGCAGGAGTTCTTTGTTCGTTGTTGTAACATCCTTCGCACATCAAGTCATATTTTCCTGTTGAAACTACATTAGAAGAAGCTCCGTTGCCGTTGTTGTAAGTATCATAGTGGTCAGGTAAGCCTAAAGCGTGTCCAAATTCGTGACACATTGTACCAATAGAAGTCATAGCATTTGCACTTGCTTTTTCTGAACCACAAACATAGTGAGAAAATCTTACACCGTCTCTCATTAATGAAGTAGAAGGTTCTCCTTGATGAGGCCATACTTCATCCGCATTACCAGTAGACGATTTAGGAGTGCCAGCATACATAATGAAAACACATCCAACCTTGTCTCCATTGGTAGTGTGTATGTTAGCAAAGTGAGAATAATCTACATCGTTATCGGCAGCAATAACAGCATCTCTTACAAGATATTTACCACCACCATTACTTTGTGCATAGTAAGAACTTGGTTGAGAAAGAGTGTAAGGACCTACAACTCTAATCTTCATGTCATACAATCCGCCAGATTGAGAATAGTAATAATCTTTCAAACTTCCTGTTCCATTGTAGTTTGGCTGAGCAAACATGTTTTGGAAATCTTGTTGAGTATATTGATATGTTTTATCTGAGTAATTAACTAAAATAACCAAAAGACTATCAGAAGCAATAGTAGGAATGTCTGTACTTCCTATCATTGTAGAAGCGAAGGAAGATTTTCTTCTTATTTCTTTATTCCTCTCTATTTGGCTTTCGCTGAAAAACATATTTTTCTCTATACCACGTAGAAAAGCGATTTCATTTTCAGAACGTTCTTCTTCATTAGCAGCTAACACAGAAGATGGAACCATATTTCCTGTCTCATCTCTTGTAGCATAAACCCACTCTCCTGACTTGCTATGTAAGAGAGTATAACCATCAAGAGTATTAGCCCAATTCAAATGCTCATCTCCTGCAAGAACAAAGGTAAGAGTTTTTCCATTGGGTTGTTTAATAGTAACCGGTTTTTTGTTAGCTGGTACTGCCAAGGCTACAATGCTAAGACAAATTATTGCAACCAATATTAGCGTTTTTTTTCTTAAATTTATAAACATTGTTTTGAATTTTTATTGTTATTAATTATTATGCTTTTACAAAAAATATACCAAACCCCATAAACATTCTTGTTCTTTATAGTGGAAAGGTTGTAATTAGGTTGCAAAATTATAATTTTTTTGTTGCGTGTGCAAGATTTTAATAATAAAAAACACACACCGAAACTATGGTGTGTGTTTTTTTATTTATGATAATACTATCTTATTATCTGTTTATAACAAGTTTGTTAGTAGATTTAACACCATTTACTTCTATTGTGTAGAAATAAGTTCCGTTGTTCAAAGCACTAACATCAACATTTGATTTGTAAGCAACACCTGCATCTCTGTTACCTTCGTTTCTTGAGATAACAGTTCTTCCCATAAGGTCAGTAACAGTAAGAGTTACATTTCCTCTTTGGTTAAGGCTATAAGATAAAGTCATATTATCTGTTGCAGGGTTAGGATATGCATTCATATAAGAAGTAGCGTTTGTAGAAACTTCGTTTATGCTTGAGATTGGGTTAGGTATATCAGAAACAACCATACGAATCATAGGAACAGAACCTTGAGAGTATGCACTTGTGAACCATAAATAACCCCAGTCATATTGACTTTGAGAAGAAGCCATGTTAGCAGACCATACTAAGATAGACCAACCACTACCATAACTGTAGCTTGTCCAACCATCATAGTCTTTTCCTAAGTAGAATTTTCCATTATTACCTACTTTAGTGTAGCATGCATAATATGTTGTATTATCTTC
>Ga0256406_1001400_pt1 | contig 39319 bp, 30 predicted proteins | sample RumenRJG_03DNA_FD_185986 | JGI IMG/M metagenome (GOLD analysis project Ga0256406, IMG submission 185986) | Bovine rumen microbial communities from Lethbridge, Alberta, Canada - RJG_03 | ecosystem: Host-associated > Mammals > Digestive system > Stomach > Rumen | place: Canada: Alberta | collected... | reverse complement strand
GTGTGAGACACTTCATATCGAAATTCCAAATGAGTATAGATAACTGCAAATAACAGTTTGTAGGGGAGTTCTGATACTCCCCTATAAAAATGGCTATTTATCAACTGTTTGTTGTGACATAGCCATATATAAAAAATCGCTTCCCAAACGTCACAGCGCAACACAACGGCCATTTTATGAGAGCGGGAAAGGCCCTGTTTTATCCAGGACAACGGGAAAAAGAAAATAGCCGTATGGATCTATTGATTCCAGGAAAAATAAAAGCCCCCGCACCATAAAGGCGACGGGGGAAACGTTTCTAACTGTTCATGCTCAGTGGACACGGGAGAAAATACGAAAAAATCGAAAGGTAAAAAACCCGTAGAGCAAGTATCCATGCGGGTTTTCAGACTTTACGTCCTATAACATATCTTATGTAAAATACATAAATAAAGTAATTTGCAACAATGAGTTAAAAACATTATAATATCACTATACCAAAACAGTCAAGAAAGAGGGCGGGACACATGAAGGAAGAAAGCAAAAAAGTACGAGTAAATTTCATAGCGGACACGGAACTTATTGATAAAGCCAAACTATTAGCAGGGTTGCGGGGACGGTCATTATCAGCTCTTATATGCGAACTAATGGAAATGTATGTAGCTAAAAATAAAGACGTATTGCAGGAACAACAGGAATTAGCCAAAAAATTAAAAGGGATCTAACAGGGCGGAGAATATCTGTTTTGTGGTTCAGTTTGTGGTTCACTTTGCGGGTCATATTGAACCACAAAGCAATTTGTGGTTCATTTTGTGGGCCAATTTGAACCACAACAGCATAACAGCCATGGATCAGAAACGGCAAAAGCTATTTGAAGCGGGGAGGAAGCGGAGAAGAACCCCCGGATAAACTACCAGGGAAAACAGTCCCGGAGCAGGAACGGTAAAACTTATTGAAGCATGAAGGAAGCGAGAGAACACCCGTACCGGGCAATGAACACCGAGTGAACGCCGAGAAAATGCACGAACAAAGAGAAAAACAAGAATTTTGTTTACCAGGGAGTCACCATACCCCGGCCAGAGTTTAATACATTCATCAGGGAGAACAGCCCCGGCCCTGTATGATCTGACTGAGAGAACGGCGGACTGGAAGGTGGAACGGCCAGAGAGCCGGGGAACCACTGCATGGATCCCTGGACAGAAAAGCCCAAATTTCCAGGGAGAACCGGAGCCGCACAGATTACCGAAAAGTCACTAGGCCCCGTTACTTACGTTTTCGGAGATTGCGGAGGCCCTAAATATTTTACTGTTATTACGTAACTGGCATAATAAAAGCAACACTGCACTGATTGTTCGGAGAATAACCGTTAAATTACCGTTCAAAACAGCTGATCCGGGCCACCAGCCCGATGATCTGACGGCATAATCATGGGAAAACAACGAACAATAAGAATTGTACCGTCGTTGACTAAAAGAATGGCCCACTACCTTGTAAACAGGCATAATAAAAGCCCCTGGAATAAATCCAGGAGCCTTGTTATAATTGCAGGGATGCAATGAAAAAAACATTGCAGAGCGCATTTTTTGCGCACTTTCTAATTTTGTTCCATGAGAATACGCACTGTTAAGCGGTTTTTCAAACTTCCGCACCAATCTGAATAAGTTCTGTTTTATTTGAAAGGGCAGGCCGTATCATGGAAAAAGCAGCCATGATGCGGTTTTCGTGTATATTGTGTTGGAACAGAGAAGTTGTACCGACGGAAAATGTGCAGCAGGGAAAGGAGGACGGGGACACGGACGGCAGGGAACTGGCTGCCGGCAGCGTGCCTCTGGAAAATATGGAAATTCGCTGTGCCGAACCTCAGGATGTGGACGCCATTGCCAGTCTGGAAGCTGCCTGCTTTCCCAGGGCGGAAGCGGCCACGAGGGAAGCAATCGCCCAAAGAGTCAGGACCTATCCCAATCACTTTTTTCTGCTCTGGGACGGAAACCGGCTGGTTTCTTTTGTAAACGGCCTGGTGACGGATCAGCCGGACCTGACGGATGAAATGTATGAAAATGCGGCCATGCACTGTGAGGATGGAGCCTGGCAAATGATCTTCGGGGTGGATACGGATCCCGCAAGACGCAGGCAGGGCCTTGCAGGCAGGGTGCTGGAACGCTTCATCGACGCGGCTCGGGCTGAGGGACGCCAAGGTGTGGTCCTGACATGCAAGGAGCGTCTGATCCATTATTATGCAGCATTTGGCTTTGTGGACGAAGGTGTCTCCGGCTCCACCCATGGGAATGTGGTGTGGCATCAGATGAGGCTGACTTTCGGGTGCTGATGCAAAGGAAACAAAGGGCTGTCACGGTCCATAATAAATAAAGGCGGATGGAAAGGCCATCCGTCTTTTTTATTGGAGTAAAAAGATAAAATTGAAATAAGTGTTACAGTTTTGAGAGGGAACCATAAGTAAAAAGAATGGCTTACCCGGTTCCGCAGGAAGTGTTGTATCCTGTATATAGCTGGTATTATAGGAGAAAGGCGGGATTTTTTATGGAAACCAATGCAGCAGACAGTCATGCACTACCCAAATTCCTGATCTTCAGTTTGTTCGGCATCTTCATGTTTTTCTTTGATCTGGAATGGATCAGCCCAACCCTCAAGAGTGTTCCTGTGGACTTCATCGTGACTTCCCTCCAGAAATACTGCATGCCCCTGGTCCGGACTTTCATCCTCGCGGTCATGTATATCGGTGCGGTCCGTCCGTTCCATACGGGAACCTGGAAAAAGAGTCCCATCGATATATTCATGTCCTTTGCCAAGATTGGCGGAGCCGTCATTGGGACGATCATGTATTTCGGCCTCTGGAAGAGCAATACCTGGCTGTGGCGGGGCGATATCGGCCCATTCCTTTTCAATAAGCTGGCCATTCCCGTGGGTCTTGTGATCCCGATCGGTTCTGCTTTCCTGGCGTTTCTGGCCAGCTACGGACTGATGGAATTCATCGGCGTGCTGGTGGACTGCTTTATGCGCCCTGTTTTCAGGACACCGGGCCGTTCTGCCGTTGATGCCGTGGCTTCCTTTGTCGGGAGCTATTCTATTGCCCTCATCATCACGAATGGAGTCTACCGGGAAAATCGCTATACGGCCAGGGAAGCAGCCATCATCGCCACGGGCTTCTCGACGGTCTCTGTGACTTTCCTGCTGGTAGTGGCCCGGACCCTGGGCCTCATGGGAATCTGGTCCACGTATTTCTTCGTATCCATGCTGGTTACGTTCATCGTGACAGCAATTACAGCCCGTCTCTGGCCTTTGACGAGTATTCCCAACACCTATTACAGCGGAAAAGCTGCCGCTCAGACGGAAGAAACGGGCAACCGTCTGCAGAGGGCCTGGAAGATGGGCCTGAAGACTGCCGGGGCTCAGCCTCCCGTACTCAAGCTCTGCGGCGAGAATCTCTGGGCCGGGCTGAAAATGGCTTTTGGAGTCATTCCGGCAATCACGTCCGTCGGTCTTCTTGGTCTCTGGCTGGCCGAATTTACGCCGCTCTTTGACTGGTTCGGCTATCTGTTCTATCCTTTCTTCAAGCTTTTTGGCGTTTCTCAGGCGGCTCTGGGCGGGAAAGCGGCTGCTCTGTGTCTGCCGGAAATGTTCCTGCCGTCGATCCTCATCAAGAGCAGTGGGACTATGCTGCTGAAATTCGTCATTGCCGTCGTCAGCATTTCTGAGATTTTGTTTTTCTCTGCCAGCATCCCCTGCATCATGGGTACGGACATTCCATTGAAGATGAGGGATATCCTTGTCATCTGGTTTGAAAGAGTGGTGTTGTCAATCATCATCACGATTCCCATTGCCTGGCTGCTGGGTCTGCCGGACTAAGTCCCGGCGGAGCGGACTTCTGCTGTTTCAGCAGGACGGGCCGGATGCTGTCGAAATCGGATCATTATGTTACAGGCATCGGAAACTTCCAAATTTGAGGTTTCCGGTGCTTTTTTTTTGATTTTCAGATTTTTGCGGCTCTTTCCCTGCTATGGCTTGCATATGCCCGTGAATTTGAGTATGCTATGAGTAATTCACCTGAAAAATGAGAGGACGGGAACGGCTCCCACTGACGGATTGTAGGGGAACTGGCCGGATACAAGTCCTTCCTTCTGTGCAGCATTGGAGATGGGAGGCAGGAGGACCGAAAGATATGGCAGATTGTTACGAAGCTTCGCTTGAGGCATTGAAAGAAGCTGTGGAGAAACGGCTGCCGGAGATACAGCAGAATGGGGAATGGCTGCTCCGGCATCCGGAAACGGGATTTAAGGAATATGAAACGCAGGCGCACTGCGTGGCGATTTTAGAAGCACATGGATTCAAGGTCCGGACATTCCCGGACGTAACCGGGTTTACTGCTGAATACGAGACGGAACGGCCCGGTCCCAGCGTCATGCTGATGGGGGAGATGGATGCTCTCATCAACCGGGAACATCCTTTCTGCAGTCCCGTGACCGGAGCAGCCCATGCCTGCGGCCACTTCCTGCAGGTGGCGACAACGATGGGCGCATTCCTGACACTTGCAGAAAGCGGACTGCTGAAGGATTTCTGCGGCAGACTGATGCTCATGGGAGTACCGGCAGAAGAATGTATCGAACAGGACTGGCGTTTGGAGGAAATCAGGAAGGGACGTCTCCATTTCCTTGGCGGCAAGCCTGAGCTGATGTACCGGGGAGCTTTTGACGAGGCGGATCTGATCATCGGGATGCATGCTGGTTTTGGCAGCGATGGAAGGATCCTTCCTTTTGGGATGCATAATGGCTTTATGGTGGAATCCGTCCTTTTTAAGGGAAAGGCTGCCCATGCGGCGGGGAATCCGGAAAAAGGCATCAATGCTCTTTATATGGTCAATACGGCTCTCACCGCCCTCAATGGCCTGCGCGAAACCTTCAGGGATGAGGATCGGGTCCGTGTCCATCCCATTGTCACCTGCGGCGGCAGTGTTCCCAATGTGATCCCGGACGAAGCACGTGTGGAATGCCAGTGCCGGGCCAACAATATGGAGGCTGTCCGTGATGCTGATGCCAAATTCGAACGGGCCATGGGAGCCGGTGCCTACGCTTTTGGCGGAAAGGCCGTGATTACCCGGCAGCCCGGTTATCTTCCCTACCGGCCGACACCGGAATTCGATGCCCTGGCCCTGGATGTCATATCGGATGTGCTCGGCCCAGACCGCGGTGCTCTGGGGCAGCCTGTGGCAGGATCTGAAGACCTGGGCGATTTGAACAGCGTGAAACCGGCCATGATGGTCTTTGCCAATTTCATGAAAGGGTATCCTCACGGAGCGGATTATCTTGTGGCGGATCCCCGCATTTACAGGGATACAGTACTCTTCCTTGCTGCGTTCGTCCTCAAACTCCTGGCTGACGGCGGAAAGCAGGCAAAGGCTGTCATGGCTGCACATAAGCCGCTTTTTGGCAGCATGCAGGAATACTGTGAAACAGTAAGCAGGATCTTTTCAAAAAAAGAACTGCCCTGACCGTACGGGAGGAATGTAATGGAAATAGCATTTACGCTTCTGCAGGAACTGCTCGTCATGATGCTGATCATGGGAATCGGATTTGCGCTCGTGCGGCTGGGCATCCTTGCAGAAGAAGACTGCAAGCCGATTTCGACCGTCGTCCTCTATGTGTGCATTCCCAGTGCCATCATCAATTCGTTCCTGCTGCCCATGGACAGCCAGCGGATGCACGGACTGCTGCTTGCCACCGGATTCGCAGTCATCGTCCATATCGTCTGGATTACGGGCACGACTCTGCTCCACCGCAGACTGCCGCTTACGGGTGTCGATATGGCAACAATGATTTACAGCAATTCCGGGAACCTGGTCTATCCTCTGGTGGCACTGATCTTTGGAAGTGAATATGTGTTTTACGCGGCTCCTTTCAATGCGGTGATGACCGTGTTTATCTGGACTCACGCAAGGTCCATCATCAAAGAGGAACCGGTCAGGGGAATCTCCTCTGTATTTAAGAACTTCAATATCCTTGCCACATTTGTCGGCCTGATCCTCTTTCTGCTGCAGCTCAGTCTGCCGCCGATCCTGAAGGTAACGCTCGATTTGCTGAGCGGCATGCTGGGGCCGGCCAGCATGATCGTCATCGGCATGATCCTTGCGGGAGCCAATCTGAAGCGTGTCTTTACGACGGCACGTCTCTATGCCATCTGTCTGTGCCGCCTGATCCTGTATCCTCTCGTGGTCATCCTGATGGTGGCGCTGTCAGGCTATCTGAAGGTCCATCCGGAAGATCTTTTCATTTTCCAGATTGCCATGATCGCAGTTGCGGCGCCGCCGGCCAATATCATCGCCCAGTTCGCTGTCATGTATGACAAGGATGCTCTCATGGCAGGAAGTTACAATGCTCTCGGGATGCTGCTGTGCATCGTGACGATGCCGCTGATGATGCTGATTTTCGATCTGCTCGTCAAATAAAGGTTTGACACCAGCGAAAGCTGACGAAAATAGTTACTGCAGGAGGGATATGATGAAAGTTTTATTGCTCAACGGAAGCTCCCATGAAAAAGGGACGACGATGCGCGCCCTGGAAGAAATGATCACGGTGTTCCACAGCCTTGGTGTGGAGACGGAAGTGTTCCAGCTGGGCAGCCGGCCGTATGCCGATTGTCTCCAGTGCGGGTACTGCAGCAGGGCGGGTCATTGCGTCATCAAGGATGACGGCGTGAATGAATTTGTGGAAAAAGCAGCCGGCGCGGACGGCTTCATTTTTGCCACACCGACGTACTATGCTCATCCCAGCGGGCGGATCCTCACTTTCCTCGACCGGGTTTTTTACAGCAACCGGCCGGACGGAAACAGGTATCAAGCCTTTAAATTCAAACCCGGAGCCGCGGTCGCTGTGGCACGCAGAGCCGGTACGTCAGCGACACTGGATGCGCTGAACAAGTATTTCGGGATTTCCGGTATGCCCGTCGCGGGCTCTACTTACTGGAACGACGCCTTCGGCCTGGAAGCCGGGGAAGTGCCGCAGGATGAGGAAGGCATGCAGACACTGCGGAACCTGGCCCGCAATCTGGTCTGGCTCATGAAATGCATCGAGAAGGGAAAGGACGGCGGAGTCCCGTATCCGGAAATGGAGACGGCCAGTGTGACGAATTTCATCAAACGGACGGATGCCAGGCGGTAAGCCCCGGAAATGACAAAGAAACAGAACGGCAGGCAGCGGAGGACGGCAAACCTGGATCCGGCTGCCTGCTGTTGCTGCTGGAGGCATCCGGCGGCAGGGAGGGTAAGGGTTGATTACGCATATTGAAGTTCGTGGCGCCAGTGTCCACAATTTGAAACATATCGATGTCGATATTCCGCTGCAGAAGATCACGGCGGTCGCCGGTGTGTCCGGATCGGGAAAATCTTCCCTTGCTCTGGGTGTGCTCTATGCAGAGGGATCGCGGCGCTACCTGGAAGCACTCTCAACATATACGCGCCGCCGGATGACCCAGGCTGAGAAAGCCCGGGTGGACGAAGTGCGCTATGTGCCGGCCGCGCTGGCACTGCATCAGCGTCCCGGTGTTCCCGGCGTGCGGAGCACCTTCGGCACTTCCACGGAGCTGCTGAACAGCCTCCGCCTGATGTTTTCACGGCTCGGGAGCCATCGCTGCCCGAATGGCCATTATCTGGAACCCTCACTGTCCGTGGCGGCTATGAAGGAGCTCGTCTGTCCGGTCTGCGGCGCCCGTTTCTACGGGCCCGGCGCGGAAGACCTGGCCTTCAACAGTGCAGGAGCCTGCAAGACATGCGGCGGAACAGGGGTGGTGCGGACCGTCGACGAGTCCACGCTTGTCCCCGATGCGACGCTGAGCATCGATGAGGGAGCCGTCCTGCCCTGGCAGACTCTTATGTGGTCCCTTATGAAGGATATTGCCCGCAGCCTGGGTGTACGGACCGATGTGCCGTTCAAAGATCTGACGCCCAAAGAACGGGATATCGTGTTCCACGGACCGGCAGTCAAAAAACATATGGTCTATCAGAATCATACGACGGGTGCGGCCGGGGAGATGGATTTTACTTATTTCAACGCCATCTACACCGTGGAAAATGCCCTTTCCCATGTAAAGGATGAAAAAGGATTGAAACGGGTGGAGAAATTCCTTAAGACCGAAAGCTGTCCCGACTGTCACGGGACCCGTCTGTCAGACGCGGCGAGGGCACCGCGGCTTCGTGGCATTTCCCTGGCTGAAGCCTGTACGATGACTCTTACTGAACTGGACGGCTGGGTGCGGGGCGTTCCGGATACGCTGCCGGAAGCACTGCGGCCCATGGCCCGCAGCATCTGTGATTCCTTCCTTGAAACAGCCCGGCGCCTCCTGGAGCTCGGACTGGGGTATCTGACACTGGACCGGGCAGCGGCGACTTTATCGACGGGAGAACGGCAGCGCATGCAGCTGGCCCGGGCCGTCCGCAACCGGACGACGGGTGTCCTTTATGTCCTGGATGAACCTTCCATCGGACTGCATCCGGCGAATATCGAAGGGCTGGCCGGTGTCATGGATGCTCTTAAGGCAGACGGCAATACGGTCATCCTGGTCGATCATGATACGCGTGTCCTGTCCAGAGCGGACTGGCTCATCGAGCTGGGACCCGGAGCCGGCGCAAATGGCGGACGGGTCATCGCTCAGGGATCCATCCCGGCTGTGGAGGAAAATCCCGCCTCCGTCATCGGGCCCTATCTTTCGGGCAGGGCGGGGGTCCTGGTCAGGCAGCCCGCAGCGGCAAAGGATCTCTTTGCAAAGGGACGGATCCATCTGACAACGGGACCGATCCATACTGTGAAACCGCTCGACGTGTCGTTTCCCAGAGGGAGACTTTCCGTTGTGACCGGCGTGTCCGGATCAGGGAAGACGACGCTGATCCTGGAAAGCCTGATCCCCGCTCTGGAAGCGCAGCTGGCAGGCCGGGAGCTGCCGGCACATGTAAAGAGCGTCGATCCCGGCGGCATCCATCAGGTCAAGCTGATCGACGCCACACCGATCGGCATCAATGTGCGGTCCACTGTGGCCACCTATGCCAATGTCCACGACCGTCTGCGCAGCGTGTTTGCAAAGACGCCGGAAGCCCGGGCCGCGGGATATAAGGCCGGTGCTTTTTCCTACAATACGGGGAGCCTGCGCTGCCCGACCTGCGACGGTACGGGGACGATCAGTCTGGATGTACAGTTTTTGCCTGATGTGGAAATCCCCTGTCCGGACTGCCGGGGAACGAGGTATGGCCGTGCAGCGGGCAGCATCCACTGGCAGAACAAAGCGGGCGGGACCTACAGCCTGCCCCAGCTCATGGCGCTCAGTGTCGATGAGGCTCTGGCGGCCTGTCAGGGACTGCCTCTTGTGGAGTCGCGCCTCAAGGTCCTCCATGACCTGGGGCTTGGCTACCTGACCCTGGGCGAGGAAACGCCGGGGCTTTCCGGCGGGGAAGCGCAGCGGCTGAAGCTGGCCAGCGAAATCGGACGGCCGCAGGAAGATACGCTGTTTGTCTTTGACGAACCGACTATAGGGCTCCATCCGCTCGATGTACGGACACTGCTCCAGGTGTTCCAGACCCTGATCGGCCAGGGTGCCACCGTTATCGTCATCGAGCATGACCTGGATGTCATCCATAATGCGGATTATCTGGTGGATCTGGGGCCTGGAGGCGGCATGGAAGGAGGCACTCTTGTGGCCTGCGGCACCGTGGAAGAGGTACGGAAGTGCCCGCAGAGTGTCACCGGGCGTTATCTTTGATGCTTTCAATTGCAGCAAAGGCTTATCGTGGAATACGGAAACACTCCGGTTTGTCCAGTCTGCGTACGGATTCCACTGCCAGGCATCGATATCAGTCTATTTCAAGAGAGGAAGTTTGAGATGAAGCAAAGAGAAACACTGGGATCCCGTCTGGGGTTTATCCTGCTGTCCGCAGGCTGTGCCATCGGCGTCGGAAACGTCTGGCGCTTCCCGTATATCACGGGCCAGTATGGCGGCGGGATTTTCGTCCTGATTTACGTAATCTTTCTTTTGCTCCTGGGCGTGCCGGTCCTGACCATGGAGTATGCCATGGGACGGGCGTCGCACAGGAGCATCCTTCCGGCGTACCGGATGCTGGAACCGAAGGGAACCAGGTGGCATGTGATGGGATACCTTGCCATGGCGGGCAATTATGTGCTGCTGATGTATTATTCCGTCATTTCCGGCTGGATCCTGTACTATACAGTCCTCATGGCCAGGGGTGTCTTTGCCGGCCTTGATACGGGAGCCATAGCAGCGATCTTTGACGGGATGATGGCTTCACCCGGCATCATGACGGTTTCGCTGCTGATCATCGTCCTCGGGACGGCTGTGGTCTGCGGCATGGGGCTGCAGACAGGGGTTGAGAAGGTTACGAAAGTGATGATGATTGCGCTGCTCGTCCTCATGGTCCTTTTGGGCATCCGGAGCTGCCTGCTCGACGGCGCCTCCGAAGGGATCGCTTTTTATCTGATGCCAAGTACGGAGCATATGCAGAAGGCCGGTCTGTGGAACTGCATGTATGCAGCCCTGAATCAGAGCTTCTTTACCCTGAGCATCGGGATGGGCGGCATGGAAATCTTCGGCAGCTACATTGACAGGAAGAAACGGCTCCTGGGAGAAGCCCTGACCGTGACATTTCTCGATACTTTCGTTGCCATCACCGCGGGTTTCATCATTTTTCCGGCCTGTTTTGCCTATGGCATTGCACCTGATGCGGGACCCAAACTGATTTTCCTGACCCTGCCGCGGGTCTTCAGTTCTCTGGCCGGCGGCCGGTTCTGGGGCACTTTGTTTTTCCTTTTCCTGTCTTTTGCAGCTTTCTCGACCATGATCGGTGTCTTTGAAAATCTTCAGGCCTTTGCCATCGATTTGCGGGGGACTGCACGCAAAAAAGCAGCAGCTGTCAATGGTACCATCATCGCTGTCTGCTCTCTGCCCTGTGCCCTGGGATTCAATCTGTGGTCCTCTTTCCAGCCTCTCCGCCCGGGCAATACAGTCATGGACCTGGAAGACTTTTTCGTCAGCAACATCTGCCTGCCCGTCGGGTCCTTTGTCATCACTCTGTTCTGCTCCTGGAAATACGGCTGGGGTTTTGAACACTTCCTGGCGGAGGCAAACGAAGGGAAGGGAATCCGGGTGGCAAGGATCCTGCGCCCGTATTTTCAGTATATCCTGCCCTGTATCGTTGGCTTTTTGGTCGTTTATGGGATTGTGACCTACTTCTGAAAAGTAGTACAATAAAGAAAAACGGCGCCGCGGGGAGGAATGCTCCGGCTGCGTCCGAAGGAGGAGAAAATGATGATTGCCGCAAAGACAAGGAGAAAAGTGCTTTCAGCAGCCCTTGGCGGACTCCTGGGACTGGGGATTTCTTTTACGGCGATGCCAGTGCCGCAGGCTCATGCCGATATCATGGGAGCCATTCTCGCCGGGGTCCAGGGTGCTGCCGCATATGCACAGGTCGATAAAGCCCTGAACTATTACAATAATTCCGAAGAAGGCCGCCAGGCTCTGATGGCCAGTTATCAGAAAAAGCTCGGCGTCAATTACGATGAAGACCTGAATGAACAGCTTTCTTCCATGATGTCCAATCTGACCCATGCCATTGGAGCTGTGGACCCGACCATTTATAACAAACCGTATATCTATTTCATCAATAATGATGAAAGCTTCAATGCCTTCTGCAGTCTGGGCCATGTCATGAGCGTCAATACGGGGATGTATTCGATGACGTCCAACCCGGATGAGATCGCAGTCGTCCTGCTCCACGAAATGGGCCACGGGCAGAAGGACCATGTTGCCGCGGGTACGCGCAAGAAAATGCGTGTCGCCGTGGCCGCAGGTGTGGTCAGCGGCGCGGCAGGCGGCGGCATGACGGACCTGGCTCTGGATATCCTGGTCAACCAGATCGATAACGTGAGCATCACCAAGACGGATGAATGGCAGGCGGACAACCTGGCCCTTACGTACCTGCTGCACAGCAATTACAATCCCGGCGCCACGGCTGCGATGTGGCAGCGTGTCATGGATAAATCCAAGAGCGAGGCGTCAAGCTTTGTCGGTGAAATCTTCTCCCCGTCGGACCATCCGACGAACCAGCAGCGCCGTGACAACTACGCAAGCCGCCTGAGCGACCTGAGCGGCGGCAATGTTTCGTGCGAAGACGGCGTCGTCAAGGTGAGCGGCAAGGAATTCGTCAGACCGGCCGCGTACGGTGATATGTCAGCTAAGGAACGTTCCTACTTTGTGCTGGGGAATCTTGCAGCGGCATATCTGCATCAGCAGAACCTGCAGCCGGCAACCGCCGACGGCAATGTGGTCTACCTGGGCAATCAGCCCGTCATGAGCTGTACGGCAAACGATCCCGGTGCAGCAGAACTGGCGGAAAAGCTCAACACTTTAAAGAGCAGCAAACCTGCCACTGTTCCCAGCCGGGAACTGAAAAAGCAGGCAGAAGCAGCACCGAAGAAAAAATAAGGGGCACTGAGCGGTCATAGAGAAACAAACAAAACAGAGAGGCTGTGAAATAATGAGCGATCATTTTTTCACAGCCTCTCTGTTTTGTTTCTCAAAGGCCAGGGCCTCCGTGGCAGCCCGGCCGCAAGGATGAGTTCCACGGAAGTGGAAGGAGATCCGCAAACCGCGATCTGCGAACCGCGATCCGCAGCACCACAGTATCAACGCACCACAGTTGCACAGTCCCCCTTTATCTGCAGGATTAAAGGGGGAACGGTATTTGTCAGGCTTTTGCACCCGTTGTACCGTCCCCGAAATATTTTCTGATCCCCAGCGGAACGACTACATTCAGCATGATTACCCGGATCAGCTGATATGTCAGGATGACAGCTACATTCTCGTTCATTTCGAGCCCGGCCAGGCACATTTCCGCGATGCCGCCCGGAGCGACGGCAAGGAATGCCGTGATGGAGGAAAAACCGTAGAGTCGGGAGACGATGACCGCAACGACGGCACTTGTTGCCACCATGAGGAGGGAACCGATGAGGACGTTCGGGATGAGTGCCCGTGTCTTGAGGAGTTTATCCCGGTCCAGCATTGTCCCGATGTAAAGGCCGATGTTCAGCTGGGCAAAAGCCATGACCGGTGCGGGGACCCGCGGCGTCCGGCCAAAGAAACAGGCATAGACTGCTGTCAGCAGGATGGGACCGAGGAGCTGCCATGTCGGCATATGGATCCTTTTGGCCAGCGCCTGGCCGATGAGTGCGAGCGGGATCATGACGAGCCAGCCCGTCTGGAAGACACTGAGGATATCGTTCACCGTTGCGGCGGCAAGCCCCAGGGAAGCCGATTTGGTCAGGGTCCCGCCAAAGAGGTTTATGGCGAGGAAGGGGACACTGACTTCGACGACGAAGAGCCTGAGGCACTGTGAGACGACAACGACATTTTCGTCGGCCTCTTTGTAATCCTCCATCATCAGGGTCATCTGCGTCAGACCGCCGGGCATGCAGCCCATGAGTGAGCTCAACAGATTTGCAAAGGTATGGCGAGCCATATAGACGGAGACACAGACCGAAACAAAGAGGGTGCTCAGGCAGGCTCCGAATATACCGATGGTCTCCTGGCTTAGTTTGAGGAAAGTCTCGGCTGTGCAGTTGCTGCCGATCCCGTAGCCTGCCACGCCCAGCATGAGACCGCGCAGCTGAGGAGACCATTTCAGTGAATTGTCCCTAAAGGTCTTGATGAAGAAGGCGGATACGATTCCGCCCAGCATATAGGGGATAGGGATGCCGAGCTGACGGAGTATGAATCCGATCAGGGCGGCAATGCAGAAGACGAAAACTTTGGAATGCACGGGCAGTTCTTCCTTTCGAATTGGCATTTTTGGGTGATTTCCTTATTATATACCGGCTTTGTCCGCTGTGTAAATCAGTCTGGCCTGTCTGGATCATCTTTTATCATGACAGCCATGCGGCGGAAGATCGGAGCAGTTTGCCGGGAAAGTGCTTCAGTTCCGGAAAGAATGGAACCGAAAGTTTTAATAATAAAACTATATCATATTTGAATTAGTTATGGATTTACGGAAAAATTCAATAAAGAAGTAAAATAGTGCTACAATTTAGCAAAATATTTCTTGAGAATCATATAAAATTGGTATATACTGTCATGGTAAACGGATAAAAGGCAGATTTACGCTTTAAAATAAGTTAGCGTTGTCTACCGAATCAAGCATAACGAAAGGTGGAACGAATTATGGAAAGAGAAGACTGGATTCATGTAGGTATGGTTGCCGGCGGTGCCGTATTGGGTCTTGCCGCACGGGTATTCCTGAAATCCAATGTTATGAAGAAAGCGATGGTTTCCACGACGGCTGCTGCCCTGCGCGTGCAGAAATGCGCTGAAGAAGGCTCTGCCTGCCTGCAGGCTCAGGCGGATGATATCGTGGCCGCTGCCAAAGAAGAAAACCGCAAGCGCGATGAAGCAGATGCTGCTGCGAAGGCAGCTGCTGAAGCGGCTCAGGCTCCTGTGGAAGATCAGGCCAAATAAGCTTCCTGATCAGAAAGGAAGCGAACCGCTTTGAAATTCCAGATTTTACATGAAGTGCGGGACCGTATCCATGTACGCTGTCTCGCATCGGCCGGTGTCCCCGTATCCAGGTTTGACCTGGCTCAGGGCGCCGTTGTCGAGACAGGACTGGAACGGCTCCCCGGTGTGCGCAGAGTAAAGCTGTATTCCGCTGTGGGAGAAGTCGCGGTGACGTTCGTCCCCGATGCCGGGGGGACGCGGCGTGACGGTATCATCACAGCGCTTGCCAGGCTGGATGTGAATAATGCGGAGCTCAGGAAACAGGCCCGTCTCAAGACGGAATCCCTGCAGCTGAACCGGATGTACCGCAACCGCCTGATCGGGCTGGTGGTACGGCATTTCCTGTTCAAATGGTTCATGCCCATGCCGGTCCGGCTTGTGCGCAACTGGTACAATACGCTTGGCTTCATCCGCAAGGGCGTTTCCAGCCTGATGCAGAAACGTCTCGACGTACCCGTCCTTGACGCGACGGCTATTACGGCAGCGATGCTGCAGAATGATCTCAGCACGGCCGGGTCCGTCATGCTGCTCCTGCGCATCGGCGACGTCCTGGAAGAATGGACCCTCAAAAAGTCCGTCCACGACCTGGCTGCCAATATGTCCCTCCACGTGGATACGACGTGGAAAGTCATGGATGGCACGGAAGTCGAAGTACCGCTGAACGAAGTACGCAAGGGAGATATCATCAGTGTCCGCATGGGCACGGTCATTCCTCTTGACGGCATCGTTGCCGGCGGGGAAGCGATGGTCAACCAGGCTTCCATGACCGGTGAATCTGTTCCTGTCCATAAAACTGTGGACGGTGCTGTTTTTGCCGGCACTGTCGTCGAAGACGGCGAAATCCAGATCAGAGTGACCGGTGAAGCCGGCGGCACCCGGTATGACCGGATCGTCAGGATGATCGAGGAATCGGAGACCTTTAAGTCCAATCTCGAGAGCCGGGCCAATCACCTGGCTGATTCCCTCGTTCCCTGGTGCCTGGGCGGAACCGTGCTGGCTTATTTGCTGACACGCAGTGTGACGCGCGCCATGGCTGTGCTCATGGTGGACTTCTCCTGCGCCCTGAAACTTTCCATGCCGCTTGCGGTGCTGTCGGCCATGCGCGAATGCAGTACTTACAAGATCACCGTCAAAGGCGGCAAATTCCTGGAAGCCGTGGCCGCTGCGGATACCATTGTCTTTGACAAGACGGGCACCCTGACACTGGCCAAGCCGAAGGTCGCGGATGTGATCTGCTTTGGCGGATACAGCCGTTCTGAAATCCTTCGGTATGCGGCCTGCCTGGAAGAGCACTTCCCGCATTCCGTAGCCAATGCCATCGTAAGACAGGCGGCGGAAGAAGGACTGACCCATGACGAACTCCACAGCAAAGTGGAGTACATTGTCGCTCATGGGATTGCTTCCAAGGTAGGGGAAAAACGGATCGTCATCGGCTCCAGCCACTTCATCTTTGAAGATGAGAAATGTGTGATCCCGCCCGATGAAGAGGCGCTCTATGAGAACCGGCCCCGCGAATATTCCCATATTTTCATGGCTCTGAATGGTGTCCTTGTGGCCATCATCTGCATCAAGGATCCGCTTCGTCCGGAAGCTGCTGAAGTCATGAAGGGGCTGCGCAAAGCCGGATTCAGGCACCTTGTCATGATGACGGGGGACAGCGAACGCACGGCTCACGCTGTAGCGGAAAAACTGGGACTCGATAAGTATTATGCCGAGGTCCTGCCGGAGCAGAAGGCTCAATTCGTGAAAGATGCCAAAGCAGCGGGTCACCGTGTCGTGATGGTCGGTGACGGGATCAATGATTCCCCGGCTCTGTCCGAGGCTGATGCCGGCATTGCCATTGCGGAAGGAGCCGATATTGCCCGTGAGATTGCGGATATCACCATTTCCGCACGGGATCTGCATCAGCTGATCGTACTGAAGGAACTGAGCAACCTGCTGATGGACCGCGTCAACTTCAATTACGATTTTGTCGTGGGCTTCAACGCACTGCTCATCGGCCTGGGCGTGATGGGAATCCTGCCCCCGGCGACGACGGCACTGCTGCATAATGGTTCGACCATTGCCATCAGTCTGCACAGCATGACCAACCTGAAACTGGAGGCATGACGGACCTGTCCGGGAGAAGCTGGCTTCAGCCGGGACATGGCACTGTGGATCTGATATGAGAAGAAAGACGGGGCTGCCGTGGATCCGGCAGCCCCGTTCTCTGTCCAAAATAAGGAATTCTGTCCCGTCATTTCCATTCACTCCCCAAAAAAGGCCGTTCACTTCATTTTCTCTGGAAATTTTCCTTTTCTGCTGTATGCTGTATCTAGCCGGTCAGCCGGGCACAGGAATGGTGACGAAAAAAGTTCTGGTATAGCATTGTTGATGTAATCGGAGATCATACGGTAGTGAAAGTGGGAATGAAAATCTGTGCTGCAGAGAGAAACCTGTAATATACTCTCCTTTGATGCCTGTGGCCCTGGCAGTCCGGACAGCGGGCTTTCTTTCTTCCGACATGTGGGGTGACCGGGAGAGAGAAAGCCTGCGTTTTTTATTGTTCCTGTTTTTATGCGCATCGCCGGAAACCGGCCGCTGTCTGAAAAAGTCCGTGCTTTAGCTGCACACCCGCCAGGGTACGCAGAAAGGCACGGACTTTTTGAATTGTTTTGTGGATACTCCGATGCCGGCGGCGAAAAAAATATACAGGAAATCAGAAAAGTGTATCTTTTAACACAGTTTTTCATATGCAATGTTCCTTTCTCCTGTCCTTTTATTTCTCCCATTGTGAAGAAAAAGAAAATCTTATAAAATTAAATTTCAGACAAGAACTAATGATATATTGAGGAGGCTCCATCATGAAAATCGCTGTCGTCATGGCTGTAAACGATGTACATAAAGAAAAGCTGCAGGCCGCACTGCCGGAAGCCGAATTTTATTTTGGCAAGGATAAAAAAGAGCTTGCCGATGCAGAAGTGATCATCGGCAATATTCCGCCGAAAGATGTTGCAGGGCTGCCGAAATTAAAATGGCTCCAGCTTGAAACGGCGGGCGCCAACACGTACTGCTCCGAACCCACTGTGCCGCAGTCCCTGCTGCTGACGAATGCCACCGGCGGCTATGGCATCAACATCGCGGAACATATCCTGGGCCTGCTTCTTCCCATGATGAAGAACTTCTACCAGTATGATGCCAACCAGAAACAGGGACTCTGGAAGGATGCGGGCAAGGTCCGTACGGTGTACGGCTCCACGGCGGTCGTCGTCGGTTTCGGGAATATCGGGCGCCGTGTCGGTCTGCTCCTCAAGACAATGGGAGCCCATGTCATCGGGATCCGCCGCCGCAATACGGCGCTTGTGCCGGAAGCCGACGAAATGGGGACGCTGGAGGATCTGGACCGGTACCTCGCACAGGCCGACATCGTCATCTCGGCTCTGCCCGATACGCCTGCGACGGAACGGATCTACAACAAAGCCCGTTTTGACGCCATGAAGCCGCAGGCTTATTTCATCAATGTGGGACGGGGCATCGCTGTCGTCCAGGAAGACCTGATGGACGCACTGGCTTCGGGCCATCTGGCCGGGGCTGCCATCGACGTGGCAGTGCCGGAACCGCTGCCGCAGGACAGCCCGCTCTGGAAGACCCCAAATCTCCATATCACACCGCATGTCAGCGGCGGTTTCCATGCCCAGATCACCTGGGACAGGATCGTTGACATTGCCTGCCGCAACCTCAAACATTATGCCAAGGGAGAACCGCTGGAGAATATTGTGGACCGGGCGACGGGTTACAAAAAATAAGGAGCGCCTTCAGCCGGAAGGGCGCGGAGATGCCGGCACCGGCCAGATGTAACAGGGAAAGGAAGGAAACAGCATGCTCTATCTGATCATTATGGGAATCATGGCCCTCTGTGTGGCTGTCTTTGCCGTCCAGAACGCGGTCACAGTGGAAGTCTCCTTCCTGATGTGGCATTTTTCCATGAGCCTGGTACTCATCATCCTGGGTTCCCTCGTCATGGGTTTCATGATTTCAGGACTTTTTGCGCTGAAGGTCAAGACGACTCATTTCATGAAAGAACGGAAGCTGAAGAGCGAAATCAAAGAGCTGAAACAGAAGGCTTCCGGCAAGGAGCGCCGGGAGAGTACGGGTGTGCCCCGTTTTCCCATCCAGCGTTCCCGCGGTTCCTACCGTCCGGAAATGGACGACAAGGATCCGATCATCAAACCATTTAAACCGGAGAAGTAAGATTGCTTTATGATATGTACGAAAATTCTATCCCATCCTGTTGAACTGACGGATGCCCAGAAAGAACTGGCGGCGGCCCTTGGAGTGCCGCCGCTGGTCATGGCTGTCCTTGCCGGCAGGAAGCTGACCGATCCCGGGGCCATCAGGACTTTCCTGGAAGGGAAACCGGATCCTTTTTCCGATCCGTTCCTCCTGACTGATATGGACAAGGCCGTGGAGAGGATCCTCAAAGCTGTGCGCAGTGGAGAAAAGATCACGATTTACGGCGATTATGATGTCGATGGAACCACGGGGAGTTCGCTGCTCTATCTTTTCCTGTCCGGCCTCGGGGCGCAGGTATCGATTTATATTCCCCGCAGGGACAGCGAAGGATATGGCCTGAACCTTCCGGCCGTCAGGAAGATCGCTGCGGACGGGACGGCCCTGCTCGTGACTGTCGATACGGGCATCACCGCGGCGGATATTGCTGCAGAGGCCCCAAAGGATCTTGACATCGTCATTACGGACCATCATCTGGCGCCGGCTGAACTGCCCCGCGTCTGTGCTGTCGTAAATCCAAACAGGGAGGGCGATGCCTATCCCTGCAAGGCGATTTGCGGCGCCGGTGTGGCCCTTAAGCTGTGTCAGGCCATTTATAAGGTGCTCCATCCGGATGCTCCGTACTGGCATGAATATATCGAGCTGGCTGCTGTTGCGACCGTCGCCGATGTGGTCCCCCTTGTCGGGGAGAACCGCGAAATTGTCCGTATCGGCCTTGCCAGACTGCCTCACACGAATCTTCCGGGACTGCGGGCCCTGCTGCAGTCGTGTCTTGCGAAGAATGCCCGTGTGACGAGCGAAACCATCGGTTTCGGCATCGGGCCCCGGATCAATGCGGCGGGAAGGCTTGGCGACGCTATGGACGCGGTCAGGCTGATCCTGGCCCGGGATCCTGATCAGGCAGCTGATATGGCCCGTTTCCTCAATGAAGAAAACGCCAGACGGCAGGATCTCAGCCAGCAGATCTTTGAGGAAGCCGAAGATATGCTGGCCCGTGATGGACAGCCGGAATGGGGAATCGTGCTTGCCAAAGAGAACTGGCACCCCGGTGTCATCGGAATCGTGGCCTCGCGGCTTACGGAAAAATACCATGTGCCGTCCATCCTGCTCAGCCTGAAGGACGGAGAGGCCCATGGCTCGTGCCGCAGCATTCCGCCGGTCCATCTGTACCATGCCCTGGAAACCTGCCGGAGCTGCCTCGTCCAGTTCGGCGGTCATGCCCAGGCCGCGGGACTTACCATAAAGGAAGCAGAGATCCCGGCTTTCCGGAAGGCTTTTGCAGAGACTGTGGCGGAGATACTGGGCCATGTGCCCTACGAACCTGTCGTGGTTCCCGATTATGTCCTGGGCAGCAGCGAACAGCTCACCGTAAAGGATGTGGAAGCCCTGGACCGCCTGGCTCCCTTTGGCTGCGGCAATGAGGCACCTGTCCTGGGGTTCCGGGACAGCATCATCGGACGGGTCAGTACGATGGGCAAGGAAAAGAACCATCTGCGCCTCGATCTGGCCCATGCCGGACAGGAGTTCAAGGGCATCGTCTGGAAGGAAGGAGCCTCGAGTCCTTATTTTTACAGCGGTGAGAAGGCGGACATCGCTTTTGCTCCGCGCCTCAATACCTTCCGTGGACTGACAAGTGTCGATCTGGAACTGAAAGCGGTCGAAACGCAGCATACCATCGTGGACTGGCGGTACTCTTCCAAAAACAGAGAGACACTTTTAAAAAGCATTTTACAAAAAGACAAAAAAACTGTAACATATATAAGTGGCGAAGAGAATGGAATGGCGGGGAAAATCCCCGGCATCGTACGGAAATACGGTGACCCCCTTCCCGAAGGTACCCGTACTGTGGTATTCTATGATGCCGGGGCCGCGGAAGTCCTCGATCCGGAAACTTTTCCGCTGACCAGTTCTCAGCGCGCGGTCCTCTATCTGGTGTTCAACCGGGATGAAATGGTGATGCGCCAGGAAGAGCTCCGGAGACGGTTCCCGGACCTTGCCGGTATGCGCAGCTGCTACATCCATATCAGGAAGCTGCTGGCGCAGGGAGCGGCAGAAGAGGACGCGGTACTGGGACAGTACTCCCGCGAAGGGTATCTGATTTCACGGGATGTGCTCGACGTTTTTGAAAGACTGGGACTTTTTATCCGTAAAGGAAAGGATATTTATTTGGGTTCGCAGGAAAAAATCGACATGCAGCATGATGCCGGCTTTGCCGCGCTGCAGGAAAAACGCAGCCGTGCCATGAAGGGACTGAACCGTCTGTGGCATATTTCGGCCGGAGAGATTGCGGACATCTGGGGCCAGAGGAGGTGAGACGATGGAACAACTGGATCCTACTCCCATCAGTGCAGAGGAGTTTTATGAAAAAATCAGCAATTATCTGACACCGCGTCAGGTCGAATTCGTCCGGGAAGCATACAATTTTGCCGCAGAGAAACATGCGGCCCAGAAGCGTGCGTCCGGGGAACCGTATATCATCCATCCTCTCGGCGTGGCGACCATCCTGGCCCAGCTGCAGATGGACGACGTGACACTGGCAGCAGCCTTCCTCCACGACGTCGTGGAGGATACGGATGTGACCCTCGACCAGCTGTCCGATATCTTCGGACTGGAGGTCGCCGGACTCGTCGACGGTGTGACGAAACTCGGCAAAATCGAATATATCTCCCGGGAGGAACAGCAGATCGAGAATTACCGGAAGATGTTCCTGGCCATGGCCAAGGATATCCGTGTCGTCCTGATCAAACTGGCGGACCGGCTGCACAACATGCGTACCATGAAGTACATGCCGGTCCACAAGCAGAAACGGATTTCCAGTGAAACCCTGGAGATCTATGCCCCGCTGGCCCACCGTCTCGGGATCTATGCCATTAAATGGGAACTGGAAGATCTTTCTTTCCGATACCTTGAACCGCAGCATTATTATGAACTCGTGGAAGAAGTCAAGATCAAGCGGCATGAGCGGGAAGCCATGGTGCAGGAAGCCATGGATGAACTCCGCCATCTGTGCAGTGATGCAGGGATCCGCTGTGAGATCCAGGGCCGTCCCAAGAGTTTCTACAGCATCTACAAGAAGATGCAGCGGGACAACAAGACCATTAACGAAATCTATGACCTGCTGGCAGTCCGTGTCCTTGTGGACAGCGTGAAGGACTGTTACGGCGTCCTGGGCATCGTCCACGGCAAGTGGAAACCCATTCCGGGCCGCTTCAAGGATTATATTGCCGTACCCAAGTCGAACGGGTATCAGTCCCTCCACACGACAGTCGTTTCTTCGAGCGGGTCACCTCTGGAAATCCAGATCCGCACCTTCGAGATGCACAAGGTTTCTGAATACGGTGTGGCGGCTCACTGGCGTTATAAGGAGTCGGGCGGTTCCAAGATGCCGTCATCGGCGGATAAGAATGTCGATGCCAAAATGGCCTGGCTGCGTCAGCTGCTGGAATGGCACCGCGATATGCGGGATCCCCAGGAATTCGTCAATACCGTCAAGATGGATGTCTTTTCGGACGAAGTCTTTGTCTTTACGCCGCAGGGGGATGTGGTGGACCTGCCTTTCGGGTCCGTCCCCATCGACTTTGCCTACCGCATCCATACGGGCGTGGGCAACAGCTGTGTCGGCGCCAAGGTCAATGGCAAGATCGTGCCGCTCGATTACAAACTGAAAAACGGCGATATCGTGGAGATCATTACGTCCAAGAGCTCGCCCGGACCTTCCCGGGACTGGATCAATATCGTCGGCTCGAGCCAGACCAAGAACAAGATCAAACAGTTCTTCAAGAAGGAAAGACGGGAAGAAAATATTGTCAACGGCCGGGATATGCTGGAACGTGAATGCCGCCGCCTGGGCTACGATCCGGATGCGATGATGACTCCGGACACTCTTAAGGAAGTGGCATCCCGCTGCCATCTCGACGGCAGTGAGGAGAACCTCCTGGCGGCTCTTGGCTACGGCGGAATCATGCTGAACACCGTCATGGTCAAGCTTGTCGATATCTACAAGAAGGCCCAGCGCAGGAATACGACGAAAAATCTGTCCGAACTGCTTTCCGAGCTGAAGCCCCGTGTCCTGAAGACGAACAAGGCAAGTCACGGGATCCTCGTCAAGGGCGAGGACGATATCATGGTCAAGCTGGCCAAGTGCTGCAATCCCATCCCGGGCGATCCGATCATCGGTTATATTACGCGGGGCCATGGGGTTTCCGTGCATCGGGCTGACTGCCCCAACGTCCTTGCCAACAAGGAAGATGCGGACCGGATGATCGAAGTGTCCTGGAATGTGCAGACCGATACGACGTATAAGGTGGTCCTGCGCCTTGCCGCGGTCGATCAGCCCGGTGTCATAGCCAATATCATGACCGTCGCCAGTGAGAGCAAGGTCAACATCAATTCTCTCAGTGCCCATTCCAATCCGGATAAGACAGCTTTTGTCGATCTGGGACTTGATATCACAAGCCTCGAGCAGTTGAATTACATCATCAGCCGGATGCGCCGCATCAAGGGCGTGTACAAAGTGGAACGAAAGATTTCCGGCATGTAAGGCTGCGGGGGCTGCAGTGTGATGGCGGCGGGGAAAGGGAACAGAGTCCCTGCAGCATCCCTGCCCGTGCTTTCGGGAGGAACGTGGATGAGAGCAGTGGTACAGCGCGTGACGGAAGCTTCCGTCAGCGTGGATGGAAAAGTAATCAGCGCGGTCGGAGAGGGCCTTATGGTCCTGCTGGGTGTGGAAAACGGGGATACTGTCCAGGATGCCCGTTACCTTGCCGATAAACTGACCGGGCTCAGGATTTTTGAAGACGAACAGGATAAAATGAATCTCTCCGTTGCTGACAGGGGCGGAGAGATTCTTATGGTATCGCAGTTCACACTCTGCGCGGACTGCCGGCACGGGCGGCGTCCTTCGTTTACCGATGCCATGGAGCCCGCCGCAGCAAAAGCTCTGTACGAAACGGCAATGGAATATTGCCGTCAGAACGGTGTAGTGACAAAACCCGGCCAGTTCCAGGCCCATATGCAGGTCCGTCTTGTCAATGACGGGCCCGTGACGATCGTCCTGGACAGCCGGAAACGGATCTGAAGTGTCTGGACAGCTCAGAAAATCAGACTGGGCAGAAGTAGGAGGAACACAGTATATGAAAATTTATCGGATCGTCGTAGGACCCATTCAGGAAAACTGCTATCTGATCAAAAATGAACAGACCGGCGAAGGCATCATCGTCGATCCCGGTGACGAAGGCGGGCGCATCATGCGCGGCGTCGAACAGGCCGGCATCGGCAAGGTTACAGCCATTTTCATCACCCATGGCCACGGCGATCATATTTCCGCTCTTGATGAAGTCAAAAAAGCCACCGGTGCAAAGGTCTATATGAGCCGCGAGGACGCACCCATGCTCCGGGTCTGGAACAGCAGCCTTTCCTATTCGACGGACCGCAATAAGAAATTCGATCCGCCCGATGTCTATTTTGAGGACGGCATGACCGTTACCGAAGCGGGAATGACTTTCCGGATCGCTGCCACACCGGGCCATACGAAGGGCGGCGTCTGCATCATCGGCGACGGCTGTGTCTTTTGCGGAGATACGGTTTTCCTGGAATCTGTCGGACGGACGGATCTGCCCGGCGGCTCCTATGATGCCATCCTTGAATCCATCCGGACGAAAATCCTGACGCTGCCTGATGAGTATGTCCTTTATCCCGGTCACGGCCCGGAGACGACTGTGGGATGGGAGAGACGGCGCAATCCGTTCCTGCAGTAAGAAGGCGATCCATTTTGAATCAGGAAAAGAACCGCAGTTTCTTGTATAAATCGTTTTTTGCCCTGGCTGCTTTTGCCGTATTCTGCATCGTTACGGATTTTCTGCTGCCCGTATTCATTTCCATTGCTTTTTCCTTTCTGCTGTATCCGATCGTCCGGCGTCTGGGAAAAATCCAGTTCAAGGGACGGAAACTGCCCGATGTACTGGCTGTACTGCTGGCGTTTTTGCTGTTCGGGGCTTTCGTGGCTTTGGCAGTCCATGTGCTGATGATCCCTCTCGTCACCCAGATCAATACTCTGACGGCAGCCCTGCCGGGACTTGCCGCAGCGGCGTCCGGCACAGTCAATATGTTTTTCGGTCCCGAGGCCCAGAGCCAGCTGCCGCCCAACCTGAAGGCAGTGCTGGAACAGGCTCTTTCGAGCGGGAGCAGCAATCTGATGGCAGTTGTCCAGAAGATGCTGGCCCAGACCTTCCAGTTTGCCAAGAGCATGATGAGCATGGTCCTCGTCCCGTTCCTGACTTTTTATTTCCTGAAGGACTGGCGGACCCTGGTGCACATGATCATCCATGTGTTCCCGTACGCAAAGCAGCCCCTTGCTGAAAAGGTGCTCTCGGACATCGGCAACATGCTCTGTCTCTATACGGACAACATGATCAAGCTGAGCTTTGTGGCTGCGGGCTGTCTGACCGTGGGCAACTACATCCTGGGCGTCCAGTATACACTGGTCCTCGGCTTCCTGGCTCTCATTACAGAGATGATCCCGCTTGTGGGATCCGTCGTCGGGACCGTTTCAGCAGTGCTCATCGCGCTGCTGCAGGAACCTTCCCTGGCTCTTAAAGTCCTTATCCTGTACATCGTTTATTATCAGGTCGATTCCCAGGTCATCATGCCCAATCTGGTAGGAAAAGCCGTAACCCTCCATCCGGTGCTGATCATCCTGAGCGTCATCATCGGCGGCAAGCTTGCCAGCGCCGTGGGGCTGCTCTTCGCCGTTCCCGTCCTGGCCGTGATCAAGATCCTCTATAACTATTTCTGGCATTATGGAGAGGAACAGCTGCCGGAGGACCGCCAGGGGCAGAAACTGTGAAATCTGCTGTGCGGCAGTCCCTGACTTTTCACCGGACTGTTGCTGCATGCTCCGGAGCCGTCCTTTTTGTTTGAATTCGTCGTTCTACATTGAAAAGTACTTGAAGTCTGTGGTAAACTAAATGAATGTGGAAAGATTCAAGAACGGAGGGATTTTTATGTTAACTGTGGCACCACGTGGGACGAAAGACATTCTGCCCGGCATGATCAATGGCTGGCGCTACGTTGAGAATGTAATGCGGGAAGTGTGCCGTGAATTTAACTATCAGGAGATCCGTACGCCGATTTTCGAGCATACCGAGCTCTTCCAGAGAGGGATCGGTGATGGCACGGATGTCGTGGACAAGGAAATGTACACGTTCAATGACCGCAGCGGCCGGAGCGTTACCCTGCGTCCGGAAAATACAGCTTCCGTAGTCCGTTCTTTCGTAGAGAATAAATTGTATGCGGAACCCATGCCGCTGAAGGTCTATTATATGGGACCCATGTTCCGGTATGACCGTCCGCAGGCCGGGCGGATGAGACAGTTCCATCAGTTCGGTGCCGAAGCGATCGGCAGCGAATCTCCGGTGGTCGATGCCGAGACGATCCTTCTTGCTGTGACCGTACTGAAACGTCTGGGACTGAAGGAACTGAAACTGAAGATCAATTCCGTGGGCTGCCCGAACTGCCGTCCGCAGCACAGAAAGCTTCTTCAGGACTATTTCCGTCCGCACCTGGCTGAACTGTGTGAGGACTGCCAGAGCCGTTTCGACAGGAGCCCGCTGCGTATCCTTGACTGCAAGGTGGATCATGACAAGCCGTTCATGGCAGGGGCACCGAAAATCACAGATTCCCTGTGCGACGAATGCCACGATCATTTCGAGACAGTGAAGAAACTGCTGGATGAAGCCGGCGTCGAATATGAAGTCGACAGCACGCTCGTCCGCGGCCTTGACTATTATACGAAGACGGCCTATGAAATCCAGTATTCTCCTCTGGGTGCCCAGAGTGCAGTCGGCGGCGGCGGCCGGTACGACGGTCTGGTCGAGGAACTGGGCGGTCCTTCCACGCCGGGCGTGGGCTTTGCCATGGGCTTTGAACGGATCATCCTGGCACTGGAGAACCAGGGTCTGCTTCCGGAAACCAAAGACGCCATCGATGTATTTGCCGTCGTCCCCGATGCCGCAGCACAGGCAGATGCTTTCAAGACCGTCATGGCTTTGCGGGATGCCGGTTTCTCCTGCGATATGAACCAGATCGACCGCAGCATGAAAGCTCAGATGAAGCAGGCTGACCGTGACCGGGCCAGATTTGCCCTTATCTTCGGTGAAGATGAGCGGCAGAGAGGCGCTGTCATGGTAAGAAATATGGCTGACAGCAGCCAGCAGGAAGTAAAACTTTCTGAAGTAGTTTCCTATATCAAAAAGGCAGAGGTGTAAAACATGAGTTTTAAGCGCAGTCATCACTGTGGTGACCTGAGAAAAGAGGATTCCGGCAAAGAGGTAACGCTCTGCGGCTGGGTCAGCAAACGACGTGACCACGGTGGCATTATCTTCATTGATTTACGGGATCGTCACGGGATTGTACAGGTCGTAATCGACCCGGCCCACGATGCAAAGGATTTCCATAAGGCAGAAGCTGTACGGAGCGAATATTGCCTGCAGGTGACCGGCTTTGTCCGGGACCGTTCCGCAGAAACGATCAATCCGAACCTTCCGACCGGTGAAATCGAAGTCGTGGCGAAGGAACTGAATATCCTGAATCCCTCCAAGACGCCTCCTTTCTATATCCAGGACGGCGTGGATGTCGACGAGAACGTAAGACTGCGTTACCGTTATCTGGATCTGCGCAGACCGGAAATGCAGAAGAACCTGATCCTGCGCCACAAGGTCTGCAAGGCTGTCCGGGACTTCCTCGATGACCGTGATTTCCTTGAAATCGAGACGCCCGACCTGTGCAAGAGCACGCCGGAAGGTGCCCGTGACTACCTCGTCCCGAGCCGTGTCAACCCCGGCAAGTTCTATGCACTGCCTCAGTCCCCTCAGCTCTTTAAACAGCTTCTGATGATTGCCGGCATGGAAAGATATTTCCAGATCGCCCGCTGCTTCCGCGATGAAGATCTGCGCGCTGACCGGCAGCCTGAATTCACACAGCTGGATATGGAAATGTCCTTTATCGATGAGGACGACATCATGACGCTGACGGAGAATCTGATTGCCTACGTATTCCAGAAGACCCTCGGCGTGGAGCTGAAAGTTCCTTTCGGCCGCATGACCTGGGATGATGCCATGGACAAGTACGGCAGCGACAAACCGGATCTCCGTTTCGACATACAGCTTGTCAACATGAATGATGCCCTTCAGGGGACCCAGTTCAAGGTATTCAAGGATATCATTGAAAAGGGCGGACTGGTCAAGGCCATCAATGTCAAGGGCTACAGCACCATTCCGCGCCGCGAGCTGGATGGGCTGGTTGATTTCGTCGGGATTTACGGAGCCAAAGGGCTTGCTTGGATCATCTATAACGAAGATGGTTCCATCAAGTCCCCGATTGCCAAATTCTTCAGCGAAGAAGAACTGAAACGCATCCTGGCTGCGGGCAAAGCCGAACCGGGTGACGTCCTGCTCTTTGTGGCCGACCGCAAGCCCCTCGTCGTGGCTGCTGCACTCGGTGCGCTCCGCATCGAAATGGCCAAGAGACGCGGTCTTATCGATCCGGACAAGCTCTGCTTCACCTGGGTCGTCAAGTTCCCCATGTTCGAATACAGCGAGGAAGAACACCGCTATGTGGCCATGCACCATCCGTTCACTTCACCCTGTGATGAGGATGTGGACAAACTCCTGACGGATCCGGCCCACGTCTATGCCAAGGCATATGATATGGTGCTGAACGGCGTGGAAATCGGCGGCGGCAGTATCCGTATCCATGACCGCGACGTCCAGAAGAAAGTCTTTGAAGCCATCGGCCTGACGGATGAACAGGCAAAGGAAAAATTCGGCTTCCTGATGACGGCTTTCGAATACGGCGCACCTCCCCACGGGGGACTCGCCTTCGGTCTCGACCGTCTGGTCATGCTGATGGCCAAGCGTCCGTCCATCCGTGATGTCATTGCCTTCCCGAAGACCCAGAGCGCTATGGATCTGATGAGCCAGGCTCCGAACTTCGTCGATGACAAACAGATGCGCGAACTGCATATCCGCAGCACTGTCCTGAAAAAAGAAGAAAAGTGATCCTGCAGTACACAACAGGGCTGCCGCAAAATGCGGCAGCCCCTGATTTTTATGGTTTTCACAGTGCCGTCCAGTTGCGGCGCGAGGACGTCAGCAGGCAGACGCGTCTGACGATTTTTGGAAGATCATAATCCATATCATGCTTCAGCCAGTCAAAGAAAAGACCTTTTACGACGGAACTCCAGTAGCGGACGAGCAGCTTTGCATCTTCCCGTCTCAGAGCAGACTGCTTCATCATACGATGGACGCGCCGTACGGAAAAACGCGTGCACAGGATGGTGATTTCTTTTTCAAGGCAGGCCTGCATTTCGGAATGGTACAGGTTGCGCAGGATGCTTTTGTATTGGTCCGCTACGAGAACGATATAGAGCACAAAGGTAAGGGGACGCTTGAAATCACGGTCCACCCGGTACAGTTCCCGCATTCCCTGCTGCAGGAGATGCTGGATCAGATCAGGGATATCTGCATAGTGGTAGTAGAAAGTGTTTCGGTTGATTTCGCACCGCGCCACGATGTCCGTTACAGTGATTTTACTGTAAGGACGCTCCTGGAGCAGGTCCAGGACGGCTTTGGTGATCAGTTTTTCTGTAATCCGCATAAGGGGCGCCTCCTTTGCTGTAATTTGGGTTCCATACCAATGCGATTATTTTTCTATTTTACCGCATTTTCCTGTTTTTGGAAAACAGCAGTCACGGACGGCATTGCACATCCGTCAGGGATCCCTGTCAATTGTCCGGATGGCAGAGCGCAGAGACCGGTGATTCCGCCAAAAGGGGACTGCTCTGCTGCAGCAGGGACGTTTGTACAGCGTTTTTCCCGGCAGGGAACAGGATTTTTGCAGTGGCTATGGTTCGAATATTGTCTGTTTTTAGGCAAAACGGCATTGTTTGTTCGAATTTATTCATTGTGTTCATACCTGTTGATGGCAATTTCAGGCAAATTGTACTAGCATAGATGAAGGAATTTAGCAGTCTCCACCTGTAGCTGCTAATTCGAATCGATTGCACGGGATGTGCAAGTGGAGGCGTGGAAAATGAATTTCAAAACAGAATTACAGAAACTGGGTCTCGAGGAAGCGATCCATTATGTCTATCAGGACCCGCTGAAAAACCTGAACCGGATCCTTGCCTGGGCCGACTCTTTCGATGATTCCCATTACGCGGGTGCCCGCAGGGCTATCCATGAAGTACTGGATCAGCCAAATCATCCGTACCGTCAATATATTAAAAATATTCTAGCGAATGTCGATGAAAAAGTAGCCAAGCGCATTTTGGTCAATTTCTTTATCAATGCCGATCTGATCGGATGGAAGAAACAGCAGCGCTACAGGGACAAATACGGCTGCAACGTGCCCTGGACGATCCTGCTGGATCCGACGAGTGCCTGCAACCTGCACTGCACGGGCTGCTGGGCTGCTGAGTATGGTCACCGCCTGAACCTTTCTCTCGATGAAATCGACGATATCATCCGGCAGGGAACTGAACTCGGTGTGTATATGTACATCTATACGGGCGGGGAGCCCCTGGTGCGCAAGCATGATCTCATTACGCTCTGTGAGCGTCACCCGGACTGCATCTTTCTGACTTTCACGAACGGGACCCTCATCGACGAGGCCTTTGCCGATGATATGCTCCGCGTGGGAAATCTGGTACCCGCCATTTCACTGGAAGGTTTTGAAAAGGCAACGGATGGGCGCCGCGGCAGCGGGGTCTACGATAAAGTCATCAAAGCGATGGAACTCCTGCGCCGCAAGAAACTCTTCTTTGGCATTTCTTCGTGCTATACAAGGAAGAATTTTGATTCCATCACGTCCGAAGAATATTTCGATATGCTTATCGAAAAGGGCGCTTACTTTATCTGGTATTTCCATTACATGCCCGTAGGGAACGATGCCTCTGTGGATCTGCTGCCGACAGCAGAACAGCGTGTGGAGATTTACCGCCGGATCCGTAAATATCGTACGGAGAAGCCGCTTTTTGCCATCGACTTCCAGAACGACGGTGAATACGTGGGCGGCTGCATTGCTGGCGGCCGCAGATATCTGCATATCAATGCAAACGGGGATATCGATTCCTGTGTCTTTATCCATTATTCCGATTCCAATATCCACAACAAGACAATCCTGGAAGCCCTTCGCTCTCCGCTCTTCATGGCCTACCATGACGGTCAGCCCTTCAACCATAATATGCTGCGGCCCTGCCCGATGCTGGAAAATCCTGAAAAACTCCGGGCTATGGTCAAAGCTTCGGGAGCTGTATCGACGGATCTGCAGTCTCAGGAATCGGTGGATCATCTCTGTGCCAAATGCGACGAGTATGCCCGTACGTGGGCGCCCGATGCCGCCCGTCTCTGGTCAGAGAGCCAGGCCGGCAAAAAAGACAGGAGCCTGAAGCAGGCCTGTGACATCGGAAAAAATGCTGCTGACTGAGTCCATAACGATCTTTTGAAAATGCCGCAACGGAAAAAACGCTGCGGCGTTTTTTATATCGGTAAATGAGCTCTGCCTCAGGGAGGGAACGCCGTGCTTTTGACAGAAGTGCATGATTTCAGGGAGCAGATCGGGCACTCCGGGCGGAAAGCCGGAAACAGTGCCCCGCGGCGGATACTATGTTCAGCAGGCATGGAAAATCATAAAAAAGGAGCATTTCACAGGAAACCCGTCTCTTTGTAGAATAATAAAAGGAACGTCTGCAGCGTAAGGTGAGAACCGGCTGCAGGCCGGATCCGGAAAGAGGGGGATTGACACTATGGATCATTCGTTTCCTGAAATGAAGGGATATTTTGGCTTTGGCTGTATGCGGCTGCCGATGCAGGGCGATGCAGTGGACCTGGCACAGTTCCGGGATATGGTCGATCTTTTTTTGGAGTCAGGCTTCAATTATTTTGACACGGCCCATCCGTATCTCAACGGGAAATCGGAACTGGCGATCCGGGACGGCCTGACGGGCAGGTATCCCAGGGAGCGTTTTTTGCTGACGGACAAATTGACGGAACCGTATTTTCAGAAAGAGGAGGATATCCGCCCATTCTTCCAGAAACAGCTGGAGTGGTGCGGTGTGGATTATTTCGATTTTTATCTGATGCATGCCCAGGGCCTGACAAATTATGACAAGTTCAAGAGGTGCCGTGCTTATGAAACAGCATTTGAACTGAAAAAAGAAGGCCGGATCCGGCATGTGGGCATCAGTTTCCATGATAAGGCGGATGTCCTGGACCGCATCCTGACGGAGTATCCTCAGATTGAAATCGTGCAGATCCAGTTCAATTATCTGGATTACGATGATGCATCTGTGGAAAGCCGCAAGGTGTATGAGGTGGCCCGGAAACATCAGAAACCGCTTCTTGTCATGGAACCGGTCAAGGGCGGCAGCCTGGTGAACCTGCCGGCGGATGCCCGGAAAGTATTTGATGATCTGAACCGGGAGGAAGGGACATCGCATTCCAGCGCCAGTTATGCAATCCGGTTCGCAGCCGGTTTTGACGGGATCCGCATGGTCCTGTCCGGCATGAGTACGCTGGAACAGATGCGGGATAACATTTCCTATATGAAAGACTTCAATCCCCTCAGTGGGAAGGAAATGGCCGCTGTCGGGAAAGTCCGGAAGATCTTTTCGTCTTTGGAGATGATTCCCTGCACGAGCTGCCATTACTGCGTGGAAGAGAACCACTGTCCAAAGGATATCCGGATCCCGGATCTTTTTGCCTGCCTGAACAAGAAGCTTGTCTTCAAGGACTGGAATACGAATTTCTATTATAATAATGTACTGACCCACAGCCACGGCAAGGCCAGCGACTGCGTACGCTGCGGCCAGTGTGAGAAAGTCTGTCCGCAGCATCTGGAAATCCGGAAACTGCTGCAGCAGGTCGCACAGGAGTTCGAAAAATAAAAGAAGGCGCTGCCGGATACAGGCCGCGCGTCACTGCAGAATGGAGGCCATGGAAATGACGAAAAGACTGGTCGCTTATTTCAGCGCCACAGGGACGACCCGCAAGATGGCTGAAAGCATCGCTGCCGCAGCGGGCGGGGATCTTTATGAAATTGAGCCCAAAGTGCCCTATACAGCACGGGACCTGGACTGGACGGACAGGAATTCCCGCAGCAGCCGGGAAAAGGATGATCCAGCGTCCCGTCCGGAAATCAAACCGGGAAAAAGGATCACCGCTTCCTATGATGTAATCTTTTTGGGTTTTCCCATCTGGTGGTATACGGCGCCCCGGATCATCAGGACCTTCCTGGAAAGCTATGACTTTTCCGGCAGGAAGATCATCCTCTTTGCCACTTCCGGCGGCAGCGGCCTGGGGAGCACGGCGCGTGACCTCAGATCATCGGCACCGGGTGCGGAGATCCTGGATGGCCGGGTCTTCCACCATCCGTCAAAAGAAGAAATTGCAAAATGGGTTAAAAAAGTAACGGCATAAAAACAGAAAGGGCTGTGGATCCTGCGGCAGGATCCACAGCCCGCTGCGGGAGTCCTGGTCCATGGCTGTAACTGGCGTGGACAGAGGGCTCCCTTTATGTTTTCAGCAATCTTCTTCACACAGCCGCAGGAAGAGGGAAGCAGCCGTTTCCAGGATATTATCATTGAAGTCGTAATCGGGCTGATGGGGTGCGGGCCAGTCCATGCCGTTTCCGACATAGAACATGGCACCCGGGCAAGCCTTGAGATACCAGCCGAAATCCTCCGACGGACGCCAGGGTTCCGGCATGGGTGCAAGGGTAAGGCCCAGACTGCAGGCGGCTTTGCGGACCCGTTCGGCACAGCGCGGCGTGTTGACTGTCGCCGGGAAAGGATCTCTTTCGGCAAAAGATACTTTCAATCCATCACGGACCGCCAGAGAGCGCGCACGGTCCCGAAGCTGGTTTTCCAGACGCAGCAGATCGCTTTCCTCATCGGCACGGAGCGTAACGGAGAAGGTGCCTTCACCGGGCGAAATCCCAAAGTCCTCACCGCCGACGTTCAGTCCGATGATCGTAAGCAGCAGGGTCCTGTCGGTGGACGTCCCGGCCTGTTCCGCCAGGTCCGCTGCGTAAAGGGCAAGCCGTGCCAGGGCATGGGCAGGATTCCTGCCTTTTTCCGGCGTGCCTGCGTGGCTCTTGCGTCCGATGAAATGCACGGTCAGTCCTTTGGAGGCGCATTGCGTCAGTCTGTCGCGGACCATGACCGCATTTTCCGGATATCCGCTCAGATTGTGGAAGGCATAGACTTCTTCCACACCGGCTTCTTTCAGGAAATCAGCACAGCTCTTGCCTCCCTTTCCCGTTTCTTCGGCGGACTGGAAAATGAGATATACGGGACGGTGGATCCGTGCATCCTTCCGGAGCAGCAGTGCCGCTGCGGCAAGTGCGGACGAATGGCCATCGTGGCCGCATTTATGGGCGATGCCGGCTGTTGTGGAGCCGTAGGGCAGAGCGATGGCTTCCGGGACCGGCAGGGCATCCATGTCGGCCCGCAGGGCGACAGGCCCCTTTCCATGCTGCTCCGCCGGTTCATAATGTGCGTAGAACCAGTCTCCCTTGTCGACAAGTTCCAGATCCGTGCGGTCAGCCAGAAATGCCATGAGGTATTTTTTAGTTTCTTTTTCCTTTCCCGACAGTTCCGGGTGTGCGTGCAGATATCTCCGTAACGACCGGATTTCGTTCCAGTCGAGCATTGTCCTGATGTCCATTTTTCCACTTCCTGTTCTCTGGAGGATCGATTCCGTTTGTATTGTATCACATCAGGAATGGGAGGGGGATACGGGGCACAGTTGTCCTGTCATTTTAACAGAACAGGCTTTTCGGTCCCCGGTCAGGACCCGTGACAGCATAAGAAATTCCCGGCTTTTACTTGAAAGCCGGGAATTCCTTCAAGGGAAGAAATTTATTGGACAGCGGCCGGGCGGATTGTATGGGGACTTCCGTCATAGCGGAAGGTAAGCGATTCCCCTTTGCATCCGTCTTTCGGCCGCTATGACTCACTGCAGCAGCGCCAGGATCTCCGGCAGGGTCTTTTTGCCGAAACTGACGGATTTGCCGCCGTCAACGATCAGGCAGGGTACCCCCATGACATTGTATTTGTCCTTCAGAGCCGGGAAATGGGCCACGTCATATACTTCCGCTGTCACATGAGGGCTGCAGGCAGCAATATGCTGGGCTGCGGCAACAACTTCCGGGCACAGGGTGCAGGAAAGGGAAACAAGGACCTTCAGGTCATGCTTCTCCAGCCTGCCGATGGCTTCGGCATCTCGCCCGTCGAGCTGCTGCCCCGGTCCGGCAGCGTTGTAGAGTCCCAGCAGGAATGAGGTGAATTCGTGACCGCCGGGAACGCCGTGGAAAGCCAGTCCCGTCCAGCTGCCGTCGGTCCGTTCGATGCGGACCACGGGGCTGTCAGGGAGCGGAGCGGGGATTTCCTTTATGCTCAGTTTGTCGGTAAGGGCGCAGAGTTCTTTCAGATATGTCCGCAGCTCCGACGACAGAGAGGAATCATTGCCGGAAAAGGCAAAGACCAGGGGAGATTCCATGCGGTCAAACAGTGTCCGCATCTGCGCTATCATGTCATTTGTAAAAAGCTGCCCCGCGGTTGGAGCCACTGCCGCGGCCTCCGGTTCCTGCTGCTTTACGGGGCGGACGGGCTGCCGGGGGTGGAGTCCCGTGATTTTCTGCTGCCGCGCGGCATAACGTTCCAGCTCCGATGCGGCAAGGGCACCGTCACCGACGGCCGTAACGACCTGACGCAGGGGCTTGATACAGATGTCTCCGGCAGCATAGACACCGTCCAGAGACGTTTTCTGCATCCGGTCCGTTATGATATAGCCTTTTTCATCACAGGAGACGATATCCCGCACGAGCTGGGAAGCCGGAGCATATCCGGCAAAGACGAATACGCCGATGGGTCCGTTGTCTTCGGAATGGAATTCGGTCGTTTCGCCGGTCCTGCTGTTGGTATAGGTAATCGTCCTGACCGCGGTATCGCCGCTGACGGACTTGACTGAGCAGTGCGGGAGCACGGTGATTTTTTCGTGATTCAGAGCGGGTTCTGCCACTGCGGAAGCACAGGCAAAGCCATCGCCCCGGATGAGGACCGTTACATGGCGGGCATATTTTGTCAGGAATACACTTTCTTCCGCCGCCGCATAACCGCCGCCCACGACGAAGACATCACGTCCTGTGAAAAATTCTCCGTCACAAGTGGCGCAGTAGGCCACGCCCCGGCCGCGGAATTCTTTCTCACCGGCAAATCCCACCATGCGGGGGCTCGCTCCGGTGGCAATCAGGAGACCGAAGCAGGAAAAGGTGCCCCGGGTCGTTTCCACCTGTTTGACGGGTTCTTCCAGATGGAGTGCTCTGGCTTCGGCCAGCAGGAATTCGGCACCGAAACTCTCAGCCTGCCTGCGCATGGTTTCGGTCAGAGCGGCACCGCTGGTACCGGCGACACCGGGATAATTGACCACGGAATCCGTGATGGTGATCTGGCCTCCGAAATGGTCTTTTTCAAGTACCAGGACACGGTAACGTGCTCTGGCAAGATACAGTGCGGCAGTCAGACCCGCGGGCCCGCCGCCGATAATGATGACGTCATATAGTTCTTGTGCTGACGGCATGTCCTGTCCTCCTTATCCAAAAGTGAGGGCGTGAAACAAAATTGCCTCACACCCTCTGAAGATTTTCATTACAAATTGTCCGATGGCGGAAGCTGGCTGAGTCGGACTGGACTGAGCCATAAAGGAAATACTGCACTGCGGCTCCTCAGGCACAGCCGTATCCGTCAAGGGACCCGGCAGTACTCATACAGGTCCGGGAGAAAGGCCCCGCAGCTGAAAGGAACCTTACAGCTGACCCACCAGATCCAGGCTGGGGGTGATGGTTTTTTCGCCGGGCTTCCATTTAGCCGGGCAGACCTGGTCGCCATGCTCATGGACGAACTGGCAGGCCTGGAGTTTGCGGAACAGCTCATCCGCATTGCGGCCCACGTTGCCGGCACTGACTTCATATGCAGCGATCCTGCCTTCCGGGTTGACGATGAATGTACCCCGTTCAGCTACGCCGTCCGTTTCGATGTAGACTTCGAAATCGCGGGAGAGTGCGTGTGTCGGGTCGGCCAGCATGGGATAGGCGATCTTGCGGATCTTTTCGGACGCGTCATGCCAGGCCTTGTGGACAAATGCCGTATCGCAGGAAACGGAGTAGATTTCACAGCCCGCATTTTTAAAATCTTCATATTTTGCAGCCAGGTCTTCCAGTTCCGTCGGGCACACGAACGTAAAATCCGCCGGATAGAAGAAGAACACGGACCATTTGCCCAGGATATCTTTCTTGGATACATCGAAGATCTGTGCATTCTGGAATGCTTTGGCCTTGAATTCGCTGACTTCTTTGTTGATTAAGGACATGATTGAAACCCTCCTTGAGTGATTTTAGTGATTTTTATGTTAGGAATATCTAACTTGTATGTATTATAACGAATATCACGCAAGTTGTCAATAATAATTATTATTAAATAAAAATTTAATAAAATAGCCTGCAGTCATCCTGTTTTTTGATCTTTCTGCCAGTAAGCGGGGCTGTCGACGGAATCCGTAACAGTGGACAGGGCTTCGATTTCAGGGAGCTGTATAAGGGGCTTTCGGGAAGTCCTTTGCGGATAAGGCCATCCTGATTCCTGGAGGAAATTCAAACAGCAGTATTCTCCAGGATTTCGCACTTTCATGCGCGGGAGAGATTAAAAGTTTGTTTACCATAACCAGCTTCTTCAGTCACAGCGTATGCCGGAAGTCATGGAAGCCATAACTTTGCCTTACACCGGCAGGCTGCCGGATATCCGCAGTCTTATATCAGGGAAATGCCTGTCCGGTCTTCTGTTTTGCCAAATAAGATAAAACGGCGTGGAGCGGAAATGAAAAAATGAGTGCAGGAGCCCTGAAAGGGTCTGCAGCATGCTGTCGACGTATTCCTATCTATATGGTAGAATATGACAGTATGACATTATAAGGAGGGTATTTCTGTATGATACTGCATGCACCATTTCGCTATGATATCGTGGGCAGTTTTCTCCGCCCCGAATCGCTGAAGGAAAAACGGAGTGAGTTCGCGGCCGGCAAGATTGGCAGTGCGGAGCTGGAGAAGGCTGAAGACGCTGCCATCCGGGATCTTGTGGCAAAAGAAAAGCAGGCGGGGCTGCACGCCGTTACGGATGGTGAATTCCGCCGTCGCTACTGGCACCTGGATTTCCTGGCTGCCCTGGACGGCGTGGAGGAAGTCAAGGCGGAGCACTGGTCCGTGGCTTTTAAGGGAGCCCAGCCCAAGGCCGCCACTGTGAAGATCACCGGCAGGATCGATTTTACGGATCATCCGTTCCTCGGGCATTTCCGGTATTTGAAGAGTATTGCCGGTGATACGCTGTGCAAGATGACCATCCCGTCCCCGTCGATGCTGCATCTGATCTGCTGCGTCCGGGCAATGGACTACACTCCGATTGCATGCTATCAGGATGAAGATGCGCTTTTCCACGATATCGCCATGGCCTATCAGAAGGCCATCAGGGCATTTTATGCCGAGGGCTGCCGTTACCTCCAGTTCGACGATACCTCCTGGGGAGAATTCTGCGATGCTGAAAAGCGCCGTGTCTATGCCGAACGGGGATTCAATCTGGACCATATTGAAAAGAAATATGTGGAAATGATCAATCTGGCCCTGGAAGCAAAGCCCGCCGACATGACCATCACCATGCATATCTGCCGCGGAAACTTCCGTTCCACCTGGTTCTCTTCCGGCGGGTATGAACCGGTTGCAGAAATCCTCTTTGCACACTGCCGTATCGACGGCTTCTTTCTGGAATACGATTCTGACAGGGCCGGTGATTTCAAGCCGCTGCGTTTCATCAGGAACCAGAAAGTGGTCCTCGGCCTTGTGACGAGCAAGACACCGCAGCTGGAAGATCCGGAAGCTGTCAAGGAGCGGATCCGCGAAGCTGAACAATATGTGCCGCTTGCTCAGCTCTGCCTGAGCCCGCAGTGCGGATTCGCCTCCACGGAAGAAGGCAACAGGCTGACCGAGGAAGAAGAATGGAAAAAGATCGCCCTGATCAGATCCATTGCTGAAGATGTATGGGGTGACGCATAACGACGGCAGTTGTGAGCGGGAAGGACAGGATGGTCCAAACCACCTGTCCGGTCCCGGAGCATGACATCCCTGCTGTCTTTGCGGGAGATACCGGCTGCACTGCCTGCTCTGCGGACATGCGGCCTGATGGAGCAGATGCCGTATGAGGACACCGCTAAAGAGCGATGCAGTCTCTTCTCAAGCGGTGTCCTTTGCTTTTGCCGGCATCCGGTCCGGCCGGGGAATCCCGTCAGGCTAAGTGTAAAATAGTTCTCGGTGAAATGAATAATCCTTTATAAAGTTGCAAAAAGAAAGACCTTCATCTTAAAATAGTTTTAGCTACAAAACTTAACAAAGAGAGAAGGTCTTCCTTAACTATGAT
>Ga0256406_1001399_pt1 | contig 39338 bp, 32 predicted proteins | sample RumenRJG_03DNA_FD_185986 | JGI IMG/M metagenome (GOLD analysis project Ga0256406, IMG submission 185986) | Bovine rumen microbial communities from Lethbridge, Alberta, Canada - RJG_03 | ecosystem: Host-associated > Mammals > Digestive system > Stomach > Rumen | place: Canada: Alberta | collected... | reverse complement strand
AGCATTCGATAGTGGATATTGTGGCAGACATCACAGAAAGCCCTAATCCACGAAAGTATTGGAGTGTACTAAAAACAAGGCTAAAAAAAGACAACAATGAGTTGACTACAAAATGTAGTCAACTGAAGCTTACCGCTGCCGACGGAAAGAAATACGCCACAGATCGTTTGGCCCAGGATGATATAACAGCTTTGGCAAAACTCATTCCCAGCAAGAAAACGACGGACTGTCTCGATTGGCTGGCTTCGCCGACCTCCTCTTCGCTCTATAAAGCTCAAGCAAGCCTGGCTCTATACTCGCTCAATCGTCGGTTCATCAATAGCGACAATAGCATCACACATTAACACACTAACGCACTAACACACTAACGCATTAACACATTAACGAATTCCCACATTCTCTATGGAATACATCACCTATAAAAACCGGATTGCTGCCGTCATGGACGGCGAGGAGGTGGGCGAAGTAACGTTCCCCGAGCGCAACGGCGTCCGTGTCATCAACCACACCTATGTGGACGGCCGCCTGCGAGGGCAGGGCATCGCCAGCGAGCTGGTGCGGCGGGCTGTGGAGGAGATCGAGCGCCGCGGCGGACAATACAAGGCCACCTGCAGCTACGCCCAGCTGTGGCTGGCGAGGAACCGCGGCTGCGAAATCACCAGCCCGTTGAGCTGCCCGATCAGCAAATAGAATTCCTGTCATGAAAAGACTCTACATCATACTGATGGCACTGTGTCTGGTGGGTTGCGCCAAAGAAGAGGTTTCGCGCGAGCTGCATTCCGAGGCCGACCTCGCGGGGCTGAAGGTGGGCGTCACGGCCGGCAGCGCCTACGACCTGCGCCTCAGCAGCCGCGACGACATCACGCTGCTGCGCTACAACACGTTGAGCGACGAGCTGCAAGCCTTGAAGCAAGGACAGATTGACGTGATAGCCAAAGACAACTGCTCGCTGACCAAGGGCGAGATGCGACGGCTTGGCGTGCGCGTGGCCTTCTTCGGCAACGACTCGCTGCCTTGCGGCATCCCCTTCCGCAGGAGCGACGTGGCGCTGTGCGACTCGCTGTCGCGCTTCATCGACTCGCTGTCAGCCGCGGGCGAACTGCAACAGCTGGTGGCGCGCTGGCGCGAGTGCGACGACCCGTCGGTGGCGACGATGCCCGACCTGGGGCCGGAGCCCGAGGGCAAGACGCTGAAGGTGGGCGTATGCCTGGAGCTGGCGCCTATCGCCTACCAGGTGGGCGACACGTGGAGAGGCTTCGAAGCGGAAGTGATACAACGCTTCGGCCGCCATGTCGGCCGTCCCGTGAGCCTGCAGTACTACCCCTTCTCCTCTATTCTTCCCGCGCTGCAGGCCGGCAGCATCGACCTCATCATCGGCGGCGTTTACATCACCGAGGAGCGGCAACGCGAAATGCTTTTCAGCAGTTCCTACTTCAGCGCCTGCACCGCTTACACCGTCAAGGACGGGGCAGAAGAATCTGCGGGCCTCGGTACCCGGATGAAGGAGATGGTGCACAACAACCTCGTGGTCGAGGACCGGTGGCGCTACATCACAGGCGGTTTGTGGGAGACGGTGAAGATATCGCTTTGCGCCATCCTGCTCGGGACAATCCTGGGTGCCGCCGTTTGCTGGATGCGTATGAGCCGCCGCCGCTGGATAGCGGGCACGGCCTCGGTCTATATCAACCTGATGCGCGGCATACCGATGCTTGTCTTCCTGATGATTATGTTCTACGTCGTGTTTGCCGGCACGGGTCTGAGCGGCAGCGCGGTGGCCGTCATCTCCTTCGCGCTGGTCTTCGCGGCCTACGTCAGCGAGATGTTCCGCACCGCCATCCAAGCTGTGGGCAAGGAGCAGACCGAGGCGGGCCTGGCGCTGGGCTTCACCCGGTGGCAGACCGCCCGCCTCATCGTCGCACCGCAGGCTTTGCGCAACGTGATGCCCGTCTACAAAGGGCAGGTCATCACGCTCATCAAAGGCACCTCCATCGTGGGCTATATCGCCATCCAGGACCTTACGCGTGCCGGCGACATCATCCGCACGCGCACCTTCGACGCCTTCTTCCCTCTGCTGGTCGTCACCGTGCTCTACTTCCTCCTCGCCTGGCTCATCGGAAGGGTCCTCGACCTTGCTGTGGCACCCCATTACACCCGCAGTAGAACGACAAAAGCCGCAATGAAAGCCACTACAACAAACCCGAACACAACAAGCCGACAAGATGACTGACAAAAAAATGCCGCATGTGCAGACGACCGAGCTGCTGCGCACCAGCCAAAGCTGGGATGGGGCCGAGCTGCCCGACTATCCACAAGGGCGTCCCGAACTGGTGTGCCGAAAATATATCTTCCCCGCAGGCGAGAGGCTGCCGCTGCACCACCATCCAGTGATGAACCTTGGTATCCTCGTAGAGGGTGAGTTGACCATTGTCTGCTCTGACGGACTCAGGAAGACCATCCATGCCGGCGAAGCCATTGTAGAGATGGTGGGCACTGTCCACTACGGAGAAAACAGCGGAACACAAGACGCCGTGCTCTACATGTTCTACCTATCGCAACGGGACACTCCCCTATCCGTGCAGCAAGCCGAAGAGAACCGACAATCCCAATTCTAAAAGAAAAATGAAACAAATCATCACAATCGCTCTCGCCTCCATCATTTTGGCGGCATGCACAAGCAACGAAGAGAGACTGAAGCAACGCGCTGAAGAGCTCTGCCGGTATATCCCCGACCACGAGCTGCTGGAGATGTCGAAAGACTACCTGACGGCGGACTTCTACGCCGTGTTGGACACGATGTTCAACCACCTGCCCGACGAGCAGCCGCTGGACCACGAGTGGCTCTACTACTTCGTCACCAGCAACGGCGGCACGATTGCCGACTACACTGTCACCGCCGTGGAGCAGACCGACGACGACCATGCCGTAGCTACCGTCATGGTAAGGCAGCGGTGGGAACCCCTCCGCCCTGCGGGCACCTCCCCTTGTGAAGGGGAGGAAGTGATAGATTCCACCACCGACGTCGAGGAGCACAAGCTCTATATGGAGAATGTTGAGGGACGATGGCTGATGAGTGACTTCGACGGCCACAAGGCCGACTGCCTGCGCCACATAGCCCTCTACCGGCAGGAACAGGCCGTGCGCTTCGCCATAGGCGACTACCTTGTGAACGAGGTCGGACAGCACTACCTGCAGGGTGAGCTCTGCGTGCCGACCATCATGATTGTGGCTACCGAGGAGGATACCGCCGCAGGCAAGATGGCGGCGTACCAAGCGCAGGTGTGGGGCGACTTCTGGGTGGAGTGGTATCGTCAGGAGGGCGACACGCTGAAGTGCGTCTCCGGCGGCAACCACAGCGGACTGATGTCGCTGGAGATGACGGATGGAAAATACACCGTGACGTCATTCGAGCAGACCGTCGACGGCGCAGGCTGGGAGCCCAGCGCCCGCCGCATCTTCGGCCCCCACTACGACATCTATATGAACATCCACTCCAACCAAGACATCCGCGAGGAGAATCGCCGCATGCAGCTGCGCAACCACCTGCAACGCCGCGGCATCAGCGCACGCTACTATCAGGACTACGGCTGGCCCGCGGTGAAGATTGAAAATTGAAAATCAACAATATGAAGAAGATATCACTCGCCCTGACCGCCGCGGCCCTCTTTGTGGCCTGCGGCAACGATGCCAAGAACATCCACACGCTGGAGGCCTCCGACTTCGCCGCCGTCCTCCAGGAGCAATCCATGCCCCTCGTCGACGTCCGCACCGCCGAGGAATATGCCGAAGGCCACCTGCCCGGCGCCATCAACGTCGACGTGAAGCAGCCCGACTTTAGCAATCGGGCCACTCAAGCAATCAAGGAATCAGGCAATCAAGACTCGCCAGTGGCCGTCTACTGCCTCCGCGGCAGCCGCAGCATGAAGGCCGCCACCCTGCTGGCCAAGGAGGGCAAGGAGGTGTACAACCTCGCCGGCGGCATCACCGCCTGGAAAGAGGCCGGCATGCCCGTTGAAAAATAGAAACTATTAGACGCAATGAAACAATACAACTTCGACACACAGATAGAACGCCGCGGGACGGACTGCTTCAAGTGGGACGCCCTGCCGGACATGTACGGCCGCGACGACCTGCTGCCGATGTGGGTGGCGGACAACGACTGGGCGGCGCCCGACTTCGTGCTGGAGGCTCTGCGCAAGCGCTGCGAGCACCCCGTGCTGGGCTACGGCATGCCCTCGGAGGGCTACTGGCAGGCGGTCACCGCCTGGCTGGCAAAGCACTACGGGATACAGGCCACGAAGGAGGATCTGCACTTCATCCCCGGCATCGTGGCGGGCATCAGCTACGCCCTGCTGTGCCTGACGCAGCCCGGCGACCGGGTACTGGTCACCACGCCGGTCTACCCGCCGTTCCTCAATGTGCCGCAGGGATGCGGGAGGGAGGTGGTGTGCAACCCGCTGAAGGTTGTCGGCGGACACGGCACGCCGTGTCCCTACAGGTTCGAGATAGACTTCGAGGACTTCGAACGCAAGGCCGAGGGATGCAAGGTGTTCATCATGAGCAATCCGCACAATCCGGCCGGGACCCTCTGGGGCGAGGAGACGCTGCGGCGCGTGGCCGATATCTGCCACCGCAAGGGCCTCCTCGTCATCAGCGACGAAATCCACGCCGACCTCACCCTGCCATCGTCACCCCTCCGGCCTTCGGCCACCTCCCCTTGCGAAGGGGAGGAACGCAAACACGTGAGCTACAGCACGGTGAGCCCCGAGGCGGCGCGCCACAGCATCACCTTCATGGCGCCGAGCAAGACCTTCAACATCGCCGGCATGGGGAGCTCAGTGTGCTACGTTGGCGAGGCGGCACTGCGCAAGCGTTTCTACGGCTGGCTGGACGCCCTGGGCGTGGCCGGAGGCAACATCTTCGCCTTCACCGCCGCCGAGGCCGCCTTCGCGCAGGGCGAAGAGTGGCAGCGCCAGATGCTGGCCTACCTGGCCGGCAACGTGCAGACGCTCAAAGACTTCCTGGACGAGCGGCTGCCGAAGGTGAAGGCCGTGCTGCCCGAAGCGTCCTACCTGGCCTGGCTCGACTTCAACGCCTACGGAATACCGCATAAAACGCTGGCGGAACGCTTCATACAGGAAGCGCGGGTGGTGATGAACGACGGGACGACCTTCGGGGGAGAGGCTTATCATGGGTGTTTCCGCCTTAACATCGGCTGCCCGAGGGCGATGCTGACCGAGGCACTGCAACGGATAGAAAACTGCCTGAAAGCATAATTTTTTTAGGAATGCAAATGGCTGGCAATCAGAGTGTATCGGTAATGCTCTTCTTATGCCCTCCTTAGAGTATAAAATAAATGGAGGATTGCGGCGTTATAGGGGGAAAATGATTCGTTTAGTTTATAAAAATCGTCGACAATAAATAAATTGGAGCAACAATAAAAATTCACAGTTATGGCAAAATTGGAGCAGGGCATCCTCGGGCCGTTCCGGGGAAAGGTGGGCACGGTGGTGGGCTACCTGTGGCGCGGGCAGGCGGTGGTGCGTGCCTATGTGCGCGAAATCAACTACCCCAACACGGCGGCGCAACAGGCTGAGCGCGACTGGTTTGTGAGCATGGTGCGCTTCGCCTCGGCGGTGCGTCCGGCGCTGCAGAAGGGGTTTCGCCGCGCGGCAGCGGAGGCGCGGATGTACGAGACGAACTGGTTCGTCAAGAGCAACAAGCGGCATTTCCGCACGCAGGAGGACGGCAGTGTGGCCGTTGACTACCAGCGGCTTGCGCTGTCGAGCGGCAGCGTGGCGCCCGTGGCGGCGGAGAGCGCGAGGGTGGACGCGGACGGAGTGCTGGAGGTGCGCTTCGACGGCCAGCGGCAGCTGCGGCGCAGCAAGGCGGCCGACGAGGTGACACTGGTGGCATACAACGCCAGGGAGCGCAAGGCGGTGATTGCCAGCACGGTGGAGCGGCGCACGGGGCGCGTGGCAGTAAGACTGCCAGACGGGTGGCAGAGGGACGAGCTGCACTGCTACCTCTTCGCGGTCGACGCGCAGGGGGAGGCGTCGGCGAGCTGCTATATCGGGGTGGCGCAGGGTGGTTTGCCGCAGGCTGGAAGCCTGCGTACCAATGATTCGCCGCAGGCTGGAAGCCTGCGTACCAGTGGGTTAGAACCAGCCGGTGAGGCCGAGGAGGTAGGTGGTTACGAGGTAGCGGAGGAATTTGCCGCAGAACATGATAAGCATTGTCCACCAGGGATTTAGGCGCATGAAGCCCATGGCGATGGCCAGCGGGTCGCCGACGATGGGGAGCCAGGTGAGGAGGGCAGCCCAGACGCCGTAGCGGTCGAGGTGCGAGCGGAAGCGCTCCACCTTCTCGCGCTTGATGTGGAACCAGCGCTCGAGCCACTCCCACTTGCAGAGCCAGCCCATGTAGAAGCTGATCATGCCGCCGGTAGTGTTGCCGAGGGTGGCGACGACGACGATGAGGAAACTCGGATAGTTGAGTGCCAAGGCACCCGCCACAATCGCCTCCGACGAGAAGGGGACGATGGTGGCCGAGAGCAGGCAGGCCAGGAAGAGGCCGAAGAGTCCGAGTTTTTCAAACATAACAATTATGCGTCTGCAATATTCGTGCCAATGTTGGCACTAAAATTGCAGTGAACGGATAGAGATGCAGAAAAAATACGACATAAGGAAGGCTACCGAGCAGGACATCGACCTGATACTGAAGATGTTCGACCACTCGCGCACGGTGATGCGCCAGGACGGCAACCACGCGCAGTGGGTGGGCTACCCGACACGCGCCGACGTGGCAGAGGACGTGAGGCGGGGGGTGGCGTATGTAATTGAAAATTTAAAATTGAAAATTGAAAATTATCAATTTCCAAATCCCGACAACCCATATATCGGCACCTTTGCGCTGGTGCCGGGGGAGGAGCCGACCTACGGATATATCGACCACGGGCGCTGGATCGACGAGCGGACGCCCTACTGCACGCTGCACCGCGTGGCGGCGATGCCGGGCACGAGCGGCGTGGCCGAGGCGGTGTTCCGCTACATAAAAGATACGTGCACGCACCTGCGCGTGGACACCCATGCGCTGAACCGCCCGATGCGGCATATACTTGAGAAAGAGGGTTTTGTCTACTGCGGCATCATCTACATGCCCGACGGCGGGCCGCGTGACGCCTACGAGTGGTGGCGCTGGGACGAGGTGCCGGCCGACCTCAAACAATACGTTGAAAATGAGGTCCTACCTCGTCATGAGAAATATGATGCAGCCCATCGTCCGGATCATATCCGCCGCGTCATTGCACGCAGCATGTTCCTGCTGCCCAACGCCTTAACCTATGCAGCGGCGGCGATGCACGACATCGGCATCTGCTGCGGTCGCGAGGAGCACCACCTGCATTCCGGCCGCATCATACGCGAAGACAGGGAGTTGCGCCGCTGGTTCAGCGAGGACGAAATCGAGCTCATCGCCCAGGCCGCCGAGGACCACCGCGCCTCGGCCACGCGTGCGCCAAGGTCGCTGCTGGGCTGCATCGTCGCCGAGGCGGACCGCGACATCGAACCCGAGACCATCGTGCGCCGCACGGTGGAATACGGGATATCCCACTATGGGCTCGCCGCACAAACACCCCTCCGCCCTTCGGGCACCTCCCCTTGTGAAGGGGAGGAACCCGGCAAATCGTCGAGCGACACATCCCATGGCTTCTCCCCTTTGCAAGGGGAGATGTCCGAAGGACAGAGGGGTCTAGACCGCGAAGGCCACTGGCAGCGCACGTTGGAGCACCTGCACGAGAAGTATGCCGAGGGCGGCTACATCAAGCTTTGGCTCGAGGAGAGCCCCAACGCCGCGCCGCTGGCCGAGCTGCGCGCGCTGATAGCCGACGAGGGGCGCCTGCGCGCACTCTTCGACAGCCTCTTCGACACGCTGACCAACGAAAATAAACTCAAAAATCAGAATTCATAAATCAAAATTCAAAATCACCATGAACACATTCCTCATCATCATTGCATTTGTCTGCCTCGTGGTGGGCATCATCGGGTCGGTGGCGCCGGGGCTGCCCGGGCCTCCGCTGAGCTGGATCGGCTTGCTGCTGGCGGGCTTCACGCCGTGGGTCAGCACGAGCACCACGCTGCTCATCGTGACGGCTGCCGTGGCGGTGGTCATCACGGTGTTCGACTACGTCATGCCGTCGGTCAGCACCAAGCGCTTCGGCGGCTCGAAGCACGGCATCTGGGGCTGCAACATCGGCCTCATCGTCTCCTTCATCGGCCTGCCTTTCGGCCCCACGGGCCTCTTCGGCCTGGTCTTCTGGCCGTTTGCCGGCGCCTTCATCGGCGAATACATCAAGAACCAGGACTTCCAGCCGGCGCTGCGCGCGGCGTGGGGCGCCTTCGTGGGCTTCCTGAGCGGGACGCTGATGAAGGTGGTCTACTGCATTGCCCTGCTGGTGGTGGTGATAGTGGCGATGGTGTAAGCCCCCCCCTCCACAATTTTTCTGATTGAAACAAAAAGCCTACTGCAGGATGTAAATTGATACTTCCTGCAGCAGGCTTTTGTAAGTCTGCTTGGTCGCTTATTCAGCGAAAGATGCGTCGTCGGCCATCACCACGGAGCCGCGGTAGGCGGGGCAGGTGTGGTGGGTGCAGCTGGCGGCCACGAGGGTCACCACGGCCACGGCCAGGAGCATGAGGGCTTTCTTTTTCATTGTGTGGTTGTATTAGAGTCCAATCTTTTCGTTGACGGTGCGGAGTATCTCGGCTTCCTGCTTGAGGGCGTCGGCCTCGATGGCGGCGGCGCGGGCGAGGATGTCGGCCTTGAAGGCTTCGTCGGTGAGCGAGGAGGCGTTGATCTTGACGTTGAGGTGTGCACCCATGACGGCCGAGCGAGCTGCCAGGGCGCCGACGCCGCCGTCGGTGACGGAGTTGGGGTTGCCCCACTCGACCATGGCGCGGCAGACCTCAAAGGCTTCGAGCGAACGCTGCATGGTGCGGAAGGGGACCTCGGTGGCGTAGCGGGTGGCATCCTGGATGGCGGCGGTGCGGGCGGCCTTGTCCTCGTCGGTCTTTTTGGGCAGGCCGAAGGCGTTCATGATGCGGTTGAACGCCTCGGTGTCCTCGTCCACGAGGTGGAGGAGTTCCTCTTTGAGCTGCTGGCCGCGAACGGCGACGTCGGAGAAGCGTTCCCACTGGTCGTCGTAGGCTGCCTTGCCGCCGGTAAGGTTGGCGACCATGGTGCCGAGGCTGGCGGCGAGGGCGCCCATGTAGGCGGAGACGGAGCCGCCGCCGGGGGCGGGGCTTTCGGAGGCCGTCTCGTCGCAGAAGCCGCGGCAGGTGAGGTCGACGAGCTTCTTCCTGCTGTGGTCCTCGATGAGATACTCGATGACTTTCTCCTTGGGGTCGAAGGGTTTGAGGTCGTCGAGGCCCATGCTCTTGACGGCCACCTTCATGATTTCGTCCTCGCTGACGCCGAGGGAGCGTTGCTGCTTGGCGAGGTAGTAGCGGCCGGCGTCGATGAGGACGCTCTTGGGGATGAGGCCGACGATTTCGCAGCCGGTGACGCGGAGGCCGCGGTTCTGGGCGCAGCGGCACACCTCGTCGAAGCAGAGGTGCACGGGGGCGACCTTGATGGAGGTGATGTTCATCGAGACCTGGGCGATGCCGTAGTCTTCGATGTACCAGCCGATGGCCTTGGTGCCCTTCAGGGTGCCGGGAATCATGACGGGCTTGCCGTTCTCGTCCTTGAGGGGCTTGCCGCTGGGTTTGCCGCCCTCGCGGGCGGGACGGCCCTTCTCGCGCACGTCGAAAGCGATGGCGTTGGCGCGGCGGGTGGAGGTGGTGTTGAGGTTGTAGTTGATGGCCACGAGGAAGTCGCGGGCGCCGACCTGGGTGGCGCCGGTGCGAGCGGTGTGGTCGTTCCAGGCGTTGGGACCGAAGTCGGGCTTCCACTGCTCGGTGCCGAGGCGCGAGGAGAGTGACTCATACTCGCCGGTGCGGCAGTAGGCGAGGTTGCGGCGTTCGGGGATGAAGGCGGCGTTCTCGTAGCAGTAGATGGGGATTTGGAGCTCTTCGCCGAGGCGGCGGCCGAGCTTGTGGGCGTACTGGACCACCTCGTCCATGGTGATGTTGGCCACGGGGATGAGGGGGCAGACGTCGGTGGCGCCCTGGCGCGGATGGGCGCCGTGGTGCTGCGTCATGTCGATGAGCTCGGAGGCTTTCTTGACCACCTGGTAGGCGGCCTCGAGGACGGGCTCGGGCTCACCGACGAAGGTGATGACGGTGCGGTTGGTGGTCTGGCCGGGATCTACGTCGAGGAGTTTGACACCTTCGACCTTTTCAATCTCGGCAGTGACCTGATTGATGATATCCATGTTGCGGCCTTCGCTTATATTCGGCACGCATTCAATGAGTTGCTTCATATTGGTGAGTATTAAATGATGCTGCAAAAATAAGAAAAAAATAGGAATTAAAAATTAAAAAATGAAAATTACAGGCGAAATTGATATACAATATTGATATACAGTAACTTACACACTCCCGACTGGACGTGCAATCCAAAGGGAGGCAACAGGCTGATAGTCAGCACTCTATATGGCTCCCCTTTTTCTCTTCTTTTTACCCTCTTCGTACCCTCTTTTGGAATGGGTGGGGAGGGGGGTGGGAAGAGGGGTGAAATTGGAAGTTTTTATAAAATTTAACATTATATACAGAAAAAAGTTGTATCTTTGCGGTTGGCAAAGAGTGTCGGGCTAGCAGGCGAATGTGCGCGTAAATGATTATAAACAAACGGATTACCCGACCTCTGTCCGAAAACTAAAACTGCAAAGGAAGTGACCAAACACACTATAATCACACTGATGACCCTGCTGCTGCTTCAGGTGGCAGGGTGCACAACCGTGCGCGCCCAAGGGGGCTGGAGCCAGGAGGCGGCCTGCCCGGGGTGGCACAATCCGACGAGCTTCGTCACGGGCAATCCCAACTACTACTACAACGGCCAGGTGGGGCAGCGCGCCAACGCGACGCCCAACGTGATGAGCGGGCAGACGGGTCTGACCAACGTCAGCACCTATTTTGCGGCGGGGACGCTGCACACGGTGACCACCAGCGCGCTGACCCACGAGGGCAACCTGCCGCTGCCGAACCAGCGCTTCGCCATCATGACCGACGCGACGGGCGCCGACGCCAACACGGGCGGCAATCTTGCCTACGTGCCCGAGGGCTTCAGCAGCAGCATCCGCGTGGGCAATGCAGCGGTGAGCGAGGCAGTCAACGCCTCGATACTGAGCTACACGATGCGCGTCACGCCCGACAACGCGCTGCTGCTGCTGCACTATGCGCTGGTGGTCCAGCAGCCGTCGCACAACGACGCTACGAGGGATCCGCTGTTCAACGTCCGCGTGATGCGCGACAACGCCGGCACGTGGCAGACGGTGAGCGACACGCTGGCCTGGTTCCACAAGGTGAGCCAGTCGGGCATCGTGCCCGGCAGCGACGGGTGGCAGGTGGCCGGCGGGGGCACGGTGTACTACAAGGATTGGACCACGGCGGCCATCGACCTCACGGCGATGCTGAACCAGGATGTGCGCATCGAGGTGGCGGTGGCGGGTTGCCAATACGGAACCCACTGGGCGTATGCCTATGTGGCGGGCGACTGCCGGCCGATGACGACGACGCTGATGTGCTCCGGCGGCAGCGCGACGGCGCCCGCGGGGCTGGCCGGCTACCGCTGGATGGCCTCGATGTGGGGGCAGCTGGCTGCTCCCTACACCCCGGACGCTTTCCGCGCGCTGACCGACACGCTGACGGGCAGCGGGGCGAACCACTACGCGGTGCAGCCCACGGACTTCCGCGTGACGCGGCGCCTGACCGATACGGGCGACACGACGGACTGCGACTCGACGGCGACGTGCCAGACTTTCTGCTGCGAGATGGCGTCGGCGCTGGACCCCGCAAAGCCCTACACCGTGCGGCAATATTTCACCCTCTGCAACACGCGCCTCGAGCCCGCCATGGAGGTGCGCCTGAGCTGCGACGGGACGGGCAAGGTGGTGGACAAGAGCCTTGTGGCCAGCCCGACCGACACACTGGAGTGCGACCATGCGGAGTGGGATTTCTATACCGACAGCACGATGAGCGGCAGTTCGCGTATCACGATCATAAGCACCTCTGCGGGCGACAGCGTGGCGGTGCCCTTCGCGCTGGGCGACACGCTTTGGGTGCGCATGCGGACCCGGCACAGCGCCAGCGGCTGCGAGGGCGAGGCAACGCGGATGCTGGTGGTGCGGCGGACGCCCACGCTCACCCTCAGTGGCTACCGCTACCTCTCGGCCGGCACGACGAGCGACATCACGGCCAGCAGCGATGTGGCGTGCACGCTCCAGTGGTCGACCACACTGGGGAGCATTACTGGCGGCCTGCCGGGCGGCCCGCACCTGCGCGTGGCGGTGGACAGCGGCCGCGCCACCTACTATGTGCAAGCCACCACCGAGGGGGGCTGCACGGCATGGGACAGCGTGACCCTCTTCACGGGGATGCGCGATACGAACTTCGCCGGCCTCTTCTCGCAAATCAATATCGACACGCTGGTCTGCATGGAACAGAGGCAGACGGTGCGCATCGGGCACGCGGTGACTAACGAGGTGGTGGTGGTGGACCACCGGGCCACGCTCTCGCACCCCGGACGGGTGTTCCTGCCTGACGGCGTGCCCTGCAACGGCACCTGCACCTACCGCTCGCCGGTGACATTCGACAACTTCCTGCCTGGGCAGACGGTTAGCTCGGTGGAGGAGATTGTATACGTGCGCCTCAACATAGAGCACAGCTTTATCGGCGACCTCTACGTGGGCCTCCGCTGCCCGAACGGGACGCGGGCCACCCTGATGCGCTTCAATAGAGACGACAGCCCCTGCCGCGACACCATACCGATGAGTGCACGGAACTGGCACAGCGGCAGCAACGTCGGCGGCCAAACCAACTTGGGCGTCCCCAACAGCGGCAACTCCACGACGGAACACAAATGCGACTCGACCCACGCCGACAACGCACCCGGCACGGGCTGGAACTACTGCTGGAGCGACAACACGACGGCCGGCATCACCTACGCCGCCGGCGACGGCCGCATCTACCGGCAGGGCAACATCAGCAACAGCGAGGGCAGCATCGACTCGAGCAATGTGGCCGCCAAGAGCCAGTTCTACCACCCGGACGAGAGTTTAAGCTCGCTGATCGGCTGCCCGCTGAACGGCACGTGGGTCATCGAGGTCATCGACGGCTACAGCGGCGACAACGGCTATGTGTTCGACTGGGAGCTCTCGCTCGACGCGCGCATGTTCACCGACAACATTGTCATCACGGGCTCGAATGTGGTGGGCGACCGCGTGGAGCAGGTCAACGACTCGACCTACGTGCTCAGCGCCCCGGCGGGTGCCGTGGGGGACACGACGGTGAGCTACATCATCCAGCTGATGGACAGCCTGGGGATGGTGGCGGACACGACGGTGAGCATCCACTATGTGGCCACGGAACGCAAGCTGGAGCGGCACCGCGCCTGTGCGGGCGACACGGTGTGGATCGGCACCGAAGCCTTCACCGAGACCACCCACCGTTTCGACACCGCCTACACCGACCTCGGCTGCATGGTGATTACCGAAATCGACGTGGTTGTCAACCCCACCTACGAATTCTACGACACGGCCAACTACTGCCCCAGGGAGGCGATAGAGTGGCGCGGATGGACCTTCGACCACTACGGCGACACGACGCTGCGCCTGCTCACGGGCGCGGACTGCGACAGTGTGCACCACCTCAGCCTGATACTGCGTGACAGCGCATTCCGCGCGCAGATGGAGGTCAGCACCAACGGCGAGCAGTGGAGCAGCGACACGATGATGGCCGGATGCAGGCCCTTCGGGCTGTACCTGCGCGACCTGTCGGACGGGCAAAGCCGGACGTGGTATACCGGCGACGGCAGCATGCTGACCGACTCCACCTACGGATACACCTACGACAGCGCGGGCGTCTACGACATCGTGCTCGTCGCCACGAGCCCCTACGGCTGCCGCGACACGGCGGTGATGAAACAGGCGGTGTGGGTGTTCGAATTGCCGAAGCCTGAATTTGCATGGAATCCCGAGAACCCCGTGATGTCGCACCCCACGGCCGAGATGATCAACCTCAGCGAGCCGAGCGACGCCTACCTGTGGCGCTTCAGCCGCGCCGACGGCTTCGGGACGGACAGCATCAAAGACTTCGCCCCCACCTACACCTGGGGCAACAGCGAAGAGAACATCTACGGAAACTATGCGGTGACACTCGTGGCCGAGCTCACGTACCTCCTACCGTGGAGCGACACGCTCCACTGTCGCGACAGCGTCACCCACGAGGTGGAGATCATCAACGACTGGCTGCAGTTCCCGAACCTGGTGACACCCAACGGCGACGGGACAAACGACACGTGGCGTGTGGTGAACCTGCTGGAGGTCGGCATGTATCCGATGAACGAGCTGTGGATCTACGACCACTGGGGCGCGCTGGTCTACCACGTGAAGAACATACGGCGCGAGAGCGACTTCTGGGACCCCAACGACCGCAACTGCCCCGACGGCACCTACTACTTCCGCTTCTCGGCCAAGAGCCCCTATGGACATGTGCGCACCAACGGAACGATTGAAGTAATGCGAGACGAACGATGAAACTACGCACATACATACTGATGCTGCTGTTGACCGCCATGCCAGTGGCGGCGCAGGAGATAGTGGCCCTCAACCTGCCGGCCAACCTCTGCGCGGGAGCCGACACCACGGCGAGCGTCAATGTCAGCTTCGGACAGCGGGACACGCACACGGTGGTCATCCAGTCGCAGCACACCACCCTGGGCCACAGCGAGCGCATCTTCCTGCCCGACGGCGTGCCGTGCAACGGCCGTTGCACCTACCGCTCGCCGGTCACCTTCAACGCCTTCACCCCCGGTGCCACCGTCACGTCGGTCAACGACATCAAATATGTGCGCCTCAACATGGAGCACAGCTACATCGGCGACCTCTACATCGGCATCCGCTGCCCGAACGGGACGCGCGCCACCCTGATGCGCTTCAACGGCAGCAGCAGCCCCTGCCGCGACACCATACCGACCAGCGCACGCGGCTGGCTAGACGGCAACAACGTGGGTGGATACACCTTTTTGGGCATGCCCATCGACGATGAAGACGCGGACTACAAATGCGATTCCACACGTCCCTACAATGCCCCCGGCACCGGATGGAACTACTGCTGGAGCAACAATACCAACTCGGGCTATAGCTACGCTTCGGGCGACGGCATTATCTACCGCCAGCGGAACTACCGACCGAGGATAGACTCGAGCAACGTGGCCGCCCACACCAACTACTACCACCCCGACCAGAACTTCAGCGCCCTCATCGGCTGCCCGCTCAACGGCACCTGGGCCATCGAAGTCATCGACGGCTACAGCGGCGACAACGGCTACATCTTCGAATGGGAACTCTCGCTCGACGCCTCGCTGCTTCCGCCGATGGACTGCGAGCCTACGGGCTACAGGGTGGAGGGGCCGGGAGTCAGCCCGGTGAACGACTCGGTGTTTCGCCTGCGGGTGCCCGGAAGCGTCAGCAGCGACACGTCGGTGGCCTACACCTTCCGCGTCATCAGCTCCTGCGGCGACACCATCGACACCACCGCCCACATCACAGTCCACCCCTCGCCCATAGTCAGCGAAGAAGCAGAGGCCTGCGACCAGTACGTATACAAAGGCGTAACCCACACCGCGGACACCACGGTGGTTACGACCACCACCACCGCCGCCATGTGCGACAGCCTGCACGCAATGCGTATCAAGGTGCACCCCAGCTACAACACCACCCTGCGCGACACGATAGTGGAGAACCAGCTGCCCTACACCCTCGGCGGGCACAGGCTGACGCAGGCGGTGGGCGACAGTGTCATCGCGGCCAGCACAGTTGAGGGGTGCGACAGCGTGACCCACCTGACGCTGGTGGTCTACCCCAACGTGGAGACTACAGTGGACACCACCCTCTGCGACAGCGAGGCCCCCTTCCACTGGAACGGTCGCACCTACAGTGGCTCTGCCATCGACACTGTCACCCTGTCCACCAGCCACGGGGCCGACAGCGTGGTCATGCTCCACCTCACCATCCTCCCGACGCACGACACGACCCTATACGACACCGTGATCGAGAACGCCCTCCCCTACCCCTTCAACGGACGGAACCTCACGGCCAGCACCGATACCAGCATCACCCTCGCCAACCGCCACGACTGCGACAGCACCGTCAGGCTGCACCTCACCGTGCACCGCAACCATAGCTATGCCTACAGCGACAGCATCTGCGACGATGCCCTGCCGTACACCCTCGGCGGGCACACCTTCGGCGGCGCCGTCGACACGACGTTCACCCTCGCCGACCGCCACGGGGCCGACAGCACCGTCAGCATCCGCCTCGCAGTGAACCCCACCTACCACATGGAGACCTACGACACCGTCTGCGACAACCAGCTGCCCTACCTGCTCGGCGGACACCCCATTGACACCGCCGGCACCACCATACTCCACCTGGCCACCACCCGGCAGTGCGACTCGACCCTGGAGCTGCACCTCACCATCCACCCCACCCACACCACCACCCTCACCGACGAAATCGTGGAGAACGACCTGCCCTACACCCTGGCCGGCATCAGCTTCGGCCGCAGCACCGACACCACCCTGCTGTTCGCGAACCGCTACGGCTGCGACAGCGCCGTCGCCCTCCACCTCACCGTGCACCCTAACCGAAGCTACACCTACGCCGAAAGCATCTGCGACGACCAGCTTCCCTACACGCTCGGCGGCCACACCTTCGACGCCACCGTCGACACCACCCTGCACCTCCTTGACCGCCACGGGGCCGACAGCACGGTGCACATACGGCTCGCCGTCCACCCCACCTATGACACCACCTATGCCGACACCACCTGCGATAACGAGCCCTACACCGTCGGCGGCCAGGTTATCGACAGCGAAGGCCTGCACGACATATACCTGAAAACCACCCACGGGTGCGACAGCACCATCCACCTCCACCTCACCATCCACCCCTCGCACCAGGTGGACATCTACGACACCATCTGCATCAACACCTCCTATACCTTCGGCGACGACACCTACAGCCAGTCCGGCGACTATGCCTACCCCGCCCTCAACCAGTATGGCTGCGACTCCCTCACCATCCTCCACCTCGGCATCCTCGCCGGCAACCTCAAAGCCAAGATCCACTCCATACCCACGGTGGCGACAGCCGACAGGCCGCATGTAACCCTCTACGACCAAAGCACCTATGTGGACCACCGCCTATGGGCCATCGGCGACCAGACGAGCACCGAGCGCAGCCTGACCTATACCTTCCCGGGCGATGTGGACAGCGTGGAGGTGCACCTAACGGCCTACAGCGTGGAGGGCTGCTCGGACACTACGACCACCATGCTTCACATCGACCGCGCCACTATCTACCTCCCCAACGCCTTCACCCCCACGCAGGAAACCAACCGCACGTGGCACCCCGTGCACCTGCAGCTGACCGAGCTGGAGATATGGATTTACAACCGGCACGGTCTCCTGGTGCGCCACCTCGAAGGCACCGACGCCCAGTGGGACGGCACCGACGAGAACGGCACCCCCATGCCCCAAGGTGCTTACGTGTATAACCTCACCTACCGCACCCTCCACGCGCCCAACCAACTGCAGCGGCGCACGGGGACGATAACGCTTATACGGTAAGGAGGGGAGTGAGAGGGAGTGAAAGGACAAATGTTGTGATTATAATAGAACAATGAAACAACTGATAGAACAAGCCTGGGAGAACCGGGCACTGCTGAATGAAGAGCCGACACGGCAGGCTGTCGTGGAGGCTATCGACATGCTGGACCGCGGCGAGCTGCGGGCCATCGAGCGCACCGGCGGCGAAGGCACCGCGCCGGTGGCCAACCAGTGGGTCAAACAGGCCATACTGCTTTATTTCCAGCTGCAGGGGATGCAGCCCCTGGAGGCCGGGCCCATGGAATACCACGACAAGATACCGCTCAAGCGCGACTATGCGCGGCGCGGCGTCCGCGTGGTGCCCCCGGCTGTGGCGCGCCACGGGGCCTACCTGGCTCCCGGCACCATACTGATGCCCTCCTACGTCAATATCGGCGCCTATGTGGACAGCGGCACCATGGTGGACACGTGGGCCACGGTGGGGTCCTGCGCGCAGGTGGGCAAGAATGTGCACCTCAGCGGCGGGGTGGGCCTCGGCGGGGTGCTGGAACCGCTGCAGGCGAAGCCTGTGGTTGTCGAGGACAACTGTTTCATAGGCTCGCGCTCGATCATTGTCGAGGGGGCCTGGATCGACCGCGAAGCTGTCATAGGCGCTGGGGTGGTCATCACGGGTTCGACCAAGATCATCGACGTGACCGAGAGCCAGCCGATTACGCACACGGGCTATGTCCCCCCGCGGTCGGTGGTCATCCCCGGCTCGTATACGAAGCAGTTCCCCGCGGGCGAGTATCAGGTGCCCTGCGCGCTCATCATCGGGAGGCGGAAGGAGAGTACGGACATGAAGACCTCGCTGAACGATGCGTTAAGACTTTTTAACTAAAAACGCCCCAAGATCGCTGCCACTCTCTAGGGGGATGGTAGGGGTTCTGTAGGGTAATAGTAAGGTGATTTCCCATTATGAACCATTATTACCCACGTTGGTGTTAAATTAACATAAATGGTGAAGATGAAACTTAAGAACATACTTCTGCTGGTGGCCACGGGCCTCGCGTTCGTCGCCTGCGAAGATCACGACGAGATAGCCTTCCGCGGCAAGGTGGTCTACATACAACCCTGCACGATGGATATGGCACGCCCCACGGCGGGCTATGCCGTGCACCTGGAGCAGCCCGACTCGCTCGGCGCCACTTTCACATATAACAATCAGACCTACAAAAACGTGGTGCTGCTTTTCGACCCGGGACGCATCATCAAGGCCGATGACCACATCAGCGGCACGTTCTATTTCGACCAGAAGGCGTCGCGTCAATACTGCACGCTGAGCAACCTGCACGACCTGGAAATCCCGCAGGGGGTGTTCGTTGAGGTGAGTGTTGATTAAAGTGTTGAAAAATTATATGCGCACATGTCGCAATTTATTCGTAATTTTGCAGCCAGATTATAAATAGGAAATAAAACATAAAAATATGAAATTCATAGTCAATAGCCAGCAATTGCTCAAGCAGCTGCAGTCGCTCAGCGGCGTACTTTCGTCCAGCAACACCATGCCCATCATCGGATGCTTCCATATGCGCCTCGAGGAGAACAGCCTCACCCTCAAGACCACCGACCTCTCGACCACCCTCGTGGCACGCCTCGCCGTCGAGACCGGCCATGTCGACCAGGCGGAAGAGGTGGCCATCCCCTCGCGCATGCTGCTCGACATACTGAAGACTTTCGACGATGTGCCCCTGACCTTCACCATCGACACTGCCTCGTTCAACGTTGAAATCGCCTCGGGCGAGGGCCAGTACCGCCTGGCCGGCATGGACGCCGCCACCTATCCCACCATGCCCGCCGCCGAGACGACGGGCAGCGTCAACCTCGGCTCGGCCGCCCTGGTGGCCGCCATCGACAAGACCGTCTTTGCCACCAGCACCGACGAGATGCACCAGCAGATGAACGGCATCTACTGCGAGATGACGCCCGACGGGGTAACCTTCGTGGCCACCGACGCGCACAAGCTGGTCCGCTACCGCCGCAAGGACGTCGTCAGCGACGAGAGCACCAACTTCATCCTGCCCAAGAAACCCATCACGATTGTCAAAAACATCCTTGCCTCGCGCAAGGAGGAGATGGAGATCAAGCTGGAATACAACAACACGAACCTGTTCCTCACCTTCGACAACTTCTACATCATCACGCGCCTGGTGGACGGCCGCTACCCCAACTACGAGGCCGCCATCCCGAAGGACAACCCCAACAAGCTCATCCTCGACCGCCAGTCGTTCCTCAACACCCTGAAGCGCGTCAGCATCTTCGCCAGCGAAGCCACCCGCCAGGTGCGCCTCTCCATCGCGGCCGACAAGCTGACCATCTCGGCCGAGGATCTCGAGCTCTCCAACAACGCCCACGAAACCATCCCCTGCCAGTACGAGGGCGAGCCTATGGACATCGGCTTCAACGCCAAGTTCCTCACCGAGATGATTTCGAACCTCGCCAGCGAGCAGGTGCTGGTCGAGCTCTCCCATCCCTCGCGCGCCGGCATCATCTTCCCCTACAACGAGGACGGCGAAGAGAAGAATGACGACATCCTGATGCTGGTCATGCCGGTGATGCTGGCCAACTAAAGGTTAAAGGTTATAGGTTATAGTGTTTTGAAAAACAAAGTACATCTCTGGGGCAGCCACGGCACCACCATCCTGGGCATCTCGCTGGTGCTCTTCATGCTGGGCCTGCTGCTGGTGATAGAGTACCACTCCTACCGCCTGACCCACGACGCGCAGGAGCGCATCACCTACAAGGTGGACCTCGTGCCCGACGTGAGCGACAGCCTGGCCCTCGCCCGCAAAGCCGACATCGGCCAGATGGCCGTGGTGAAACACGTGGACTACATCTCGCGCGAGCAGGCGGCCGAGATTTTCAGCCAGGACCTGGGCGAGGACTTCGTGGGCTTTCTGGGCTACAACCCGCTCAACCCCTCGCTGATGGTCAACCTCAACGTGCAGCTGCTGCCCGACAACAGTGGTGCCGCGCTCGACCGCTTCTGCGCCGAGGTGGGCGCCATGGAGGGCGTCACCGGCGTGGCCTACCAGGAGAACGTGGTCAGCGAGCTGCAAGACGTGTTCTACAAACTTTCGTGGTTCCTCATCATCTTCGTGGCCCTGCTGCTGCTGATCACGGTCGTGCTCATCTCGGCCCTCATCCGCATTGCCATCTACAGCCGCCGCGACACCATAGCCACCATGCGCCTCGTGGGCGCCAAGGCAGGCTTTATCGCGCGCCCGTTCCGGTTGCGCAGCCTGGCCTACGGCGCGCTGGGCGGCCTAATAGCCTCGGTACTGACGGCCGTCACCCTCTGGGTGTTCGACAACCAGCTGACCCTCGACCTCACCGCCGCGCGCCACCTCCTGTGGTATGCCGCCATCGCGCTGGTGCTCATCATCGCCGGCATGCTCATCGCCTGGCTCGCCACCGCCATCACCGTCCGCCGCTACATAGCCCACAATAATAATTGAATACATATTATATATAATCCATGGAACAAGAGAAACAATCAACCTCGCGCTTCGCCTTCGGCCGCACCAATTACATCCTGATGGCCGCCGGCCTCGTCGTGCTCGCCCTCGGCTACATCCTGCTCAGCGGCGGCGGAAGCGACGACCCCAACCAGTTCAACCCCGCGATGTTCGACAGCCGCCGGCTCTACCTTGCGCCCATCCTTATCGTCGTGGGCTTTGTGGTCGAGATTGCCGCCATCATGTATAAAAGCAAAGAGAAATAAGCGATGCAATGGTTTGAAGCCTTGGTCCTGGGCATCGTGCAGGGCCTCACGGAATACCTCCCCGTCAGTTCGAGCGGCCACCTGGCCATCGGGCATGCCCTCTTCGGCCTCGGCGACGGCGCCGAGAACCTCTCCTTTACGGTGGCCGTCCACGTGGCCACCGTGCTCAGCACCATCGTCGTGCTGTGGAAAGAAATCATCTGGATATTCACCGACCTTTTCGCCTGGATCAAAAGCCTTTTCGTCGCCAGCGACGACGGCAAAACCCTCATCCAGAAGGCCAAAACGATGAACGAAGGCACGCAGTACACACTGAACATCCTCGTCTCGATGATACCCGTGGCCATCGTGGGCCTCTTCTTCAAGGACGCCGTGGAGGAGGTCTTCGGCAGCGGCCTCTTCGTCGTGGGCATCTGCCTGATGGTGACCGCCTTCCTGCTCTCGTTCTCCTATTTCTCGGCTCCGCGCCAGCGCGAGCGCATCTCGTTGCGCGACGCCTTCATCATCGGCATCGCCCAGGCCTGCGCCGTGCTGCCCGGCCTCTCGCGCTCGGGTTCCACCATCGCCACCGGCCTGCTGCTGGGCAACAACAAGGAGAAGCTGGCCCAGTTCTCGTTCCTGATGGTCATCCCGCCCATTCTGGGCGAGGCGCTGCTCGACGTGAAGGACATGGCCGAAGTGGGTGTGAGCACCGCGATGGCAGGTCTCTCGCCGATGGCCCTCATCGTCGGTTTCCTCGCCGCCTTCGTCAGTGGACTGTTCGCCTGCAAGTGGATGATCAACATCGTCAAGAAAGGCAAACTCATCTGGTTCGCCGTCTACTGCGCTATCATCGGCATCACCATCATCGTCCTGCGCTAGTCCCCCGAAGCGAGATGCTCACCCTCGAACAGCTGCAAGCCGGCCTCATCCTCCCCATCGACAAACCACGCTGCTGGACCTCGTTCCAGGCGGTGAACAAAGTCAAGTCCACCCTCCGCCGCCTCTACGGCATCAAAAACATTAAGATAGGCCACGCCGGCACCCTCGACCCGCTGGCCACAGGGCTCCTGTTGGTCTGCATCGGCCGCGCCACCAAGCAGATACCCACGCTGCAGGACGGCGACAAGGTCTATACCGGCACCCTGGTGCTCGGCGCCACCACCCCGTGCTACGACCTCGAGCGCCCCGTCGACGCCTACTACCCCTACGAGCATATCACCCCCGAGAGTCTCGAAGCCGAAGCCTCGCGCCTGACGGGAAACATCGAGCAGGTGCCGCCCATCTTTAGCGCTGTGAAGATAGCCGGCCAGCGGGCCTACACCTACGCCCGCGCCGACGACCCCTCGGCGCAGCCTCAGGCGAAAACGGTCAGCGTACACCGTTTCCAGATCACCGCCTTCCGGCCCGGTGGAACGCCTGAATCTGAATTCAAAATTCAAAATTCAAAATTCGAAATTCCAACCGCCCACCTCTACAACAATCCGCAGGGCGAAGTGCCCGCGCATCTGCCACAGGCCGACTTTCGCATCGAGTGCGGCAAAGGGACCTACATCCGCTCGCTGGCGCGCGACCTTGGGTTGGCGCTGGGGTCGGGTGCATTCCTCTCGGCCCTGCGGCGCGAACGGGTGGGCAACTATACGGTCGGCAGCGCACTGCAGCTCGAACAGGTGGAAACCTACCTCAATAACTTGGCCTAAAATGCTCAATCTTAATAATTTTTAACAACCAAAAGAAAAAAAATTGCTATCTTTGCATCTGCTTCGCGAGACGGAGCCAGCATCGAATTCAACCCTTAACTTATTATAAAATAAGTAGTTCTAATCCAAACACACACCATCATGATGGACGAAACCACCAACCTGCAGGAGCCTCAGAACGAGCAACTGCCTAACCCTGAAACCGAAAACGAAACCGCCGAGACTGTAGCCCCCGAGGCCGAGGCAACGAAAGAGCAAGAGCAGCCCCAAGCCGAGCAACCTGAGACCGAGCAGACCGAAGTGCCAGAAGCACAGACCGAGCAGCCGGAAGCTGAGCCGGAAGTGGACTACAGCGCCTGCACACGCGAAGAGCTTGTGGGCGCCATGCGCGAACTGCTCGGATGCGAGGTGCAAAGCATCAAAAACCGCGTGGCCGCAGTGCGCCAGCGCTGGAGCGACCTCGAGCGCGAAGCACAGGAGGCTGCCTACCAGCAGTTCCTGGCCGACGGCGGCAACAAGGACGAATACCAACCCGCCACCGACGCCCTGAGCGAGGAGATGCGCCACCTGCACGACCGCTACCGATCGATGCGTCAGAAATATATGGAAGAACTGGAAGCCGCCAAGCAGCGCAACCTGCAGGCCAAGCAGCAGCTCATCGACGAGCTGCGCCAGCTGGTCGACTCCGACGAGGAGCAGGTGCGCAACGCACTGGACAAGTTCAACGCCATCCAGGAGCGTTGGAAAGCCATCGGCGAAGTGCCGCGCGAGCAGATGAACGACCTCTGGCAGAACTACCACTTCCAGATTGAGCAGTTCTTCAACAAACTGAAAATCAACCGTGAGCTACGCGCCCTCGACCAAAAGCGCAACCTCGAAGAAAAGATAAAACTCTGCGAACAGGCCGAAGAGCTCATCATGGAGTCCTCGGTCACCAAGGCCTTCAAGGGGCTGCAAGACCTGCGTGCCCGCTGGAAAGAGGTGGGTCCCGTACCCACGGAGCAGAACGAGGAAATCTGGCAACGCTTCTGCAACGCCGCCAACCAGATCGACGAGCGTCGCAAAGAATACTACGACCAGCGCAAAGAAGAGCTGGACAACAACCTGCTGGCCAAGCAGGCCCTCATCGACAAGGCAACCGAGCTGACCGAGAAACGCCCGGAGAGCACCAAGGAGTGGAACGACACCACGGCGGCACTGGACGACCTGCTGAAGGTGTGGAAGACCATCGGCCCCGTGCCCCGCGAGGTGAACGAGGAGATTTGGACCAAATTCAAGGGCATCATCGACCGCCACTACAGCGACAAGAAAGAATACTTTGGCGGTGTGCGCGACGAGCAGGAAGCCAACTACCAAAAGAAAATCGACCTCTGTCTCAAGGCGGAAGCCATCGCCAAGCGCGAAGACTGGAAGAAGGCCACCGAGGAACTGCTGCAGCTGCAGCAGGAGTGGAAGTCTATCGGCGCCACGAGCCGCAAGGTGAGCGAGAAGGTGTGGCAGCGCTTCCGCGGAGCCTGCGACGAATTCTTCGCCAAGAAAGGCGAGTTCTTCAAAGAGCGCCGCAGCAACGAGAGCGAGAACCTGGCGCAGAAAGAGGCCATCCTGGCGGAACTCAAGGCCCATCAGTTCGGCGAGAACCGCGAGGAGAACCTGGCCGCCATCAAGGAATTCCAGCGCCGCTGGGCGGAGGTGGGCTTCGTGCCGATGGCCGACAAGGAGCGCCTGCACAAGGAGTTCCGCGGCGAGATCGACCGCATCTTCGAGCAGCTCAAAATCTCGGCCCGCGAAGCCGAAGAGACCGCCTACCGCGAGCGTCTGCGCAACGTGGGCGGCGACGCACGCCGCTTTGTGCAGAACGAGAAGCAGGAGCTGCACGACAAGATTGACAAGCTGCGCAACGACCTCAACCTCTGGGAGAACAACCTGGGCTTCTTCGCCTCGAGCAAGCAGGCCGACCTGCTGAAACAGGAGTTCGAGAAGAAGATGCAGGGCGCCCGCCAACAGATAGCACTGCTGCAAGCCAAGCTGCGCATCCTCAACGAGACTGAGAAGGCAGAAAAAGCAGAAAAGGGCGAGAAAGAGGCCCAGCCTGCAAGCGAGCAAGAATAACCCGCCATGGCCAACGCAACCCTTGGCTACCTCTTGCATAGCGGCAAGAACTCTAAAGCCGGCTACTACCTCAAAGCCGGCTTTAGAGATATTATTCCCGACGCATACTACCGCAAACGACTGCAGCGTGAGCTGGACGATTGCCAACGGATGTACGACGAATCGTATATCGAGAACCGGGTGAACTATTACTGCAAACTGCAACAGCCAAGCGCGCTGGGACCCGATAGCCATGCCATCGGAGACCTACGACTACATGGCAATGGAAGCACCTACTACTTCGACAGCCGACAAGTGTTGCAGTGGTTTGAGCCCGAGCTGCGTTGGAAATATCTTTTTGGCGATGTGCGCACCATACCGCCCTACCCTACCGTGGTGAAAAGCCGTGCACTGGGGGTAGACAACAGCAATAGTGTGCTGCTAAAGCTAAATCGCTGCCGGCACTACATCTTCCTCAACGACCACAACACCTTCGAGTCAAAGTCCGACCGTGCCATCTATCGTGGGCAGGTGGGTAGTCGTGAAAACCGCATACGATTTTGCCAGATGTTTGCCAGCAATCCGCGAGTAGACCTGGCCAACACCTTGGCCAACGGCAGCCTACTGGCGGGCGAAGACAAAGGGGAGCTGACGGCGCCAAGGCTGTCGCTGTACGACCATCTAAAATTTCGATACATCATGGCGCTAGAAGGCAACGACGTAGCATCGAACCTCAAGTGGGTGATGTCGACACGCTCGCTGGCCGTGATGCCGCGTCCGACGTGCGAGTCGTGGTATATGGAGGGACAACTGGTGGGAGGCGAACACTATGTGGAGGTGGCTGCGGACTATAGCGATTTGGAAGCCAAGCTGGATTACTACAGCAGCCACGAGAAAGAGGCCAACGAGGTGGCCGACAATGCCAACCGATATGTGCAGCAGTTCCGCGACGAGCGCCGCGAGCGATACATCGGGCTGCTGGTGATGCAGAAATACTTTAAAATGACCAACCCATGAGACGATATATCAAATATTTGCTGCCGGCATTGCTGCTCTTTGCTGCCTGCGGCCCGAAGGCCGAGCCTGTGAAGATGCTGCGCTTCGAGCAGTTCCTATTCGCCGAGGGGGGGAACCATGGCAGCGCCGCCGACTTCGCCTCGCCCCTGCTCAACTACTACCCCGACGACCCCGCGTTCATGGAGGCGCTGACAGAATTCACTAGCGACAAGACGGTGAGGGATATATACCGCATCACCGACAGCCTCTACCACAACCTCGACGAGGAGGCAGAGAGCCTCGGGCGCGCCTTTCAAAAGGCCTATGCGCTCTGGCCCGAGATGACGCGCTGCGAGCGTGTGTTCACCATGGTGACGGCCGACTACAACGACTACGACCTGCGCACCTTCACCCACGACGGCACCGAACTCTGCATCGCCCTCGACTACTATGCCCTCGGGAGCATGGGGCGGTTCGGCCACTTCGGTTTCCCGAACCATATCCTGCGCCTCTGCACGCGCGAGCAGATGGTGCCCGACTGCATGCGCTGCCTCGCCGAGAATGCCATCGGCCGGCCCACACGCGGCACTCTGCTCGACTATGCCATCGCCGACGGCAAGGTCATATACTTTGTGGAGCAGACGATGCCGAAGTTGGCCGACACCACCCTGATGCAATATACGGGCCCGCAGATGGAGTGGATGAAGGAGAATGTGGGGTCGGTGTGGGCATGGATGATAGAGAACGAGTTGCTTTACAGCACCGACCTGTCGCAGGTGCGCTCGCTGCTGGGCGACGCGCCGAAGACCAACGCCTTCGGCGAGGGGTCGGCTCCGCGGACGGCGGCATATATCGGCTGGCAGATTGTGAAGCAATACATGAAGAAAAGCGGCGCCAGCATGAACGAGTTGATGGCCGAGCAAGACAGCCAAAAGATACTCAACCAATCGGGATGGAGGCCGTGATCAGTGGTCAGTGATCAGTGGTCAGTGGTCAGTGATCAGTGGTCAGTGTTTAGTGTTCAATGTTCAGTTATGAAAGAGAAATTAGCCATCATCGTCAACCCTGTTTCGGGGCTGGGACGACAGAAGAAGATAGAGAAGATCCTGCGGGAGAATATCGACCATGAGCTGTTCGACTACAGCGTGCTTTACACCGAGTACCGGCACCACGGGACTGAACTGGCGCGCGAGGCGGCGGAGCGGGGTGTGGACTGTGTGGTGGCCGTGGGCGGCGACGGGTCGGTGAACGACGTGGTGCAGGGCCTGCGAGGCAGTGATGTGCGGCTGGGCATCATCCCTGCCGGCAGCGGCAACGGGCTGGCGCGGACGCTGCGCCTGCCGCTGGTGCCGGCTTTGGCGGTGCGGGTGCTCAACCAGCGCTATCCAATAACTATCGACACTATTGACATCAACGGCAAGTGGCTGTCGGTCAACGCTTCGGGCGTGGGCTTCGATGCCTATATAGCGCGGCTGATGCACGCGGCGAAGACACGCGGGCTGGCGGCCTATACCAACCTGATTGTGAGGGAATACGCGTCGTATAAGAACCAGGACTACACGCTGACGGTGGATGGACGGACGTTCCAACGCAACGCGTGGCTTATCGCTGTGGCGAACAGCCAGCAGTATGGCAACAACCTGACCGTGGCGCCGAAGGCGAAGCTGGACGACGGCCTGATGGACATCACTATCCTGGACCGGATACCGCCGGACCACCTGGCTATCACGGTGCCGCTGGCGTTCACGAAGCTGTTCGACCTTTCGGCGCACGTGGAGATCATGAAGGCCAAGGAGCTGACTATCGAGGGGAACCTGGACAAGTGGTGCAATATCGACGGCGAGGGGGAAAATATCGGGAAAGTCATCCAGTTCACGATGCTGCCGGCGTCGCTGCGCCTGTACGGGCGCGACACGAAGACGCCGCTGCGGCAGCTGCAGCCGTCGCTGGAACTGATCAAAAGCAATATCCTACCCAAATGAGCAAGAAACATCCGCAGGGGGTGGTCTATTCGACGAACCCCGATTTCCAGTACCAGTATGACGAGGAGCCGGAGGCCGAGACCCTGGAGCCCGGGCGCCAAAAACTGCGAGTCGGCATCGAGCGCAAGGGGCGCGGTGGGAAGACGGCGACGGTGGTGAAGGGTTTTGTGGGCACGGAGGCCGACCTGAACGACCTGGCGCGGACGATGAAGAGCCGGCTGGGTGTGGGGGGCTCGGCCAAGGACGGGGAGATTGTCATCCAGGGCGAGCTGAAGGAGAAGGCTGTCACCCTGCTCCGGGGGCTCGGTTATGCCGACACGAGGTGAGGGGTTCGGTAGGGGAATGGTAGGGGTTTTCTAGGGTAATAGTTAGGCCTTTTCCCTTATTTTCCCATTGGTGGGTAATGGTGGATACTTTTTTTATTTTTTGACGCGGCCGCCTTTGTAGAAGTGTTTGGTCCAGTAGACGTTGTCGAGGCTGGAGACGCTGACGCCGTTGGAGGTGGAGGCGTGTGCGAAGAGTTGGTCTTTGAGGTAGATGCCTACGTGGGAGACTTTGCCTTTGCTGTTGGTGAAGAAGAGGATGTCGCCTTCGCGGAGCTGGGCGCGGGAGATGAGTTTGACGTCGCGGAGCATGTCGTTGGCTGAGCGGTGGAGGGTGACGCCGTAGACTTGTTTGTAGATGGTGCCGACGAAGGCTGAGCAGTCGATGCCGTTGCGGTCGTTGCCGCCGTATTTGTAGGGTACGCCGAGCCAGGAGTTGATGGCTTGGTAGAGTTCGTGGTTGTCGGAGGGGCTGTAGTCGAGGCCGAGGGGGTTGGTGCGGTTGACGGGGGAGGAGGAGGCGCGTGGCGTGACGGGCTGGGCGATGACGGGTGTTTCGTGGACGAGTTCGTCGACGTAGAGTTGGCCGATGATGAAGTCTTCCTCCTCGAGGTCGCGGCTCATGAAGTTTTTGAGCACGTCGCACGAGGCGAAGAGGAGGCAGAGGAGGGGGATGATATGGAGGGTGCGTTTCATCGGATGACAAATATATCTTCGTTGGGGCGCTTCATGTAGTAGTTTTCGCGTCCGTAGTGTTCGATGGCGTCGGGGTTGTCGCGCAGGTTGGCGGCGGCGGCGCTGTCGTCGACGATGGCGTGGCGCAGGGCCTGTTCTTCGGCGCGGAGTTCTTTGACCTGGCGTCCCAGGCGGTGAGTGACGAGGAGGTTGTTGGGGTCGATGAAGAGGATGACGACGAGGAAGATCACCGTGGCGACGATGTATTTGAATCCCCGGGCTTTATACATGCGCTTGAAGTCCATAATATGAGAGGTGGGTGTTTGGTGGAGGGTCAGGGTTTGATTTTGAGTTTTTGGCCTGCGCGGATGTTGTCGCGTTTGAGGCCGTTGAGGCGTTTGAGCTGGCTGACGGAGAGGCCGTAGCGGGCGGCTATTTTGCTGAGGGTTTCGCCGCGGCGTACGGTGTGGTAGCGGCTGGAGCCGCTGGAGCGTCCGGAGGCTTTGGTGCGGTGTGGTTCGACGGCGATGGGGCGGCGGGCGAGGCTGTCGCGGGTGGCGGCGAGGAGGGTGTCCTGGAGTGCGATGAAGGATTCGAGTTTGGTGGAGGGGAGTGTGAGTGCGTAGGGTCGTGAGGAGGCGGGGATGAAGTCGCGGCGGTACTGGGGATTGAGCGTGCGGAGTTCGTCGAGAGCGATGCCGACGTGGTCGACGATGTAGTCGAACAGGAGGTCGGAGTGTAGCATGAGGGTGTCGGTGCGGACGGGGTATTCGAGGTGTTCGGGGCGGAGGCCGTGGTCCTGATAGTGGTTCATGACGTAGATGACGGCGATGAGGGAGGGGACGTAGCCGCGGGTTTCGCGAGGGAGGTTGGGGTAGATTTGCCAGAAGTCGCGTTTGCCGCCGCTGCGGGCGATGGCTTTGTTGATGTTGCCGGGGCCGCAGTTGTAGGCGGCGATGGCGAGGGTCCAGTCGCCGAAGATGCTGTGTAGGTCGCGGAGGTAGCGCGCGGCGGCGTGGGTGGACTTGACGGGGTCGCGTCGTTCGTCGACGAGGGAGTTGACTTCGAGGTCGTAGACTTTGCCTGTGGAGTACATGAACTGCCAGAGGCCCGCGGCGCCGACGCGTGAGGTGGCTTGGGGGTTCATGGCGGACTCGACGATGGTGAGGTATTTGATTTCGTCGGGCACGCCGTAGTGGTTGAGTGTTTCTTCGAAGAGTGGGAAGTAGTGTTCCTGCTGCATGATGGTGAGGCTCAGGCGGCGTTCCATGACGCGGAGGTAGAAGCGGATGTGGGAGCGGACTTCGGAGTTGAAGGTCATGGGGACGACGGTGCGGAGGCGCTGGAGGCGTGCGACGAGGAGGGAGTCGGGGAGGCGGTCGAATTCGTCGAGGGAGAATTCGTGGCCGCGGTGGTGGCGCTGGGAGGGCTTGAAGCGGCGCATGTAGTGGCTGTTGAGCAGCGAGTCGTAGGAGTTGGCGAAGCGCTGTGTCATCAGTTCGGGCGACGAGAGAGTGCTCTCGTCGTGCTGCGAGTGTGCCGGCAGGCAGACAAGCCACAGGACGAGTAACAGGACTGTGCGATACACCTTCTGGTTCATCATACTATGGGGCTTAACGCGAAACACATTAATATATTATGCAGTGGGTCAAAAAAAAATTTTTGTCCGATGCATACCATTTTGTTTTTTTATACGTTATAGGGTTGTTTTTTTCAACTGAAAAGCAAGGAAGAGATGAAGTTATCCCAGTTTAGATTCAACCTGCCGAAGGAACTGATAGCCGAGAAGCCGCCGCGCAACCGCGACGAGGCGCGCCTGCTGGTGTTGCACCGCGACACGGGCGAGGTGGAGCATCGCGTGTTCAAAGACTTTATAAACTATGTCGACGCCGGCGATGTGGTGGTGGCCAACAACACGAAGGTGTTCCCCGCGCTGCTGGAGGGTGAGAAAGAGAAGACGGGCGCGCGCATCGAGGTGTTCCTGCTGCGCGAGCTGAACGCCGAGACGCGCCTGTGGGACGTCATTGTGGACCCCGCCCGCAAGATACGCATCGGCAACAAGCTCTATTTCGGCACCAACGACGCGCTAGTGGCGGAGGTGGTGGACAACACCACGTCGCGCGGCCGCACCATCCGCTTCCTCTTCGACGGGAAGCACGAGGAATTCATCTCGCTCATCAAGAGCATGGGGCGTACTCCGCTGCCCGAGGAGCTGCGCAAGTTGCGCGACATCGAAAAGAACGACGCCGACAACTACCAGACCATCTATGCCAAATACGAAGGCTCTGTGGCTGCTCCCATCGCAGGGCTGCACTTCAGCCGCGAGCTGCTCAAGCGGATGGAAATCAAGGATGTGCGCTGGGAGGAGCTGACGCTGCACGCCGGTGTGGGCGAATTCAAGTCCATCGAGGTGGAAGACCTCTCGAAGCACCGCATGGATGCCGAGGAGATGCACCTCGACGCGACGACCTGCGACCACATCATGCAGGCTAAAGAGAACGGCAAGAAAATCTTCTGCGTCGGCACCACCACCATGCGTGCCCTCGAGAGCGCCGTCACCATCCCCGGCAAGCTGTTCCCCTTCGACGGATGGACCAACAAGTTCATCTACCCGCCCTACGACTTCACCATCGCCAACCACATGGTCACCAACTTCCACCACCCGATGAGCCACCAGTTCATCATGGTCTGCGCCTTCGCCGGCCACGAGCTGCTCATGCAGACCTACCAGGCCGCCATCAAGGAGAAGTACCGCTTCTCGACCTATGGCGACGCGATGCTGATTCTATGACACCCCTGGCTGAACTATTGAGGCCCCAAAGCCTCGATGACTACATCGGGCAGCAGCACCTCGTCGGCCCGGGTGCCCCGTTGCGCACGCTGATCGAGAGCGGCAACATCCCCTCGATGATCCTCTGGGGGCCGCCGGGCATAGGCAAGACCACCCTGGCCGGCATCATCTCGCACACCCTCGGCCGCCCCTTCCACACCCTGAGTGCCATCAGCAGCGGGGTGAAGGAGGTGCGCGACGTCATCAACCAGGCGCAGCAGGAAGAGGGCGCCATCCTCTTCATCGACGAAATCCACCGCTTCAACAAGGCGCAGCAGGACTCGCTCCTCGGCGCCGTCGAGCGCGGCACCATCACCCTCATCGGCGCCACCACCGAGAACCCCTCCTTCGAGGTCATCTCCGCACTGCTCAGCCGTTGCCAGGTATTCGTGCTCAAGGAATTCGACGAGGAGGACATGCGCCGCCTCATCGCCTCGGCCGTGGAGCACTACGCCCGGCAAGGCATCACCCTCGAAGTGAAGGAGGACGCCGCCCTGATGCGCATCTCCGGCGGCGACGCACGCAAGCTGCTCAACGCCATCGAGCTGGTGGTGAACAAAAACCAAGCGCTCCCCACCGTCACGATTGACAACAGCTCCGTCACCACCGTCATCCAGCAGAACCTGGCCTACTACGACAAGGGCGGCGAGATGCACTACGACATCATCTCGGCCTTCATCAAGAGCATGCGCGGGTCGGACCCCAACGGCGCCGTCTACTGGCTGGCCCGCATGATCGCCGGCGGCGAAGACCCCCTCTTCATCGCGCGCCGCATGCTCATCTTCGCCTCCGAGGACATCGGCAACGCCAACCCCAACGCCCTCCTGCTGGCCAACGCCACCTTCGACGCGGTGAGCAAGATAGGCTACCCCGAATGCCGCATCAACCTCTCGCAGTGCGCCGTCTACCTGGCCTGCTCGGCCAAGAGCAATGCCACTTACATGGCCCTCGAGAACGCCGCCGCCGCCGTGCGCCGCTGGGGCGACCTGCCGGTGCCGCTCCACATACGCAACGCCCCCACCAAGCTGATGAAGAACCTCGGCTACGGCGACGGCTACAAGTACGCCCACGACTACGAGGGCAACTTCGCCCTGCAGGAATACCTGCCGCAGGGCCTCGAAGGCTCCAAATTCTACGAGCCTGGCAACACCGCGCGCGAGAACGAGACCCGCCGCTCGCTCAAAGAACGCTGGGGCGACAAATACAACTATTGACCCTCGCCCCCCTCTCCGGCAGGAGAGGGGGGCGAGGGAGGAAGGGTTTGGAGCTTACTTCACTATCAGTTTCAGGTAGGTGGTCTTCTCGGGACTGTCGGCGGCGTGGCGCGTCTTGAGGCGGACGATGTAGGCGCCGGAGGGCAGTCCGCTCACGTCGAACTGCGGGGTGGCTGCGTGGGTGGCCACCTTGCGGCCGTACATGTCGATGAGCACCACCTCGGTCACCTCGTCAGTGATGCCGTCCACAGCCACCATGCCGGTGGCGGGATTGGGCGTGAGGCGCGGTGCGGAGGCACTGTCCTGGAGGCGCGGTGCGCCTGCATACATCCATTGTCCGCCATTCTCCGAGTTCCAATCCAATCCTGATTCCCTCAGGATTTCCATCAGAGCGAAAGCGTCGATGCAGGACTGAAAACGGCACACTTCGTTGCCCGTGCATGCCAATGCTTCTATGCATACCTGTCCGTGTTCCGCCGCCAGCTGCGTGAGGCGGGCGTGGTCCAACATGAGCAGTCCGTCCACACGGTCCGACCCGTTGTAGTACCAGTCCACTACCATCGGGGTCGTGCTGCCAACGGTGTACACGTCGTCCACGGGGAAATGCATGCTGAAGTCCAGATAGACCGTGCCCAGTGTAGTCAGGCCGAAGTTCGGGCTAAAGTCGAAGGTCTCGGTCCGCCCGTCGCATCCCGTCTCGGGCATGAGGTCGATGGCGAAGCTCAGCACACAGCCACACCCCATGTCGGTCTCGAACAGCGCCACCGACGGGTTGAGCGTCAGCGGACTGAGCACCATCACGATATGTCCAGTGCTGCCTGGGGCGATGTAGGAGTCGCTGATGTGGATGTTGTGCACATTTATCTCTTTGTCGGTGTCGAACAGTGGTACCAGCTCGTCGATGCAGAGGTCAGAGGTGGAGTTGTTGTGCACGACGATGTCCACCGTCCACTCCAGGGTGCAGTCCGCAATTGTGAGAGTTTTCTCAATCTCGAAGTCCACATTCTCGCAGGGACATGTGTCGCGGTAGTCGATAAAGAGCGAGGGCGACAGCTCGCTGCAGCTGCCATTAGCATAGTCCACCGACAGGCGGTATTCGCCTGGCGCCGCCACGGGAAGCGAGAGCGGCACTGGGTGGTAGTTGCCCCAGCCGGTGGCCTCGACAGCACCGTTGTGCATCCATTGCCACTGGATGGTCTGCTGCGGGTCGGTGAAGCCGTAGACAGGCACGTCGCGGGGGAAGAAGTCCGGGCAGCCCGTGTAGCACCCCGTGAGCAGCGCGTCGAAGTCAGGCTGGCGGTCGATATGGATCTCGGCCTTGGCGGAGGGGCATCCCAGCAGGGGGTCGAAGTACCACCCCACCAGCGGACCCGGATAGTAGCAGTGCGCCGTCGGGCCGGTGTCGCCATTGCTCCAGTGCATCTCGCCACTGAAGCCTGCGGCACCCACGCGCACCGGCGCGTCGCTGATGCAGGGGCTTCCGATGAAGGAGAGCGTCGGGGCGGCAGGCAGGGCATTGATGGTCAGCGTCTCCACGTCGGTGGCCGAGCAGGTGCCGTTGCTGACGTAGAGGGTTACGGTGTAGGTGCCTGGCACGGGCGGCGTGAAGTTGACGGTGGGGGTGCTGTAGGTCTCATAGAATGTGCCGGGTCCGACCACGTCCCAGGTGTAGGTTACATCGGCACCGGGACCGTTGTCGCCGCTCAGGTGCATGGGCTGCCCCTCGCATCCCGTCGTATTCTCCACATAGATGTCGGCCACCGGCGGGTTGAGGAACGGCACGAACAGAGAAGCCTCCTTCTGGCAGTAGTGGTCGTTGACTACATAGACCGAATAGTCCTTGGAGTAGTGGGTGGCATACTGGTTGCTGGGATCAGGAACGGGGCTTCCTTCCCAATGGTAATGGTTCAATGGGGAGATTGTTGCATGGGGCTGGAACTCCAAAACTCTGGTTCCGCCAGGGCACACGATTGGGGATGTAATTTCCAAGGCGCCGCCCGCCAACACATCGGGGTTGGATTGTATTGGATATGTATCTGAACGTTTTTTGCATCCGTAGTTGTCGGTAACAAGAACCGTAAGATTGTATGGGCTTTGACCAGGCCACGCATACGTATGGCTGATACTTGCCCCCACCTGGCCAAACGAGCTGTGGTCCCCGAAGGTCCATTCCGCAAAGGCAACGGACCTGGCGGGGGGCGTGGTGGCCGTCAGCAGGATGGGCGTGTTGTCGCAGGTCTGGTTGGGATAGGCGGTGTTGGCGGTGGAGATGGACACCGACGCCAGCGGCGACACAGTCTCCACCGTGAAGGTGTTCTCCGGGCAGGGGGCGAAGGAGTGGGGGCCGTAGCCCTGCAGCGCAACGGTGTGCGTTCCCGCCGCCGCCGTGTAGGCATAGCTCTCCTGCGACACGGGGAAACTGACCGGGACACCGTCCACCGACATGTACACCAGATTGCTCCCGCTGCCCAGGTATGTGGAGCGGTTCAGTATCACTATCCTGTTGCATTCGGCCACGACCTCGAAGTCGGGCACAAAGTCGACGGTCAGCATCTTCTGCCCCAGGTGGCAGGGGAGCAGGTCCGCGCGCACCTCCACCAGGTAGGTGCCCGCATGGGGAACCGAGACGATGGCGCTGTGTCCTGGCCCGGGGGAGGGCTCCGCCCCGCCCTTAACCGACCACGACAGGGTGGCGCCCGGCGCACTGACACTGGCGGTTACGGTGGCCGTGCCGGTGCAGTAGTCGACGGTGTGGGTCAGCGGGATGGCGGCCGTCGAGGGGCAGGGCGGCGGCATGTAGCCGCATTCATCCGTGGCAGTGCAGCCCGTGGCCAGATCCGTCACCGTGCAGCGGTAGGTGCCGTCGCCACTGGGCACCACCGAGCTGCCGGTACCGCCGTCCATCCAATACCCGAATCCATTGGGCCTCTTCCACTGCCACTCCACGGTGTAGCCAGCGCCGAATGCGGGTTCGGTCGTGAGACGCCCCGTCGTGCGGTCGTAGTAGACGAACCGCAACGGCGGCCGCGGGTTCACACGCACCGTACAGACCGCCGTGGAGTGGTAGTCCTCGTTGCTGCAGTAGTTGTAGGGGTTGCTGCGCAGCGTGACGGGTATGTCGCCGCTTTGGCCAAAGATATGGGAGACAGGGCTTCCCGTGTAGGTGCTGTTCTCTATATGCCAGCGGTAGGTGGCGACATTGCCCCCGCTGGCGCTGAGCAACGCCTCGTCGTCCTCGCAGATCGGCCCCGGGCAGTTGAGCGCAAGGCTTTCAGCAATGCCGCTCCTGACCTCTATGCGGATGGTGTCCTCCACCGTGCCGCCGCACACCGTGCGCCGCACCAGCACATAGAAATCCGCCTGCGGCGAGGACAGGTTGTGCACGGTCAGCACCGCACCGCTGCCCAGGTGGCTGCCCTGCACCGAGGCGCAGTGCTGCATGGTTGGCTGTATCTTCCATTCGTAGAGCACCCCGTCGGCGCTTTGGTCGGGCACCACTCCCGTGCTCCAGTCGACGACGGTGCCTGGGCAGACGAGAACGGGCTGCTGAATCACTATAGGTTGCAGCTCCAGCGGCTCCACCGTGTGCACCGCATAGCCCTCCGACCGGCAGCCCAGGCGGCGGTCGTAGTGGTAGACCTGCACATCGCTCACCACGGAGCCATAGCTGACTGTCACCTCGTTGCCGGCATAGCCGTGGGGCGAGGCCGAGGCGCTGACGGGATCCCACATCAGGCTGTAGGCCGGCGAGGCCGGCGTGCCCCGCAGCACCAGCCCCTGCCCGGGGCAGGCCACATGGCGGTTATCTGGGTCGAGGTCGGCCAGCGTGGGCGCCGGCGGCGCCGCGCGCACCGTCATGGCATGCATGGCGGTGCGGCAATAGTCGGGATGCTCGGCCTCAACCACATAGCGGCCCGCGCCGGGGAAGGTGCGGACAAAGGTGCTGCCGGTCTCCGCAGGCCCCACCTGCACACCGGCATCGTCGTAGACCCGCCACGTGGCCGCCACGGCGGGCGACACCGTGAGCGTGCAGGCATTGGTCTCGCACACCTCACTCTCGCCCTCGATCTCCAGCGCGGGCTTCACCTGTACCGTCAGCGGCTGCGAATGGTAGTAACCGCAGTCCAGGAAGTCGCAGCGGTAGGCGGCCTCCAGGGTGTAGGTGCCGGGGGCGTTGAACACCAGGCGGGCCCGGTGGGACTGGTTCACTAGACTTACGTCCACACCCGCCGAGGGCGAGACGCTCCACTCGTAGCGCGTGGATCCCAGCAGCGGAAGCGTGTATTCCGCCGACTCGCCGGCACACAGGTCTGTGGGGCCGGCTATAGCCAGTCCGCCGTGCACGACGGGCACCTTGCGGCTCATCAGCATGGGACACGCCACTTCGCCGCAAAGCGCGCCGTCGAGACCCAGCACCCCGTAGCCGTCGGACGGGCGGTCCCACACCACGGTGGGGCTGGGGGTGCCCTGACCCGACACCAGGGTCCCTCCCTCCACATACCACATGTATTCGTGGCAGGGGAGATCATGAAGGGTGTAGGTTACGCGGGCGTTTTCGCAGACCGTGCCATAGCACTTCAGCTCCAGCGGCTCGCCCTCCTCCACCTCGATGAAGTACACCTCATCGGACGAACAGCCGCAGTTGTTGTACACCTGGTGCGAAACCTTCCCTCCCTCCTGCACGTCTTCCAGCGTGAAGTTGGCGGTGGTCTGCGTGCGGCCGTAGCCTTCCCACACATGGCCCGCGATGTCGCTGTCCCCGCCCGACGACTGGTCGACAAACTCGATGCTGGAGCCGCGGCAGACGCGGATGACCTTCTCGCCATAGGCGTTGACCGTGTAGGCCGGAAGCGTCGCAGACCCCACTTCGGGCACGTCCACCAGCCTCACGCGGCGGCTCTCGACACAGGTCTCGCCGGCGGCGTTGACCGCCGCGACCGTCAGCATGCCCCAGGCGCCAGTGCCCCAATGCACCGTTACGCGGTCGCCAGAGGCGGTGTGGCTCGTGGCGCCCGACACGCCCCAATCCCAGCCGGCGGCGGTGCCGGAGACCGAATGAGCCCGGTAGGTTACATGGCCGCCGCGGCAGGCGATGAGCTCTTCCTCGTACTCGTCGACGGCGCCGGGCTTGGTGTCGTAGAGGCACGCCGGCTCGAAACTGCCGGTGATGCGGATCTGGCAGGGCGGGGAGCCGACCTGTGCCCATGAATGCAGGCCGAACAGCAGCGCGGCCGCTGCTATCAGGAGGCCTCTCTTCGTTGAATTCAGTAGATTTCTTTTCATAACTTGATGAATTTAAGGTTTGACTTGATATTGTTTATAATGATTTCTATAATATATACACCCGGTGCCAGCGACGACACGTCGACCACATTCCCGATGAAGGGCAGCGGATGGCGTATGCCCAGGACCGAGATTGCGGCGACCGACCCTATGGAACCGCCGTCAGCGGAGACATGCAGCGCGTCCGTGGCAGGGTTGGGGTGGAGTGTGGCCTGCGGCACACCATAGTCCGGGTGCACGACGCCTACCGTGTCGGTGTCAGGCTCCGCCGTCGCCAGGTAAGGCGTCATAAACACCGTGTCCACATATTTGGCGATGCATGCGTGGTAGCCCTGCGCAGGCACTGCGATGTCGCCGAAAGAGGCGCTGCTCACAAACAGATTGGACATATACAATACACTGTCAACCAAAGATAGGGAACCTGGCCTGTCTAAAGGTGAGGTAGATCCAAAGTCGTGCCCCTCTATGCTGTTTCCTTTGTAATCAAAAACAGATAATCCTAAGCTCGGATTGTTGCCCGACAATATAGTTGTGTCGTTTGGATATCGAACACCTCCGTAGTAGGCGTTTTGCACAAAGATTCTGTTGTTGGATGCCACCAAGTTATTGTTCGCATCCAACGAGCCAAGGTGCGAACTGCTGATAGATGGGACAACTGCGAGCGAATGCATATCTCCTGACTCCATGTGAAATGAAATTACAAACGCATCGTTTTTTTCAATCCCTGTCGGCACCCCGTTAA
>Ga0256406_1001398_pt1 | contig 39353 bp, 57 predicted proteins | sample RumenRJG_03DNA_FD_185986 | JGI IMG/M metagenome (GOLD analysis project Ga0256406, IMG submission 185986) | Bovine rumen microbial communities from Lethbridge, Alberta, Canada - RJG_03 | ecosystem: Host-associated > Mammals > Digestive system > Stomach > Rumen | place: Canada: Alberta | collected... | reverse complement strand
GACGGCTCTTTCGGATGCAATCGTCCTCTTCTCCAGACAGGAGCCGAAGGGCAAGGCATACACCGGAAGATGCGCCGGATGCGGAAAGCCGATCTGGATTGGCGCAAGGTACTGCCCAAAGTGCGGAGCTTACATGGGAGACAGCGATGACAAAATATTACGCGATCTGTGATAAGGATGATCATCCGATCTTCCAGAGCACCCTCATGAAGGATGTGGCAGAATTCGCCGGAGTTACTTCCTCGACGATCTGCCATGCACTCAAGAGGAAGGAAGCCGGACTTCTGCAGCACACCCGGTATGTGGTCATCGAGGACATCGATGAAGAAGATGAATAGGGGGTGAGGGTGAATGGGAGAAAATGATCTGATCAGACGGAAAGACGCGATGAAGGCAGCTATTGAAGGAACAAGATTCAGCTTTGAGGTCATGGAATCTGCCTACCATGCCATCGAATATGTTCCTCCGGTCGATGCCATAGAAGTGGTCCGCTGCAGGAAGTGCGCTCACCATGTTACCCAAAATGACCAGGAAGAAAAAAACTGGCCGAAGCCATTGTACTGCCCGATATTAGACAAGCCTGTGGCGAATGATTTTTACTGCGGGAAAGGAGAAAGGAATCATGAAAGAGAAAGAAAGGAAAGCATTTTATGATGACGATTCGAACTGGAAACCCCATCTTGAGGACAGGGATTTCCGGGTGCTGAAGCTGAGATATAAGCGGCTGACATTCTACCGGGCCCAGGCCAAGGAGTCCATTATTGACTATGTAAAAGGCCGTGATAAGAACGGAAACTGGATCATGAAAACCTACTGGGGAGACATCGGACGGTTCCTCAGAATCGATGGAGAGGACATTATGAGAGCGAGCAGTATAACGGACGCCAGGGAATGGATGCGTCAGGTCGACAGAGAAGAAAGTTGCAGGATGAAGAGAAAGTTGTGAGATCGCAAAAAGAGTTGTGTGATCTCGAAAAGCAGTTGTTTGATTGCAAAAAAGCAATTGTGGAATCTCGACAATGGAAAGGGGGGAATCTTATGAGAGGATCCGTACTGGGACTGGTCGTTCTGACCATCATCGTGTTCCTTCTCCTCAGATGGATCATCGTGATTTGATCTGAGAGAAGCAAACCGGAATTGTTTTTGAGGGAGAAAACAAGGGGTTAAGAATTATGAGGAGGGCAATTATGATTCTGAGACAGAATGGAAAAGACATTGTAAGAGCGGAAGCGCTTCCACAGGATACCACAAATTGGAAACTGGAAGAAGTCTCGAAACCAGGAGTTATCCCTGATATGTGTGAGTACGATCCGAAAGATGTGATCAGAGACTGGAATCTGAATTTCAATACTGGGAACGCTGTGATGAATATCGCTATGACGGAACTCGGATCCGGAGGAGATGATATAGAGAGACTTGAAAAGGCAGTTCAGTATCTTCAGTACGAGATTGATTATCTTAAGCGCTTCAGAAGCAATTCATGAAACGCTGCCTGTGATGAAGAATAGGTATGGGAGGAATCCGATGAATCGAGCGGAGAGGAGATGGAAGATGAAAGCTTCCAAAAAGCCGGCGCCCATTTACAATCCCAATCCAATTGAGCAGGCCGTAAAAAGGGAAGCGCAAAAAGAATATGAGAAGCAGAGGCAGGAATATCTGAAGCACCAGAAGGAACAGAGGATAGCTGCATCTGAGATCGCACTTGCCATGCTCTTTTCCATCCCGATCAAAGTGCTCCATGACAAATACGGATGGCGCTCAAGGAAGCGCCTTCCGGAATTTGCCAGGGCTCTGGAAGAAGAATATCAGAGATTCCGGGATGGGGACATGGAGCTTGACGAGTACGTCGAGGAGGTTTTCAAAATGACGGGTATTAAATTTCAGGTACCGGAGGATTGAATATGTATTATGCGTACTTTGATAAAAAAGGAGAACTGAAAGCGATTGCTGAAACCACAGAAAAGCTTGGAGAGGCCGTAGGTGTTACCGGGGCCTGTGTATCCTATCACCTGCACCGCAACAATCCGCAGTATGCTGCCTATGAGACGAAGAAGGATCTCAACCAGGGCGTAAGGGAACACATGAATATGCCTGAGATACCAGATAAGAGCAGCCGGGTGTTTGCAAAATTTCTCCCGAACGGCCATATCGAAGCGTGGGGGAATACGAAGACGGCACTCAGCAAGAGACTTGGAATATCTCTCGGGACTGTATGCCAGCATTACAGATCTCATAAGCAAGGCTATTTTGATTTCAACTCTGAGCAGGAAATGAAGGATTATTCCAGAACGCTGATCAAGAGAGCTGAGATGGCCAGGAAGAAAGAGGATGTGATCCCGCTTTCTGAAAGTGAGAAGGCAATGGAGTTCTATAAGAGGCCGGCTTATGCGGGAACGATGCTCTGCATGGATTCGGCCTGGAGGCCAGGGACGCCTGAATATGAGAGAAGGAGGAGAAAAGAAGCATGATTGCACAGGTTGTTATAATGGTGATCCTCAGCGCTCTCGCAGGTTTTCTGATCGGGGCACTCATCACTTTTCAGATAATGCTCAATAAGATCCAGCTCATGAAGAGCGAGATCTATGACCTGAGGACCCAGCTGTTTGACGTGGATGAGGAACGAGATGATGACCTATACGGAGATCTACCGGAGGATGATACAACGGACATCTGATCCGGAAGAGAGAAAAGCTCTGCAGTATGGGGAAAGGCTCATCCGGTCGCAGGAGCCGGCAGGAACTCCGTACAATGGAAAATGTCCTGAGTGCGGTGAGAGGATCCACACGAGGTGGAGGTTTTGCCCATTCTGCGGAAAAGCTCAGATATACATTCCTCCATGGAAGGTTTAGGCAACTTGTACACACAAAATGGATTCGCTATAATTTGGACTGGAGAAATTTATAATGAACCGTGAAAGGTACAATTCAAGCGGCTGCAAAGATGATACAGCCTATGAAGCGGTCAACCACACGATACAGGAAGCAAAGACGTACATGCGGAGCCGGTTCAAGAGACAGGAAGATGCAGAAGAATTCGTACATGCAGTGAAGAAGATGGCTGAAGGGTACGGCTTCCGACTGGTCGACAGGATCCGATTCCAGGATAAAAAGACTGGATGGAAGTACGTATAATGGTGAGATGCTATGGAACAGATGATTTACGCCTTCTCAGAAAAACAGCTTGCAGAGGTGATCAGACAGGTTACAAGGGAGGCGGCTCTGATCGGGGCAAAAACGGCCTGTGATTATATGCGCGAATGCCAGGAAGCGGCAGATACGGAGAAGCATGACCGTAGGCTGCATAACACGAAGCTCCTCCTTTCCCACTTCCGTGACTTCCAGAAGCATGCGAGCAATGCTGTCTATCAATACCAGGAGAAAGATAAAGAGAAAGTCATCAAGGATCTGATGTCTCAGAAGGACGATACGGTTGTTGTCGACTCGATCAAAAAATCTGCGAAGCGAACGGCGATCATCGTTGAACATATAAACCACGCTATCGAAATCTACTACCAGGAGTGTTGCGCTAACGGAGAGGCCAGCTGCCGGCAGTATTCAGAGATGTTCGACTATTATATTGCCGATACACGGCTAAATATGGGGCAGATTGCTGATAAGTTCGGGGTGGCAAAGTCGACCGTCCATAACGATATCCGGACAGCCGAAGAAAAACTTTCAGTTCTTTTTTTCGGCATCGATGGTCTTAAATTTTTGTGAGTATATAACGGAAACAGTTACTTTCTGCCCAATATGTTCACTGAATTTTGACAAAACTAACGACAACCGTTACTATAGAATGCGTAAAATTCTAATCAGAGCCAGGCAGCCCCCGGGATTATCTCGGGGGCTGTTTCCATATTCTGCCGAAAAAGGGGGTATGGGTATATAGGCGATGGGTGCTCCTCGAAGGTTGATCAATTTTCGAAGGAGACAAAACTATGTACGGTTTCATGATTCTGGGTGTCTACGAAGCAGTGATGCTCGCAGCCACTTTTATTTTTGCGCGGCGTGAATCCGGAAACGAGGACTTCATGGTCGCGGACAGGAATATGGAAACGGTCAGCTCAGCAATGTCTATCGCTGCGACATGGATCTGGGCGCCGGCTCTGTTCGTATCGGCCAAGATGGCATATACGAACGGGATCCCGGGACTGTTCTGGTTCCTGGTACCAAATATCTTATGCCTGCTCATCTTTACTCCGTTCGCCAGAAGGATCCGGAAGCAGATGCCGAATGGCATTACGCTCTCAGGATACATCGGAGAAAGATATCACAACAGGCCTGCAAAGCGCGTCTATGAGATTCAGCTTGGATTGCTTGCGATCCTCTCGACAGCCGTACAGCTGCTCGCAGGAGGAAAGATACTCGCATCCACGACCGGGATGAACTTCACTCTGGTTACCGTGATCCTGGCTTTGATCGCTCTCTCGTACTCAGTCATATCAGGAATACGAGCGAGCGTGATGACCGATGCGGTGCAGATGATCTTCATGCTGATCGCATGCGCTATCTTCGTCCCGTGGGCGCTCGGAAAGCCGGGGGGAACGGCAGACCTCATGAGGGGGCTGCCCGGTATCACCGGAGAATACGGTCATCTCTTCGGCCGAAAGGGAATAGAAGTGATGATCGGATATGGGATACCACAGGCACTCGGGCTGATCTCTGGTCCATTCGGAGATCAGTGCTTCTGGCAGAGAGCTTTTTCTATCCGGGAAGATAAAGTCGGAAAGGCTTTCAGACTGGGAACATTCTTCTTTGCTGTTGTGCCCGCATCAATGGGTATCCTCGGATACATCGCAGCGGGATCCGGGTATATCGCAAAGGACTCCGGAATTGTGAACGTGGAGCTGATCCAGCATTTGTTTCCAAGCTGGACACTGTTCCCGTTCCTCTTCATGCTGATCAGCGGACTGCTATCGACAGTAGACAGCAATCTCTGCGCAGCTGCATCTTTGACAACCGACTTCCAGAAGGGAGACCAGAAGACTTCGGTATGGTCCATGGTCATCCTCCTGGTTTTAGGCATAGGCATTGCGAATATACCCGGGATGACCGTAACGGGGCTGTTCCTGGTATATGGGGTACTCCGCAGCACAACATTGCTACCTACCATAATAACCCTCCTGAAAGATGATAGAAGAACAGTTCTGAGCGGCTCCGGAGTTGCCGCCGGAGTCGCAATCTCCCTTGCTACGGGAGTGCCCCTGTTTGCCTATGCAACCATAAAATCCATACCGTGGATGAAGACGGTGACATCGATTTATACGATGTGCATCTCTGGAATCATTGCTCTCCTTCTGAGCAGGAAAGGAGGCAGAGATGCGGATTGAAAAGATCAGGCTGGATAAGCTGAAGGTGCCTGAGAAGAACGTCAGGCTGCACACAGAGATTCAGCTTCATGAATTCGAACGCTCCATCAAGATGTTCGGGCAGATCCGCCCGATCGTCATCGATGAGAGCAATACAATCCTTGCAGGAAATGGGCTTTATAAAGCCCTTCTTGACATGGGGTACGATACTGCGGACTGCTATCGGGTGACCGGGCTGACCGAGAACCAGAAGAAGAAGCTCATGATTGCAGACAATAAGGTCTACTCCCTCGGAGTCGACTACCTGGATACGGTCATGGAATTCTTACACGATCTCGGTGATGACAGAGATGTTCCCGGTTATGATCCGGATATCCTTGAACAGATGATCGGGGATGCCCAGACAGTGACGGAAAGTATCGCAGATTATGGTGTCCTGGGCGATGAAAACGTCCAGAGCATACAGAACCGGGCGGAAAGGCGTGAAGAGGCCGGGATAGCTCCCGATACACCGGCCCCGGCACAGCCTTCACCGGTTCTCCAAAATTCGAATGACTCGCAGTTGAACCAGCAAAACTCTCCTTCTGGTATGGCAGATGCAACTCCCTCAAGCGATGAAGCGCCCGCCGAGATGCGCCGATTCGTCATCTGCCCCAACTGCGGTCAGAAAATATATCTGTAACGCATGGCAATAAAGACATGTATTTCAGACATTGATGTCGTGAAGGCCGCAAGACAGCGCATTGTCAATGTGTTCTCGAACGGCCTCACGGTCTATATGTCCTTCAGCGGCGGGAAGGACAGCCTGTGTCTGGCAAATCTTGTCGTGGATCTGATAAACGAGGGGAAAATAGACAAGAGCCGGCTTCAAGTCATATTCATTGACGAAGAAGCCATTTTTTCATGCGTCGAAGAGACCGTGAAGGAGTGGAGGCTCAAGTTTCTGTCTATGGGAGTGCCGTTCTACTGGTACTGTCTGGAGGTGAAGCACTTCAACTGCTTCAACCAGCTGGAGAATGACGAGTCATTCATCTGCTGGGACAGCACGAAGGAGGACAGGTGGGTAAGAAGGCCGCCGGCTTTTGCCATACGGTCGCATCCGCTTCTCAAGCCAAGGGAAGAGACCTACCAGAGCTTTACTGCAAGGCTTTGCGCGAATGGGATCAACATGATCGGGATACGCGCAGCCGAATCATTCCAGAGGCGCCAGTATCTCGCATTTTCCTTCACACACAAGAAGGCAGGCGAATCAGGAAGGGTATTCCCTATCTATGACTGGAAGAATAACGATGTGTGGCTGTACCTCTACAGAAACCACATCGACATTCCGGAAGTCTATCTCTTCATGTATCAGACAGGAAGACGGAAGAACGATATGCGGATCTCGCAGTTCTTCTCAGTCGATACCGCGAAGGTACTGGTAAACCTCAACGAATATTACCCGGATCTCATGGACCGGGTAGTGAGGAGGGAACCGAACGCATATCTCGCAGCCCTTTACTGGGACTCGGAGATGTTCGGAAAGAGTACCAGAGCGAGGAAAAGCCTTGAAGGCAAAGACGATCGTGATTACAAGAGCGAGCTGCTGGATCTCTTCAAACACTTTGATGAGCATTTCGACACACCGCATAAGCGGATGATCGCAGAGAACTACCGGAAGCTGTTCTTCAAAGTCGCGGCAGTCGGGACCAACAGGGAATTCAAGAAGATGTATGACGGCCTCATATCGGGAGATCCGAAGATGAGGACCCTGAGATCTCTGTACACGACCTTCTATTCGGCATACGTACAGAAGGCGAAGCAGGAGAACAACATAAGCTGAAAGGAGTGCGAGGGCGCTCTGATCAGCGCTCTCTGTGGATGGTATGGAAGATCTGAAAGCACCACTTGCAACGCTCCAGTGGGTGGAGCGGGACAAGCTGAAGCCAAATGATTACAACCCGAACCGGGTATCAAAACAGAACCTTGATCTCCTCACACAGTCTATCCTCACCAATGGGTGGACGCTTCCAATCGTGGTCAGGCCGGACTTCACCATCATAGACGGATTCCATCGCTGGATGGTAGCCGGGCAGGAACCGCTGAGGACAAAGCTCGGGGGAATGGTTCCATGTGTGATCGTGGATCATCATGGGAACGAAGCAGAGGATATGTATGGTACCGTCACCCATAACCGGGCAAGGGGCGTACATCTGCTTGAGCCGATGAAGCACATCGTCCAGAAGCTGATGGCAGAGGGAAAGAGCGTGCAGGAGATTGGCAAGCAGCTTGGCATGAAGCCGGAGGAAGTATTCAGGCTGTCGAACTTCTCCAAAGATGATTTTCTGAAGATGATGATTCAGAGTCAGAATTATTCGAAAGCTGAAGTATATGTAAAAGCAACATGACTGAACAAGCAAGAATGAAGGGCGAGGCGGGTGAACTGCTCGCCCGCCTTTCTTTCTACGAATTAACTCGAATAGGAGGAAAGGAGGATGGCAGATGCGAAGGCTGACCGCCGGAGCGCTGATCGGAAGAAGGCAGAGCAGATCTACCTGCAGAGCGATGGAAAAAAGTTACTCAAAGAGATTGCTTCCGAATGTAATCTGCCTGATTCCCGAATCCGAAAATGGAAGTCGCTGGACAAATGGGACGAGAAACTGAAGCAGAAAAAAGCGCCTCATGAGATCGCGATGAAAATGGAGCGGTGTACCACTTCGAAGGTAACAAAAAAAGTGGAGCGCTCCACTTCCAAAGCTCCACCTGCGAAACGCTCGAAAGGTGGTCAAAAGGGTAACAAGAATGCGGCTGGAAATAAGGGGGGAGCTCCAAAGGGAAGTAAGAATGCTCAGAAGGAAGGAATCTTCGATTCCATTTATTTTTCTATGCTGTCCCCTGAAGAGAAGCAAATGCTTGGCGATCATAAACCTGATCCAGTCGATGTCTTACAGAAACAGATTGACTATTACACTATCCGCGAATACCGCATCATGACTCGACTCACGAAGATGTATGAGGAGCGGGAGGATAGACGTAAACGAATGGTGGCTGTTCAGACTACCATTACGGAACAGCGCCGGGTCTTCGATGGGACACCTGAGGAGAAGGAGGAACAGAAAGCTCTCTACGATCAGATGATCCAGGACAAGATCGACGAAGGAAAGCGGATGCCAGGGCGTGAGATGCAGACGATAACCATGACAGTCGACATCGACCGCAAGATCGACAGGGCTGAGCAGGAGCTATCGACTGTGCAGAGGGCAAAGACACAGGCCCTCAAGACGCTTGCTGATATCCAGGCACAGCGGAGCGAGATGGCTGCGGAAGCTGATGACATGGTGGGAGATTTCCTCACTGCCTTCGAGGATGGTGATGTCGATGAATAGTAATCGAGTCAAAGCCTTCCGAAGAGCGATCAGCACATATCGTGATGATCCTGTCAGATTCGCCTCCGAGGTGATGAGCTTCCGTCCGGATCCATGGCAGGCAGACGCTATGTGCAGGATCCGCGACAACCGAAGACTTGCTATCAAGTCCGGCCAGGGTGTTGGGAAGACCGGCATCGAGGCTGTGCTTGTCATCTGGTTCCTGTTCTGCTTTCCATATGCCAGAGTGGTCTGCACAGCGCCGACCAAGCAGCAGCTCCATGATGTTCTCTGGTCCGAGATCGACAAATGGATCACCAAATCGCCTACGCTCCGCAAGATGTTTAAGTGGACGAAGACGTATGTCTATCTCAAAGGCCAGGAGAAGCGATGGTTTGCCGTAGCGAGGACCGCAACGAAGCCGGAGAACATGCAAGGCTTTCATGAGACGAACATGATGTTTATCGTGGACGAAGCTTCTGGCGTCGCCGATCCAATCATGGAAGCTATCATGGGTACCCTGTCAGGCGAGAACAATAAGCTGATCATGATGGGGAACCCGACCAGGAACACTGGCACATTCTATGATGCCTTCACCCGCGATCGGGATCTCTGGCAGACCATGACGGTATCGTCTGAGGATTCACCGCGGACGAACAAGGACAACATAGCCGCCTTGAAGCGGAAGTACGGAGAGGCCAGCAATGTGGTCCGCGTCCGTGTCCTGGGAAAATTCCCGACACAGGACGATGATGTCTTCATTCCGCTCTCACTCATCGAGCAGTGCAGCTCAAGGGCTTACGAGCTGCCGGAAGAGATGGAGATGCCATTCGTCATCCTCGGATGCGATGTGGCCAGATTCGGAGACGATGAGACGATCATCTTCCGGAACTATAAAGGCCATTGCAAAATGGTCAGACAGCGCCATGGGCAGGACCTCATGGCTACTGTGGGAGATATCGTCTGGGAATATCGGACAATCGTCGAAGAGCATCCCGATTACTTCGGGAAGATCTTCGTACAGATTGATGATACCGGGCTCGGCGGCGGCGTAACGGACCGCCTGCGGGAGGTCAAGCGTGAGCAGAGGCTTTCCAGAATGGTGGTCATCCCGATCAATGCAGCTGAGAAGATCGAGACGGACTCACCGGCCGGAAAGAAATCTGCGGAACATTACAACAATCTGACCACCGATATGTGGGCAACTCTTCGTGATGATCTCGAAGCCAGGGCTGTTGACATCGAAGACAATGAAGAAACGGTCGCCCAGCTGTCGAGCCGAAAATACAGAATGGCTTCCAACGGTAAGCTGGAAGTCGAACCGAAACAGGAAATGAAGAAGCGTGGCCTTGGATCACCTGACCGGGGCGACGCTCTTTCTTTGTGTCTGTACCTTGGAAAGATCAAGAAACATACCGGAGCTCCTCCGAATGCAGAAGCGATTAGTGCTCTGACGAAGGAGAACTACTGGTCATCATGATGGCAAGGAGGTGAGAACAATACCGAAGGAATATGGACGCATCGGCCAGAAACGATGGGACGGAATGTTCAGCGAGGAATTCCTCACAGAGCTGAACGGGATCAAGGGCATCAAGGTCTACAAGGAGATGGCCAGCAACGATGACACGGTAGGCGCGATCCTCTTCGCGATCAAGATGCTCATCCGAAATGCCACATGGACCGTAGAGCCGGGAGGCAGCGGCCCGAATGACCAGGAAGCCGCAGACTTCGTGGAGACATGCATGAACGATATGAGTTCTACATGGACGGATACGATCTCCGAGATCCTGAGCTTTCTGACCTATGGCTGGTCTTTCCATGAGATCTGCTATAAGCGGAGGAATGGAAAGAAGCGGGACACAGAGCTGTCAAGCAAGTACAGTGACGGCCTGATTGGATGGTCAAAGCTGCCGATCCGTTCCCAGGACACGCTTTACCGATGGGAATATGACAACAACGACAATCTGATCGGCATGACTCAGCAGCCGCCGCCAAGCTACGAGCTGCTCACGATACCGATGACGAAGGCAATGCTCTTCCGAACCGAATCCGTTAAGGACAACCCGGAAGGCCGGAGCATACTGAGGAACGCATACCGAAGCTGGTACTTCAAGCGCCGAATGCAGGAGATCGAGGCAGTCGGCATCGAGCGTGACCTCGCCGGCCTCCCGGTTATCTATGTGCCCGCAGACATCAACATCTGGGACACAAATGACGCGAATGCTCAGCAGATCTATCAGGCACTGGTCACGATGGTAAAGAACATCCGGAGGAATGAGTCAGAAGGTCTGGTACTTCCGGAGACCTATAAGGTCGAGCTTCTCTCGTCCGGCGGGTCAAGGCAGTTCAATACATCAGAGGTCATAACCAGATATTCGACTGCCATCGCGCAGACGGTCATGGCTGATTTCATCATGCTTGGCCATGAGAACTCCGGATCATGGGCGCTTTCGTCTGACAAGACGCAGCTGTTCAGTACTGCCATCGGGGCTTTCCTGGACATCATCTGCGAGACATTCAACAATCAGGCCATTCCGACACTGATCGATCTCAACGGCGAGCACTTCGGAAAGATCGAGGATTATCCGGAGCTTCACCATGGAGACGTATCCGAGCAGGATATCACCAAGGTCGCTGAATACCTCAAGGCTATGGTCGGAGCCGGAATCATCATTCCGGATGAGAACATCGAGGATTATGCCCGCGATGTGGCCGGCCTTCCTGCAAGGACAGATATCCCGGATGTACGGGAGCCTGACCCGATCAGAGAGGCACAGCGCAGAAGCCCCGAAAAAGGCCCTCAGAGCGGTTCGGATAAAAAGACGATAGATTCTGAGGAGAACACCGATGAAGCTGAAGCAGGAAGCGGAGGAACGCCACAGGACGATAAGAAGGGCAAGGAACCGAGAGCCCCGTCCGAGGAAGAGGAGGGGATTGAATGAGTTTCGTGCTGATCAATCCCAGGAGAATCAGAAATCATGTGAAGAAGAGCGCGGAGAGTGAAGCCATACTCAACGCGCTCAACTCATATCTGGAAGACCACGAGGCTGAGCCGGTCAAATGGCTGGTCACCATGTGGAAGGACCAGGGAAACGCATTCGGATACAGTCAGCTCGAATCCATTGCCACTGATGAGATGGATCCGCAGGGGATCTTCGACAAGTGGTTTCAGGACTACTCGAGCTGGGTCAAGGAAAAGATGACCGACCTGTGGCAAGAAGGATTCATCGCAGGAGCGAAGGACAACCCATGGATCTCAGGCCTTGGCGATGCTTTCAACTTCGATACATCGTCAACGAATGTCCGTGAATGGATCATCGGACACGGAGGAGATCTGATCACCAGGTGCACGAATGACCAGATCGAGGCTATCCGGTACATCATCGCAGAATCGAGGTCCGTTGGAATGGGAAGCCTGGAGACGGCACGGTACATCCGGCCGCTGATCGGGCTTACGCAGCGCCAGAGCGCCGCGAATCTTCGCTTCTACAACAACTTCAAGACAACCATGGCAAAGGACCATCCGAGGATGACGGCAGAGTCAATCGAGCAGAAGGCCAGAGCCGCAGCATCCCGGTACGCGGCCAGACAGCAGAGATACCGGGCTCAGATGATTGCCAGGACAGAGAATGCCTTTGCTTACAACCGGGGGAACGACGAGGCCATCAGGCAGGCGCAGGCGAAAGGGCTTCTTCCTCACCTGACTCCGTACTGGACCACTGCCATGGATGGCCATGTTTGTGACGTCTGCGAAGACCTTGAAGGACAGCAGATCGGGGACGATGGAGAATTCACGACCACATATCATGGCCGGGAATATACCTGTGATCTCCCTCCCATGCATCCGAACTGCAAGTGCTGTGTTGAGTACAGAGAGGACTGAACATGAAGAATTTCAATGATTTTTTCAAATCCAAGATAGAGCCGAGAGCGGATCCAAAGAAGCCGGCCGAAGGGGTCATCAAAGGAACCTTCGCCATCAAGAAGTCTGATGATGATAAGATGCAGGCTTTCGGATGGGCTTCAGTATGCATCGATGAAATCGGACAGGTCATCGATGACTATCAGGATGACATCATCGATCCTGAGGATCTCGAGAATGCCGCGTACAATTTCGTGATGTTCTTCCGGGATGGTGGAGAGATGCATGTCAGGAACGGCGTCGGAACATTGATAGAGTCCATGGTATTTACTCCGGAGAAGCTGACGGCTCTCGGCATTCCGGAGGGGACAGTGCCGACAGGATGGTGGGTCGGATTCCAGATCACCGATCCGAACGTCTGGGCAAAGGTCAAGAGCGGACAGTATCCGATGTTCTCGATCGAAGGGACTGCGACTCGCATAGACGAGGACGCAGACGATGATGATGATCACCTCGGCGATGAGCCGTCTTGATAAATCCAGGAAAGGAGGACGGAAATTGGCAAAGAAACTGAAAGACCTCAAGATCACTTCAGTATCCGTTGTCGATGAAGGAGCGAATCCGAGAGCGAATATCGTGTTCACAAAGAGCAAGAATCCTGCTCCGGCAGCCGCACCTAAAGCCGGCAAAGAGTCCGAAAAGACAGACAACCTTTTCAAGCGGTTTGTCAACTGGCTCAGCGGAGAGGGAGGAATGACCTCCGAGGAAGTACAGAAACAGGCGACTACCTTCGCACAGCAGATGAGCGTCAAGTCGGTTGAGGCAATCAACGACGAGATCTGGGACGTGACTTACGCTCTGCGAAGTTCGCTGTCATCCATTCTTACTGACTCAGATCTTGACGCATCCGGAAAGAATGCAGCCATGAAGCTGAGCGCTTCCCAGTTCGCTGGTGCAATCGGCGGATATGTGGATAAGTGGTGTGCCGGACAGAGCGCCAAGTTTGAGAAGAGTGATGACGCCGCTGATCTGTCTCTTATGAACGCCGATCAGACGCACCTTGGAGACATGATCAAATCAAAAACCCCGAAAGGAGACCTTGAAGAAATGCTTAAGATCGATAAGTCAAAAATGACCGCCGATGAGCTCGCAGCATACGAAGCCATCGTAAAGAAGTATGCCATTGACGATGAGGCTGAAGGCGCGAAGCCGGCAGAAGAGCCGGTTCCGGAAGACGTGACCAAGGGAAATGAAACCGGATCCACTCCGGAGACCACCCCGGCGCCCGCTCCGGTTGAGTCCGATATCGTCAAGGCTCTGAGAGAGCAGATCGAAGCGAACAACGCTGAGATCGCAAAGATGAAAGAGGATTCCCTCACCAAAGAGGTCACCGAAGTCGCGAAGAAGTACTGCGAACCTCTCGGCAAGAAGGAAGACGAGCTGGTCGCTACCCTCAAGAAGATGAAGAACGCAGGTGCAGACATCTACGATTCTTACATCGCCACTCTGGATCAGCAGCTTGATCTCCAGAAGCAGTCCGGGATCTTCACCGAGATCGGGAAGTCTACTTCCGGCACTGCGACCGGAGATGCCGAGCAGAAGTGGATCACCAAGGCGAAGGAACTGATGACAAAGAATCCTGGAATGAGCCTGGCGAAGGCCATGGATCAGGTAGCACTCGAAGACGATGAGCTTCGCGCTGAGATCGACCAGTAAGGAAAGGAGGTACCTCATGACTATGGAGTACAGTGGAATCAATGAATCTCCGACCATCGACCTGCTTGCGGCGTCTGAGCTGACCGCTCCTCAGGGAGTCGCCCTGGCGCTTTCCGCTACCGGCGCAGCTCTCCCGGCTGCAGGAGCTGATGCGCTCGGAATCGCACTCGTCAGCAACCCGGAGAAGGTTGCCGCGAATGGAAGAGTTGATGTGCAGATCAGCGGATGCGGCCTCTGGAAGGCTGGCGGCGCTTTTGATGCCGGAGATCTTCTCGCAACGGATGCGAAGGGCCAGGCCGTCAAGGCCGAGACCGGAAACTATGTCATCGCACGAGCGCTTGAAACCGCTACCGCAGCCGGTGATCTGATCAAGGTCAAGCTGATCAACAGCGGCGCCAAGGCGTAAGAAAGGAGATAGACAATGGGAATGAGAGAACAGCATGCAACCGCAGCTGGCCTTCAGGTCAGCATTGCAAAGGGCTGGAAGCCCAACATGTACCTCACCAATATGGCGATCGCGGCATTTGAGGAGCCGTCTTTCTACGTCGCTCCCGACATCTTCCCGATCCTGCCTGTGACCTTCGCCACTGGCAACTACTACGTCTTCAACAAAGATGAGCTTGCCAAGGATCAGGTCCAGAGAAAGCCGGCATTCGGCAAGGTTGCTCCGGCAGTCTTCAGCCATGATGAGGCAACCTACTCTGTAGATGTCGACCAGATCATCGTTGGCGTCGATCAGATCTCTGCTCTGAACTACCAGAGAGCGAACGCTCCGGCCACCATCGACCCGAGACGCGCTAAGACCAGGCTTGTCGCTGAGCAGATGAAGATGCATCTGGACAACACCTTCGCCAAGGGATTCTTCAACAAGGATGTCTGGAGCAATGTCAAGTCCGGCGCCGAGAATGCATCCGAGTCGAATGCATTCGAGTTCTTCTCTGATGCGAACGCGGATATCGTCGGACTCTTCGACGATTACAAGAGGGATATGCTTCTGAGCGGAAGACGCCTTCCGAACAGACTGACGCTTGGCTATGACACTTACGTTGCCATGAAGAACCATCCGCAGTTCCTCAACCGTGTTGTCTCCGGAGGGTCCACTCCGAACCCGGCACTGGTCAATGAGCAGGTCATCGCTGCCGTCCTTGGCATCGATCAGGTCAAGGTCCTCTATGCGACCCAGAACACTGCAAACCTCGGCCAGAAGGCGAACATGCAGTTCACCTTCAATGCGAAGGATGCAATGCTGACCTACGCACCGGCAAATCCGTCTCTTGAGGAACCGTCCGCAGGCTACATCATCACCTGGGATATGCTCGGCAATGGAGCATACATGGCAACCGATGCCTTCGAAGGCGAGAAGGGAACCCATTCCGAATTCGTCGAAGGACTGATGTCCACGTCGATGAAGAAGACCTGCGATGATCTCTGCATCTATCTCAGCGGATGCGTGAAATAAGCCGGAGAAGGAGGAGAGCCAATGTATGCAGTGAAGTTGCCGCTTAACATTGGCGGCAGACGCAGGAAGATCGGCGAGCTGATCGATGATGCGGAGGTGAAATCACCCGAACTCGTATCGTCAGGTTATCTGGTCAAGATCACAGGAGCCTCTGGAGCGCCCGCAGAGAGCATTTCACCGGAAGGGCTTATAACTCTTCCGGTAATCCGTGAAAACGGCACAGAGACGGTCTCCGTGGCGCAGAGCGGTATCGCTGAAGCCGTCCGCATCATGCAGCTGAGTCAGGCAGACGCCGTTGAGGCTGTGAAGACCGCGGACAACGATACCTTGATCGTCCTTGATCTCTGCGAAGGGAACAAGACCATCAAATCAGCAGTACGCAAACGCGGATCCGAGCTTGCGGGAAAGGCGAAAGCGGAGGCAGTGGAAGCAGGTGACGCCTGATGGCAGGAACCTATTCCTATACACCGGCGAATCTGAAGGACGCTGATGGGAAACTGGTCTATGGCCTCGACCTCATGCGATTCGAACTGGGCGATACCATGGTGGAAGGCAAGGAAGACACCTGTGCGCTGTGCGATGAAGAGATCTCAGCAATGATTCCACCGAAGGTCAATACCAAGAGGGTATGGCTGGAAGCGAAGCTTCATTGCCTCGAGTCGATCACGCGCCGCTTTGCCTACGAGCCCGACACCAAGGACGGCCCCGTGTCCTGGTCTTTCGAAGGACGCGCCAAGCTTTGGAAAGATATGTACGAGAAGCTGAAGAAGGAGCTTGCCAGCACCGCCGCTTCAGCTTCCGCTATCGGAAAGCTTGTGCAGAATCCTGAGACAGACGCCATCACGCCGCCGTACTTCTACAACGGCATGATGAGCCACGAGGAAGCGGAGGGTCAGGATATATGATGCGGATGAACGGAAGGCTGTTTCTCCGGCCTGGAAATATGCTGAAGGACTTCGAGGTCTGCAGAAGATCCGGGAAGTTTACAGCAGATGGCCGCGTAAGGTCAGAATTCACCAAGACCGGGGACATCATCAGGGGAGTATTGTCGGACGCTTCCACAGAGGAAGAGTTCCGGTGGTCACAGAACCAGCATCCGATCACGCACAAGATCGTGCAGAAGGGAACGGCTAAGGCCAAGGCCGGCGATGAACTGATGCATGATGAGAGGGTTTTTCTGGTTCAGGGAGTCGATGACGTAAGCGAACTTGGGATGGTGACCATCTACTATATCCAGGAGCGCAGCGACGTCGACTGAGGAGGTGATCTGATGGCTGACATATCCGGAGCAGTACATATCGTACTGGAAAGGGTAGAGAACGAGGTCAAGCAGAGATGCCCCAGGGCGACCAATGAGCTTCGGAACCAGGAATTGCATGTCCTGGCAAATCCGAGCCCATCTCCTCCCGGAAGCCCACCTGGCGTGAGAACCGGCGACCTGAGGCGAAACTGGACGATGATCATGGATTCTTCCGTGATCGGTATCACGTCCGAGATGAACTACGCTGGATATCTTGAGAACGGCACGAGCAAGATGGCCGCGAGGCCCTTCCGGCAGCGGATCATTGATGCTGCCATGCCGAAGATCCGGGATATATTCAACGAACCTTACAACTGAAGGAGAGAGACATGGCTTTACTGGTCGATTCCAAGACTCAGGTCTTTGACACTGAGCAGATCAGCGTGGGTGATGTTATCTACGCCAAGAAGACAGGATGGACTGAGGGAAGGGCCGGGATCGTCACCTATGTGAGCGACCGGAGCATAACCGTTGTCTTTCATCCTGTCATAGCAAACGTAATGAACCATTTCTTCATTCTGCCTGAGGAAGTGCAGAACGGAGCATGGGAGGAGCTGAGATGGTCCGGTGACCTGGTCACCATCAAAGAAGAGGAGGCCCAGAATGAGCCTTGAATCTTTGATCCGAGATCAGCTCGTAAGCAATGAAACACTGGCCGGTAAGCTGTCCAAATACAATGGAGCCCCGGCCATTTTTTTCGGAATCGCGCCAGACGATACGGAGCCGGACTGGTTCAAAAACCAGTACCCCCGTATCGCCTACACGATTACCAAACAGGCTGACAACAAGCGGAACACAGCAGGCGTCATGACAATGCGCGTCTACTGCGATAGCGCGGGGACTCATCCTGAGGAAATCGTCTCTCTGCTCAAGGAGACGATGAGGTATCTGGTGCTTACTCCGGAAGAACAGACATCCGCTTTCATCTTCGGATGGAACAGGACGGATGCTTTCGAAGTGCCGAAGGCAGAGGGCCGAGGGGACAAGGGCGAGCGGGTGCTCATGGACCAGGTGTTATTCGATATCTACGAATACTCGGATCAGACATCATCTGACCCGGATCCGGTCGATGCGGTCAACCGCTTCATCAAGCGGATTGTTCCTACGGCTCTTGTATATGGTCTGGATACCTTCGAACCACGATTCACCGCATCCGACGAAAAGCCGCTGATCTACTGCCGGCTTAATGCCGAGGAATGTTCACAGCAGATCTACTCGATTGCTTTCATGAATGCGATGATCAGCGTCCATATCCTGTGCCCTACGGCAGCCGTAAGGCTGAAGTACACGATCTCCATCCAGCAGGAGATGCAGCTTGTATCCCGAATTTGGATGTCAGACCACAGTCCGATGATGGTCAACCGCGTGGCCAGCAACTTCATCGCGGACCCGATCGTCACCGGGCAGGTAGCTACGGTGCTTCAGTACACCCTTCCGAGGCATGTGGCACATGGGACACCGTTAATCAATATCCATAGAGATCTCAATACGTAAAGGAGAAAGACATGGCTGATAAGAAGTTTGAGCCCGCAGCAAAGACTGCGGAACCGAAAACCGAGCCGATCTATGCCGCAGAAGAGCTTGCGGCCGGAGCGGATAAGGCTTTCAAGGGAAAGTACACACAGGACATCGTAACCGCGGCTCTTCGTGTTGCAGGCGTCAAGCAGGCAACGGTACCGGAGGCTGAGGACGTTATCAAGAAGTTCCTTGGAATGTAAGGAGGTGGACCAATGTCTGAATTTTTTTTATCTGGTGAGCAGAAAGAGCGTTCAGGAGTTTACAAGAGGTATGAAAACTCCGGAGAGCCGCAGGCTGCCGGAGCTGAAGCCGGCATTGCTCTTGCTCTGGTAAAGGGCAACTGGGGCGAGCCGAATAAGGCTGTCGAGATCGAGTCCCCCGGCGCGATCGGTGAGGTCATCGGCTCCGGAACCGGAGCAGAAGTCCTGACCGAGCTTCTCAATGCGGGCGTCCAGAACATCATCGTCTGCCGTGTCGGCAGCGGTGGAGAGAACGGAACCCTCACACTTCAGGACGGAGCCAAGGCTGATGCGGTCAAGCTGACCGCAAAGTATCCGGGCGCCAGAAAGCTTTCCGTATCCGTAAAGCCTTCCATCTACGATGACACGATCAGGGAGATCAACATCTATGAAGACACTGTTCTTCTTGAGTCCTTCATGATCGCGATCGACAAGAAGGAAGCGGACGGAGCTGTCGCCGCTCTGGCGAAGAGCAAATACGTTGTCGCTTCCAAGGTTTCCGCAGGAGACGGAACGCTTGCCACCATCAACCAGGTCGCTCTGACCGGCGGCGTGGATCCGACCGTCAATGCGACTGCATATTCTACTGCAGCCAATGCCTGCGAGGACCAGGATTTCGATATGCTGGTCACCGACAGCGAGGAGACCTCTGTTGCGGCTACCCTTCAGGCATTCGTTGACAGAATGTATCAGGATGGCAAGTATCCGATGGCCATCTTCGGAACTCATTCCACCGAGGACTTCGATACCCGTATCGCCCTCTGCAAGTCCTACAATGACGCGAAGATCCACTTCCTGTTTGATGCATGGATCGATGCAGACGGAAAGAACTACGAAGGCTACCTCGGCGCAGCAAGAGTCGGCGGCATGATCTGTGCCGGTGCGTCCAATGTTTCTCTGACCAACACGTCCATTACTGGTGCTGTTGAGCTTTCTGAGCATCTCACCAATGCCCAGATCGTTAAGGCACTGAAAGCTGGTGCTCTGCTGATCACGAAGAACAAGAATAAGCAGATCGTCATTGAGAAGGGCATCAATACTCTGACCAACCCGGCTGCGAACGAGGACGAAGGCTGGAAGAAGATCCGCCGCGTCAAGGAGCGCTTCGAGATGTTCGACCGTATCGACCGGACCATTGAGCCGATCAGAGCGAAGATCGACAACGATGATGACGGAAGAGCGGCCGTTATCGCAGCAATCCTGCGTGTCACCGATGCGATGGTCGGGGAGCACAAGCTCCTGGACGGCGCTACCGTTATCCTCGATCCGAACAACCCGCCGGCCGGAGACAGCGCATGGTTCCAGATCGGTGTTGATGATGCCGACTCCATGGAGCGCATCTATCTGACCTATCAGCTGCGCTTCGCACCGCCGACAGTCAGCGCAGAATAAAAGGAGGAGGATTGAATCATGGCTATTAGAAATACTGCTGATATTGCATCTTCTCGCCGTATCCTGTCCGGAAAGGACGGTGTGCTGTACAGAGGAGATGGAACGCTCCTGGCATCCATGGAGTCTTATAAGGCTGTCGTGAATGTCACGAACCAGAAGTATCTGCCTCTTGGTACGGACCATGAGATGGAGATCTACACCTCTCATGGCCAGACCCTTGAGTTCACCGAGTGGGTTGTCCGCGATGATCTCTTCATCAGCGACCTGATGAAGTGGATGTCCAAGGGCCTGATGCCGGAATGGAACTTCATCGGCACCATCTACGGCGCCGGCGGTGAGGATCCGACACAGCCGAATGGCTCTTCGGAGAGATTCATCTATCCGTATGTCGTTCCGAGCGGCAACCAGGATCTGCAGAACGTGCAGTCCGGATCCCTGATCCAGAGGGCATGGAGCCTCTACGTCAACGGACGTGTGAGACTGGCCTCCAAGATCAAGTATTGATCCGGGGAAAACTGAATCATACATCCAATGCGGCCCTGTGAGCATTCACAGGGCCCTGTTTTTGCATGAGAGGAAACAAAAATGGCGAATTCCGAAAAAAACATCGTAACTGAAATTGATACAGAGCTTACCGAGGAACAGCAGAACGAGGAAATCCGCAAGGCTGAGCCGGATCTGCTTGCAAGACTGAAGCAGGCAGGAAACTTCCGCAATGATCCGTCCCAGTGGAAAGAGGTTCCTGTCATCCGTGAGAACGAGAAGGGAGAGCCGTATGTCCTGTTCTCCTTCCGTGTCCGTCCTCTGAGCAGAGAAGAGGCACAGCAGGTCAGAAATGACCATATGCCGCTGATCAAGAACCGTCAGACCGGACTCTCAGTGAGGGATGCTGCGAACTTCAACCAGGCTGAGTATGAGTGTGATCTGATCTTCCGGGCTACCGTTGAGGAAGACCGAAAGAAGATCTGGAGCGACAGGAGCCTGTGGAACTACTACAACGTCCTTTCGGGCCCGATGCTGGTATCGGCAATGCTTCAGTCCGGAGATGTCTACAGAGCGATCGTTGCCATCAACGAAGTTTCCGGGTATGACCTGGACACATCTAAAATCGTAAAAAACTAATTCACGCAGGCGGGGTAGGGACGCTGATGCACATCATCTTTCAGCGCCATCATATCCCGCCTGACGAGTTTCTGACTAAACCGCAGTGGGCACAGGAATTCATGCTGCAGTCCATGCAGATCGTGCTTGAAGCGGAAGAAGAGAAACGAAATTCCAGAGGATAGGAGGAAGGCCATGGCAGAGACAGTTGAAATAAAAATACCTGTATCTCTCCAGGATAAGACTGGGGCTGGGATAGCTGCGATCAACCGTAAGGTCTCCTCTATGGAGAAACAGTTCAGCCAGGTCAGTTCTATGCTGCAGAAGATGATGGGCAATTATGAGATCGGCATCTCTGTGAATGACCAGGCTACTCCGAAAATAGCGTCCGTAGAGGATGCACTTGCCAAGATCGGAGGAGATACTGCCGATGTGGACATATCTGCCGACGATTCAGCAATCAATACCATCAACAACGTAAGCGATGCGGCCAACACTCTTGACGGGACCACATCTGATGTATCTCTCGATGCGGACGATGCGGCATCCTCCCAGATTGAGGATGTTGGCGATGCTGCGTCTGACCTCGATGGCACGGAATCGACCATGTATATCGAGGCAGATGATGCGGCCACGCAGATCTTTCATGACGCTGGGGACACCGCAAGCGACCTCGACGGAACGGAATCAACAATCTATATCGATGCCAATGATGCGGCGACCGATAAGCTGGATGCGGTCAGTGCGAAGGCCGATGAACTGAATGGGAAGGTTGTCACCATCATGGTCAAGGCCGGAGAAAATGCTGACAGCACATTCTCCGGAGCAGTCGATAAGACCAAGGGAGGAGCTGCGGCGCTTATGGGCGCTGCTGGCGTTACCCTCGGCGCAACCGATGCTCTGCAGACCTATGCAGGATTTGAGGCAGGAATGTCCGAAGTCTCCGCAATATCCGGAGCGACAGGGGAACAGCTTGATCAGCTGACAGAAAAAGCCAAGTACATGGGCGCAACGACAAAGTTCACCGCAACGGAGTCGGCTGAAGCCTTCAAATACATGGCCATGGCAGGCTGGAAAACAGACGATATGCTTGGTGGTATTACCGGCATCATGAACCTGGCTGCCGCATCTGGAGAGAATCTGGGCACCACATCAGACATCGTAACAGACGCTCTGACGGCCTTTGGCCTTAAGGCAGGTGATTCTACTCACTTTGCCGATGTTATGGCTGCGACGGCCAGCAACGCGAACACGAACGTATCCATGATGGGCGAATCCTTCCGGTATGTCGCTCCTCTGGCCGGTGCTATGAACTACTCCATCGAGGATGTATCTCAGGCACTTGGCATCATGGCAAATTCCGGCGTCAAATCTTCTATGGCCGGTACTTCCCTCAGGCGAATGATCACCAATATGGTTTCACCCACCAAGACAGAGGCAGAGGCCATGGAGAAGTATGGAATTTCTCTGAAGGACGGAGAAGGAAAGCAGAAATCTCTCATGGGTGTCATGGAGAACATGAGAGATTCACTCGGAGGATTGTCCGAATCGGAACAGACTGCGGCCGCAAGCGCGATCTTCGGGAAACAGGCTATGGCCGGCGCCCTGGCGATCATCAATGCATCCGAGGAGGACTGGGATAAACTGTCGGCGGCAATCGATGGCGCTGACGGATCATCTCAGGCTATGGCCGATACAATGATCGACAATCTGGCCGGTTCTGTCACGCTGATGCAGTCCGCTTTGGAAGGTGTCAAAGATAACTTCGGTGAAGGAATGGAGCCGGTAGTGCGGTCCTTTGTGGATTCCATTACAGATCAGCTTCCGAAGCTTGGCGATTTCGTTGCCAACTTCTTTGACGGCTTCAATGACGATATTGAGCAAATGAAGAGGACATCCGCATGGAATGATGCAGATTTCCTCGGAAAGGTAAATATCGCCTGGGATACTCTCATCGCGGATCCGCTTACACAGTGGGCCAATGAGAAGGGTGCAACGACAATCTCGGGAATCATCGGGAATCTGTTCAGCTCTGCCTTCAAACTCCTTCCGGGAGGTGAAGAGGGAGGTCTGACATCATGGCTCAGCCTGGGAGCAATCGGGATCGGAGGCGAAGCGATCGCCGGAATGGCCGGAAAGATTGGACAGCTCAGCACGTCGCTTCAGAACTTCGGAACTGCCGGGACGTTCCTGGGAGATTTCACGACAATAGCTGGAAAGGCCGTATGGCCGATCACGGCCGCAGCCACGGCGATAGGGCTGATCAATTTTGCTATTGATGCCTATAACGAAAAACAGATTCAGACCAGTTTGAGCGAACACTTCGGAGATCTCACACTGACCAATGAGCAGAGCCAGGCCATTGCGGATCAGATCATCGATGCACAGTGGACAGTCAATGTTGATACGGTTCTCGGGGAACTCAAGAATATCGACTCGCTCAAACAGCAGGCAGAGGATGCTCTTGAATCGAACGCGCAGATCGAATTCAAGGCCAATGCTGGATGTACGCTGACCACAGACGATACGACTTCCTATATCAGCAACATTGATTCTTATGTGAGCAGCATAACCAGCGAACTGGAGAAACAGACCTATACCGCGAACATCATGGTCGATACAGTCCTTGGAGATTCCAAGACCGGGAAGACGCTCTCCGCAGCAATCCAGGATTGGACCATGCAGGATACGATCAAGATGAATGGCCTGTCTGATCAGCTGACCAATGCTGTGGATGCGGCATTGTCAGATGGTGTCCTGGGCGTGGATGAGCAGAAGCATATCCATGAATTGCAAGAGAAGATCAACAACATCATGAGCCAGTGGGCCGGCTTCCAGGAGACGGCGCAGTGGCAGGTTCTCAGGGACAATTACGGCAACCTCACAGGCGAAGAGCTTACCTCTGGTGCCTACGAGCAGCTGTCTGATGACCTTGAGAAGCGGAGGCAGGCAAGATCCGGAGAACTCGACCAGATGTCCGAGGCATTTTATGAACAGCTGGCTGCATGGGACACTCCGGTCAATGCGGCAGGAGAGTATGACAAGAACGGCACGAGCCGGCTTGCATCGATCGGCCTGAACTATGATGACGTCGCCGAAGAATGGAGACGTGCGATCCAGTTCGAAAAAGACCGTGAGAATGCGAATATCATGCAGTTCCAGGCAAATACTCTTTCAGGCGCATACAGCGATGAGGTCGGAGGCTGGACACAGCAGACGATGGGCAATGCTCAGTTCGGACAGGACGCTCTGGATTATCTGAGAGGTACTCAGAATACAGTCGGAGCAGCGAGCATGTTCGTGAATGACAAAGCGGACAAGGGCCTCAAGTCCATGTATGACCAGTACTTCTCCGGACAGGTCTCCGATATGAGGGACTCCCTCATGGGATATCTGGAGGATTACGGAAAAGTGCCTGACACGCTCAGAGACACTTATAACAGCGCTCTGGAAGTAGCTGCTGCATCGGGAGATTATACGGCAGGCGCTCAGCTCCTGGCCAACACGATCGCCGGATCCGGAGATCAGGCGCTGATCCAGGCAGTCCAGAACGGAGATTATGGCGAGGACATGATGAATGCCCTTCAGCTGGCTTTGGCACAGGGGGCATCTGATGAAGAGCTTGGCATCGATGGGGTCAAGGCGAAAGTCGAAGACCTTGAAGTTGATGACTCGAATATCCCTCAGATCCTCACAGATATCAGCACGAGCATCCAGTCAACATTGGATGAGTCAGGATCCACACAGGATCTGACAGTCGATGGCCTGACCATTCAGGTCGGAGACACACAGGTCGCTGCGGATTCCGTCACTCAGGCGCTTCAGAATGCCGGCGTGGACACCAGCGGAATTGAGATCACCGCAGGAGCGACTCTTACGGTCACTCCGGAAGGTGAAGTCACGGTCACTGGGATGCCGGATACAGTCGATGCTACGGCAGATGGGGCTACTCCTACGGTCCAGGTTGATGGAACCGCAGAGGCGAACATCACAGACGCTGAGACCGATACGTCCGGGGCAGTCGCAGAAACGCAGGCTGATGTGGATGCGGCTTATGATGCCGGGTTCACGACAGACGGAGAGACGGACGTCACCCTGACTCAGACCAACAATGCTGATGCTATCTACTCTGAAACTGACGGCCAGATCGACAGCATCTTCTCAGCCGGCTTCAGCACCACGGCACCAGTCAGGATCACATTGAGCTACTCCATAACGAATCCGACCGCATCTATTTCCCTTGGAGGTGATGCATCCGGATCCGGAACGGTGACGGCTTCCGTCACTGCGAAGGCAACCGGTGGCGAGATCGGTATGAATGGTCCTGAGTTCTTCCTCGGCGGCGAAGAAGGTCTGGAATATGTCATTCCGACAGTTCCGGGAAGAAGAGACAGAGGCATCGAGCTGTGGAAACAGGCCGGCGAAGACCTTGGAGTATATCCTATCGTGCCCACAGCGGCCTTTGCAGACGGAGGAGCGATTGGGGGAAAGTCTTCCTCAAGCTCTACCGTATGGGACGTGTACGGGCACCACGCGAGCTCTGAGGGCGATGGTGATGCATCCGGATCCGGAACGGTGACGGCTTCCGTAACCGCGAGGGCTTCCGGCGGTGAAATCGGTCTCAACGGACCGGAATTCTTCCTCGGCGGTGAGGAAGGCCTGGAATATGTCATTCCAACAGTTCCGGGAAGAAGAGACAGAGGCATCGAACTCTGGAAGCAGGCCGGAGAAGATCTCGGAGTCTATCCGCTGACTCCTGCTGCAGCCTTCGCGGACGGAGGAGCGGTCGGAGGAAAATCTTCTTCCAGCTCGACCGTCTGGGATGTTTACGGACGGCCAGCCTCGGAAGAAGGCAGCGGAGATCTTCCATCCACGAATGGAGGAGGAGCATCATCCGGAGGAGGAGCTTCCGGCAGTACCGTATCGGTCAGCGTCAGCATGAACCCGACGATCAGGATCGACGGCAGCGGATCGGATCCGGAATCGATTCAGGCAGTCCTCAAGGCTCACATCAGAGAATATGCCGACGATGTGGGAGACGAGATTGCGCTGAAGCTCAAGAGCATCTTTGAAAATATGCCGACAGAGGAGGCGGGATAATGGCTACAGCTATCTATCTTAGGCCGGAAGGCGGGGAAGAGATCGTCTTTCCGATGCTTCCCGAGAAAGTACACCTCTCTGGCGATGGCAAGTTCATGACATACTCGATCATCAACCTGGGCGACGTTAAGCTGCCCAGGGGAAGCAGCCTTGAAGAAATTTCCTGGAACAATGCCATGTTTCCGGGGAAGAAGAGAAAGGATGCCGTCTATGTCGGAGAATTCACAGAGCCCAAGACCCTGATCAATTCTCTTCGGAATATCAGAGACAAGGGCACCAAGTGCAATCTCCTGATCACGAACACGGTGATCAATAGCGATGTATATATCTCAAAATTCAACGGAGACTATAAGGGAGGCCATGGGGATTTCTTCTACTCCATAAGCTTCACGGAAGCCCGGGATATCAAGATATATACCTATCAGCCTTCCAAAAAGAAAAAACCGAAACCCAATCAGGGAAAGAAGCGTCCGAGCCCAAAGAAGAAAAAGAAGAAGGCGGACAGTAACAACGGGAAGACCATCACTGTTACGGTCAAGAGCGGTGACTGCCTGTGGGCTCTGGCACAGAAATATCTTGGAAATGGGGCACGATACAAGGAGATTTACAACCTAAACAAAGCAACCATCAACAAACATCACGGCGGCCCGAACATGATCTGGCCGGGTGATCATCTTCGCATTCCGAGCAAGTAAGGGGGATGGCCAATGGAGATTGACGAGAGAAAAGTCAGATACAAGGTCATCGTCTATACGGCATCGGGAACACAGGTGAATGTCACGAATGCGGTCAAGGATCTTGGATGGAGCGAATCCGAAAAGGAACTGGCTATGAAGGTGACATTCACCCTTCTTAATGTCACCCATAACGGGAAAAAACTATCACAGATCGTGAAACTCGGCTGCCGGGCGATCATCCAGGCAGACTGGTCAGGAGGCTTCCAGACAGTCGCCACATCGATCATCTATCAGGCAGTCGAGGCATCCAGCAAGACCGCTGAGACATATCAGATCCTTGCCTATGACTGCCTTTTCCCACTGCAGAAGTCAAACGAAGACTACTACAAATCGAAAGGGAAAGGCACGAAATCGCTGATCAAAGATGTCCTCAAGGAGTGGGGGCTTACGATCGGCGAGTACAAAGGGCCGAATGTCACACACGGGAAAGTGAAATTCCAGAACAAGTCAATCTCAGACATCATCCTGGCCATCCTCAAGGAGGCCAAAGAGAAGGGCGGTGGAAAATCCATCCTGCGGACCACTCCGACAGGAAAGGTGTCTGTCGTGAAGCTTGGGAAGAACGATCCGATCTGGATGCTCACAGGGGACAACAGCATATCATCACAGCATACTTTATCGGCAACCAATCTGGTCACGAAGGTGAAGATCATGTCCACATCTGACAAGAAGAAGGCGCCGAAGGTGCAGGCCGTAGTGAAAGGCGATACCAAGTTCGGAACCTTCCAGAAGCTCGTCACTCATAACAAGAACGAGAAGATGAGCGAGGCAAAGAAGGAAGCCAAAGAGATGATCAAGGATAAGCCGGAAGAGACCAGCAAGGTCGAATCTCCCGATGTCCCCCCGATGCGGAAAGGTGATGAGGTTTATCTGAAGGTCGGATCACTGAACGGACTCTATATCGTGACTGACATCAATCACGATGCGGATGCCGGGAAGATGACGATTTCCGTAAAGAAAGAAAGCCAGATTTAAGAGGAGGATGACCATGGCAAATAAGGGATCTCCTGGCATCTCGCATTTGGCGAAGGTGCTGAGCGACCGGGCAAGGGAGGAAGGCAGCAATGCACCTCGGCCGTCCGATCTTGATTATGGCGTGATCAATAAGGATTACAGCCTTTCGCTGAACAAGTTCACGAGGAAAATTCCGAAGTCCGACTATCATGTTCTCCGGCATATATCCGGGGAAAAGATGGGAACGACGAGGAGCGCCAACGGCCCGGATGCGCACAGCCACACCATTTATTACCCGAAGCTGAAACCAGGGACGCGTGTGCTGGTCGCGTGGGTCGAATCTTCTCCGGTCATCATCGACGTGGTTACGAAATTTGCTTAATGGAGGGTGAGATATGGATCAGCTTTTTCCAACATTCGACCTCCCTGAGATTCCATCTGACGAAGAGGAGGATGAGATCTACAAAGAATCCGTCAAATGGGACTGGGAGAAAGGCGATTTTGTCCGGGATGGAACCGGAAAGATGGTGATCTCGTCCGGCCATGAGGCATTTATCGACTGGGTGCTCAAGGCTATCAGTTCTGAGAGAATGTCCTGCCTGGCCTATGACAGCGACTATGGCACGGAATTCGACGGGATCATGCAGTATGACAACAACGACAGGATAGAAAACGAGATTGAAAAGACTATTACAGAAGCTTTGATGGTGGATCCGCGGACGGAGTATGTCAGGGACTTCTCCTTTGAACGTGACGGTGATCAGCTGTTTGTCACCTTTGCCGTGAAGGGGAAGCCATGGGATGAAGACGTAGGGCTCACTGTTGAAGTCAAGCCATAAGGAGGTGATCGCATGGCAGAATATGATTTCGAGTTACCGGATTTTCTTCAGAACTGCGATGTGGATACGCTCCATGCACAGATGATGGACGAGCTTCCGGATGATATCGACAAGTCACAGGGAGGATGGCCGTGGGACTTCACGAGGCCGTCAGCCACTCTGGCCGCGCAACTCCTTGAGTTCTATATTCCTGAGGCTATCAAGCTGATGTTCACCAAGTGGTCATGGGGACAGTTCCTTGATTACCTCGGAGCGCGGGCACAGCTGACAAGAAAGCCGGCAGGAAAAGCGACCACAGTGCTGCAGGTGACCGGAGAGCCCGGAACAATCATCGAAGCGGGCACCATCTTTTGCACGGAAGCTACCGATGAGAGTGAGTCCATCAACTTCCTGGCTGATGATCTTACGGTCATCGGGGAAACAGGAACAGAAACGATCTCAGTGACCGCTGAAGTGGCCGGATCCGAGGCCAATGTGAATAAGGGAACCATCGTCCTGCTTGATGAGCCGGTCGATGCCATTACGAGCATTACGAATCCTTCTGCTGTAACAGATGGAACTGACGTGGAGTCTGATGATGATTTCAGAGAGAGGATAATTTCCACTGATGCAAAGCAGGAGCTTTCCTTTGTCGGCAACAATGCAGACTATAAACGCTGGGCAGAGGAAGTTCCTGGCGTAGGCCATGCCACAATAGCTCCATATGAGGACGGATCCGGGAGAGTACGGATCGTGCTGACAAGTTCAAGCGGGGCGATAGCTTCTGATGAGCTCTGTCAGGCGGTCTATGACCACATCATGCGGCCAGACAACGGCGCTGAGCGACTGGCCCCTCCGGACTGCATCCTGATTGTGTCATCTCCGGAGCTGGTAGAGATCTCCTATACCGCAGAGGTTGAGCTTGAAGACGGATATGAGATCGATGCTGTGACGGAATCCTTCATCGAAGCTCTCGAAGAATTCTATAAGACGGTTGGAGATGACGGAGAGGTCAAGCTTTCCGCTGTCTTCGCAGTCCTTCAGCGCGTTCCTGGCGTGAATGACCTAAAGCACCTCAAGCTGAATGGCGCTTATCAGAACATTCCGGTTACAAATATCCAGTATCCGAAAACGAAGTCTGCTGTCCTGACGAAGGTGGTGATCTGATATGGATATAGACCTTGAGCATTTCCCTACCAGACGAGCTGCCAAGGAAATGATGGAAATGATCTCCCCGATCTACGATGACTCCTATGTCATGAAATGGATCATGGAGGTCATAGGAAGGCCGTTGTCGAAGGCAGAGGATATCGTGGATGAGCTGGTCAAGGAAGCCTTTCCTGAGACCTGCACATGGACGATCGAGTACTGGGAAGATCAGTATAACATTCCGCACAACCGAAGCCTTACGATTCAGCAGCGGCGAAATCAGCTTATTCAGAAACTGAACTACCGCAGACCTATGAACCCGGTGCGTATCTGCCAGCTGATCGCAGTGGTGACCGGAACCAAGGTGGAGCTGATCGAGAACGTGGCCAAGAACACATTCGAGATCGATATCCTTGATGACGATGCAGATGTCACAGCGGTCCAGAAGCTGATCTATGACATCAAGCAGAGCCATCTGACCTGCGCACTTGGCGTCCGATCGGACACGAAGATCTGCATAACGGTTGGTCAGACTCCATGGAAGATGTCCTTCCGTATGTGCGGCACCTATCCCGACATCGCTCATGGGCTGAGCCTTGGCTTGATGGACGTGGAGCTTGGCATAGGCGATGATGCGCTTGCATTGAAGTTCATACCGGCAGGAGAGATCGACGCCGGCACCTATCCCGACATCGCTCATGGGCTGAGCCTTGGCTTGATGGACGTGGAGCTTGGCATAGGCGATGATGCGCTTGCATTGAAGTTCATACCGGCAGGAGAGATCGACGCCGGCACATTCCCCATCACATCTCGCGGCCTCGAATCAGAGGACAGCGGTGCTGGCATAAGCGCCTCTGAGACAATATATGCAACCGATGTTAATTACTGTGGAGAGGAGGACTACTGAAATGGCACTGTTAACTTCCAGTGCACTTTCGGACCTGTGCGCCTACATCAAACGGCGTGTGGATCACGCAAGGTTCCTGCTGGGTAGCACCTGGTATGAGGAACCTCTTGAAAGTGTCACGATTTCGGGAACGACTGTGAAGATCAAATTCATGATTGAACCCGACTCCACTGGCACCGTTACGAGGGTGCAGCTGATCGACCAGGACAATCAGACTTGGTATGACAAGTTCGTATCTCTGAAGATGTCTGACGTCTCTGTTGGCTTCGCCTATGTGATCCGAGTCGGTGTCACGGAACAGGAGGAGAAATCATGAGGACCCTGATAAATTGGAAAGACAGACAGGTGGAGCATCCGCACCGCGTCACACTCGTCAACAATGGAGACGGAACCTACGATATCCAGAAGTCTCCTGGAAGAATCGAAGAAGAAGGCACTCCGCAGAAGGAAGCCAACTTCAATAACATGGACCTCGGAATTTTTGAAGCCCTTATGGTGGCCGAGGAAGCGCTGCGGTCCTCCAGGCTCAATGAACAGGAGATCGGCGGTCTGGATGCGGAAATCCATGAGGTAACGCTGAATAACGGATATGTCTATCCCTTCAACAACTCTGTCGTTACGGTTCAGCTGGACAAGCTGCGGAACAAGAATTCCTACACAGTCAATGTGGAGGTCGAGTCCGTAATCGGAGATCCCGGCTGCTCTGCTGGAGATGTCCAGATCTATGACAAGCTGAACAATGGATTCAAGGTACACTTCAGCGGATCCGCGAAGACCGCGACCGTGAAGCTGTATGTCAGAGGAGGATTCTGATGGCAAATGTAATCATTAAGAGCGATGAGCGTCGGCAGGATGAGGAGCGCGTGGCAAATTCCTTCGATTTTGACCACAGTGATCCTGCCATGAGAGAGGCGGTGGAAATCATCGCTGCAAGGAACAGAGAAGCATTAGATTCGCAGAGGAGGGATTGATATGGCTAAGGAGATTCAGGTCAAGTACCAGCCGGAGGACGGCGACGGATTCCTTGATTTTTACCAGGAAGGCAATATGGTCAGCTTCAACGATGACGAGATCATGATCAACCTCAAGAGAAAAGAGCGGGATTATGACATCCTGATCGACATCTGCCAGGACATGTCCGGCGGACTGATCGCGGCAACCGGAGCCGACCTGTACAGAGCGCAGATCTTCATCCCGGCTCGTCAGTACGTCGATAAGGAGATCGACAACCCCGACTATGATCCGGATGACGAGACAAGCCAGAAGACGATCATGACCAGGGAAGCGGTTCCTTTTGATATTTCACGCTGCATTCTGACCCTGTGGGCAAAGGAGGACTAAGAATATGGCTATTCCGAACATGGATGATTTCAAACTTGCAGTTGAGGCTGTGTCCGGCGGGGAGAACACCGTCATCTTCGATGATGTCGGGATGCCGTCTGTTATGGTTCCGATTCCGAAAATGAAGTATTCTGACCTGATCAAGGGCGGTTCTCAGAATACTCATCCGGGATTTATTGTTAATTCCGTTGAGAAGAACGTGATGTACTACTCAAAGTACCAGAATATCGTGGTCAATGATCGCGCATATTCGCTGCCTTTGAGAGATCCGGCTGTGAATCTGAATAACGATGCGGCATTAAGGTATTGCAGAAATAAGGGACGGGGCTGGGGACTCAGCCCGTATTCACTCTGGTCCGCAATCGCGCTTTGGACGAGAGCAAATGGAACGATGCCTCATGGAAATAACAATCATGGAGCGGATTCAAATTACGCATACGAACATGGCATCGAGGCATCAAAAGATGGAAATACCACAGGGAGAACGCTGACCGGATCCGGGCCAAAGACATGGTACCATGACCACACTAAGAACGGAATCGCTGATCTTAACGGTAACGTATGGGAATGGCAGTCTGGATTTAGGATTGTAGATGGAGAAATTCAGATTATCCCGGATGCCAACATCATGGATCCGGACATCAGTCATGGTGCTAATTCGACAGCATGGAAGGCTATCATGCCAGATGGATCACTTGTGGATCCTGGTACAGCGGGAACACTCCACTATGATGTTGTTGGTGGGAAACTGCAGCTTGGAACGAGCTCAGTCGTAAAAGATGTAGGAAACTGGATCGATTACTCAAGCGCAATACTCGCATCCGGAGTCACAGCTCCTGAAATTGCTAAAGGCTTGCTGATCTATCCCGATGATCCTGGAGCAGATTATGGAGGAGACTTCCATGGAGTAAATACTTCCGGAGAGCGTGTGGCCTTCAGTGGCGGGAACTGGATCTTTGGCGCCTCGGCCGGCGTCTTCTACGTCAACCTGAACAACCCGCGCTCGTACGTCAGCTGGTACATCGGCTTCCGCTCCGCTTATTGTGCATTGTAATTTGATCTTTGGTTTTTGAATCTCCCGCGATAGCGGGAGATAAAAATTTTCCACACTATCGGATTTTGATATTAACTATCGGAAAGTGATATTAAAATCCGATACATTTCCATTTATGTTAATATCGTCCTGACGCGTGGTAAAAGGATATCATCCAGGAGCAGGTATGGATCAAGAGTTGCCAATCGAGCGGTCCGTTCATGATATGATGGTTTACGCATATCAGATACCGCTTACACAGTTCCCGCGGGCGGAGAAGTATGGGCTGGTAGTGGACATTAAGCAGTGTATGCATGATATTGTCTGGAATCTTGAAGAATTGAAAAGGCACTACCAGAAGAAAACTACGCTTCGAGAATTGGACGTTGCTGTCAATGTTTTGAAGAAATATGTGCGGCTAGCTTTTGATCTGAGATATTTATCTCCGAAGCACTACGATATCTGGTCTGGAAAGATAGGAGAGATTGGGAAACAGATTGGTGGAATGATTCGAGAAGAGTATTCTTCCGATAAAACGTCCGACCACAAAAAGGGAACGTGATGCAGCGTGTGGCCTACAGTGGCGGGAACTGGAACAATGGCGCCACGGCCGGCGTCTTCAACGTCAACCTGAACAACCCGCGCTCGAACGTCAACTGGAACATCGGCTTCCGCTCCGCTCTTGCCACAAATGAAATACGTCAGAAGCTTCAGCCTCAAGGGACTGATCCCAGTACAATGTGGCAAAAGGATCGCGTCCCCGTGGCTCTTGCCAAAAAACCATATCATGATGTGGAATGCCGCGAGTAGCCCATTATGGAAGCAAAAGCTGCAATGCCCGAAAGGATAGTGCATTGTGATCAAGAATGTGTTTGATGAAACAGCTTCTTTCGAAGGATTGATCACCGCCGTGCATGATACTGAAAGCGGTAGAAGATTCTTACCTCAGGAGCTCACATTCTGGGAGGACAGGGAAGATAATCTTCACGAGATATCCGATCAGCTTTACAGTGGATCTTATCCTCCGGACACCTACCATGCGTTTCCGGTATATGAGCCGAAGCTTCGCAAAGTCATCTGCAGCGACTATCGGACAAAAGTGATTCAGAGGTCTGCTTACAACGCGCTGAATCCGAAGCTGAGCAAAGGATGGATCACAGACACATACGCCTGCATCCCTGGGCGAGGAAATCTGAAGGCGGCTCAGAAGGTGGCGTCATGGATTGATTATTGCGCTGCTTCCGGGAAACAGTGGTTATATCTAAAGACTGACTGTGAGAAATTCTTTTATCGACTGTTCAAACAAACCTTGATGACACAGTATGATAGAAAAATCTCAGACCGGAGAATGATGGACTTTCTCGAGCATTATGTCTGTCATGCATCACAGCCTTTTGGCATCCCGCGAGGTGTAAAGAATCCGTTCCTTTTATCGGATGACCAGATGCTTTGGGACAGGGGCGTTGCTATCGGAGGCGGCCTTTCCCACATGCATGGAAATGTATACCTGGATCCGCTTGACCAGTATGTGAAAAGAGATCTTCAGATTCCATTTTATGCCCGATGCATGGACGATATGGTAGTCATCATGGATGATAAAGACCGGCTTCACGATACTTACTTCAAGATGAAGGAATTTCTAGAAGACAAGCTGCATCTAAACTTCAACCAGAAGACCGCTATCCGGCCAATCGAGTGCGGATTGGAGTTTGTGGGTTATTTCATCAAGCCCCATTCCATGCGCCTCAGGAAGAGCACGAGCCTTCATATGAAGCACCGGCTGAAGCAGGTGCAGTATCTCTATGCTATAGGCGAGATGTCGTTCTACGAGGCCAATGAGACGGTTCAGTCATACATTGCCATGCTGGACGAGACAGACAGCAAAGCGCTGCGGGAAAAGATATTCAGTGAGTTCGTACTTACACATAACACGGAGCAGGAAGATGTTGACGGATGACGAGCTTCTTGAAGCTCTTGAAATGTATATCGATATGAATGAGAAAAAGGACGAGATCATTCAGAATATGGGCAAGATAATCCTTAAGCAGGCCACGGATCTGGCCAACCTTAGGAATATCGAGACAGTTGAATTGCAGGAAGAAAAGAAATAAGTCTCTGATCAGACGAGTACGAGGAGCCGCGAGGCTCCTTTTTCTTTTGCTTTCTGATAGCAGAGGAGGATAAACCCATGGATACTACTGCCATTGTAATATCAGCCTTGGGCGTATTCGGGACAATATTCGGATCAACTGGATTCTGGCAGTGGAGATCAACCAAGAAAATGAAGAACCCGGAGATCTATTCAGAAGTCTTGAATACGTCCCATAAGGTAGCAGCGCTTTCAGATAAAGTCGATTCACTTCAGACGCGTGTCCAGCAGGTCGACGATAACGTCAAGGTCATGGACGCAAAGTTTGATGAGAACTGCGCTGTGACAGCCAGGGTCAGGATTCTTCGATTTGAGGATGAAGTGCAGGAAGAAAAACATCACAGTAAGGATGCATGGGATCAGTGCATGTCAGATGTGAATTACTATACTGGTTTCACATCGGTTCACCCAGAATTTGAGAACGGGATCACAGGCCCTACCTGTGAACATCTGAGATCATGCTATAAGGAAAGGCTGGAAAAGCATGACTGGTAAGAAGAGAAAGAGCAGATTCAGAAGATCTGCCGGAAGGTGGTGGAAGACAATGACCACCGGTAAGAAATTCACCTGCTATCTCATGATCCTGCTTACGGCTGTCGTGATCTTTTCAATGGTCATGATGTGGAGACTCAACGATATCTCCATGCTCGACTCCCTTACGGCGCCGATCATCGGGGCTGTGGTCGGGTTCGCTGTCTACATGGCCAAGTCTGCAGTAGATCATAAAAATGGTGTATTCGATGGAAGTCATACGGACGATCCATCGGCTGATAGCTCACTTCTATTTCCAAGCGATAATGAGGAGGACAAGCAATGAAGGAAGGAAGATCTTTTCTTGAAAAACTGAATTCTCGTAAGTTCCTGGCATCGGCGGCCGCTTTCCTGGCATCGATCTCCGGATCCATCGCCGGCATTGTTACAAACAATGAGACCCTAAGTACGGTCGGCCTCGTCTGCGGCGTCATTTCCGCAGCGATCTACGCAGCACTCGAGGCATCGGTCGACAAGGCCAGCATCGCGTCCCAGTACACCGAGACTACGGTCACGAAGAACGAGACGAAGAACACCACCACGAATCTGACCAAGGACCTTAATCCTCAGCAGACTCCGCAGAAAACCGATACAGATGAGGACTGATATATGATCGGGAGAATTCGCCGGAAGGCAGCCGTTATGGTTGACGCCTTCCGGCTATTTTTTATGTTGGCCTGCCTGGCATTCTGGCTGGCCGGACTTCGGATCCGGAAGCGCAGCAAACACTACTTTACGGGAAAGAGGTGACATCATGTCTATCAAGATCAATAAACTGATTTCAAATTATAACTTCTATCCGAACCGCGTGGATAAGAAGGGGAAGAAGAACACGATCCAGTATATCGTCATTCACTATGTCGGCGCTCTTGGGGGAGCAAAGGACAACTGCGTATTCTATGCCGGCGGGAACAGGGGAGCATCCGCACACTATTATGTCGGCTTCAACGGAGAAATATGGCAGTCTGTCGAGGACAAGGACGGAGCCTGGAGCGTGGGAGTGAACGAGAATAACGGCAGGCTGTTCGGAGTCTGTAATAATTACAATTCGCTCAACATCGAAATGTGTGTCCGGAAGAAGAATACGACACCTCCGCTCCTGGCCAATACGAAGGACTGGTACTTCGAGGATGCGACCGTTACCGGAGCTGTGGAGCTGACGGCATACCTGATGAAGAAATACGACATCGATATCGACCATGTGGTCCGGCACTATGATGTCTGCGGAAAGATCTGCCCGAATCCATATGTCTACAACACGACGAAGCATACCTGGACAGAATTCAAGGAGCTGCTGGCCAAGGCATTCGGATCGGAAGCTTCCGATGATGAGCCGGAGGAGAAGTCAGAGTTCTTCCGTGTCGGGACAGGATGGAGTGCCGGAAAATGTGTGGGACAGGTTGGCGCTTACCATGGCCTTTCCAATGCGCAGAAGGCCGCAGATTCGGCTCCGATCGGCGTGACTTATAAAGTCTTCGATGGAAGCGGTAAAGCGGTCTACAGCCACACTGGCAAGGTGGACGCCAAAACGCTGACCACGGTGCAGCTGGATGGCCTGACGGAAGAGCAGAAGATCTCTGTGATGGCTCCGCTTTATCAGCAGTGCGCGAAAGATACCGGCATGCTGGCGAGCGTCGGGCTCTGCCAGTTCGCTCTTGAATCCGGTTTCGGGACATCTGAAGTGTCAAGGAAGGGGAACAACCTTCACGGCATGAAGGCCACACTATCCGGAAACAACTGGGAGAATTCCACCTGGGACGGATCCTCTGTGAAGTGCGATACATGGGAGGAGTACAACGGCAAGGTTGTCAATATCAAGGATGATTTCAGGAAGTATCCTTGCGTCCTGGATTCTATCTATGACAGGGCTGCCTATTTCATCGGATCCAAGAGCGGAGGAAAGAGAAGATACCCTGACATAGAAAAAATGACCGATGCGGTCGAGCAGATCAAGGCGATCAAGGCCGGTGGCTATGCCACTGACAGCAAATACGTGACGAAGCTGGTAGCCATACTGAAGAAGTTCAACCTTACTCAGTATGATCCCAAAACCCCGAAGCCCTCACCGTCACCGAAGCCGGAGGAATCCGGAAAGCTTTATCATGTTCAGGTCGGTGCCTATGCGAAAGCTGACAATGCTGCAGCCATGAAGCAGAAGCTTGAAAAAGATGGATACGAAGCGATTATCAAGACCGAGTGATATCGAAATCTAATATTAAATATCGGATGATAATATTACATGCCAATCTCTTCCCGAAAATCTTTATACTACAAAGGAAGGAGAGATAGGCATGATTAAACTTCATCTGAGGGAGATGATGGCGCAGCGGGACTGGAACCAGAAAGAGCTTTCTACCAGGACCGGGATTCGACCAAACCTCGTCATGGAGCTCTATCACGGACTGTGGAAAAGCATAAAGCCCGAGACACTCGACAAGCTCTGCAGCACATTCGAGTGCCAGCCCGGTGATCTGCTGACCTATGAAGAGGAAAGCCCGGATCAGCGCCACGGAAAATCAAAGAAGACAAGAGAGTAGCCAGAGGAACAGCCCATTCCTCTGGCCTCTTGTGTTCTGAATCAACCATGAAAACAAAATGCGCCCGATATCTTCGGACGCATTTTCTAATACAGTCAACTTTGAATTTAATTGAGTTTAATTGAATTGGTGTTGAATTAAAGTGCCAAAGACTTATCTGAAATCCTATCTGCTATTCCAGCATAAACTCCTTCATTTTGTGACCAGATGACCGATATCAGTGCCATAATGGCGCGGTTTCGTTAATCATTAACAGAGCGAGAGGATATTGCCCTCTTTCACACGGAAAATCATTACTGTGACAAAATTTGGATGAAGGAGCAATGGCAATGATTAGAATTTTACTCTCGGCTCGCATGGGGGAAAAGCGAATCAACCAAGCGCAGCTATCTCACATGACCGGGATCCGGCAGACATCGATCGGAGATCTGTACTACGAGATGACAGACCGGGTAAGCCTGAAGCAGCTGGACAGGATCTGCAAGGCCCTCGGCTGCGACCTGTCAGAACTGCTCGAGTATACGAAGGATGGAGAAGAGGAGCCGCATCCGCTTCAGAGACCGGATGTATCTAGGATGGCGCCGCCTGGCGTCAGGCGAATGGTATCAAATGAATAATTTTTCGGGTCGAAAATCCGTGATACCTTTTTGATACCATCCTCATCTGGAACCAGTGGAATAGAAGGACAAACTTAGAAGATTAAAGACGAGGCGCGGGGATTTTTGGAACTGAAATCACAGAAAACCAGCTCCTCATAATTGAGCTTGAATGACGCTCGAAACGGCGAAAACCCGCATGAATACAGGCTTTTTTGCCCGTCCATACTGCTCTTGATACTGGATTGATACTATTTGTGTC